>WNGL01022579.1_pt1 | contig 10203 bp, 7 predicted proteins | sample 5400591 | NCBI WGS metagenome assembly WNGL01 (sample SAMN13153377, study PRJNA577476) | soil metagenome | isolation source: 80 cm soil or saprolite under Garry oak tree replicate 1 | place: USA:California | collected 2016-06-15 | reverse complement strand
TCCTACGTTATATCCATAGGCATCGTCGGTATCTGTGATGCGTAGTTTGCCTTCTCCAATACCAACAGCGCCTAGAAAAATCGCGCGCGAAAGCACTGCCGATGAGTGAACGAAACTCATGCCAGCGCCAACTGAGAAATAGGGCGAGGGTTGCCAGGCAATTCCCGGCGTAACATAGATCGTTCTGAGTTCGGTTCGTAGCGCTGCGAAACGTGTGAAACTGTTTTCTTTGTAAGTGGTGGCTAATCCAAACGGCGTATAAGTGCCGATGCCAAGACTCAAGTCCGAATTTGGAATATGGTAATTAGCAAATAGGTTTGGCAGAAAGTCGTCATCATGAATATTCTTAGATTTGAGGCCATTGTTTTTTACACTACTGTTTGTGTTGATGTAATTTAATCCTCCCATAATTTGATTCCCGCTGACCTGTGAAAGTGCTGCTGGATTGATATAAACTGCCGAAGGATCCTCCACCCCAGCGGTTATTGCGTTTCCTTGTCCTACCCCGAATGCAGATTGTTCGGCGATAGCATAGCCTCCGGAATTCGCCTTGGCCGCATATCCACAGACCAATCCACTTATGAATACAAGGAACGCGACTAACCTCGCGATTTTCATTGTTTAACCTCCCAGTTTGATCCTTGACTACTGTCGTCCACTCTTATATATCACTGCCAATTAGCGCCAAAGTGTGCCATAAGGAATTAATCTATGCAAGAAAAACTTTTGACAACTGAGCAAGTGGCCAGTTATCTCAAGATCGACAAATTTACGGTCTACCGCTTAGTGACGCAGAAAAAGATCCCGGCGTTTAAGGTTGGAAACCAATGGCGATTCAAGAAAAAGATGGTTGATGCTTGGCTGATGCAGAATTCTAACTTGCGTAACAAAAGTCCCAATTAACGTTGGTGAATGGATGAAAATAGCCGTACTCATGTTTCTAGTGTTGTACGCGGTCGAAAGATTACTAGAGACATTCTGGAAGAGAGAAAAAGTGGCCGGAGAAATTCAGATACCCTACTCACTTCCCTTGATTATCGCAGTGTATGTTTCACTCTACCTTGTCGTTTTCTATGGGTGCTTCCGTCTCGATGAGCAGAGCTTTCGGCGCCCGATTGTAATGACGGGAACCATATTGGTAATTACTTCCGTGATCGGGCGGAATTGGGCAATCAAAACTTTAGGTGTGTTCCATAGCATCCACATAGAGATCCGAAACAAACATGACCTGATCCAGTCCGGGCCATATAAATACGTCAGGAATCCTTACTATTTAAGTAATATCATTGAAGCCATTGGGTTGGCGCTAATGGTTGGGTCCAGATTAGCATTGTACATTTCTGTTTTAGTTTACGTCCCTGTTTTGGTTCATAGAATGTTACTTGAGGAAAAGTCGTTGTCGCAAAAATTTGGTGCATCCTTCGTGAAGTATGAACAGCAGGTGCCCAGGATCATTCCTAGGCTCTTTCATGCAAAAGAGCGCAGTGAATTTTGAAGCATGCAAAACGACAGAAAATGGTTAAAGTTTGCCTCGTGCACCGCTCACGCTCACGTGGCTAGCAAGAGCGCAATGTTGAATAGGGCTATTTAACGATGAGCGGCACACAGAAAGTAGTTATTACTGGGATTGGTGTGGTGTCACCGATCGGAGTTGGCAAGAAAGCATTCTGGTCAGGGCTTTTGGAAGGTAGGTCAGGGACGAAAAGAGTGACTGCTTTTGATGTTACCAGTTATCCAACACAGGTTGCCGGTGAAATTCATGATTTTGATCCGAATGATTTTATGTCCCATAAATATGCGCGCCGAATGGATCGTTCATCCCAGATGATTCTAGCAGCGGCGTCAATGGCAATGGATGATGCAAAGATCAAAGTGGATACAAACCCGTCACGGATTGGCGTTTTTACGGGTACGGCTATTGGTGGCCAGGCGTGGGCATTCCGCGAGTATGAGGTGTTTCGAGAGAAGGGTATCAAGAGAATAAATCCTTTTACTGCAATCTCGACATTCCCGAACGCAAGTTCCGCGCAAATTTCATTTAGATTCGGATTGAAGGGGCCGAGCGACACGATTTCAGCCGGCTGTGTATCGAGTACGGTCGCAATTGGATATGCGCTGGATCATCTCAGAGCTGGCCGTATTGATGTCGCATTTGTAGGCGGAACAGAAGCTCCGCTTGATCCAGCGATTTTTGGTGCCTACTGTGCCGCACGTGTAATGACGACCGCCAATGAAAACCCTTATCAGGTGCCTCGACCATTCGATATCAAGAGAGACGGAATTGTCCTGAGTGAAGGAGCTGCCGTGGTACTATGCGAGACTTTGGAGCATGCATTGAATCGTGACGCACGAATATATGCAGAGATTGCAGGCTGGTCTCATAATGCTGATTGCTACGGTATGATGACGATGAACCCGAATGGAGGCCAAGCACAAGCGGTAATGCGTGAGGCTATATTAGATGCTGGCCTTACCCCTCGGGAGATCGCTTATATACAAGCCCATGCCGCGGGAACCGTTGGGGATGACCGGACTGAAGCAGGCGCGCTGCGGGATCTGTTCGGAGACAAGATAGAAGATATTCCTGTAGTGTCTGTCAAATCCATGATTGGGCATACTCAAGGAGCCAGCGGTGCCATTGAAGCTGTAGCAGCGGCTTTGTCCATTCACAAAGGTGTAATTCTACGAAGTATCAACTGTGACACAATAGATCCGAACTGTGCGATTCGGCTAAATCGAACTCAATCCTTAAACATACCCGTTCAAAATGTATTGCTTAATACTTTCGGCTTCGGTGGCAAGAACGCTTCCGTTGTCTTGCGATCCTACGGTAGCCTTCAGGACGAAAAATTGTGGATGCACTGGGTTTGACAGCAGCGACGCATATTGGTTTTTCCGCCGCCCTTACCGCCGTGACGACTGCAGCGTTAGGGATCTTTGTGCTCATTAAAGAAAGCCGATCGAATCTATATCGTGTTTTCTCTCTCTATTCTTTGAGTATTGGCCTGTGGAGTGCATTCTTGGCCATCCATGTTTTCGCCGAGAATCGGTCACTTGCCCTTTTTACCGGTAAGTATCTCCATATTGGTGCCGCTGTCATCCCGGCTCTGTTTGTTCATTTCACCATGGTTTTCTTTGGAGATATAAATAGAACTATCTCCAAAGTGTTTCTCACGCTGTTATACTCCTTTGCTTTTGTATTCATTTTTCTCTGCATCAACGGAACACTAGTTTCCGACGTCGGCCCGAAGTACGGCATAAAGTATCTGATGATCGCCAATTCGGGCTACATCTACTTTGTCGCATTCATTTCGCGCTTATATCGCAGCTGAGGGATTGAGAAAAAATCAACTTAAATACTTGTTATTCGGATCGTTACTTGGATACATCGGAGGCGTCGATAATTTCCTGTATCTCTATGACATCACAATTTTTCCTTTGTTCCCATATGGCACATATGCGATACCGGTTTATGTCTCTACCACTGCTTACGCAATTGTCCAATATCGCTTGCTCGACATTAATGTAGTCATCAAAAAGAGCTTGATTTATGCTTCTTTGCTTCTGCTCTTACTTGCTCCGTGCTATCTGCTCGTCATCTGGGGGCAAAAAGCTTCCTTTGGCAATATAAATTATGTGTTTTCCATGTTTACGCTACTCCTGTTCATCATCGTGGCATTTTTCTTCCCCAAGGTACGATTTAGAACTGAAGAGGCATTAGAAAGAGCGCTTTTTCAGAAGCGCGTGGATTATCGAGAGACCCTCCTCCGTTCCAGCAAAGATATGGTCTCAATCGTGGACCTCGAAAATCTGTCTAACAACCTCGTCAAAACAGTTGGCAGGGCACTGGGAGTTGAGAAGGCATCCTTGTATCTGGTGGATGAAGCCAAAGGATCTTACAACTTAAACGCCAAGGTAGGTCTGGGTGCGGATCAATATTTAGAGACGGCATTGTTACGAGATGATCCCTTAATTCGACGCTTGCAGAAGAGTCGGGAGGGAGTTGTAAAAGAAGAGCTGGAGATGGCGCGCGATGATCCGGCGAGACGACTAACCGCGGAACGGATGGGACAGCTCGATGCCGAAATCAGCGTGCCCATCGTCTCTAAACAGAAACTCATCGGGATTCTTAATTTAGGCCACAAGGAAGGGAAAGAGATTTATTCGAACGAAGACTTAGAGCTGCTATCCACTTTGGCCAATCAAGCGGCGATCGCCATTGAAAACGCGAGGCTCTACCAAAACCTGAAACAGTCCCAGCATACCCTGCGGCGGGCCGACCGGTTATCGTCCTTGGGGTTGCTTACTGCCGGTCTTGCGCATGAGATTCGAAATCCTCTGGTGGCGATTCGGACTTTCACACAACTCTTGCCGGAACGTTACGACGATGCCGAGTTCCGTGAGGGATTCCAAGGTCTTGCATTGAAAGAAGTGGACCGTATTTGCGGTCTGATCACCGACTTGTTAAGTTTCGCCCGCCCTTCCCGCCCCAATGTTGCGGAGGAAAATCTCAACGATGTTGTCGAGAGCATCGCGCGCATTTTGGAGACGGAGGCTAAAGAGAAAGGTGTTGAGATTACAAGGGAATTTAGCGCGAACTTGCCCAAGGCGTGGATTGACAGAGAGCAGATGAAGCAGGTATTTATGAATCTCATACTTAACGCCATTCAGGCCATGAAAGAGGGCGGTTCAATCTACATCTCGACTCGTTCCTACTCCAAAAACGAGGCGGGCCAGCCAGAACAATTTGTCCAAGTTGAAATCCGGGATACCGGCGTAGGAATTCCGGAAGAGAACCTCGATCACATTTTCGATCCCTTTTTCACCAGTAAGGACGAAGGCAGCGGCTTGGGGCTTTCCATTTCTCATCAGATTGTTCAGGAACACGGGGGATATGTCACTGTAGAGAGCAAAATCGGTTCAGGAACATCATTTTTCATAAATCTGCCGGTCGGTAAGCCGGTTCGCCAGGCAAACAACGGGCGCGCTCACACCAATGAAGCGAATCTTAGTCATTGATGAGTCCGAGGTCATTCGGGAGACGCTTGCCCTCATTTTGGGACGCGAGTTTGTCGTCGTGAAACGCCCGCATAGTAGGGGAGCATTTTCTTTCTCCGACTCCGACACCGAAGTAGATCTGTTGATCATGGGACTGACTCCCACGATCGGCGTGGAATCGTCCGCGCTGTTGCGGTTCGCGGCACGGGCGCCTTTCGCCGTTCTTTTTCTCGTCGACTCGAAATCGGTCGCAAAGGCTATCGAAGATCGCGACAAGGTCGGCTGTCTAGCCAAGCCGTTTAATCCTTTTGAGCTCAAGGAAAAGGTTGGACGACTCTTGGCCCGACGAAGCGTCCTGGAGAAGAAGCTCCCCGAACCTAGACAGGACGAACTTGCTGGTTATCTAGAGTTTCCTTATCTCAGTCGCACCGCAGCTAGCTTAGTCCATAGATTTGCCACTACTAAGCTTGCGCTGTTGATCACAGGAGAAATCGGTTGTGGTCAGGAACGTGTTGCCCGTGCGGTTCATGGCCGGCAGGCACGCCCCACCTCTCGCGTCTCATTGAATGCAGCTGAAATCAGTGCCGACTATCTTGCCCAGAAGAGCTTTGAGATTTCGTGCAATGGCAGACTCCAAGAAACCGTGGTGACCCTGTTGATCGAGAATCTTGAAAAGGTGTTACCCTCAGGGCAGTCTGCGCTTCTGAATTTCTTGGAAGAAGACAGGTTAGGCGAGTGGCGGTTGCTGACGACTGCTCGGGCCGATCTTTTGGAAAAGGTGTATCAAGGAGAGTTTCTCGAGTCGCTTTACTACAAGTTGGCGACCCTCACATTGAGACTGGCGCCGCTTAGGGATCGGAGAGAGGATATACCCACGATTACCACGTGGCTTGCACGACTCTACGCCAGGACGGTGGGACTCGGCGAAGTTACTTTTTCTCCCAGCGCGAGCGAACGGCTCAGCAACTATCTCTGGTTTGGAAATTTACATGAACTGGAAACGGTGGTAGCCCGCACGTTAGTGCTTCGTCGCAAGAATGTTATCGAGGCCGGGGATCTTATATTCGATTTTTCCGATGAACGGGATCTGGTAGATCTCGCAGAATTCGAAGAGTTTGTGTCTTCTCAGCCGGCAGCTAAAAAAGAATTGAAGTTGGTCACCGCCGAGACGGTTGTTCAAGATGGCCTGTCGGTCCAGTCCGGCTCGGGCAACAGCCATGGTAAATCCGTAGATTTAGGCGTTGTGATCCATGAGTTGGCCCACGAGCTTAAAAACCCCATGGTGACGATCAAGACTTTTGCCCAGCTTCTGGCAGATCGGTATCAGGACGAGAGTTTCCGTGCGCGGTTTCAAGACGTGGTCGGGGACGACATCGAGCGCATGGATGATCTTCTGGAGACGATGATTGAGTTCGCCGATTTCCCACGCCCGCGTGCCGGCAAAGTGCCGCTCGAAGAAAAAGTGCGAACGGCGGTTAACGAGATCAGCGATGAGTGTGCCAAACGGCAGGCTCGTATTCGGTGGAAAGGCAACGGCTACAACCGTGAGATCCGCACGGATGAGGCCCAACTGAAATATATTTTAAAGAACGTGCTGTTGGCGGTTTTGTCTCAAGCCAAGATGAACAGCGAGATTGAAATCGACGTGGAGAAGCCGGGATGCGTGGCTATTTCTTACTTGCGCGAAGGAGCGCGCGTCGCGACCATTGCCCACTACTTCAACGCTTCACCGCCGAATGCAGATATGATGAGCACGCTGCCCTTGCGGATTTTGTTGGCAAAGCAGCTGGTTGAGAGAAACGGCGGCCGGATGGTCATGGACCAGTCGGACAGCGAAAGAGATATTTTAAGAATGGAGTTTCCGGTTGCCTAGCGCGGAAAAGAAAACTGAAATGAGTCAGCCGTTATTGTTAGTCGTAGACGACGAGGCGGGGGTCAGACAATCTCTGCAAATGATCTTTAACAAAACCTTTCGCGTTCTCGAAGCCGTGTCCGCAGACGAGGCCATCCAAAAAGTGACCGACGAGACACCCGATGTCGTGTTGCTGGACATCGTCATGCCGGGTGCCGACGGTTTGGCGGTGCTCAAGCAGATGAGGACCCTGCATCCGGAATGTCAAATCATCATGTTGACCGGTCTCAACACGGCGCGCACGGCGTTCACGGCCAAGGGGACCGGTGCCTTCGACTATGTGACCAAGCCCTTCGACGTCGAAGAACTCCGGATGCGGGTTGAACATGCAGTGGAGAAGGTCCAATTGTCGAGGGAGCTGGAGCGCTTAAAGGAAGAAGTCGGGCGCAAGTACGGTATCGATCACGTCATCGGAAAGTCCAAACAAATTATCGACGTATTCAAGGCGGTCAGCATGGTGGCGGCGAAGAAGAGCACGGTGTTAATCACCGGTGAAAGCGGCACCGGGAAGGAGTTGATCGCCCGCGCCATTCACTACAACAGCGATCGGCGGTCAAAACCGTTCGTGGTCGTCAATTGCGCCGCGCTGCCGGATACGCTCATCGAAAGCGAGCTCTTTGGCTACGAGAAGGGCGCGTTTACCAACGCGTCGCAGAAAAAAGTTGGACGGTTTGAACTCGCCCACGCCGGTACTCTTTTTCTCGATGAGATTGGAGAGCTCAATCTCGGCACGCAGGCGAAGTTCTTGCGCGCGGTCGAGCAGGAGACCTTTACCCGTCTCGGTGGCACCGATGACATCAAAGTCGACGTTCGGGTCATCGCGGCCAGCAATCGCGATCTCGAGCAGGCGGCAAGGGCCGGAGAGTTTCGCCCCGATCTCTTTTATCGTCTGAACGTTGTTTCGCTTTTTCTTCCGCCCCTAAGAGAAAGACGTGAAGACATAGCATTGCTTCTGGACCATTTCTTGAGACTCAAAGCCCAGGAACACTCAATTGCGCCCAAGGCCCTCTCTCCTGAGGTAGTGGATTTCTTCACTTCGTATTACTGGCCCGGCAATATCCGGGAGTTGGAGAATTTGATCGAGCGGCTGACGATCCTAACGCCCCATGAAACAGTCATGCTGCGCGACCTGCCGGCGGGGATGCGTTCCACGGATCACACGGCGACACTGAAAGAGGACGTTTTGAGTGGTGCCAGGCCGCTCAGCGACGCCGTGGATGAGTTCGAACGCGAGCTAATCGTTAAGGCGTTGCAAAGAACCGGTTTCAATCAAACCAAAGCTGCTTCACTTTTGGGAACGAGCCGTCGGATCTTAAAATATCGCATCGAAAAGCTGAAGATCCACGACCCCAACAACGGAGGTGACGAAGTAAAATTATCGACATAATTGGACAAAATTGTTCCTGCGCCCGTCTTTTTCACCTTTCCTTTCCATAAACTTCCCTTTTTAAATCAATAGGTTGACTGTGGCATACTACTTGCTGACTTTGGGCAAAGTATGGAAACCACCAAGCCCCACATTTTGGTCGTCGATGATGAGATGGGCCCGAGAGAATCGCTCAAGATGATTCTCAACCCGTATTACAACGTTCACCTGGCGGAGCGGGGAGGACAAGCGATTGAGATCCTCGGCAAGTATCCCGTAGATCTCGTCACTCTGGATCTCAAAATGCCCGGCCTCACCGGAATCAATGTCCTGGAAAAAGTCAAGCAGTATGATCGCGACATCGAAGCCATCATTATTACCGGCTATGGTTCCCTTGACACCGCTATTGAGGGGCTGCGTCTGGGAGCGTTCGACTACATTTCCAAACCCTTTGACGTAAATCATATTTTGGCGCTGGTGCGGCGTGGACTTGAACGGCGGACCGCCAAGGCTAAGCTGAGACAGGTCAAGTCGGATTTCCTTTCCAATATTTCCCATGAACTGAGAACTCCGCTGAGCGTGGTCGTTGGATTTGTCTATCTTCTCCTGAACCAGGTGATCGGCAAATTAACGGAAGAACAGCACAAGGTACTCGAAACGGTTTATCGCAATTCAGAGGAGCTTTTGGAGCTCATAGATAACGTTCTTTGGATGACTTCACTGAACTCGGGGGATAGCGCCGCCACGATGGAGAGATTTGATGTCCATGATGTGGTAGCCGAAACGATCAAGCGTTACGAGGGAACGCTGCGTGAAAAAGGATTACGTCTCAATACCGATAGGGTTGAAAACGGCGTGTTCCTGTTCAGCGACCGCTCTAAAGTGGAAAGAATTTTTCAAAACATTTTCAACAATGCCGTCAAGTTTACCTCCACCGGCGAAATCACCGTCAAGGCCTACCCTTCGGTGGAAGGCACTGGCGTGCAATTCGAAGTGGCCGACACGGGCGTCGGGATCGAGAAGAACAAGTTAGATTCCATCTTCGAGCCCTTTCATCAGGCTGATAATTCGTCCCAGCGGTCGTTTTCCGGTCTCGGTCTCGGCCTCACCGTGGCGCGACGGATGGCGGAACTCATCGGCGGAAAACTGGAGGTTACGAGTGAACCCAATGTCGGTACGCGCGTCATCATGAAATTCCCGTCCCAACCAAGCTCTCCAGCGTCCCTCGCCGTGGAGCGACGTAATTATGGCTAGAGACAAGTTCATCTGGTGTCGCAACTGCAGCGCCATTCATCACGTCACGCCCTTTGACCGCGTAGCGGTGTACGCCGTTCTTTCCGATGCAGTCGAAGAGACTGCCACCGATGATTGGCGCGCATTTATGCAGCAGCACGCCAATCACAAACTAGAGCCCTTAGAAGCCACGGGTGAAAAATACTTTGCCAACGGCTCAGCTTTAGATCCCATGAGCGTAGGTTACATAGAAGTCACCAATGGCCATGATCGTTTTCTTCTACGCCGGAGCCGCAAAAGCATCGAGGAGCCGCTGGCGTATGAGTTAATGAAGGGACGAATCGTTGCTACTGGTCTCAGCCTTGAAGTGCAGGAGAACGAGATCAAAAAGGAGATAAAATATCATTTCACCTGGTCACCGGCAACGCCTCTGAACGACGACAGGATCGACCTCTTCATCGGGCTGCTCAAGGAATTGGTCAAGGGAATTGATCCGAACACCGTCCAGATAAGCGAATACTCATACACGGACGAGTCCGTCTCCTATGGTTCGTTGGATCCGAATGTGGTTGAGGCGCTGATGATGAAATGCGCCGCCTATTTCTTGCCGGTCGAACTGGCAGCCATCCGGAGATTTGTGGAGTCTCATCGGGAAAGCTGCGACGTGATGACTCTGCTGATCCGCCGTCAATCC
>WNGL01011360.1_pt1 | contig 10203 bp, 9 predicted proteins | sample 5400591 | NCBI WGS metagenome assembly WNGL01 (sample SAMN13153377, study PRJNA577476) | soil metagenome | isolation source: 80 cm soil or saprolite under Garry oak tree replicate 1 | place: USA:California | collected 2016-06-15 | reverse complement strand
AGACCCGCTCGTCCTCGGTGGCGCCCCCACTGGTTGCGCCGTGCCGGTCGCAGTCCGGTTCCGGTGCCGTGGGCCGCTGGCGCGCCCGGGCGTGCGCCGGCATCTGCGTTTCGGGGTCCTTTCGACAGTCCGGCGCCGGTCGCGACTCTGGCGGCGGCGCAGGAGGACGGCGCCTTCCCCGGCCCGCCACGGCGGCGTTCGGTCCGGGCGACGAGATCGTCGAGATGGAGCCGCACCACAATGTGCGCGACCTCGAGAGGCCGACACCGCTAAGTGACCGGCATTGGGGCTACGCGCCGCCCGGCTCGCCAGGCGGCGCGAGGGGGGCCGGGCCGGCGAACGCGAGCTCTCGCGCGCGCCAGCGGCGCACGAGGAGCATCCCCACGATCGCCGCCTGCACGAGCGCCCCCGCGACGCTCCAGCCCGCGTGATCCGGGCTCGGGTAGAAGAGCGCGGCCGCCCACCTCGGCCGGAGCGCCGAGAGCACGAGGGGCACGAGGACGTACCCGACGAGGAGCAGGACGATCGCGAAGACCTCGGCGCGGCGCGGGCGCGCGCCGAGCGCGAGGTAGAGGAAGAGCGCGAGGTCGCGGAGGAGGAAGAGCACCGCGGCGGTCGCGGCGAGCCGGACGTCGAGCCGCCCCGTCTCGCGCACGACCAGCTCCGGAACCGCGACGAGGGCCGCCCAGCCGGCGAGGACGAACGGGAGCACGACGAGCCACGGCGGGAGGTCCTCGGCGGCCCGGCGCCAGCGCCCCTCGCGCAGCGCCCGGGCGATCCGCCGGAACGCGACGGGGTCCTTCCGCTCCACGAGCGCCGTCGTCCAGGTGAGCGCGATCGCGACGCCGAAGGCGACGAGGATCGGCGCGCCCGGAGGCGCCCGGTAGGCCTCGGCGGCGAACCCGCCGGCCCAGCCCATCGCGAACAGGACGAACGCGGGCCAGAGGAGCGGGACGGTCCGGACCCGGAGCTCGCACCGCATCCGGACCCACACCCCCGCGAGCGCGAAGACGGCGAAGGCGCCCAGCGAGGCGACCGCGAACTCGAGCGGCGGGACCCCGTCGCGGTACCAGCGGAGGTGCTCGGAGGTCAGGCCGAGCGACACGAGCGGCTGGATCCCGAGCACGACCACGAGCAGGTAGGCCACGGACTGGAGCCGGGGCGTCGCCCGCTCGCGCCCGGCGGCGTACAGCGCCGCGAGGAGCGTCGCGGCCTGAGCGAGCACGCCGGCGAGGACGAACAGCGCGGCGATCCACCCCTTGCGCGTCGCCGGCGCGGGCTGCGCCGCGGCGTAGACGGCGAGGCAGAGCGCGCCGCCGTACCAAGGGATTGCGGTCGCCCCGGCGAGCTTCCCCCACGCGAGCGTCCAGGGACCGAGCCCGCTCATCCGCTGCCAGTCCCAGGTCCGCCCGCGTAGCTCGGCGAGCACGGACTCGGACGCGAGGTGGGCGCCCCAGAGCCAGGTGAGCCCCGCGAAGGCGGCGAGCGCGACGGTCGCGGTGGTGGACCCGAGCCGGCCCTGGTCCACGTCGTACGCCACGTAGAAGACGCCGGCGAGGACGAGCGGCAGGAGCAGGAGGCGCGCCGGGGTCACCTCGAGCCACAGGTTCCGGCGCAGCTCGGGGTTCGTGCTCATGCGCCCTTCCCGCGTCGCGCGGCGACGGTGGCGAGGTAGGCCTCCTCCATCGAGCGGCGCCCGCCGCCGAAGGCGCACACCGGCGCGCCGGCCTCGACGAGCAGGCGGAGCACGCGGTGCCGCGACTCGACGTCGCCGGGGACCTCGGCGGTGATCGTGAGCCCCTCCACCCGGATCCCCGAGACGCCCTCGATCCCGCGGAGGAGCTCCACCACGCCCGCGAACGGCTCCGCCAGCTCGATCGTGACCGTCACCGGGCCCGCGGGGCGGGCGCGCGAGCCCGCGAGCGGCTCGTGCGACACGACCCGTCCGTCGCGCAGCACGAGCATGTCGGTCGAGTACGCGTCAAGCTCCGCGAGGATGTGCGAGGAGACGAGGAGCGTCATCCCCTCGTTGCGGAGCCGGAGGAAGAGCGCCGCGAGCGCGTGGCGCGCGTCGGGGTCGAGCCCGGAGGCGGGCTCGTCGAGGAGGAGCATCCGGGGCTGGTGCACGATGGCCTGCCCGATGGCGAGTCGCTGCCGCAGCCCGCGAGAGAGCTCCCCCGCGCGCGACGGGAGCCGATCGAGGATCCCCAGGCGGTCGGCCGCGCGCCGGACCGCGGCGCGCTCCTCCCCCGCCGGGATCTCGCGGAGCGCGGCCGCGTGGCGGAGGCACTGCTCGACGGTGAGGTCGTCGTAGACGCCGAAGAAGTCGGAGAGGTAGCCGAGGCGGCGGTGGGCGGCGCGCGGCTCCGCGAGCGCGTCCACCCCGTCGATCCGGATCGCGCCCTCGAGCGGCTCCTCGAGCGCAGCGAGGCAGCGCAGGAGAGTCGTCTTGCCGGCGCCGTTCGGGCCGACGAGCGCCGTGATGCTGCCAGGCGCGAGCCGGAACGAGACGCCGTGCAGCGCCCGCGTGCCGGGGTAATCGAAGGTGAGCCGGTCGACGTCGATCATGGGCGCCGACAGCGCAGCCGGCCTACTCGCCCGACTCGCCGGAGACCTGCTCCTCGACGAAGGCGATGGCCTTCACCTCGTACTCCTTCTTGCCGCCGGGGCTCTGCACCACCGCGGTGTCGCCCTCCTCCTTGCCGATGAGGGCGCGGGCGATGGGGCTCGTGACCGAGATCCGGCCCAGCTTCAGATCGGCCTCGAGCTCCCCGACGATCCGGTAGGTGACCTCGTCGCCGCTCTCGGCTTCCTCGAGGGTGACCGTCGCGCCGAACACGACGCGATCCCCCGCGTGCTTCGAGATGTCGATGACCTCGGCGCTCGCGATCCAGTGGTCCACCTGCTGGATGCGCCCCTCGACGTGGCTCTGCTTCTCCTTCGCCGCGTGGTACTCGGCGTTCTCGGAGAGGTCGCCGTGCGAGCGGGCCTCCGCGATCTCCTTCACGATCTTGGGGCGCTCGACGTTCTTCAGCCGCTTCAGCTCCTGCTTGAGCCGGGTGAGGCCGCCGGGGGTCATCGGGACACGTTCGGACATCCGTCACCTTCCGCGAAAAAGCAGGCGGCCGGCCCGAAAGCTCCGGGGCGGCCGCGTCGATTGGAAACCGTATCGGGCGCCGGGGCGCCCTGTCAACGGGAGGCCCGATGGTACTCCTGGATGGTGCGCACGCTCGGTGGGCCGGCCCGGGCGACCTCCATCGCTCCAACCGCCGCCCTCGCGCCCGTCAGCGTGGTGAAGTAGGGCAGCCCCTTCATCAGGGTCTCGCGGCGGATCGAGTAGCTGTCGGCGATCTCGCGCTTGCCCGCCGTGGTGTTCACGACGAAGTGGACGTCGCCGTCCTTGATGCGGTCGACGATCGACGGCCGGCCCTCCCCCACCTTGCGGACGACCGTGGCGGGGATGCCCTTCGCCTCGAGGAAGCGCGCGGTCCCCTGCGTCGCGAGGACCTCGAAGCCGAGCTTCACGAGCGCCCGGGCGATCCCGGACGCCTGCTCCTTGTCGGCGTCGCGGACCGAGACGAATGCCCGCTGCCCCTCGCCGCCCGCGGGCAGCGTGTTGCCGGAGGCCGCCTGCGACTTGAGGAAGGCGCGCGCGAAGTCGTCGTCCACGCCCATCACCTCGCCGGTGGAGCGCATCTCGGGCCCGAGCATCGTGTCGACGCCCGGGAACCGCGCGAACGGGAAGACCGCCTCCTTCACCGACATGTGCTTCGGGCGCGGCGTGCCGAGCGCGCCCGCCTCGCGCAGGCTCTTGCCCACCATGCAGAGCGAGCCCGCCTTGGCGAGCGGCAGGCCCGTCGCCTTGCCGACGAACGGCACCGTCCGGCTCGCGCGCGGGTTCACCTCGAGGACGTAGACGTCCGCCCCCTGGATCGCGAACTGGACGTTCATCAGGCCGACCACGGCGAGCTCGCGGGCGAGCGCGACCGACTGGCGCTCGATCTCGGCGATCACCTCGGGCTGGAGGCTGAAGGGTGGCAGCGTGCAGGCCGAGTCGCCCGAGTGGATGCCGGCCTCCTCGATGTGCTCCATCACCCCGCCGACCACGACGTCCTTGCCGTCGGAGCAGACGTCGACGTCCACCTCGGCCGCGTCCTTCAGGAACCGGTCCACGAGGACGGGGCGCTCGTTCGAGGCCTGCACCGCCTCTCGCAGGTAGGTCTCGAGGTCGCCGTCGTCGTAGACCACCTCCATGGCGCGGCCGCCGAGCACGTAGGACGGGCGGACCATCACCGGGTAGCCGATGCGCCGGGCGACCGCGAAGGCCTCCTCGGGGCTGCGGGCGACGCCGTTCTGCGGCTGGCGCAGGCCGAGCTTGTCGATGAGCGCGGCGAACCGCTCGCGGTCCTCCGCCCGGTCGATCGCGTCCGGCGTCGTGCCGAAGATCGGGACGCCGAGCTCGTGGAGCGGCACCGCCAGCTTGAGCGGCGTCTGGCCGCCGTACTGGACGATGAGCCCCTTCGGCTTCTCGACGTGGACGATCTCGAGGACGTCCTCGAGCGTGAGCGGCTCGAAGTAGAGCCGGTCGGCGGTCTCGTAGTCCGTCGAGACCGTCTCCGGGTTGCAGTTGACCATGATGGTCTCGAACCCGGCCTCTCGCAGCGCGAAGCAGGCGTGCACGCAGCAGTAGTCGAACTCGATCCCCTGGCCGATGCGGTTCGGGCCGCCGCCCAGGATCATCACCTTCTCGCGGCCGGTCGGCGCCGCCTCGCACTCCTCCTCGTACGTCGAGTAGAGGTACGGGGTGAAGGCCTCGAACTCCGCCGCGCAGGTGTCGACCCGCTTGAACACCGGGCGCACGCCGAGCGCGTGGCGCGCGTCGCGGACGTTGCGCTCCCCGGTCCCGGTGAGCTGGGCGAGCCGCTTGTCGGAGAAGCCCATCCGCTTCACGCCACGGAGCCCGACCGCGTCGCGGGGCAGCCCGTCGCGGGCGAGGGTCGCCTCGGTCCGGACGATCTCCTCCACCTCGCGGAGGAACCAGGGGTCGATGGCGGTGAGGCCGAACACCTCGTCGACGGAGAGTCCGGCGCGGAAGGCCTCGGCGATCCAGAAGATGCGGTGGGCGCGCGGGACCCGGCACTCGGCGCGGATCCGGTCCACCTCGGAGGGCGCGGGCGCCTCGCCCGGGCGCTTCCCGAGCGGCGACTCGAGCCCGCAGCGGTCGATCTCGAGGCCGCGGATCGCCTTCTGGAGGCTCTCCTGGAAGGTCCGCCCCATCGCCATCACCTCGCCGACCGACTTCATCTGCGTGGTGAGGGTCACGTCCGCGCCCTTGAACTTCTCGAACGCGAAGCGCGGGACCTTCGTGACGACGTAGTCGATCGTCGGCTCGAACGACGCCGGCGTGTTGCGGGTGATGTCGTTCTTGATCTCGTCGAGCGTGTAGCCGACCGCGAGCTTCGCGGCGATCTTCGCGATGGGGAAGCCGGTCGCCTTCGACGCGAGCGCGGACGAGCGCGACACGCGCGGGTTCATCTCGATCACGACCATGCGGCCGTCGCGCGGGTCGACGCCGAACTGGATGTTCGAGCCGCCGGTCTCGACGCCGATCTCGCGGATGATGCGGATCGAGGCGTCGCGGAGGACCTGGTACTCCTTGTCGCTGAGCGTCTGCGCCGGCGCGACGGTGATCGAGTCGCCGGTGTGGACGCCCATCGGATCGAAGTTCTCGATCGAGCAGATGATGACGACGTTGTCGTTCCGGTCGCGCATCACCTCGAGCTCGTACTCCTTCCACCCGATGATCGACTCCTCGCAGAGGATCGTGTGGGTGGGGCTGAGCGTGAGGGCGCGGCGGGCGAGCGGCTCGAACTCCTCGAGGTTGTACGCGACCCCGCCGCCTTCGCCGCCGAGCGTGAAGGAGGGGCGAATGATGATCGGGAAGCCGATGTCCTTCGCGACCGCGGCGGCCTCCTCCCAGCTCGCCGCGTAGCCGGAGCGCGGCATCGCCACGCCGATCCGGTTCATCGCGTCCTTGAAGAGCTGGCGGTCCTCCGCCTTCTCGATCGCCTCGAGCGACGCGCCGATGAGCCGGACGCCGTGGCGCTCGAGCGCTCCGCTCTTCGCCAGCGCGACCGCCAGGTTCAGGGCCGTCTGCCCGCCGAGCGTCGGAAGGAGCGCATCGGGCTTCTCGCGCGCGATGATCTGCTCGGCCACCGCCGGCGTGATCGGCTCGACGTAGGTCCGGTCGGCGAACCCGGGATCCGTCATGATGGTCGCGGGGTTGGAGTTGAGGAGGACGATCTCGTACCCCTCCTCCTTCAGCGCCTTGCAGGCCTGGGTCCCCGAGTAGTCGAACTCGCAGCCCTGGCCGATGACGATCGGCCCGGACCCCACGATCATGATCTTCTTGATGTCGGTGCGGCGCGGCATGGGCGGCGGGAACCTAGCACACTTGTCTGGCGTCGAGACACGCCGGGCGCTCGGGAAAATCCCCAGCGATGGCGCGGGGGACGGGGCGCCGGGGATCAGGACGGCGGACGGTTCCCCGCCTCCCGGGCGCGCGCGGCGGCGACCGCCTCGAGGAGCTTTCGCGCCCTCGGGAACCGCTCCACCATCGCCTCGACGATCGGCGCCGGGAACACGATCGCGGTGACGTCGCCGATCGCCGCGAGCCACGAATGGCGCGGCTGCCCGAGGACCCGCCCGACGCCGTACACCGCGCCGCGCTCGATCCGGTAGAGCTCGGTCGGTCCGGCGGCCTCGTTCGCGAGCACCGCGCCGGTGCCGTCGCGCAGGAGCAGGAACGTGTCCTCGCCCTCCGACGACACGACCTCCCCCGGCGCGAAGTCGGCGACGTGCGCGAGCTGGAGCAGATCGCGCCGCGCCTCGGGGTCGAGCACCTTGAAGAGCACGCTCGACTCGACGAACGCGGTGGTGGCGAGGTCGCCCCACGCCTCCCGAGGCGCGCTGGTCATGACACGGAAGGTATCATACGCTCTCAGGCCTGATGAACGTTCTCGCGCTCGCGGCCTCGCTCGCGCTGGCACAGGCGCCCGCGCCGGAAGCGCCCCCCGTCGCTGAGCCCGCCGCCGTTCCCGAGCCCGCGTCGGAGCCCGCGCCGGCACGACCGTCCGTGCCGAAGCCGGCGCGACCGCGGCCGACCGCGCCGGCCACGGCCGCTCCCGCTTCCCCGGCTCGGGCCGTGACGCCGACCGGCGAGAGCGCCTTCGGCCCGGCGGAGGTCGAGCCGGTCGCGCGCGCCTTCCTCGACGCGCTCGCCCGGCGCGACGCCGAGGCGCTCGCCGCCGCCGCCGGCGACCGGTTCAGCTTCGACGGCGACGTGCAGAGCGGGCGCGAGGCGATCCGTCGGAGATGGCGGACGATCCTTTTCGATCGGGCGCCCGCCCCCGCCCCGCGCGTCGGCGAGGTCCAGGTGGTGCCCGTCGCCGAGGCGGTCGCGAAGCACGGCCGCCCTCCGCCCCGGCTCGCGGCGCTCGCGCGCCCCGGCGTGCTCGTCGCGATCGCCGACGTGGGCGGGAGGACGGTCGTGCTGTTCGTGGCGCGGGAGGCGGGCCGGATCGCCGTCCTCGGGATGCAGGGCTGACGGGCGCGCGGCGCCCGGAGGTCAGGTCGCCTCGGACCCCTTCTTCATGATCTTGATCTCGATGCGGCGGTTCTTCGACCGACCCGGCGCGGTGTCGTTGTCCGCGCGCGGCCGCGTGTCCGAGAACCCGATCACCTGCATGCGCCGCGCGTCGACGCCCGCGGCGATGAGCAGACGCACGACGCTCTGCGCGCGCGCAGCGGAGAGGTGCCAGTTCGACGGGTAGCGACCGCCGCGCATCGGCACGGAGTCGGTGTGCCCCTCGATCCGGATCGCGTTCGGCAGCTTCGCGAGGATCGCGCCCGCCTTCCCGAGGGCGTCGCGCCCGGCCTCGGACATCGTCGCCTCGCCGGAGGCGAAGGTGACGTCCGAGGAGAGCCCGACCGTCACCTCGGTCTCGGTGTTCTCCACGACCGCCTGGTCCTTCTCGAACTTGCTCGCGATCTCGCGGGCGGCCGCCTCGAGGTCCTCGCGCGGCTTCTCCACCTTGATGCGGTTCTCCGACACCGTGCGAAGCTCGTCCACGAGCTCCTGCTTGTTCTCCTCGCTGAGCACGCTGAACGAGTACATGAGGAGGAAGAAGGAGAGGAGCAGCGTCACCATGTCCGAGTAGGTGATGAGCCAGAACGCCGAGATGTCCTCGTCCTCCTGGTTCTTCTTGCGGGTGATGACCGTGGCCACGTCAGCCCCCCAGGACGACGATCTCGACGCGGCGGTTCAGCGCCCGGCGCTCGGTGCTGTCGTTCGGCGCGAGGGGGTGGAACTCGCCATAGCCGGCGACGGAGAGCCGTCCCCTATCGATGCCGAGGTTCTCGAGGTACTGGATCACCGAGATGGCCCGGGCGGTCGAGAGCTCCCAGTTCGACGGGAACTGCAGGCTCTTGATGGGCACGTCGTCGGTGTGCCCCTCGACCCGGAGCATCGACGGCGCGCGAGCGAGCACCGGCACGAGCCCGGAGAGCACCTTCTCGGCCTCCGGCGTGAGCGAGGCCTGCGCCTCCTTGAAGAGGATCGCGCTCTTCATCCGGATGACGAGCCGGTCGGCAGCGCGGTCGAGCGCCATGGAGTCGCCGAGCCCGCTCTCCTTCACGTACTTCTCGACCTGCGCGACGGTCTCGACGAGCTCGTCCCTCTTCTGCTGCTGTTGCGGCGGGATGGGGCGCTGCTCCTTCACCCCGAGCACCGTGACCATGAGGATCGTGAAGATGAGGAGCTGAGTCATCAGGTCGGCGTAGCTGTAGAGCCACGTCGCGTCATGCAGCGGGTTGGAGTCGTCCTCCCGCGCCGCCCGGTGACCGCGCGTCCTCACTCGCTCTTGCCCCCACCGGCGAAGACCTCGAGGGTCTCGCGGAGGTACTCGGGGTGCTGACCGATGCGGATGGCGAGGAGCCCGGCGATGATCTGGTCGCGCATGAGCCGCTCGTCGAGGTCGAGGGTGCGGACCTTGCCGGCGAGGGGGAGGAAGAAGAGACCCGCCATGAGCACGCCGTAGAAGGTCGCCATGAGGGCGACCGACATGCCCTGCCCGATGGCGCGCGGGTCGGTGAGCCCCTTCAGCATCTGGATGAGGCCGATGAGCGTGCCGACGAGGCCGAACATCGGGGAGTAGGTCCCCATCAGGCGGAACATGCGCTCCGCCGCGGTCCGCTTCTCGGAGAGGATCTCGGACTCGAGCCGGAGGAGCTCCTCGATCCGCTCGGGCGGGACGCCGTCCACGACGAGCTGGAGCCCCTTCAGCAGGAAGGGTTCCCTCAGCTTCACCTCCGCGATGTCGATCGACGCGAACCCGCGCGCCTTGCCCTGCCGCGCGAGCCCGACGAGCTCGGTCGCGAGCGCCTTCGAGCTCACCGAGCCGATCACGAAGATGCGGCTCAGCGCGGAGACGGCGTGGACGGCCGTGATCCGGGAGGAGGAGAGCGTGGTCGCCGCGAACGTGCCGCCCACCGCGATGAGGAGGGCGACGACGTTCGTGAAGATCGTCATGTCCCCGCCCTTCGCGAGGACGGCGTAGTAGACGATGGCCACGCCGATGATGAGGCCGAGATAGGTCGTAGTTCTCACGTGGCGAGGTCCCCGCGGATCAGTTCTTCACCGACTTCTGCTTCTTCGGACGGTCGTGCTCCTTCAGCGCCTCGGCGACCCCCTTGTTCGTCGGGTCGAGCTGGTAGGCGCGTCGCCAGGAGTGGACCGCGGCGTCCTTCTGGTCGAACAGGAAGTAGATCGACCCGAGGAACGCGTGCGCCACCGCGAAGTCCGGCAGCGCCTTCGCGGAGTTCCGGACGCGTTCCAGCGCGCCGAAGTTGTCGCCCTCGAGGTACGCGACGAGCCCGAGGGCGAGGTCACGGTACCCGTCCATCTGCACACCGAGCTCCGTCTTCACGCGGCCGTTGCGGATCGCCGCGAGGCGGCGCGAGACGAGGTCCGCGTCGATCCCCGGGATGCCGACGTTCTCGGCCGTGGCCTGCGCGATCGCCTTCTCGATGAAGAAGAGCCGGCGCTCCTCCCAGTTCACCGCGTCGAGGTAGGAGCTCCGCGCGTCCTCCATCGGCGCGCCGACGAGGGCCTTCAGCTTCGTCTTCATCTGGCCGGGGTCCACC
>WNGL01030820.1_pt1 | contig 10204 bp, 7 predicted proteins | sample 5400591 | NCBI WGS metagenome assembly WNGL01 (sample SAMN13153377, study PRJNA577476) | soil metagenome | isolation source: 80 cm soil or saprolite under Garry oak tree replicate 1 | place: USA:California | collected 2016-06-15 | reverse complement strand
CAGGTCGATGAGTCCTGAAACCGTCGCAGCCTCGGCCGCATCAGCCGGAATGCCGACTCGTTCAGCGGCCGCCAGGATCAGGGCGCGGTCTCCGACTGGCTCTGCTGCCGCCACCAGCAGCAGGCGCCTGCTTTCAGCCGGCAGCGAACTGAGGTCCCGGCGGAAAATCTCCTCGATCTTGGCCGAGACGGACGCGTTGTCGGGCAGCCCGAAGCCGCCGGCGAGGGCCATTGGCGTCCAGGCTCGAGCCAGCTCCAGCAATGCGAGAGGGTTGCCGCGTGCCTCGTCGACGATCCGATCGCGGACCGATGCGTCCAGCTTGCCACTGATCGTGGACTCAAGGACGGCGCGAGCGTCGGGGTACGCGAGCGGTCCGATGGTCAGTTCTGGCACACCCACGAGATGCGAAGCATCGGCGGAAGCTCGGGCCGCAAATATCAGTACGACCGACTCAGCTGCGAGGCGGCGCGCTACGAAGCCCAGCACCTGCGACGACGCGCGGTCGATCCACTGAGCATCATCCACAAGGCAGACCAAAGGCTGCGCCTCGGCGCTGTCCGAGAGCAGGCTGAGCACAGCCACCCCAACCAGGAATCGATCGCGTGGCGCGCCACTCGCAAGTCCGAAAGCGGTGCCGAGAGCATCGCGTTGTGGAGCTGGTAGTCGTTCGAGCCCGTTAAGAAACGGAGCGCAAAGCTGGTGCAGCGCGGCGAAGGGCAACTCCATCTCGGATTCCACCCCGGATGCACGCGCCACGCGACATCCGGTTGCGTTTCCAAGCAAATAGTCAAGAAGCGCGGTCTTCCCGGCCCCCGCCTCGCCTCGAACCACAATGGCTGCGCTCCTGCCGGTGCGCGCGTCCGCGAGGAGCTGATCCAGTCGCGCACACTCGGCGCGCCGGCCGACTAAAGCTCGCGACGTTTTAGTGGTCGATCCCACGCTTTGCTCAATCACTCCCTGCTCGCGACGAAATCGAGCAGAGGACTTGCTGCGTCGGATCGACGCCGCCGACCCCGGGTTCAACCCTGCGCATCAGGTACCAGTCGAAGTCGGCGAGTGAGCTACTCCCCTCTCGAAGCAGTAAAGCTACCACTTAACCAACCCGATGTCGAAAGTCATTTCGATCAAGGGATACGGGTCGGTGCTGCTCTCGATGCGGGGGGCTTATCGATAGCACCAGACTGATGGTCTCAGTCCTCACACACTAATGAGACGCGCGCGATGGCCAGCATCGAAGATCCTAGCTGTGCCTCACGGTCCTGACCTGTGCATCCTTAGGCTTGAGGCATCTGGGCGGCGGTTGAACTGCCTGGGGTATTCGGACACCGCAGACCTTGGTGTCTCATCCGGCTTGCTGGCCAGCCCTGATCGGGTCGCCGCAACAAAAACCGAGGGCTTCGGCTAGAACCGAGGGCTTTGGGTGCCGGAGTTGGCCGCCCAATTCGGCACTACCCGCAAATCCATCGTCAGCGAGCGCCTTTGGCCAGCTGTTGGCTGTACCGATTGGCTGTAAACGACCATCGTCGAGTGTGCGGAACGGCGGATCCACCAGCTAGAAAAACTGGCGATGGTAATACGAAAGGCGTCAAGTACGGGTTGGCGGGGGCGGAAGGATTCGAACCCTCGACTCTCGGTTTTGGAGTTCCTTGCCAGCGGTCGATTGTAGTCGGCAGGGGTAGGCATCGTACTTGAGGGGTCGGCCGAAGTCGGCCCTGGTCGGCGCCGTTGGCTGTACTTCTTGGCTGTACACAATGTAGGTTCCAGAAGCAGGACGGGCTGCCTCGCTAACCGCCAGGCCTACCTGCGCACAGCCATCGTTGACGTTTAACCAGTTACAGCCCGTGGATGTCTAAACTCGCCGTCTGGCGTGGCCCCGCGCCCGGAACGACGTACGAGGCGAACTGCCTCACGGTCCCGAACCGCCGTGGTGGCGATTCGAGATTCAGCAATGAGCGAAGACGTTGTTTTCGCGACGAAGGGCGTCAGCAACCATTTGTGGTCACCACCGGCGGTTGAGCAAACGAAAGCGTGCAGGAGTGAGGTTCCCTGGTGTAGCAAGACGAGCCGGAGGCGGTACGCCTCCGGCTCGCTTCTGCCAATGCAGGCCTCATAGCCGCCGGTTGCCTATTGCATTCAGGCAACGAACCTGCGCTCGTCGGCGTATGCCACCACGCTAGCTCGCAGCTTCCCGACCTGCTTCAGGTACAGGTGTCGCTACGACGGTATTACGCGAATGGATCGAGCGGTATGCCCGAGCAGTTCGTAACCCACCGTTGATGAGCAGCAACCCTGAGACGGCGATTACCAGACTGCCAAGGTCCGTGTCCGCCAATAGCAGCAGAGATGCGCCGAACAGTCCTGCAAGGAATCTATCGGCGCCGGTTCCGTGGACACCGAGCTGGCGGTATTCCCGCATCATGGCAGCTTAGGCGCCCGCGCGCCGCACACGTTCGCTGGCCTCGCGCTCTAGATGGCTTATGTAGCCCGTGCCACCACCAAGGCTTTCCTTCTTGGCGTTGTAGGCGAGAACCCAGAGGCCAGCAGCCCAGCAGATCTCTTGTTCCTCTGTGCTCCAGTAGACGCCTCGCGCGGCCTGATATGCATCAAGGAAGATCTGGGTCTGGTCGATGGTGGCAGCAATTACTCGCCCATCAGGTGACGAAGGGAAAACAGTAGCGGCTGCTCCAGCGATGGCGCGCTCGTCCAAGACCGCCACGCTGTCCCAGTCGTCCACAGCGAGCGGAGTCGTACCCTCCCAGCGGATGTTGTGCGACTCCCAATCGACATGACCGATCCGGGACTGTGTTGCACAACCAGAAAGTCGTGCACGAAGACGACTGCCAAGCTGGTCAATCCAGTGCGGTCCATAGTCGTTATTAAGGTCGACGTCAAGGTCGTCGGGGTGCGGCCAGGTGCCGGGTCCTTCATGGTTCCAGCCGACCCACGGTGGTGCTGGCTCCAAACTCGGCACTGCCGGCAACGGCGGCGCCCTGTTGAGCAGATCAACAAGAAGCTCGGCGAACAAGGCAGCGACTCTTCCGTTTGCGGTGAGCGCAACGCCGCCAGGCACATATACCTCGGCGGTGGCGATATCGCCACCCAAGGGCGCCGGACCCGCCAGAGGCTCTGGACAAGGGAATCCGGTTGAGAAGAGATGGCGCTGTACGGCGACGCAGCCCGAGATGCGTGGCGCAAACGGTCGGACCTTGATGACGACAGGTCTTCCGTCCGACAACCTGGCGCCGATGACGCGGGAGATGTGGCCCCTTTCAAACATCAGCCGTCGCGGGACAGCACCCAACCACTTCTCGCACCATTCGTTGAGCAAGGCCCTATCAGCCTGGGTCATGCTGCGACCTCGGCCTCGAAGTCGGCACGGACCTGCGCTGGCGTGCGATAACGGTGCTTCTCGAGCAGCCACTGGCGGTTGTACTTCTCCTTGAACTCGACCAGGGCTAGGCGCAGCTCTTCGATGGTGGCGAAGTAGCGCACCCAAAGCAGCTGTTCTTTCAAGGTCCGAATGAATCGCTCCGCGACTCCGTTGCCTTCGGGCTCTCGCACGTAGGCAGGGCTGGATTCGATGCCCAGGAAGTCCAGCGCCTTCTGGTAGTCGTAACTGATGAACTGGCTGCCGTGGTCGTGGCGGACCTTGAGTCCGATCGCGACCTGCTGCTCGTAGCTGCCGAACGCCGTGCGTACGCCTTGGCGAATCGGCTCCAGGGCTTCGTAACGAGTGCCTCTGCGTGCTGCGTGGATGCCCATGCACTCGGTGGTGCAGTGGTCGACCGCGATGAAGATGCAGGCGTGACCCTCGCCGGTCATGGTGCCGGTCTGATCGGTGCCCCACATCACGTCCGGCCGGTCGGTGGTGATCCTGCCGTCATGCGGCTTGACCAAGGCCAATTTGAACGTGCGCGATGGCGAGAGCAGGTTGGCCAGTCGCATCAGCCGCAGCACTCGCCGCCTGCAGACCCGGACGCTTTGGAAGCGAAGCTGGGCCCAGACTTTGCGATAGCCCTCGCCCAGCCAGGGCGAGGTTGTGATCGTCTGCCTGACCAACACCGTCAGCTCGGCGTCCGTCAGCGTGGTCTTCGGTCCTCGCGCTTACGGGGCGCCGGCGCTGGCGACTCCCGCCGCGTCCGCACCGCATAGACGCTCGAGCGGGCCATCTCCCAGACCCGGCAGACCAGGGCCAGACCATAGCGACGACCGGTGGAGGGCGAGATAGTCTGGCTCATGTCCTCGACCTCCGGGATGCCAAAGGGAGATTTTGCTTCAGCCTCCGCGCCTCTTCGTGGAGCAGCTCGATCTCCATCGTCTGGTCGCCGATCTTGGCCTTCAGACGACGGACCTCATCTTCGTGCTCGTCCTGCTGGCGCGTCTTCAGCGCCGCCTGGCCGCCGGCGAGAAAGTGATCGCGCCAGCCGGACACAGTTGCAGCGGTGACGCCGAGCTCGCGAGAGACGACGTCGATGTCCTCACCTCGGAGCAGTCGAAGGACGGCTTTTGTTTTGCGGCGCGCCGAGTAGCGACCGCGGTCCTGGTCGGTTGCTGAGACGCTTGCTGAGGATCTCACGGACACCTCCTTTCACAGGGAGCCTATCTCCCAAACGAGTGTCCATGGAAATAGGGGGCCGGGGGAGCGGCTGTCGACCCCCGGTCTCGCCGGCCCCATTCCTGCTCGCACCAGACACCATCGGAGGTCCAGGTCAAAGTCCTGCAGCTACGGCAGGAGCTGGTGGCCGCCGGCCACGACGCCGGGCCGGACACCATCGCCTATCACCTCGTCGGCCAGGTCGAGCTGGTGCCCTCAGTCGTTACCGTCTGGCGGATCCTCAAACGCCACGGCCTGATCACCCCCCAGCCGCACAAGCGACCCCGGTCCTCCTTCATCCGCTTCGAAGCCTCGCTGCCCAACGAGACCTGGCAGGTGGACGCCACCCCCTGGCAGCTGGCCGACGGCTCTGCGGTCGAGGTCCTCAACTTCCTGGACGACAACTCCAGGGTTCTCATCAACTCCACCTGCTTCCTCACCGTCAAGGCCGCCGACGTCGTCCAGGCCTTCTATTCAGGTTCAAATCGCTTCGGCCTCCCCGCCTCGCTGCTCAGCGACAACGCCGCCGTCTTCACCGCCAAGTCCCGCGGCGGCAAGGTTCTCCTCGAGCTGGAGCTGGAGCGCCAGGGCATCGACTTCAAGCACTCCACGCCCTATCACCCTCAGACCTGTGGCAAGGTCGAACGCTTCCACCAAACCCTCAAGCGCTTCCTGGGCAAGCAGTCGCCCGCCGCCTCCCTGACCGAGCTGCAGTTTCAGCTCGACGCCTTCGCCGACTACTACAACCACCGCCGACCTCACCGCGCACTCGGCCGGCAGACACCGATGGCTGTCTTCAATCTTCGCCTCAAAGCCAAGCCCTCACACCCGCCGGCGCCCACTGACCACCGAGTCCGGCGGGACAAAATCGACTCCACGGGCAAGGTCACACTTCGCTACTTGGGCCGGCTCCGTCACATCCCCGTCGGGTCGGCATACAAGAACCGCAGGGTTCGCTTGCTGGTCGCCGGTCCTGACGTTCGCGTCATCACCGACGAGGGCGAGCTCATCGAGCTCATCAGAGCACTCACGCTTGACCCGACGCGAAGCTACCAACCGCTCAGCGGGCGCTGGCCTGTGCACAATGTCTTGCGACAGGCGAGAACGATGTCCTGAGAGAGGACAACGCGGGAAGGGAGGGATTCCATCCCGTACGTCAATCCAAGGGCCGCCGGAAGGTTACCGGTTGATACTTGACTGAGTTCCGTTGCACGCTAGCAGCTTGGGGCGGGCATGGACCCGCCCGGTTTCCTCTTGAGAACGCCCAAGACAAGCCTGACCCCCGGCAGCAGGGCCGAGGGTCAGATGCGTGGTTACCTCTTTGTGGCTACCTTATCTGCGTTAGCTGGAGCTGAAACTCGCCAACGAGCCCGTCGAAGGTGCCGAAGTTGTAGTGACCAGCGGCGGCCGGAATCCCCGGATTGAAGTTGCTGAAGCTCGGTGGGACACCTCCGGCAATCGGGCAAAGCGCTGTTGCGCTTGCCGGATTCGTCACCGAGGTTCCCGAAAATACGAAGGTTCCACCACTTCGGTCCCATGACGTGATGTCGATGCTCTGCTCGCAGTCGACCCGTCCGGACGGCGTGTGAAGGTACTGCGATATTTGGCAGTCGCCGGTGTTTCCTGACGTGACGCCACCGCCAAAGTCGCACCAACCCCAGAAGCCGAAGCCAAAACCAGTACTAGGGGCGGTTCCAGTGCCTGCCACGCCGAGTTGCCAGTTCGTGGGACCGTATGCCGCGGCTGGCGCCACAGCGACGACCCCAAGCACGGCTGCCACCAGAAGCCCGAGAAGGGATCGCCGAAAGATCGTTCTAAATGCTCCCAATTCCTACCTCCTAAAGGGTGGAGCTACCGGAAACTGCGCGCCCGGCAGCAAAAACTCAGCAATTTCCCAGCATAGGGTCGCCAATTTCAAGTGTCCATGGGACTTTCAACCCTCCCGACAACCTCGAAAGATGGCCCCGGCGCTGCCGTCTTAAGCAGGTTGAGGCGCGGGAAGGGAGGCGCGGGAAGGGAGGGATTCCATCCTGTCCGTCAATCCCTGAGGGCTACCGGCTGATTCTCGACTGAGGGCCTACCTGCCGGTTCCTGCGCGGGCAGTTTCTAGTTTGAGTCGAGGCGAAATACCGGATAGGGATCAGCCCCAGCCACGACGACATCAGGATCGGCTGACCCGAAGAAGCGGACGCCGCCCCGGACCTGCTGAAGGAACGCTCGCAGAACCGGGCCGCGCTGCTCGACCGGCAACTCGACGAGACTCACCTGTTGTACGTTCCGCCCGCGAACTGAGAGTAGATACTACGATCCGATCTTCAGGCCGCGCCGGAGCATCGCGACGTTCAGTCGAACCATCCACATCGGCGGTGGCTTCACCTCGGACATGCTCGGAGAATACGCCGGGCCTTTTCTTTTTTAGGTGCCGGTTCCAGCCCGATGGTGCGCTAGTACTGCGACTGGCCTGAACCGGAGGACGGTCCGCGCGCTGTCGTGAACGGATGAGGCGCGGAGGGGGCAGGGATTCCATCCCGCACCTCAATCCAAGGGCCGCCAGAGGGCTACCGGCTGATTCTGGATTGAACGCGGGTAAGCCCCTGAAGTCGAGGCCGTGGCGGGTCAACGTCCTCGATTCTCCGTGGCAGGGACAAATCTCCCATTGACAAGTTGTTCATCCAGACCAAGCTGATTTCTAAGGGAAGCATGCTAGGGAAGCATGCTCCACAGGCGGGAGGTGAACCCGACTGTGACTGTGTCGCGGCCAGCCTCTAGGGAGGGAGTGGCGACCATTTAGGGAGGGAGTGGCGACCATTTATTGGGGGAGCGTGGTCAGCTCAGTACGAACCCTTCTTTGGTTCAAAGCGATGAGTTAAGGAGTAAGAAATTGCGCAGACTTCTACTGTCGCTCGTTGCCGCGATCGGAATCGTTGGCATGAGCGCGAGCGGGGTGCTCGCCGGCAATGTCCACTTCAACAAGAGCAATCCGCCGAGCTTTACCGACAACGGCCTGACGCTGACGGCATCCGGCACGATCTACGGACTCGGGAGCGGGGACGTTCAAGTCGTGCTCACGGCTACGGCCATCCCGACAGCTACTTGCACTAACCCGGGGGGCTCGAGCAAGGTCCCGGGACAGAATCCCGCCTCGGTGACCGTGACCGGAGGCGAAGCCATTCCGAGTGGCTCGATCATCAACGGTCACACTAGTTTCAGCGTCACAACGCAGCCACCCACTTCGCCGATTCCGGGCGCTCCAGCTTGCCCGAACTCAAGCTGGACGGAGACGATCACCGACATGAGCTGGACGAGTGCCACGATCCAGGTCTATCAGCCGTGCTCCACCGCAGACGTCAGCGCGTGCCCCTTGGTGCTGACCCAGACGTTCACGTTCTCGCCTCCGCTCTAGTGCCAATCCAGGAGAAAGCAAGACTGAAGTCCTGAACTGTGCACAACGCTCGACCGCATGGCCTCCGCCGGCTTATGCGGTCGAGCATCTTTCTGAGATCCGCCAGCAGTTACGGCTCCAATCATCGAGTTCGTTGCCAGCGATCGATTGTAGTCGGCAGGGGTAGGTATCGTACTTGAGGGGTCGGCTGAAGTCGGCCCTGGTCGGCGCCGTTGGCTGTACTTCTTGGCTGTACACAAAGTAGGTCCCAGAAGGAGGACGAGCTGCCTCTCTAACGGCCAGGCCTACCTGCCCACAGTCATCGTTGCCGTTTGACCAGTTACAGCCCGTGGGATGTCTAAAGCGTCTCGAGAGGGACACGCCCTACCGCACGAGAGCTCATGGATTTGGGACGTAACGCCTATAAGCGTTTAACTTACGACGCGGATCGCAGCACGTGTCGGAGCTGGGGCACCGATGGGGCACCCTGCGTTCCCTCTTCGGTCTGGTAGATGCGACAGCCCAAGCTTTCCAGCGAATCAATGCGCTGAAGCGTGATTTGCACGTCTTCGTGTCCGATGTCGACCAGCGCTTGCCGCAGCCGCCGTTCAGCCAGTTCCCAATGCGGGCAGCCGTCGGAGAACTGGATGCTGACTTTCACGACTGCGGTGAAGCTCCCAGTTTAGTGGCCCGAAGCCTCGCCCTTAGCGCTAGCGCGGATGAACTTCTCCGGATTCTTGTCGAAGCTCACTTTGCAGCCGGCGGAGCAGAAGTAGTAGGGCTTTCCATCATGGACGGAGCGGTACTCGGCAGTCGCAGTTTCGACCGTCATCTGGCATACCGGATCAATCGCAGTTGTCTCGCCTGTCACGTCATCTCCTTGACCCGTTCGGGCATCTTGGCTGATCGGCGCAGCGTCATACGATGCGACCTCGACCACGGGGTCAGCAGGCGAGCGAGCGCCGACGACCGGTCGACTGGTCTTGGGCTTGAAACCTCGAAGGCGGTTCGAGTTCGATACCACTGACAGCGAGCTGAGCGCCATCGCTCCCGCCGCGATCATTGGGCTCAACCGAAGGCCCAGGAACGGATAGAGAATGCCAGCCGCGATCGGGATGCCAACGATGTTGTAGGCAAACGCGAAGAACAGGTTCTGACGGATATTGCGCATGGTCGCCCGACTCAAATTGATTGCCGTGACGACCCCGGTCAGGGAGCCAGAAATCAAGGTGATGTCTGAAGCCTCAATGGCGACATCCGTACCCGTACCTATTGCCATGCCAACATCCGCCTGGGCCAAGGCTGGTGCGTCATTGATCCCATCGCCAACCATGGCAACGACTCGATGCTCCTCCTGAAGCCGCCGCACTTCGAGTGCCTTCTTGTCGGGCATGATCTCGGCCAGCACGCGCTCGATGCCTGCCTGGCGTGCAATGGCGGCTGCTGTTTGCCGGTTGTCGCCGGTGATCATGACCACCGTGACACCGAGGTTACGGAGTGCGGCGACGGCTGCCGCTGAGTCGTCCTTGATAGTGTCGGCGACCCCGACTACGCCCGAAAGCTTGCCATCCACCACCGCCCCCATCGGTGTCTTGCCGTCTGACGAGAGCCGCAGTGCGACCTCCGCGAATCCGTCAAGTGCGACGCCTGCGCCCTGGATAAATCGCTCGTTACCGACCAGGACCTTCCGTCCATCGATGGTGGCCCGGACACCTTTTCCGGTCACCGACTCGAAGTCCGTCGGTTGGACCAGTTCGACACCACGCCCTTTGGCACCGGCGACGATTGCGGCCCCGAGCGGGTGCTCGGAAGTTTGCTCGGCCGAGGCCACCAGCCGCAGCAGATTGTTCTCGGCAAGATCGCCGATGGCGATGACATCAGTAAGAGTTGGCGCGCCTCGGGTGATCGTCCCCGTCTTGTCTAGCACTACGGTGTCGATCTTCTGCGCGGTCTCCAGAGCCTCGGCCGAGCGGATAAGGATGCCCTGCTCAGCGCCCTTGCCCGTACTGACCATGATGGCAAGCGGGGTGGCGAGGCCAAGAGCGCACGGGCACGCGATGATCAGAACGGCTACCGCGCTGACGAGGGCGAGGGTAAGGCTTGGTGGCGGACCAGCCACGAACCAAACCACGAAGGTTGCGATCGCGATGCTCATCACCACCGGAACGAAATAGCTGGCAACGACGTCTGCCAATCGCTGGATCGGCGCCTTCGAGCCCTGGGCCTGT
>WNGL01012528.1_pt1 | contig 10205 bp, 14 predicted proteins | sample 5400591 | NCBI WGS metagenome assembly WNGL01 (sample SAMN13153377, study PRJNA577476) | soil metagenome | isolation source: 80 cm soil or saprolite under Garry oak tree replicate 1 | place: USA:California | collected 2016-06-15 | reverse complement strand
CGACCGCACGCTCGTGGTCGCCGCGCAGCCAGGCCAGCTGCGCGAAGCCGACGGTGGCGTGTATCCGGTCGCCCTCGCTGCCAGCTGCCTCGGCCAGAGCCTGGCTCTCGGTCAGCCACTGGTGTACCTCGTCGTCGGCGACACCAGCCTGCATCAACCGTTGCGCCATGATGAACAGCGTGTTGGCCGCGTACAGGTGGTCGCCGACGCGACGGAACAAGGCCACGCTCGCGCGCGCCCAGTCGAGCGCTTCGGCCAGCCCTGCGGTGTTAGCCAGGCACTGCATGGTCACCGCGCACTCCCACGGGTGATCGCTGCCAAACCAGGCCAGCGCCTGGTGCAGCGCGGGCACCGCCAGCTCCGGCCGAACCCATTTCGCGGTCATGCCGACCGCGAGCGCGGCCCTGGCCCGGGCCAGGTCGTCGAGGCCGACGGCGAGCTGGGCTGCCTGACGGGCCAGGCCAAAAGCGGCTTGAACGTCAGCAGACTGCAGGATCATGCTGGCCGCCGCGAGCCCGGCAACGGCCACGGGAGTAGCGGGAGGATCACCGATCTCCAGCGCCCGCTGAATCCATTCGCGGGCCTCATGGCGCTGCCCGGTGATATCCCAGAACCGCTCCGACATGGCAATTAGTTGCCAGGCGGACTCGATGTCACCATTGGTGATGCTGTACGCCAGCGCGGTCCGCAGGTTCGGCTGCTCGATGGTCAGCCGATCGAGCCAGGCCCGCTGATCTGCGGTGCGCAGCTGGCCGGCGGCTTGCCCGGCCAGCGCGAGATAGTGGATGGCGTGCCGCCGCCTGACGGCGTTCTCAGCGGCGAAGGGATGACAATGCCGGTGCGGGCGACCCGGCCCACCTGGACGCCTATCTCGGCTAGCTCCACCCGGTCGGTGACACCGAGCTTGCGCAGCAGCGCAGCCACGTGGCTCTCCACCGTCCGCACGGAGACGTGGAGCCGGTCGGCGATCTCGCGGTTGCGGAGCCGCCCGGCGAGCGCCGAGAGCACTTCGGCCTCACGTTCGGTGACACCGGCGCGGGCCAGTCGCTCGGCCATAGCGTCCTCGGGGCCTGCCATGCAGCCATTGTGCGTCATTGGTACGAAGGTCACCTCGGTGTGGAGTGCACCGGGACCGACGGGACCGTCACCCTGGGATCGGGCGTCCGCACCGCGGCGAGGCTGGCGGCGCGAGGGCGCGCGGCCCAGGCCCGTTCGGTAGTCATCAAGACGGCCGGGCCGGAGCGGTGGCTGGCGTACGGCGAGGTCCTGGTCGCGGCGGGCCTCCGGCGCGTCACCGCCGACCTGAGCTATCCCTGTTCCCGTTGCGGGGCGTAGGCGCGGACGTGGTCCGCGTACTGGTGGCTGGCCTGCCGCGGGTCATACAGCGTTCGTAGCCGGGCTCCGCCTTGACGTCCGCCACTCCGTTAGGCAATACTAACCGTTAGTGGATACTAACCGAGTAGATGACGGCTGGAGCGTGCTGGCGGACGGCACCCGGCGCGCCATCGTCAGCCGCCTGGCAGACGGGCCGCAGGCGGTGGGACAACTGGCCGCAGAGCTGCCGGTCAGCCGGTCGGCGGTCTCCCAGCACCTCAAGGTCCTCAAGGACGCCGGCCTTGTCAGTGAACGCGCGGTCGGCACCAGACGTGTCTACCGGCTCAATGCGGCGGCAGTGGCCGCGTTGCGTGATCAGCTCGACACCTTCTGGCAGAGGGCTCTGGCCAGCTACGTGGATGTTGCCGAACAACCGACGGAGGAGAATCCATGACCCGAACCGAGGTCCCCGTTGTCCGCAAGCAGGTGGTGGTCAACACGCCGGTCGAGCAGGCCTTCACGGCGTTCACCGAGAGGTTCGGCGACTTCAAGCCGCCGGAGCACAACCTGCTCGCGGCCGCGATCGCCGAGACAGTCTTCGAGCCCCGCGTCGGCGGGCACATCTACGACCGCGCCGTCGACGGCAGCGAGTGCCGGTGGGCGCGGATCCTGGCCTACGAGCCGCCAGCCCGCGTGATATTCAGCTGGGACATCGGCCCGCAATGGCAGGTCGAGACCGACCCGGAGCTGACCAGCGAGGTCGAGGTCCGGTTCGTGGCCGAGGGACCGGACCGCACCCGGGTCGAACTGGAGCATCGCCACCTCGACCGGCACGGTCCCGGTTGGCAGTCGGTCAGCGACGGCGTCGACGGCGACCAGGGATGGCCGCTCTACCTGGCCCGGTACGCCGCCCTGATCGAGGGCCGCTGACATGGCACCGACCATTGCCAGCACTGTGGTGGACCGGCCCGCGGCACAGGTGTTCGCCTACGCCACCGACCCCACGCGCTTCCGCGAATGGCAGCAGGGTGTCATCGACGGTCACCTGGACCCGCCCGGCCCCGCGCAGGTGGGCACGAAGTGCCTGACCACCCGGCGTATCGGCGGGGCCAGCCGGGCCGTCACCTCCGAGCTAACCCACATCGACGCACCCACGACATGGGGCGTGCAGGGCATCGACGGACCCATCCGCGCCACCGTCGACCTCACCGTGGAACCCCTGACCGAAGCCAGTTCCCGGCTGACTATCGCGGTCGACTTCGCCGGGCACGGCATCGGCAAACTGCTCGTCCCGCTCATCGTCCGTCGCCAGGCACACAAGGAGATGCCAGCCAACGTCGAAGCCCTGAAGCGGCACGTCGAGGCCCAGCAGCCACAGCACCCGGCGTAGGCCAGGCCAAGTCGTCGGCGGTCATCTCGGCGAGCACGGCGGGTTCGGCGGCAGCGCGGGCGAGCAGGGGTACGGCCGGGAATGCGCGGGCCAGCGCCGCGGCAACGGCCAGCATCAGGTGGTGATGGCCGCGCAGGTGGGCGCCCGTTCCGTTCCTCGGCCGCATACGTAGCAACGCTACTTCAACCCTTCTGGGCAGGCAATCCTGCTGTTATCGTGACCTTATATGTAGTATTACTACTTATAAGGTCCGGCGTGCGGGGGAAGGGAGGGAGCACGGAGATGATCGCTGCAAGCCGCATCCTCGGCGATCAGGTGGGATCCACCGCGCCCGGGTTCCTGGCCATCCTGGCCGTCCACGTGATCGCGGGGCTGACTGCGGTCATCGCCGGCGCGGCCGCCGCGCTGGCCCGCAAGGGAGGCCCTCGTCATATCCGGGCCGGCCGCTGGTACTACCGGGCCATCACGGTCGTGTTCATGACCGCCGCCGCCCTGGCCGCGATGCGCTGGGCCCAGGACTACTACCTGCTCATCATCGGCGCGGTAGCGTTCACCGCCGCCACCATCGGGTACCTGCACCGGCGGCGCCGGCGCCCCGGAGACACGGGTCACATCGCTGGGATGGGCATCGGCTACACCGCGATGCTCACCGCGTTCTACGTCGACAACGGGCCGCACCTGCCCCTGTGGGACCGCCTGCCCACCCCGGCGTTCTGGATCCTGCCCTCCGTCATCGCCGCGCCTGTCATCACTCGCGCCATCCTGCGCGCGGGAAGAACCAGTCGCCGCGGAGCCGCCGGCGGTCGCGGCCCACGCTCACTCACCTCGGACCGAGGCCTGGTCCGCAGGTGGCGAGCCTGGTTCACCGCCTGATAGCGCCGGTCAAGAAGAAGCTGACCCAGTTCGGCCTGAACCTGCCGTATTCGTAGACCGTAGAGATGTATAGGAGCGGCGGCAGTCCGCCGGATAACAAGAGCCGGGCCCGGCCCGACGGCTGCCCGGAATGGAAGCGAGCTGGCGAACCATGGCCCAGGACTTGCCGGTTGACCCGGACGCGCTGCGCGAGCAGGTACGCGGCAAATACCGCGAGGTGGCCCTCGACCCTAGCGCCAGCTTCCACTTCCACACCGGCCGCGGTCTCGCGAGCCGCCTGGGATACCAGGGCGACGCGGTGAACATGCTCCCTGACCGGGCTGTGGAATCCTTCGCCGGGGTGGCAAACCCGTTCTCGCTGCGGCTACTGGCGCCCGGCGAAAAAGTGGTTGACATCGGCTCCGGCGGCGGGTTCGACTGCTTTATCGCCGCCGGCCAGGTCGGCTCAGGCGGCCAGGTGGTCGGCATCGACATGACCGCCGAGATGCTGTCCAAGTCACGCCAGACCGCCGAGGGCCTCGGCCTCGGCCACGTCCAGTTCCGGGAAGGGCTCGCCGAGGCCCTCCCCGTCGAGGACGCCTGGGCGGATGTGGTGATCTCCAACGGGGTCATCAACCTCTGCGCCGACAAGCAGGCAGTGTTCGCCGAGATCTTCCGGGTGCTGCGCCCAGGCGGGCGGCTCCAGTTCGCTGACATCGCCAACGGCCGCCCCGTGCCGGCCGAGGCGCTGCGTGACATCGACCTGTGGACCGGTTGAATAGCTGGCGGGCTGCCCCGTGCGGGCTGGCAGAAGATGCTCCAGGACAGTGGTTTCACTGACGTGGTGACCGGCGAGCCGGTCGACACCTTCGGCGGCGCCAAAGGCCAGGACAACGCCCGCGCGTTCGACGTGTACGGCTACGCGTTCATGGCATGCCGCCCACCCGAGGGCCCGCCGGGCCACGGTTGCCGGTGAGTTGACGGTTCCGTCCTCGCCGGGCATGCGAGCCTCAGCCAGCCTTAGCAAACACGGGTCCATTGCAGCACTCGGTGGGATCCATATTTAGCGATCGTGCCGGGTTCATCCATGCGGGGTGATGCCCCCTCCGCCACGCCGCAGCAGGATACGGCCATCGGGAAGCGCAAGAGTTTGGATGGGCTGTCTCCCAGCCCCGGTCGTTCCGGCGTCAGCCGTGCACGGGGAGCAGGCTCGCGGCCCGGCCCGGGCGGCGCCACGTCAGGAGGGAAGTGATACCGGATGGCAGTGCGGAACGTCGCCCATCCGAGCGTCGACGATCGACTGGCCACGGGCGGACAAGCACGGGACCGGACGCCTCCGTCGGGTCATGCGGGATGGGTCCCGGCCGCGGACCGCCCCGACCCGGTCGCCTTGCTCGAGGAGCACAACCTCACCCGTGAGAAGGACCTGGTGCCGGTGCGCCACCCGGCTTGGGCCTCAGCGGCCCAGGACGACAGGTAACCGGCATGGCAGCTCGTTGGTTGCGACCGTGGTTATCGTCTTCGCCCTGCTAGCGGCTCTGTCCAACGCGATCAATGAAGCGACTCAGCACATCGCCAGCACCGCTGCGCCGCGCCGGTCCTCGGGCTGGCGGCTGGTCCTGTACTTGTTCCGCAATCCTTTGTGGCTGTTCGGCTGGGTGGCTCTGGCGGCAGCGTTCTTGTTCCAGGCGCTCGCCCTGCACAATGGCCTGGTCTCGGTCGTGCAGCCGCTGCTGGCCACCGAACTGGTCTTCATGCTCGTGCTGCGCCGGTTCTGGATCCACCAGTCAATCCGCCCGATCACGTGGGGCGCCGCCGCCGTTACCTGCGTGAGCCTCACCGTGTTCGTCGTCGCGGGGCAGCCCGGCGGCGGCCAGCCCACCCCGATTAGTCATCGCTGGCTCACCGCCGGCCTGGCCTGCTGCGCCGTCGCCGCGGTCCTGGCGGTCTTGGCGCGATGGGGGTCCCCGAGCCAGCGCGCTGCTGTTTATGCCTCGGCGGCCGCGGTCATGTGGGCGCTGGTGGCGACGTTCATCAAGGCCACCACGGACACGCTGACGCAGTTCGGCCTGGGCGGGATGTTCACGCACTGGCCGGTATACGCCCTAGCCGTGGGCGGCGTGGCGGCCTTGTTCCTGGAGCAGGCGGCGCTGCATGTCGGGCCGCTGCGAGTCTCCCAGCCTTTCCTGGTGATCATCGATCCGATCGTCAGTATCGCCTTGAGCGTGTGGCTGTTCGGCGAGCGCTTCACAGCTGACGCCGCCGTGCTGGCTGTGGCGGCGGCCGCGTTCGCCGTGATGTGTGCCGCGGTCGTCCTGCTGACCCAGACCGCACCAGCGACGATGAAAGCCGGTACCGGTAATGACGAGGAAGGCAGGGGACAGCATGGCGCGGCAGGCAGCAGTGACCAGCAGGCACGGCGCTGAGGACAGCACGTCACCCGTGCGTTGTGCTCGCGACCATGGGGTGGCCAGCATCGGGACACCTTTCGCCGAGACGAGACGGGAGGGAAGGCCATGGTGCTTGATCTTCTCCTGATCGGCCTGGCGATCGCACTGGACCCGCTGCCGCTGACCGCATTCATCGTCGTGCTGCCCTCCCAGCGCGGGGTGAGAAAGGGCGCGGCATTCGTGTTCGGGTGGCTGGTGTCGCTGGCGATCGTGGTCGCGGTCACGGTAGTCGCCACCGGCAATAACCCGCCCAAGTCGAACACGGTCCCGTCGCTGGCGGAGCTGGCGGTGAAGATCGCCATCGGGGTCGTCCTGGTCGTGATCGCGATCCGGCATGTCCGAAGCAGGGGGCGGCCGAAGAAGCCGAAGAAGCCGCCGAAGTGGCAGACGCACGTGGACAGCATGTCCCCGTGGTTCGCCATGGTCCTGGCCCCGACCCTGCAGCCCTGGGGCCTGATCGGCGCGGGCGCCGCCACCGTCGTGGAGGCCAAGCTGTCCAGCTGGCAGAGCTTCCTGGCGCTGTTCGGGTTCTGCGTCCTGGCCTCGGGGTCTTACCTGGCCATGGAAATCTACGCCGGTTTCAGGCCCAAGCAGAGCCAGGTACTGCTGGCCAGGTTCCGGACCTGGATCGACACGCACACCGACCAGGTGATCATCTATGGGAGCCTGCTCCTCGGCTTGTGGCTCATCGCGAACAGCATCTACCTGATCGTCACCTAGCTGCAGAAGTGGATCGCCGGCTGGTGTGGTGTCTCAGCCCAGGCCCTCCCGGTCCGCCACCGAGGCCACGGACGCGAACGGGGCAGGCAGCGCGGCGCTGACCGCGGCTTCCAGCAGGCTTCGCTGGCCGGCGATGGCGGCCTGCCGCTCCGCAGGGAGCGTGGATTCGAGCTCGTCGAGCACCCCGTGAAGGCGCCGGACGACCTGGGGCGCGTCGGCGCCGTACCGGATGATCTCGGTCAGCGCGAGCACGAGCATGCCGTCGAAGTTGCGCAGCTTCCGCTTGAGCCGGACCGTGCCGCTGGAATCGACTCTCAGGCCGGTCGGGTCGAGCCGGCTGCCCGTGACGGCCAGGAGGTCGCCGATACGGTCGATGGCCTGGACCCCGGTCGTGGGATCGTTGACGGCGGGGGACAGCGCGCGGATCGCGACGTCGACGAGCTGCCGGAAGCCGAACGCCGGATCTTGCACGAAGGTGCGCTCGCCGCGGATGAGGAAGAACCTGGTCACATCGGTGTCGCGGAGGTCACCTCCGTGCACCAGCGCAACCGGGGTGCCGTGAGCCAGGTACTCCCCTACTCCGACGGTCAGCTCGAGCCAGCACTGCCTCTGCCGGCACAATTCGGCCAGACCGTGCAGGTCGGTGGCCGTAACGACCCCGGCCGTCCCGGTGTAGCAGAGGCGCTGCGGTGACGGGTCGATCGGGGGAGGTTCGGCGTCCAGGTAGGCGGGCGCCGGCGGGAAGTTCTCCTCGATGGCCCGCCGGGTCTCGGTAGCGATCGTTTCCAGCAGGTACTGGACGCGCATGAGCCGCACCACGCCATGCAGGTAGGCGACGAAGCCGAAGACCGTCGCCACGGTCAGCGCCAGCAACGTCGTCGCCGACACCACCGGCGCGAAGTGCCTGGCCGACGGGACCGACGCCTGGTTGCTGACCAGGATGATCACGGAGAAGACAAAGGTGGCCAGGAACAACCCGAGCGTCACCCGGGTGATCCGGGAGCGGATGAAGATCCGCACCGTCCTGGGCGAGTACTGGCTGGCCGCGAGCTGGATGGCCACCAGCGTGGTGGCGAACACCACGGCCACGAACGCCAGGGTGGCGGCCGCGATAGCGGCGGCGAAGGTGGCGGCGCTGCCGGGATCGCTGACCAGGCCCGGCCGGACGCCGACCGGGGCATCGACCCGGGCGTCCAGCCAGATGGTGAGATTGGCCGCTGCGATCGCGGCCGCGGCGAAGATCGCCGGGAGGAACCACAGCGACACCGCGATCCGCTGGCGGAAGTCAATGCGCCACAGCGGCTCCGGGTGCACGGGCAGTGCTCTCATGGACCGAGAGTCTGTCAGCCCGGCACTGGCCCGGGGAATATCTGCCGCCTCTAGGATCGGTTCATGACCTGGTTGACGTCGTTGCCGGCGGCGGTGCTGGTCATCAGCGGGCTGGTGCTCGCGCTGCTGGTCGTGGCCGGCGCCCGGCTGGCAGTACGCGCCCTGGTACCGGCCGCAGAGCGAGACGCCGCCTACACCATCGCGGCGCCGCTCATGCCCGCGCTCGGAGCGATCTTCGCGCTGCTGATGGGCCTGACGCTGGCCAGCGAGGTCGGTTTCCTGGCATCGGCGCAGGGAATCGTGAGCAGCGAAGCCGCTGGCGCATCCCGCCTGGCCTGGGCGGCGACCAGCCCCGGCGTCGACTCGGAGCCGATCCAGTCCGCTCTGCTCGGCTACCTGCAGGCGGTGCGGGCCCATGAATGGAACGGCAGCACCGCGGCCACCGGCGACGATCCCGCCACCACGCACGCCATCGCCAGCCTGGAAAACGCCGTCCGGACCCAGGCCGCCCGCCCCGCCCTCGGGACGCCCGCGAGCACCGAACTGCTGGCTTCCCTGGATGCCCTCACCAGCGACCGCCGCGCCCGCCTGGCCGCGGCCTCACGTCAGCTCCCCGCCCTTTTCGTGGCCGTCCTGCTTCTCACCGGGGTGGCGTTGATCGTGAACGCCGCCGCCCTGACATTGCGCAGCGGCCAGCGGGCGGCCCTTCTCGTCGGCGGCCTCGCGGCCGTGATCGGACTCAGCCTGGCCCTGCTGTTTGCCCTGGGCACGCCGTGGCGAGGCCCGATCACCGTAAGCGGCCAGCCCATCGATGCCGTCGTGCAAGACCTGAACACCGGCTACTTCCACCCCTTACCCCGAGTGGGGAGCCATTAGTGGGGGACAGTTTGCCTTGCTAACGTGGCTGCCATGTCGGATGATGTGCCCGACCTGCGGGCATCGCACGCGGATCGCGACCGCGTCGTGGATATGCTGCGGATCGCCGGCGGCGACGGGCGGCTCAGCGCCGAGGAACTCGACACCCGGCTGGAGAGCGCGCTGTCAGCCCGGACGCTCGGCGAGCTGGCCCGGCTCACCGCCGACCTGCCGATCGCGCCCGCAGCCACAGGCAAAGACGTACTCGTGGTCGAGCAACACGGCGGCAGGTACGTGCGGGAGGGGCGCTGGCCGGTACCCGCGCGCATCGAGCTCCGCACCCAAGAGTGCCGGGTCACCCTCGACTTCACCCACGCGGTGATCACCTCGAACGTCCTGCGGATCGAGACGGACATGGTGCACGGCAAGCTGTTCATCGTCAGCTCGCCGGGCATCGTGATCGACACCGACGGGCTCAACCTCACCTACTCCAAGCTCAAGCTCCACTCCATGAGCGCCGCTGCAGTCCGCGGTGGCTTGACCGTACCTCGCGCCTGACCGTGGCCTGGCAGGACCTCGGCGGCTGAGGCAGGCGCCCGGTCCGTTCGGAAGATATTGGTGCCGAACGGGCCGGGTCATCCGCCCTGGTGCGATGAATTCCGCGGCCCTCGCCGGTATGTACCGGTGAGCCTGTCACAGGCCATGGGGAATGCAAGCGATGAGGAGAGAGCCATGACCGAGACCCGACCGCACGACGTGGCCGCCATTAAGGGCGTCCTGGAAAGCCACTACAAGGCCTGGGACGCCGGCGACGCCGCCGGGGGCATCAGCCGGAATTCGGTGTTCCAGGGCTCCGAGGTCTTCGCGGCTTTCGGTCTGGCGGCTGCGTTCCGTTAGTGCCGGTTCGGGCGGGGAGCGGCGATGATGTCTGAGCGAAGACGGCTGAGTGCATCGATCCGCGCCGGCCAGAGAGGTGGCCGGCGCGCGAGCCCGGCCGGTGTCCCGCGAACCCGGCCGCCGATCCGCGGGACACCAGGCCGACGCGGGTCATCCCGTGGCCCGGACGGCCTCGAGGATGACGCTGGTCACGACCGGCGCCTCGGAGATGAGGGACAGGTGCCCGGCGTTGACGTCGGTGATGCGGGCGCCTGCGCGCTTGGCCATGAATGTCAGCTGCGCGGGCGGGATGACCTGGTCCCCCGTCCCGATCACGGCCCAGGACGGGATGGTCTTCCAGGCCGGGGGCCCGGACGGCTCGGTGAACGCGCTGGCCGCGAGCGGCCGCTGGGTGGCCG
>WNGL01011357.1_pt1 | contig 10205 bp, 14 predicted proteins | sample 5400591 | NCBI WGS metagenome assembly WNGL01 (sample SAMN13153377, study PRJNA577476) | soil metagenome | isolation source: 80 cm soil or saprolite under Garry oak tree replicate 1 | place: USA:California | collected 2016-06-15 | reverse complement strand
TCATCGGTCCTCCATCCCGGGCTGTCCCCTCTAGTTTACCGCCTCGTCCCCGACCGTTCCAAACGAGAATGTTGGACAAACGCGTCTAGCCACCATTCGTAAAATATTTTCGTGGCGGGAACATTCGGCGGCGCAACAGCTCTTTCCCGCAGCGGCGGCGGATCTCCTCTGACCAGGTCACCCAGTTGTGCTCGCTCAAGCCGAGAAAATGCCTCGCCGTTTCATATGGCGCAAGCCCCAGGTAATACAGCCGGAACATCACCATGCGCGAAGCCCTCTCCGGCCCGTCGAGGGCCGCCTGCCCCGCCAGCGTAAAGTCGGACATCCAGTCATTCAGCCTGGGTCGGATGTCCGGCCGCCATAGGTACTTGTCCGAGTCTTTCCAGTTGCGCGATGAGATGCCGCGCTTGGCTTCCAGCACCTCGCGCGCACTGCGGTACACTTCCCAGCACACGTCAAACGCCAGCTCCGGTTTCACACCCATGGCTCCTCCGGCTGTTGCGCTCCAACTGCTTCGTGGTCAGTTGTCAGTGGTTTGCGATGGCCAAGACGGGAATAGAAAGATTTTTATTTCTCTTCATGCTGAAACCAAAGATTAATGATGCTGAAAGCCTTTTTTGGTTTGCTCAGGCCGCTCTCGACGTCACTGCCCGCGCGCCAGTCCGTGACGCGTGCCGGTGCCGGGGGCAAATCCTGCGCGCGCCGCGCTGCAGCCGGTACTCCCAAACCGTTCCGAAATCTTCGCCGTGCAGCATCCGGCCCGATAGGCGCTGCCGCTTTTCCACTTCGTATCCGCCAAACTCCCGCTTTCGCAGGTGCCGCAGCTGCGCCGAGATGCTTGCTGGCGGGTAGTGCGTAAGCTTGGCAAGCTCCTCGAGTGTCAGCCAGGTGTCGCACTGGCTGGCGCTGAGCATCACGTCGCAAAGCACATCGCGCTGCCTCCGTCTGCCCTTCACCGGCCTGGTTCCCCAGACAACACTGACCTTCTCCAACCTCTTCCTGGTGTTCCGCATCGCCGCCTCCTCTCCCGCCGTCTAACTCTCGGCAGGAAACTCTTCCTCTTCCACCTCTGGCGCGCCCACGTCTTCCAGTGCCCCACCATCGCTCACCAATGCGGTGCGGTCCGGATCCTCGTAGTCCCCGGCGCACGCGCTGCAGGCCCCCATGGGTTGCGGGCCTCGCAAAGCGGCTGACATCGCGTCTCGTCGCACCAAACTTGGGCCAAAAAGTTTTGCACAGATTTCCACAGCTGGTACCTTCTCAGTACTATGGACATTTATTACTGCCTTGTTACCTTGCATGCCGTCTTCTCCGGGAGGCCGACGTGCCCTGTCCCCAAACCCAGCCGCCGTGGGAGTTCCTTCTCTCGGCCTCGCGCAATTCGCTCCAAAGCTATGAACTTTCCCGTCTTGCCCATGCTGCCAATCTCCGCAAGGAGATTGGCGCTTTGCTCGATCAATGGGTGGAAGAGAACGCCTGCGCCCTGCTCGCCCGCTGGCTCATCGAACAGAGCGAACGTCCACCCCGCGCTTCCGAGCACACCGCGACCGGAGATCTGTTCTCGGCAAGCGGCCATTCCGCGCCCGGTTCCGGGCCGCATTCCGTGTCCGATAATGTTTTTGCGGATCGACCGGCGCCATCGGCTGAAATTCGAGGTCCCGCGTGAGGTGCAGCATATTTTTAAGTTCTTAAGCGACGCTTCCCCGCCACCTCCGTCGCGAACCACTCTTCGCGTGGTTCGCCGCAGAGGTGTGCCGCGTGGACGAAGCCGCAGCGTCCGTCCTACCTGCAACGAGGCGCTCCTTCCCGGAGCGCCTCCGTGGCTCGCAGCGGCTCGTTTTCCATGCTCCCGCTTCGCATTTCGCAGTTCGCATTCATCCGCATCGCGCTCCCCGTTTTCTGCCTCGCAACCAGTCTTACGTCTTGGCACCTTTATAGGTATTAGGAGACACCACGGCCTATCGACCTGGGTTGCAATCGTGCGCGCACACTTCACCGCCGCGCAGAAAAGCACGCCGCCAAAACAATCAGTTAAATGAGGGAATAATCAGCGAGACGAAGCAGCGGGAGCTGACGCTTTTTCGAGGAGCTGCTCTTTGCGGTAAACCAGGGAATTGATGTCGTACGTAGCCAATTCAAACCCGTGCCCGTGTGTGATGGCGTCCGTCGGACACGCTTCCACGCAGTACCCACAAAAAATGCATCGCGAATAGTCAATGTTGTACACGGCGGCGTAGCGCTCGCCCGCGGAAATTCGGTTCGCATCCGTGTTTTCAGCTGCCTCGATGTAAATACAATTGGCAGGACAGGCCGCGGCGCACAAAAAGCATCCTACGCACTTCTCCAGCCCGTTCTCGTCGCGGTGCAACACATGAATCCCGCGATATCGCGGCTGGAAATGCACCGGTTCGTGCGGATAATTTTCCGTCACCGTTTTCCGAAAAATATTACGAAAGGTGACGCTAAAGCCCTTCACCAACGCTTCGAACGTCTCACCGACTTCACGAATAACGGATGGCATAGAATTTAAGTCTAGCAAACGCCGCAGAGCCCGACAAATCAGGACTCTTTCCGGCTTTCCCCTCTACTACTCATTTCTTCAGCGCCTCGATGATCTGTTTTCCGTGGAACCGCCCATTCTCGATAAAAATCTCCCCCGTGTGCCGGCCGCCGATCACAACTCCCGCAAGATAAATTCCAGGCACGTTGCTTTCGTGAGTGTTCGGGTCGAACGCAGGCTTCTTACTCTCTGGATCGAGCTTAACGCCCATACCTTCCATAAACGAGAAATCCGGATGATATCCCGTCAGCGCAAATACTTGCTTCGCCGGAATTCTTTTTGTTTGCGCATGATTCTCCACGACCACTTCATCTTTGGCGATTTCCTCAACGCGTGTGTTCAGCAAAGCCTTAATCTGGCCCGCCTTGATGCGGTTTTCGATGTCCGGCCGCACCCAGTATTTGATGGTTGCGCCTAATTCCTTTCCCCGGTGCACGAGCGTCACCCGCGCCCCATTTCTGTATAAATCCAACGCCGCCTCGGCCGCCGAGTTTTTCCCTCCAATCACCACCACATCCTGCTTCCAAAACGGATGCGGCTCGGTGTAGTAATGCGAAACGTGCGGCAGGTCCTCGCCGGGAACACCTAGCAGGTTCGGCAAATCATAGTAGCCTGTTGCCAAGGCAATTTTCTTGCCCCGGTACCTCTTCTCTTCACCCTCCTCAGTTCTCGTCACCACTCTGAAGTTCCCGTCGTTTCCATCCACATGGATCACGCGCTCATACAGCCGCAGATCCAATTCATAATACTCCGCAGCCTTGCGGTAATACTTCAGCGCCTCCCCGCGCGTGGGCTTCTCCGCCGCGCTCACTAACGGAAGATTGCCGATCTCCAGCAGCTCCGGCGTGGTGAAGAACACCATGTTCACCGGGTAGTGGTAAAGCGAATTACAGATGCAGGCTTTGTCGATCACCAGCGGCTGCATGCCCGCGCGCTTCGCTTCGATGGCCGTCGCAAGGCCGGTCGGTCCCGCCCCGATGCAAATAATTTCGTAAGTTTTCATGAGAATCTGAGTTTGCCGCTAGGCGGGAAGAATTGCAATTCCGTGGAATTACTGCTTTTGCGGCGAGTCCAGAATTTCCTGAAGCTCAGTCCGGAACAGCTCAAGTTCGCGCACTTTCTCCGGCGTGGCTTCCACCTCTTTCTTTTTCCAGGCAAACACTTCGCCAGTGCCGCGTTTCAGTTTTACGCTGAAGTTCCCGTCAACCAGATAGGACGCCGGCGCCAGCAGTTTCAACCCTCCGTTCGGCACCGGCGAGAGCGCAGCCACGCAGTTCCCTTTCCGCATGCACAACGCGCTCTCGTACGGAGGAATCGCAATAGGACGAAAGCCTGCCTCAAAAAGGCCTTCCATTACCTGCATTTGCCGTGGAGACAGTTCAACCATTCGAATGCACCACCGTCTGGGAATCTAGCGGGTCAGCAAGAGCAACCTGGAAATTATGCTGCAGTGGTGTCCGCTTCTGAAGTGCCCTCTTCAAGCTGCGCAAGGATTTCCCGAAGGGTCGAAATTAATTCGTCGCGGGAGACATGGCTTTTCTTGAACTGAATCCGGAACTTGAACGTTTCGCTCGGCGGCTCAAATTGAAAAATAAACGGACGCGGCCGTTGCGGACCGGCCTGTTCCTGGCGCCGTTCGCGCCGGGCTTCATCGCGCGTCAGCCCTCCCTGCAGGATGCGGTGAAACATCTCAATCATTTTCTTTTCGTTCGGCTGGCGCGCAATCTGCAGCAGCAGCGACTTGGAATTGATTCCGTGATCGATGCATCGTTTGCGCAACAGCTCTGGGATGTTCCGCAGCGAAAGCGTTTCAGTTACGGACGACCGCGCTCGCCCAATTTTCTTTGCGATGTCTTCGTGCGTGTATTCAAACTGTGTGCTCAGGCGGTGCAACCCGTCCGCTTCTTCAAACGGCGTCAAGTCTTTGCGCTGGATGTTTTCAATCAGCCCCAGCTCCAAGGTCTCCGCATCGTCCGCCATCTTCTCGATGCACGGCACTTCGCGCAGACCAGCGGCGCGCGCTGCGTGGTAGCGTCGCTCGCCCGAGATGATGTAATAGCAATCCTCGCGCGGCACGTACCGCACCAGCAGCGGCTCCAGCACGCCTTTCTCGCGTACGGACTCCGTCAGTTCGCGCAAATCTCCCAGCGCCTTGCGTGGCTGCTCGGGGTTCGGACGGATCTGGTCCAGCCGGATCATCCGTCCAACGGCCGCCCCGCTATAGCTTGTCAGTGACTCTACATAGTGCGCGTCATGCCGCATCTTCAGCGTGACGGGCAACCCGATCCTCTTCGACACGTTGGATAACCTCCCCCGCGAGCTTCTTGTACTCGACCGCCCCGGGTGATTTCGGTGCAAATGTAAAAATCGTTTCCTTATACGCGGGACTCTCTTCCAGCCTCACGTTCTTGGTGATCTTCGTCCTGAAGAGTACTTCCCCAAACACGCTGCGAATCTGCCCGTGCGTATCTTTGGAAATATTCGTCCGCTTGTCGTACAGCGTGATCACCACGCCGAGCACTTTCAACCCGGGGTTCGGCCGCGCGCGAATGCGCTCGTACGTTTCCAGAAGATCGTCCGTTCCTTCGATCGCAAAATAAGCCGCTTGAATCGGCACCAGCAAATGTGTTGCCGCCACTAGCGCATTAACCGTCAGGATCCCGAGAGACGGAGGTGTGTCCACAACCACATACTCGTAATCCTTCTGCACCGGCGCCAGCGCATCTTTCAACCGGAAGGGCGCGTCGAATTGTCCTGCGAGCACTTGCTCCAGCTTCGCCAAAGCTAGCCGTCCCGGCGCCAGGAACAACAACGGATCTTTGCTAGGCTTAATGACCGAGGGCATTCCCACGCGGTTGTCGCTGAGCACTTCAAACATCGAACTGGAAATTTCCCCGGAATCGTAAAACGCGATGGTGGAGTTTGCTTGTGGATCTAAATCGATGAGGAGGGTCTTTTTGCCGCGAGTTGCTAGCGCCGCTGCCAGGTTAATTGCTGTCGTTGTCTTGCCTACGCCGCCCTTTTGATTCGCAATCGTGATGATGGCAGTCATCTCATTCTGCCTCCGCTACTTGCTCCCGGCAGAGGGTCGGCCCTCGCCGACAGCAAATGGCGCGCGCACAAGCACGCCGCGATTTGGCAACTGGGTTCCTATATATGGGTGCCGCCTCCTGAAAACCCCCAAGGCCTAGGTTAACTCTACGTGCGCAGCCTGTTCGTTTGCAAGGAAAAAAAGTGCAGAATTCGACGATTTTCTGTGAGTGTGAGGAAAATTCCGAGTCCCAAATGAGACCGGGGCTGGCGCCCCCACCTTACTTCCCATCCCGAAGTCGCGACCCTAGAAGTCGAGGCCCCAGAAATCCTCCATCGGATCTTGCAGTTCGATTCCAAGCTCCCACCCCGCCGGCCCTTCGTGCCCCCGCCAAATCAAATACCCATCGCCCGCATTCTGGTTGACCAGGTTGATCACCCTCACTTTTTGCCCTACCGCAAACGCGTGCGGCACCACCGCCAAGCAGCCTTTCGCGCTGATATCCTTCGTAAATCCTTCCGCTCGCACCGCTTGTCCATTTTCGGAACATTCGATGGCCACGCGGACGCGCGAATTGAGCCGGCTTACGCCCCGGATTTCCTTCCCCTTTTGTTCAAACTTCACATTCTCTTGCAATGGCACAAGGCACTCCCCACCGAAGGATTCGATCAGCTGTCTTGGCTTTCTCCTCAGTTCGGTTGCTCGTTGAGACTTCGCCTGGGAACGCCAAACGATTACCAGCTTCAGCGTAGGGGTGTGCTGTACACAGGTCAATGGAACTTCACGCCCAGTACACCCGCAAGTTACCCCCGGGGCCACGGTTTCTTCGCTTAGTCGTCGCTAGGTCTTGATCATTCCTCCGCTGTTTGCTCCTTTTCGCGGCTCCGCTTACACTCTCTTGGCCCGCAGCGCGCACATGATCAGCCTCCAGGCACTTCGTCACGAACTTCGTCCCACCATCCGGCTCGCTTTGCCATTGGTTCTCGCTGAAATCGGCTGGATGAGCATGGGCATCGTGGACACCGTCATGGTGGGCCACCTTCCGGACAGCGCTCGCGCCATCGGCTCCGTCAGCATCAGCTCCAACCTGTTCAACGTTCTGGCATTTTTCGGTGGCGGCCTTCTGATCGGGCTTGACACCCTCGTCGCGCAAGCCTTTGGCGCCGACCGTCGCGAGGATTGTCATCGCTCTCTGGTCAACAGCATCTACCTCAGCATTGTGATGACGCCGTTCCTCATGGTTCCTGTCTGGTTCTTCGATCCTCTCCTTCGTCGCCTTCACATCGAACCACAAGTCGCCGCTCTCGCCGTCCCCTACATGAAAGCGCTCGCCTTCGGCCTCTTTCCTCTTCTGCTGTATTTCGCCGTTCGCCGCTGTCTGCAAGCCATGAACATGGCTCAGCCCATCGCCTTTGCTCTCGTCAGCGCCAACCTCATCAATGCCCTCTTCAATTGGGTTCTCATCTACGGCAAGTGGGGCTTTCGCGCAATGGGTGTCGTCGGTTCGGGCTGGTCTACCGCCATTTCCCGTGTGTACTTGGCCGTCGTGCTGGTGAGCTATCTCCTTTGGTACGACCGCCGGCATCGCACCGAGCTTCTCAAGACTCCTATCAATATCGATTTCACTCGAATCCGGCGACTCATTTCGCTTGGCCTGCCCGCCGCCGTCCAAATCACGCTGGAAATCAGCGTCTTCGCCCTAGCCACCGCCCTCATCGGCCGCCTGGGAGCCGTCGCTCTCGCAAGCCACCAAATCGCGCTCAACACCGTCGCGTTCACTTACATGGTCCCGCTGGGGATCTCTTCTGCCGCCGCAGTCCGCGTCGGCCACGCCATTGGACGCGGCAAGCCCGCCTCAGCCGGCGACGCTGGCTACACCGCCATTTTTCTCGGCGCAGCCTTTATGACTCTAGCCGCGATCGCGCTCCTGGTCTTCCCTCGCTGGATTGCTCTGATGTATACGCCAGACGAAACCGTCATTCGCAGCACTTCGCTGCTTTTGGTTGCCGGCGCGGCTTTTCAGTTGTTCGATGGGATTCAAACCGTGGCCACTGGAGCCTTGCGCGGCGCAGGCGACACGCGCACACCAATGGTCTGTCACTTCACCGCTTACTGGGTGATTGGCCTGCCGCTCGGCGCGTGGCTCTGCTTCGCTCGCAACTGGGGCGCGTTCGGAATTTGGTCCGGCCTGAGCCTCGCCCTCATCCTGATCGGCATCGTGCTTCTCCTGGCCTGGCGCCACACAGTGCAACGACTCAATCTGGAGAGCCCGTCGGAATCGCGCCACTTGCAGTAGTCGGCTCGACACTCCCACACTCGGGGAGTATCGAACTCAGGTCTTTTGCCGAATTGGCCTTGCATCCTTTCCTGGAAGGGAGGCATCATAGAAATACAGTAGTGCTGTCCCCAAGCAAGACACCGGTGCCCACTCCAGCCTTGTGCCGGCCATTGTAAATCACAGGAGGAATCCGTGAAGCACAAGCACTTCGTCCTGATTACTGCTCTGACCACCATGTCGCTAACGCTCAGTCTGCCGGCGCTTGCCCAGCACGGCCACGGCGGTGGTCCTCCCGCGGGCCACGGTCCCAGCATGGCGAATTCCAGCGGAAGTGGCCCCAACTCGAACGCCATGAGTCACACCGACATGTCGCACGCTTCTCCCAGTACCGCTTTGAGCCACAACCCAGCTATCGGCGACAAAATCAAGACGCTGACCGGCGAAGATGCGGCCACTGCCTGCGATGGCTTCAAGAACCTGGGTCAGTGCGTGGCTGCCGCCCACGTTGCGAAGAACCTGAACATCACCGGCGGCTTTGATGCTCTCAAAGCAAAAGTCACGGGAACCGGCGCTGTCAGCCTCGGCAAAGCCATCCAGAGCTTTGCTCCTACTGCCAATTCCAAGTCAGAGGTTAAGAAAGCCAATCAGCAGGCCTCCGACGACATGAAGGACGCGGAAACAAAATCCTAAGCCTGCTCCCAACCGAAGCCTATAAAGGTGGCGAAGCAAAACTTCGCCACCTTTTTCTTGCCCCTCAGGATATCTATGGCTTCAGCGACAAAGTCAAAATCCCGGCGTAATTGTCTGCTTCATCTTCAACGGGTTTGAATCCTAATTGCCTGAGCTGATTCGATATCTGCGACGCGATTTCCGGCGACTTTGCTTGCACCACGAGCGTGTCCGCTCCCCACGCCATTATTTTTATTCCGTGCTCGCGCCAAACTCACGGACCTGAGGCAACCGATCAGGATTCTTGCTCATAGTGAATAACTAAGGCGGAGTGCGATGTGGCTTAAACATTTCGGGAACTACATCTTATACCGGCTGCCCAGGTCTTCGTCGGAAAGCCCTTCCAGCCAGTTTCGCAATTGCTCGTTGGTATTTTTCTCCGTGAACGCGCTGGAGACTTTGGAATTCTTGAGCACCAATTCATCCACATAAATCGGACAATCCATCCGCAGCGCCAAGGCCAAGGCGTCGCTCGGCCGCGAATCAATTGTCATCATTTGCCCCTCGCGTTCCACCCAAATCAGCGCGTAGAACGTATCGTCTTTCAAATCGTTCACCACAATCTTCTGAACACGTACTTCCAGCCCCAAGAGCACGTTCTTTAGCAAATCGTGTGTCATGGGCCGCGGCGTGTGGACTTTCTCGATCTCCAGCGCGATGGCGTTCGCCTCATAAACCCCCACCCAGATCGGGAGGATGGCCTGGCCTTGCACGTCCTTCAGCACGACAATCGGCATGTTGGTCACGGGGTCCATCATCAGGCCGCGGATTTTCATTTCCACTTCCATGGAGGCCTCCCTTGGTTAAACCACGTGCTCGCCCACCAGACTGTTCGGCGTTGCTCCTGTCACACGCACCTGAACGTAGGTTCCCAGAAGTTCTGTCGAGAGTGAAGTGAAATTTGCGAGGCGATACGAACTGGTATATCCGGACCATTGGCTTTCACGGCGCGATTTTCCGCTGACCAGCACCTCAAACGTCTCGCCAACTAATTTCCCGTGGTGCGCCTTCTGGATCTCGCGCTGCTTGTCCTGAAGGACCGCAAGCCGTCGGCCCTTCTCCTCCTCCGGAATCGCATCCACCATTTTCAAGGAGGGCGTGTTGGGCCGCGGCGAATACTTGAAGGAGAACAGGCTGTCGTACTTCACTTCATCGAGCAGGCTCAGCGTCTCTTCAAAATCGGCTTCCGTTTCGCCCGGGAATCCCACAATGATGTCCGTGGTAATCGCAATCGGGCGCGACGCGTTGCGAATCATCGCGATCTTTTCCAGATACTCTTCCCGTGTGTACGTGCGCTGCATCGCGCGCAAAACCTTCGTCGATCCCGACTGCACCGGTAGATGCACGTGCTCGCAAACCTTGGGCTGCGCTTCCATGGCTGCGACAATGTCCCGCCCAAAATCGCTCGGATGCGAAGTCGTAAAACGCACGCGCCGGATCCCGGGAACGTCCGCCACCGCCAGCAGCAACTCCGCAAACCGCATTTTTCTCGGCGTGGGGTCTTTGTACGAATTCACCGTCTGCCCGAGCAGTTGCACTTCGGAGTAGCCCAGCTCCGCGAGTTGCCGAACCTCCCGCAAAATCGAATCGCTTGCGCGGCTGCGCTC
>WNGL01011354.1_pt1 | contig 10206 bp, 6 predicted proteins | sample 5400591 | NCBI WGS metagenome assembly WNGL01 (sample SAMN13153377, study PRJNA577476) | soil metagenome | isolation source: 80 cm soil or saprolite under Garry oak tree replicate 1 | place: USA:California | collected 2016-06-15 | reverse complement strand
ATGGTACTGCTTGATTTTAGTACTCGACAAAGACAAATGCTGCAAGAGAAAGCCGACACTTTAGGAAGACATGCTGTCGCAAACTGTACTGTTTTACTGAATGACGCGGAGGAGCAGTGTCGCCAGGTCCTTCTGGCCTGTCAAGACTTAGCCGCTGGAGCCAGTGTTCCTGCTGATCTAGACGCTACCATATATATAGCTCTGGCCTACCTGGTGCGCATTGCAGTTCAGCGTGCCACCCTGGCCCGGTCAGGCGAATATATAGACACTGCTTATCGCGAACGAGCAATAGCCTCCTCTCTCTGCCAGCCGATTGTGGACTCACTTTCAGAAAGCTCTCTGCCCTGGATGGTAATGCGCAATGTCATGGCTTTGCACTCGGATAGTATAGATTACCAACCTCCATCTTTGCCCCGCTTACCCGGTCTCTTTAACGGGCATAGCACATTTCCGCACAGTCCTATGGGCCAGGTTGAGGTCTGTTTCGCCGCGGGAGAACTCGCTGAGGAGCTTGGTCGCGTTGCAGCATCCTACGAGTACTGCCATGATTGCTACACACGTGCCACCCAATGCTTTCAGGCCGCGCTCGGCATGGCACACTCAATGAAAGAACATGACCCGGGTTACCTGGTACGCTGCTACCAGCGCTGTACCTGCATCCTTGAAGAACGCATGAACGCTTCCCCGGAATTGTCCGATGAGACCATGAGAACGCTATTGAACATCCTCAAAGCTGAACTGGCGCAGGTGCACTATCCAAACGTGGATAAAACGTTACCGTGAAATAATATGCATTAATCCGCAAGTGATTGACCCACGAGATCACCTAAGTTCGCAGATAGCATTGGCTTGGCACGCTGGAAATATGTTTTTGCCGTTGCCGTTGGCATATTCAATGCCTCTGCTATCTCAGAAAAGCTCAATTGACCTGCATAGCGCAGAAAAACGACTGCTCGAAATTTGGGCGGTAACGCTTGAATCGCCTGGTGCAGGCGCTGTTGTAAGTCGTGGCGTTCCGCCAGTTCCTCTGGCTGTGGGCTGCTATCGGGTATACTAACTAAAGATGGCAGCTCTTCCTCGTCATTGCTCGACTCTAACTCGGAAAAGTGAGTGGTGCGCCGGCGATTGCGCTGGCGAATATCATCCAGGCAGCGATTGCGTGCCACCTGGAACAGCCAGGGTTTGAGTGGCTCACCGGTGCGCAGGGTAGAGAGCGAAAGGTAGAGCTGGAGAAATACCTGTTGCAAAATATCACACGCCTGGTCATAATCTCCCAGGAAGTGGTAAATAAAGCTGAAGAGTGGCGTACTATAACGATGGACCAGGACTTCAAACGCCCACTGATTACCGGCAAGCGCTTGTTGTGCCAGCATTCCATCCGACATTTCTTCGTGCTGTATTCCCGTACTCGCTTGTATCTGCATAAATGACCTCTTCCTAATTCACCTCTCGCTTCTGGCACCATTGCTCGTATTCAAGGAAAACACCATTTTCAATGACAAAGAAACCAGGAAGCGTTACTGTAGCCAGGTCTTTTCCTGGCTTAATCTTGAGCCGGTAGATAGCTAAATCTTTGTCCTGGCTCCCTGTGTAGCCGACACGTTGTGCAAAACCACAAATGAGTTCTGGCGCCTTCCTTATGGCCACCTGTACTTTAGACAATGAATGTCTAAAAGTGGCGGAACCTATGCTCGTTGCAGGTATGTATACATTTTCGATGGTTGTCTGCGATTGCGGCTCCATGGGAGTATTCTTTCTTAAATATGGCTGGTCCTTAAACTAGGAAGAAAATTTCTTTAGAATTCCAAAGAATTTTTACATCTCTATCATAAAACACGGATAAGAGATTTGAAAGGTGACATTCTTTAACCCCAAGAAACACAAAAAATATGCTCCAGCTTGCAAGCCAAAGTATATTTTTTGTGTGAGTTGCGGATTTTGCCGCTGCCAGCGGCAAAATCCGCAACTCACACATGAATAGGTGAGCCACCGTAGGCGACGAGTTAGAGGGGCAGGGTAAAATAGAATGTGCTTCCCTTCTCTGGCTTGCTCTCAACGCAGATACGGCCACCGTGCTGAGTGATAATCTCATGAGCGATGTACAGGCCCAATCCCAATCCTTCTACTGTGTCATTCTCTTCGGAATGTGCCCGGTAAAAGCGTTCAAAAACATGGGCCTGTTGTTCTTCGCTCATACCGTGGCCTTCGTCTCGTACCGCAACAATCACCTCATCACCTGTGCGCTCTATGCCTATCACCACTGGCTTCTCAGCCTGGCTGTACTTGATAGCGTTGCTAATTAGATTGCTCAACACTTGTTCAATGCGAGCTTCATCGCAGTTAACCTGTACCTCTTCCTGCTGCGTTTCTAGAGTGATCGGATGGTCAGTAGTGACATTGTGTTGCTCAACCACCTGCTGCACCAGCTCAACAATGTTGACATTTCTCCTGCTTTTTAGCTCAAACTGTTCGCTGTGTATACGGGTAATGTCGAGCATTTCATTGATTATGCCGGTTAATCTTTTGACCTGGTGGATGATGCTGTCCAGGATGTGTTGCGTTTGTCCAATGCCTGTGATTTGATCTTCCTCTTTGCTCGACCTTTTCAGGTTGCGTTGTAGTATTTCGGCGTTGCCTTTGATTGAGGTGAGAGGCGTACGTAGTTCATGGCTGGCGAGCGACAAAAACTCATCTTTAAGACGGTTTAAACGCTCCATTTCCTGGCGTACCTGGTTTTGTTCTGTTACATCGAGCGCCGATACAAGCATGTAACGGAGAGTATCTTGTTTCTCTATGTCCAGGATGGGAATGAGGCTGTAGTCCCATACTATTTCTTGTTCGCCTGCTGCCGGTTTCCAATGCGCTTCCGGTAAACGCGTTGATGTGCGGCTCTCCCTGGCCCTGTTCCAGAGGCTGTCTGCCTCATCACCTGATACGATGAAGGCCAAATCTTGCCACTTGCAACCTATCAGATTGTTGCCATCCGGCCCATGCATACTCCTGGTAGTATGGAAGTAGCGTGGGCTGCCTATGATCAATTCAGTCGTTTCAGCATCAAAGAGGGCTAGAGCAACTCTATATGAGTGGTCGAAAATTAGTTTCAGTCTCTCGCGTTCCTCGTCGATCTCCCGGGCGCGTTGTGCAGTCTCGTCGACAGCATAAATAATTACGCCCGATACTTGCCCGGAGGCGTCGTGAGAAGGCACAAGGGTATACACGAAATAATTGGCTGTAAGCTCACCATCTGGCCCTGGTACAGGTGTGAGCATTCTGGAAGTAACGCGAGTCTCATTTTGCTGGTAGACCTCGTGAGCCAGGCGTACAAGCGGTATGCCGGCTTCCCAGAAGAGTTCAAAAACTACTTCAAGTGGTCGGCCTTTCACTTCCTGCTCACTGAGTATCCCCGCGTAGCGTGGGTTAAAGGCCTCAACCAGCAAGTTCGTTCCACGCAGGACCATAATGTAGAAGGGCGAAAGTTCGACCATCTCGGCAAGTTGCACGCGCTCACTTTCGAGCATGCCGGTCAGCTCTTGCAATTCAGTGGTGCGTGCCCTCAACTCATCGTTGGTGGTCTCTAGCTCTTCATTGGTGGCTTGCAGTTCTTCGTTGTTGGTTTCCAGTTCTTCGTTGGTCGCCTGGAGCTCCTCATTGGTCGTTTCAAACTCTTCGATGCTCGCTTGTAATTCCTCGTGAGTCAGCATCAGTTCTTCATTAGCAACCTGTAACTCCTCATTGGCATCCAGCAGGTCTTTGTTGACATCGTTCAAACGCTTATTGGCGGCACTCAGCTCATTCATGAGTTGAGTCTGTTCAGTCTGAACTGCCTCTAGCTGTCGCCGGACCTGGACCTGTTCTGTGACATCGATGATGCTAATTGATGCCAGCTCTGGCATACCGGCTTCCAAATGCATAGGGGATATCGAGAGAGAAATGAAACGTCCACTGCCTCCTACCGCTATCTCAAGCTCAACTTCCGGAAGGGTGATCATGTTACGGTCGCGAAAAACGGCATCGATGGCAGCACGCACTTCGGAGTATGGAATACCACGTATGGAATGCAAAAAGTCCTGCTCATGGGCGATTTCACGTAATCCTAGCAGCCGCCTTGCTGCTCCATTGGCTGTTAAAACATGGTATGCACGATCAATGACTACTATGCCAATAGGAGAGAAACGGAGCAGCAATTCATTAAAGCGCCGTAATTGCCCAAGCTCCGGTGATAATGCGGGAGAGTCTTGCTCAACTGGTTCTTTCTCGGCGCTCCGGTTAAGGCGATTGTTGGCATGTCCTTCCAAACGAGGCACATTTAAATCAGCTAGATTTGGACGTCGTGCCGCAGGCAAAGCACTGCCCAGGCAGCGATACACCTTCCAGTGCTTATTGACAAGCTCATAAAATGTCTGAAGAGGACGTACGGTTTCAGCTTTGCCCAGGAACAGGTAGCCACCGGGAGAGAGAGAAAAGGTAAACTGGTTGAGTACGTACTCCTGGAGTTCGGGTGTAAAGTAGATTAGCACGTTGCGGCACAATACCAGGTCGATACGAGGAAAAGGAGCACTGCGGCTGAGGTCCTGTTGGCCGAATATGATCATTTGCCGCAGCATTTTTGAAACACGATACCCGTGATCAACACGCTCGAAGAAACGGTCTTTGTAGTCTGCTGGCACGTCCCTGAGCAGGTTTTCTGAATACAAACCCCGCCGGGCAAAATTGATAGCCGCCTCGTCCACGTCAGTGGCAAAGATTTTGATGCTCCATTGGGAAAGCTCTGGCCCGAGCAGTTCGGTGATAAGCATAGCTAGCGAATACGCTTCCTCGCCGGTTGCACAACCCGCGGCCCACACACGCAAGGTATGATCGCGTTCAAGACCCCGTGCAATGAGCTTTGGTAGAATCTGACTTTTGAGGTAGGTGAAGGCATCGGAATCACGAAAGAATTGGGTGACGTTAATGAGAAATGCTTTCACCAGCTCGCCAACTTCCTGCGGATTGGCTTTCAGGTAGTCCAGGTAGTCGTGCATAGTACTACAGTGGGTAACCGCCATACGACGGCTTATGCGCCGGAGGATGGTCGTAGATTTGTATGGTCGGAAATCAATGTTTGCCTGCCGGCTCACCTGCTCAAGGATACTCCGCAGCACATCATCACTCTTCTCCTCAGGCTGTGGCAAACTTTCACCTTTTTTGAGGAGATCGTAGAGCAATGGCCCGATGCGTTCAATAGCCACTTCAAAATCTACCAGGGTTGGAGGCAGGGCCAGGGGCATGGATGGGTAGCGAGCAGTCTGCGGGTCCTGAACAATTACAGTTCCACCTGCATTCTTCACATCTACCGCTCCCGCTGCCCCATCGGAACCGGAACCCGTTAAAATTACGGCAATCAAGCGTTCGCCATACACTTCAGCTGCGCTTGAGAAGAGCATATCCACCGAGGGTCTGGGGCGTTTATTGTGATCTCCCTGCACCTCGACGTCACTATCATCGATAGTGACGTGGCGATTAGCCGGCACCACGTAAATTTTTCCGGGTTGAAGATGAGTGCGTGAATTTACCACGTCAATGGACAACTGGGTGCGCCGCTGGAGAATACCGTCCAGGCTGCTGGGCCGGCTGGGATCGAGGTGTTGGGCCAGCACAATTGGCGCTGGAAAGTCTGCCGGTAAGGTACTCACCAAAATCGAGAGGGCTTCTACACCACCCGCGGAGGAACCGACGACGACCAGGTCACCGGTGCCGGAAGATACATTTTCAATGTCGCTCATTGGACACCCGCTTCCCCTTATCCTTCTAGCTATTCATAACTGTCCCCAATGTGCACACTAAGCGGGGAATTTGGTCTACATTAAAAGGAGAATAAAGCCCCTGCTACGCTCAACTATATGCCTGTGGCCCACGTTTGTCAAGCATTTTAATGCTGCTCCAGCTCGGCCACTATCTTGATGTCCGGCTCATTCTTTAACAATACTCGCCTGATAAGTGCAGCACGATGTAGAGCAGTGTGCTGCTTTTCATCGAAGCGCTTCGCTAACCATTCCTGGCCACGCCTGTGCGCCTGCTGGGCCAACCGCTGAGCAAGGTCCGCGCTCTCCTGTAGCGTCTTCAGTGCAACCCACAATCCTTCCTCCAGGGCGTCGGATTGCTCCGCTAACACGCTCTCGACAGAGAAAGCATGGCCCACGCGGCAGCGAAAGCGCAGCAAATCTCCATCCTGGATTTCCCACAGGACACCGCCGCATTCCGGGCAAGAGAAGGCCGAAGGCGTCCCAACAGACCGGTTGTTATGCATTAAGGCCAGATCCATTTCCGCTAATTTCGTTTCCTTTTCCATATCTTCGGACACAGGGTAACCTCCCTCCTCTTTAGCTCGTTTGTTAGCCAGTTGTCCCAGTTGAGGGCCAATGCTGGCGAGCAGCAGTGTATAGTCTACGTCCACGTTCTCTAACGCACTAAGTGGCATACTGGGATAAAGAGCTTCATTCGGGTCCTGTACGATTGCTATACCGCCACGCCGCTTCACAGCCAGAAGTCCGGCGGTTCCATCGTCTAGTGCGCCCGTGAGAATGACTCCTATCACGCGTGGGCCATATGCTAAAGCTGCCGAGCGGAATAAAGGGTCAATAGCCGGCCGGTGGCGGTTCTCCTTTGGACCACGTACCACACAAACCTTGCCCAGTTCCATTAACATATGATGATCTGGCGGAGCAACGTAAATATGACCTTGCTCGATCTGCATGTCATCTGTAGCTTGAACTGCCTTAAGTGGTCCGGCACGGCTCAAGATTTCTGGTAAAAGGCTCGGACTTTGAGCTGGTATGTGGAGAACTACGAAGACTGCTGCCTGTAAATTGCGCTTCAATGAACGAGCAAGTGTTACAAGCGCTTCTACTCCTCCTGCAGAGGCTCCAACAACGATGATATCGTGTCCAGGCATATTCCCTCCAGGTGACGGAGAAACTCTTTTCGTTCGAGGCGACATGTTTCACAGCGGAACCTGGTTACCTGTCCCCCGGACAGGGTCCCCACAAGGGGTGCCACTACATTTCTTAGCTTCTAGCAATGAACTATGCTTCTACAATAGTATACTCTTTCCCTGACTTTTTGGATACTTTACTGCCGTAGGCAGTCCCCAGGGTTTTGTGTGAGATGCGGATTTTGCAGCCTGCGGCTGCAAAATCCGCATCTCACACATGAATGGGAAGCCGCCGCAGGCGGCGAGAAGTCCTGAAGAGTTACGAATCGCTTAAAATTACTGTGAATGTTGCCTGTAAAGGGGCCTGGTTTGGTCTCTGAATTTTCAACGTGATATCCCAGGCGCCGGGCATAGAAAATGCTGTAACTCGACTAAATGTAGTAATATAGGTTGGATTACCCCCCTTGATGGTTGCATGACCTATCCCCATATCCATCACTTCCATATTGGTGAAGACCTGTACCTGTGCATCCGTTATGAGCTTGCCACTGGTAGTATCCTTCATCGTGACAATGACCGTATTGGCATAATTTACTCGACCGGGCAACACTTCTAAGGTGATGGAGAGATTTCCGACCTGCTTTGTCTGCATAATTTGTGTGGCGGGAGTTGTAGGGGCCTGGTTTTGTGCGTAGTTGATGGCAGGAAAGACAATAGGTGGGGCAAAGAAGGCCATCAAGGCCGCACAGAAAAGTATTCCCGCGCCCAGCCATGATTGAACGCGCAGCGCCTGTTTCAGCCTGCGTATCGTCTGTTCCAATGCCGACTGGCGCGCTCGCCTGGCCGGCATCTCTGCGTCTACGACAGGCAATAATGCTGCCTGCCTTGCAAGCTTCGGAGGTAGCATGAACAGTGCATAAGCGCTGAGCAAGATCATGATCGCGATAAGTATGCATTCGACCAGCAATGTACGCCCATAGGGATCGTCAATCAATTGCCGGATATTGCTCAGGCTTCCCTCGGCCAGGTAGAGTCCACTGACTAGAAATACCCCGAGCGCCCCCAGCATCAGTGGCTGGAAGCGCCGCAAAAGCTTTGTAAGTATCCCGGCATTATGATCCGCCTCGCCAACCGTCAGGAGGGACAGCAGGACGTATCCCAGATAGGCCAGGCTGCCCAGCCATATGCAGCGGGCGCTCAGATACAGCCAGTCCAGGACAATAGCGCTGATATGTGGCTGGGCCAACGCCGCAGTATCTCCTGAAAGTGCCAGTGTAAACAGGATAAGCCCGGCTAGTAGCAGCCATACCACGCTATAGCGCTGCGATGGAGCTGCTACGGCTGTTGTACTCTCCTCTTCTATTGCTTCTGCTTTCGCAGAACCTTGTTCCTGGGTGACTTGTTCTCGCATCTGCCTGAAACGCTTGCCGGGTTGTCTTGCCTGTCTCGTTCCGCCAGGGCTATCCAGCTGGCGCGTTGTCCACCAGAGTAGGCCGAGAGCAGCTAGAATCAAGGCCACGCGCACAAACCACAGGTAGCCATAATCCGTCCGGGTCAGTATCTGGCCCATGTCAGCTAAATCAATACCCCCACCACGCAAAAGCTGGGTAAGCTGCGCTGTGCGAAGTATAAGCGTAATCACCTCCCCAACAAGTAGTGCGCTCAAACACAGCCATTGTAGCGGGCGCGCCTGCTTTTTCGTGCGTACAAAAAGGTCGGCGTTAAGCTCTACCCTATTTAAAATGAGTCCTTCTGTAACGAGTATACCTACCCAGAATGTCAGGGCCATCAGCTCGAGCCATTCCCAGGCAACGGCCAGTATCCCGATGAGATCAAGGCCTGGCAGTATATTACTGGTACTTGGCCCTAAAATGGTCTCCCCGGGCAGTCCTGCGCTGGATCGGCCAATATTAAAGCCAATGACGCCGTGGGTCGTGTGTCCATCAACACTGGCTAAAGCTGTCCACCGCACCGTATAGCTGCCCTGTGGTAACTGATCAGGTGGCATAAGGGGTGTATCCAGCTCGCGTGGGTTGCTAGTAGAGATGCTGCTGCGGGCTGCATTCACAATGCGTTCATCGGGTGTATATACGAAGACATTGCTGGCAGGGCTGATAGGGGCATCAAAAAAGATGCGCACAACTCTCGGTGGGCTGCTGACCGTCGATCCGTCGACAGGATCAGACCCGATCACAAAAGAATGCGCGAGCGCCGCCGGCTGCTGAGATACAGGAGTCAACCAGCAGCATAGCAGAAAAACACTTAAACCCAGTGCTAAAAGAATGCGCCTAAATCGCGAGAACCGCAACAGCGATCGCGTAGGGGCATGGGAGGAGTGGTGTGGAGCGGGGCCCCTTGTGGGTGCCCTGTCTGGGGGACAGGAAACCCGGTGCGGAGGACAGGAAACCCGCTGTGCCTCCACCGGCGTTTGAGTTCGCGAGCCATGCGCTTCAAGTCCTTGCTGCAGAGGAGAGGAAACCGGCCGTACCTCCACCGCCGGGCGGCCACAAGGGCCCCCACCCCACATCCACGCCACTCCCGCCCCTACGCGAGCGAACGCCTTCCCACACAGTTTCACGAAAAATCTACCCATGAGAGGGAACCCCGCTTGTGGGACAGCTATTGCCTTGTCCAAATCCTGCCGCATGATACTCTTGCCATTCCCAGTAAACAACCAGAACAAATAAACCCCTGCAGGTAACTCTTCAGGTCACCTCTCTTCTTGATTACGCACTGCCGGAGGCAGTGCGTAATCTATGTGTGAGGTGCAGACCTGGCAGCCTGCGGCTGCCAGGTCTGCACCTCACACATAAATGGGCGAGCCGCCGCAGGCGGCGAGTAGTCCTGAATAATTACCTTTACGGATTGTACATCAGTTGTACCTTGCTCGCAATATTTGTTTTTGCCGCCTCCAATTGCTATAATGGCTATGGAAATATACTTGGGGGTGAAAGAAAATATGAAACACCGGTGGTACTCCTCGTCTCGCCTACTCCTGTGGACTCATGTGGTGGGTGTGATCGGTTTTTACATACTTCTATGGTTCCGTAGCAGACCCGCTGGAGAGAACACGGGTGAACAGCGCAAGGTAAAGCCAGACTTTAAGCCTGCCGTACCGAAAACAGGAAGAGCGGTTTCCATCATCGTGCCCGCACGTAACGAGGAACGTAACATCCGTCGCTGCGTTACTTCGTTATTAGAGCAAGATTACGATAATTACGAAGTCATTGTCGTTGATGATGGCTCAACCGATGGCACGGCTGATATTCTTGACGATATCGCACGATCGCACCCAC
>WNGL01011352.1_pt1 | contig 10206 bp, 10 predicted proteins | sample 5400591 | NCBI WGS metagenome assembly WNGL01 (sample SAMN13153377, study PRJNA577476) | soil metagenome | isolation source: 80 cm soil or saprolite under Garry oak tree replicate 1 | place: USA:California | collected 2016-06-15 | reverse complement strand
TGGTGCGTTTGTCAAGAGAAATTCGGAGCGAAAATGAGGGGTTTGCCGCACGGGTTTGACTAGGTTTCCCCGCCTGAGCCCGGGCACGAAAGGGTTTAAAAATGGAAAACAATCGAAAGCCGTGTTGGTTGTTTCTATTCGTTGCTCTGCTGGTGCCAGCATTACTTTTTGGCCGGCCAGCTTCCACGCCCAACCCATCCTCGGTGACTTGCGAGGAAAAGACCATCGGAGTTTCGGTCAAACCTGCGGATGGGTCTTACATCATCTTCGATCCGGTTTCTAAGAAGCCGATCCTGCATTCTCGGGTCGCGGCAGAAGTCGATCATCGTTGGCTGAAGTCGAGCGATTACCCGCAACATTCATCATCCCGCGAGAGTGCGGTGGATGAACTTGGGCCAGGAACCAAGTTGACCATGTCCAACACTGGACTTCGCGGCCAGCCTGACCTGATCTACTCCTTGCAACTCCATGCGAATCCCGACTTCGTAACTATCGCGGTCAACGTTCGCAACGGCGGCACGAGTCCGATTACGATTCAGGCGTTCCGCAGCGTCGAGGCACTTGGCCCGGTTATCGCGGACCTCGGCGGACCTGACATCTCCGACCGCATCCTGTCTGACAGCTTCAGCGAAGACCGTCCCGGCATTACTATTCGTAATTTGGCAGATGCAGCCAACGGAATGCACCGCGGCGTTGGCAGCCAATTGATTTACAACCTCCGGACCAAGCGAAGTGTTTTTCTGGGCACGCTGACGTCCGAGAAATTTCTGACCATTCTCCGCCTGCATGTGGATAAGGACCACATAGGCTCATATGAAGTCGATTCGGCGGGAACCACGGAGCTTGCCAAAGAGAATTCTCTTGAAAAATCGCCGGTGGAAGATCAGATCGAGTTGAGTCTGCCGGTCGCTCCCGGGGCAGACCTCCATTCCGAACAGCTGCTGATCAGCGCAGGCACGGACTATCATGAGCAGTTGGAGACTTACGGCAGCCTGGTCCGCCGTTTGCACCATGGCCGTGCAAGCGCTCCCGCCGCCGCGGGCTGGTGGAGTTGGACCGCCTACTACTTCGGGCTCAATCAGGGCACGGCCTTGACGAACGCGAAGTGGCTCGCGGAGAACCTGAGAGACGTGGGATATAACTTCTTCCATATTGATGAAGGGCATCAGTATGCGCGCGGCGAGTACACCACCTCGGACGCTTCACTATTTCCCGACGGCGTGAGTGCGCTCGAGACCAAAATACGCGCCCTGGGTCTGACTCCGGGAATCTGGACCGCTCCTTTTGAGGTGTCGGAGCGGTCTTCGGTGTACGAAAATCACAAAGACTGGCTGGTGCGGAATGCTGCCGGAAAGCCAATTCACGCTGGCTGGGTGATCGACGAGGAGCCACGGCTGGACCAACTCTATATCCTCGACTGCACCAATCCCGGCGCCCAAGAGTATCTTCGCAAGACGTACACGACTCTGACCAGGGATTGGGGCATCCGTTACATCAAGCTGGATTTTATGGACGATAGCGCGATTGAAGGCTTTTATTACAAGCCGAACACGACCGCCCTCGAGGCGCAACGTATCGGCTTGCATGTCATTCGCGACGCCGTGGGTAATGATGTTCTGCTCGATAAAGACGGCAGCCCCATGATGAATCCCGTCGGCATTGTGGATATGGGACGAATTTCGGTCGACACTGGCCACACTTTTGAAGCCAGCAAGGAAGCGGCCCCCGGGATTGCGGCGCGCTACTATATGAACCGCAATTTCTATATCGCTGATCCGGATGCTTTCACCGTCTCCCGACAAACGGTTGACGAGCAGGAATGGCACGGAGGCAAGAGTCCTCTTACTTTGGATGAAGCCAAAGTCTCCATTGCTTTAGCCGCCGTTGCCGGAGGAATGTATGAAATTGGGGACGATCTCCCCACGCTCGGTGCCGATTCCGACCGAATGGCTCTCGTCAAGAACGAAACTCTCCGGAATATGGTCCGATTGGGGCGCGCGGCGCGGCCTCTCGACCTGATGAGCTACACGCCAGAAGACAGCATGCCCAGCATCTTTCTCTTGCAAGAGAGCAAGCGCCAGGTGATCCTGGCCGTTTTCAATTGGACGGAAAAGCCGACCGCGCACAGGTTCGACCTCGCCGGGGACTTAGGATTACAGTCGCGCGGGCACAATCAGATCCTCGACGTCTTTAGCTCGTCTACTCCGGTCGAGAACAATTTAGACATAATCGAAGTCCAGTTGCCCCCACACTCAGTGAAAGTGCTCAAGATCATTGACACATCGATTCCAGCCGCTGCACCCTCGGTCAGCATGCATGTTCCAGAGAATGCGGGAGTAGGCAAAGCTGTTCAGTTCTCCGCAGACGCAGATCCTGCGGCGGTCCCCGTGCTCGCATATCATTGGGACTTTGGCGATGGTAGTCGTGCCGAGGGAACTACCGTAAGTCATGCCTACACGCATCCGGGCGACTTTACGGTGCGGTTGCTGGCCCACGGCCTCGACGGTGTGCCATTTGAAAAATCATTGTCCGTCAAAATAACCGGTAAAATCGGTACCCGCTTCGCCCCGTCCAGTAAACAGCGCTTTACGAACACGCAGTAAATCGTCGGAGGGCCTTTATGGCTATGAGATTACGGCTTGTGATTGCCCTGCTCCTGGCCGCCAGCGCCCCGTTGGGCGCTTCTCAGGACTCAAGTCAAAACAACGAACCATCGACTGCTCCGGCACAAGGAAAGATTGGCTACACCTCTGCAAAAGATGCCGACCAGCGAAAAACCCTTCTTTTGAGAGACTTCAAACCCGTGCCCATGCTACATGCCAGCGCGCACAAAGTAGACCGCGCCAAGTATTACGTCATTGATGTCCACAACCACGTCAATGATGCGATGGGTATCGAGGAACACATGCCGCCTCAACGCGTAATCGAGGTCATGAACAACGCGAACGTGAAGACAGTCGTGATTCTGACCGGAATGTGGGGCGACAAGCTGCAGAGAGTCATCGACGAGATGGTGAAACCATACCCCGGGCGTTTCGTGGTTTTTACCCAGATTGACTGGAGCAAGATCAACGATCCCGACTTTAGCAAAGAAATGATAGCCCAGCTCGATGACGCTGTCGGTCGCGGTGCGCGTGGCCTGAAAGTCTTGAAAGACCTTGGCCTCGGGGTCCGCGACAGGTCAGGCAAACTGGTCACAGTTGACGATCCGCGTCTCGATCCTATCTGGGAAGAGTGTGGCCGGCTTGGGGTCCCGGTTTCCATTCACGTCACCGATCCGGAAGCGTTCTTTCATCCCGTCGACGGTGCGAATGAGCGTTACGAGGAACTGACTGAGCATCCCGACTGGAGTTTCTATGGTCCGCAATTTCCCAGCAAGCAATCGATCCTCGACGCGCGCGACCGGATGTTTGCCAAGCATCCACACACAACATTCGTTGCACTGCACGTTGCCAACTGGCCAGAAAACCTTGACTACGTCTCTCACCTGCTCGATTCGTTGCCCAATGTCATGATCGAATTTGGCGCCCGCGAAGCCGAACTCGGGCGTCAGCCTCGCCGCGCCCGCGAATTCTTCCTTAAGTACCAGGATCGAATCATGTTCGGCACGGATAATGGGATGGAGGAAGAGATGTACCGCAACCACTTCCGCTGGCTGGAAACGGCTGACGAATATTTCGACTACTGGGGCTATCCCGCACAGGGCCGCTGGAAGATTTACGGAATGGAGCTGTCCGACTCAGTGCTGGAGAAGATTTACCACAAAAATGCGGAGAGATTGTTCAGCCAATTTAAGGGAACAAGCGTGATGACCAAAGCCAATCAATAGCCACCAGACTGCAAGTAGTGTTCGCCCACCGCGATGTGACTTACATGCGGGACGAACTTGCCGGCATGACACTGTTCTCGCGAAAAAATTGCTCCCGATGCTGTTGGTCCCGGAATGCTTCGGTCCCTCCCCGCCGGGTAGCGGATAGCGCTCCTGCGAGGTTCCCGTAAGCTAGGCAGGTTTCAACGTCGGCGCCACGAATGTGGTGCGAAATAAATCCAGCATCAAAGCTGTCTCCTGCTCCCACGGTATCGATCGCATCCACCTTTACCGGGGGACTCTTGAAGCGCTCTGTGCCCCGCTGCGCCATCGCGCCCTCGGCACCCATCTTGACGACCACCAGCGGAACGATCTCAGCCAGACGTATGGCTGCGTTCTCCAATGTTTGCGCTCCGGTGATTCTTAAAGCCTCCCTCTGGTTCGGCAGAAACACGTCGACGTACCGCAGCACCTCCCATAATCCGCCCTGCCATCGGTCGTCCGGATCGTCGTTGGTATCCATCGATATTGTGAGCCCGGCCGCCTTCAGCCTTTGGAACAGCTCCGCAACCCGCGGCTGCAACGTTGTTTGGAGGTAAAACGACGAGAAGTGAAAATGTTTCGCCGCGGTCAGGTAATCGAAATCCAGATCCTCAAAACTTAGCCTCGAAATTGTCCCGAGGTAAGTAAGGATGTTCCGCCAGGCCCCATGCTGCAAAATGACCGTCAGCCCAGTCGCAGTTCCATCTGTGGATCGGTGCACGTGCGAGACATCCATTCCAGATGCGGCCAGCCGCTCGAGCGCGATCTGGCCTACTGGATCATCGCCTATGCGTGAAATGAATCCCACCCGGTTGCCAAGAAGCGCCAGGTTGTGAGCGACAATGGTCGAAGATCCGCCTAGCGTAATCATCATGTCGCTAGCGAGCAGTTCGCGTTCCGCCTGGAGTTCTGCCGGCAGTCCGTAAAGGACCAGGTCCAGATTCAGTTCACCAGCAATGGTGACATCAAATTGCGACATGTTCAGGTCGTTTTTCGTCTTCCTTGAGGATGACCACACGGCTCAAATTAGGCGGTCGGTCAGGATCGAGTCCCTTCCGAAGTCCAGTGTAGAGACCCATCAACTGACCGGCAAACACGTAGGGCGCCAGGCGCACATACTCCGGTAGATCACAATCCAACTCGATAGCAAAGTCGGCCGCTGCACGGGCGCGGCCTTCCATCCTGTTGGCGATCACTAAGGTCGTTCCCCCGAGCCCCTTGATTTCCTCAAGCACTTCCCGCTCTGCGTCATAACCTGTTTCGGACAGCAGGAAACTGATCAACGTCTCCTGACTGACGATCGACTTTGGCCCGTGCCGGAATTCCAGATCATGAAAACACTGCACGTAAGAACACGACATTTCCGTCAGCTTCAGGGCCGACTCGCACGCCAGCCCATAATAGGGTCCCTGTCCCAGAAATATATAATCTGAAAGACGGTGGTGATCTACAAATTCGCGCACCCGCGCCGGCAGCTTTTGCAACATCTTCTCCGCCACCGCCGGCAGCGCGCTCAGCGCACGGACAAAGTCTGTTTTTCCGCCCAGCGATGCCGCGAGATACTGCAGAGCCAGCAGCATTGAGGTAAACGAGCGCGTCATCACAGTGCTCTGTTCGTCAGCCCGCAGCAACAGAATAGACCTCGTAGCAAGCTCCTCCAGTTTCTGTCTGGGCGCGCAGCTAATAGCTATGTTCGGGATCTTTTTTTGGTTCAAGAACTGCGCGGCTTTCAAGACCTCTGACGTATTCCCGGAACGCGAAATCAGCACCGGAACGAACTCTCTGACGCCGGTTAGAACCAGGTCAGGGAACAGCAACAGTTCGGAAGCGGGAATCGCGCGGGCCCGCATACCCGTAAGCGCACTCCAGCTTGCCGCAACCGCCAAAGCAATGTAGTAGCTAGATCCACAACCGATGAAGAGCCATTCCGAACTCCTGCCAAATTGTTTCGCGATTGCGCTGATCGTTTCGTCCGATCGCAGGTCTTTCAGGCAATCCGCCCAGCACTGCGGCTGCGAAAGGATTTCGGCTAGCGAGTAGGCGCCGGGCGTTGAAGTTTGCCGTGGGCCAGCACCCTCATTGGGATTTGTGTTAGACAAGCGTCGCCTCAATGCCAACGTTCTTGAGCGCCTTCAGATCTGACTTAGGAGCGCCGTGGTCGGTGATTACGTGATGCAGTCCCGTCGGCGGCACAATCAGTGACAAGCTGCGCCGGCCAAACTTGCTCGCGTCGCATACTGCCACAACCTCCTTGGAGATCTCGACCATCACACGGTTGACTTTCGCCTCCAAGAGATTGGGAGTACTCAAGCCGTAATGCACGTCGAACCCGTCGACGCCCAAAAATAGAACATCTGCGTTCAATCGTCGCAGTGTATCTTCCGCGATCGGACCAACCAAAGAGAAGGAATTCTTACGCAAAGTGCCACCGGTAAGAATCACTTCCACATCAGCGCCCGCGAGCTCCGTGGCTATGTTCACGGCGTTGGTCACAATGGTCAGATTATGAAAATTGCGTAGCGCCCGCGCAATTGCCGTTGTGGTCGTACCCGAATCCAGGATCACTACCTGGCCTTTTTGCACCATGGCGGCTGCTGCCTCCGCGATCCGAAGTTTTTCCCGGCGATGGAGCTTTTCTTTCTCCCGCAGCGTGGGATCGGCCAGGGCACCCTCGCGGCAGGGTAACGCGCCGCCGTGGGTTCGATGAACCAATCCGTGGGCATGCAGGATTTCCAGATCTTTGCGAATCGTCACCTGCGAGGTTTCGAACTGCCGGGCTAGATCGGTAACCAAAGCCCGCCCCTCACGATTCAAAGAATCCAAAATGGCGCGCCGTCGTTCTTCATTTAACACGGTGGGTCCCGAAAACGCTGCTCACCAGACTGGCAAAAGCTCTTTTTCTTTCTATTTCTTTTTATAACGTTTACTTTCGCTTGTCTACTTGAAAGGCTGATGGGTCCCGGTGAGCGGCCAGTCGTCGATTGCAGGAAGTCCCAGTGCCAGGCAACGATGCTGCCGAGATAATCTAGAGATTAGTCGTTGGGCATCCTTTCCCGCGTGGCCTCGGTAGTGCACAGGTAGTCGCGATAGGCGCAAAGGTCCCCGAGCAGATCCCTAGATTCCGAGAGAATTGCTGCTTTCTCGGTTTCGCCGACGAACTCCCGCCCGAAACGACAAACTGACCTCGGAAAGAATATGCTGGCGCGGCTGTCCAAATCGCCGGGTTTCGAACGTCATTGTAGTAGAGGAACATGATGCCGCTTAAAATCCATGACGGAGATCCCAAATGAAATACATCCTGATGGACTATGTGAACGAAGCGGGCTGGCCTCAGTTAACCAAGGACGATAAAGAACACTGGCTGGGCGCCTATCGAGCGTACATGGAAGCAATGACCAAGGCGGGCGTGCTGAAAAGCAGCAATGGCCTGGAGTGGACATCGGCAGCGACAACGGTGCGGGTTGCGAATGGCAAGACCCAGGTGCTGGATGGGCCCTATGCCGACACCAAAGAACAGTTGGGCGGCTTTCATATCATCGAGGTGGCCGACATCGATGCGGCGATTGCGTGGGCGGCCCGCTCCCCAACCGCAATGCACGGTGTCGTCGAAGTGCGTCGTCTCCGGGAGGGCACATTGCTGACCCGGGACATCGCCGACTGCATCGAGGAGAGCTCGAGATAGGAAGCCGGAGCCGGTCACTGAGATAAATAATAAGGAGAAAAAATATGCGGAAATTAATCGTTTTCAATCATGTGTCGCTGGATGGGTACTTTGTGGATGCAAACGGCGGCATGAGTTGGGCCAAGACGGACCAAAATGATGCGGAGTGGAATGCATTTGTCGCAGAGAATTCAAAAGGAAACGGCCCCTTATTGTTCGGCAGGATCACCTATGAGCTCATGGCGAGCTACTGGCCGACGCCGATTGCGGACCATCACGCCCCGGTTGTGGCCGAGCGCATGAACAAGCTGCCAAAGGTCGTATTTTCGAAGACGCTCGATAAGGCATCGTGGAACAATACGAAGCTCGTAAAGGGCGATTTGGCGTCGGAAATACGAAAGATGAAGCAAGAGCCCGGCGAGGGGGGCATGGCGATTTTGGGCAGCGGCACCATTGTTTCGCAACTGGCGCAGGAGAGGTTGATCGATGAATATCAGGTCGTGGTGGACCCCATCATTCTAGGCAAGGGGCGGACCATGTTCGACGGCGTCAAAGACAAACTGAACCTGAAGCTTACTAAGTCGCGGGCCTTCGGCAATGGGAATGTCTATCTGTGTTACGAGCCGGCAGCGTAAAGGACGGCCAACCATGACAGAGCTTGCACAGTCTCAAGAGGCACTTGAAGTTCGCACCCTGTTGACCGGTCTCGGATTCGGTGAGTCGCCGCGTTGGCATGAGGGCCGCCTGTGGTTCTGCAACTGGGGCAGGCAGGAGGTCGTTGCCGTTGATCTCGGGGGCGAGAGCGAAGTCATCGTCCGCGTGTCGACTACCATTCCATTTTGCATCGACTGGTTACCCGATGGTCGTCTGCTCATCGTGTCGGGGCCAGAGCGGCTTCTCCTGCGGAGAGAGCTCGACGGCTCGCTGGTGACTCACGCCGACCTGCGCCCACTCTCCGACCATGGCTGCAACGAGATTGTTGTAGACGGCCGCGGCAATGCTTACGTCAACGGCGGCGGTTTTGACCGTCCCGGTGAGAAAGCTTCGGGGATCATCGCTGTGGTCACACCCGATGGCTCGGCTCGACAGGTGGCTGAAGGCTTCGCATTTCCGAATGGCATGGCTGTGACGCCCGATAAGTCAACATTGATCATCGCTGAGTCGCATGGCAAAAAACTCACAGCCTTCGACATCAGCGCGGACGGAAACTTGTCAAACCGGCGAGTATGGGCCGACCTCGGCGATGGCGTTCCCGACGGCATCTGCATCGACGCCGACCATGCCATCTGGTACGCCGACGTTCCCAATAAGCGTTGTGTGCGCGTCCGCGAAGGTGGTGAGGTGCTGCAAACAGTCAACGTTGACCGCGGTTGCTTCGCTTGCATGCTCGGGGGCGTCGACAAGAAGACGCTATTCATCATGGCGGCCGAGTGGCATGGCTTTGCGAAGATGATGGACGGACTAGGAACCGGACAGGTGCTTACGGTCGAGGCGCCTGCGCCGGGCGTCGGGTGGCCGTGAGAAACACCAGAAGCTATGACTTCAGGAAAAGCGCGCCCTACAAGCATCACCGAATACATCAACGCCGCCCCTAAACAGGCTCGGAAGAAACTGCGTGAAATGCGCACGTGTATTCGCGCAGCTGCACCCGGGGCCAAGGAAAGCCTGAAGTGGGGGATGCCCGCTTTCTCGTATCGCAGAATACTGGTCACATTCGCCGCGTATGAACGTCACATCGGCTTCTATCCCACTCCGTCTGCGGTGAGGGCCTTCGCGAATGATCTCTCAAAATTTGCCACGGCAAGCGCGTCGATCCAATTTCCATTGGATAAGCCACTGCCGCTACCTCTGATCCGCAAGATCACAGCGTCCCGGTCCAAGAAAGTATCGAGGCGGACAAGAAATGGAGAACCTGATGGAACCTACAACTTGGATCTCATAACTGTTCGCTCTCGACTGCCGGACGTAAGTTTGCAAACAATTTTCCTTGCGTTAGGGGCTTAATCTGTGCGATAACTACGTTATGCGTAGTACGCGACACGTAGTAAAAGCCGAAAACGACGGAAGCATGGGGCACTATTCTGACCCGCCACTGCTGGTGCTTGCCAGCCTGGCCAATGGACCGAAGCACGGACATGCCATGATTGAGGACATTTCCAGCATATGCGGAACCCGTCTGGGCCCTGGAACGTTGTATGGGGCAATTGCTCGCCTGGAGCAGCAGGGTTGGATCGAGCCGCTCGCGCCTGAGGAGCGCCGCCAGCCTTATCGCATTACCGCTGAGGGCGCGCGCGTTCTTCGCGCAAAACTGACCACCCTGCAAAAGTTCGCCAAAGCCGGATTGGGGAGGCTGGAAGCTTTATGAATCCCAGACTTGCTCACCTGTCCCTTTAGGGCTGTGTAGCCCGCGAAACAGCATGAAAATCAGTCAGAGCCGAGCCATAATGCACGAAGGCGGAAGGCGGCGAGGTTGAGTTAACAATGGAGAAGCCAAGGCCGTACGCCTGTCTGATCCGGAGCGTGCGTGATAGAGCGAATAAATGGTGCGTTGTCACTCCCCCTGTGGGAGCGGCGATAGCCCGAGATCCTGCTTAATGTAATCCCCGGCACGCTCTCCGCCCCCGCCAGGAGGAAACTTATGCCGTATAGGATAGCGGGAATTGACATCCATAAAAAGATGTTGGCGATAGTTGTG
>WNGL01023813.1_pt1 | contig 10207 bp, 19 predicted proteins | sample 5400591 | NCBI WGS metagenome assembly WNGL01 (sample SAMN13153377, study PRJNA577476) | soil metagenome | isolation source: 80 cm soil or saprolite under Garry oak tree replicate 1 | place: USA:California | collected 2016-06-15 | reverse complement strand
TTCGAGGGAGGAATGCGCTGGGAGGATCGCGCCAGGGAGCGCTCGCCATCAACCAGTTCAGCGTCAAGCGTCAGGGCGTCACGCAACGGCTCCAAATGCTCCAGAAAACAGTCGACCTCAACGCTTGGATGTGCGCCCAGAGCGTTTTTGACTCTGACAAAGACGTTTTCAATAAAGGTCGCGGGAACGACACGTAAGAAAACTTCGCGGTAGATGCCGCCAAACGTCAGATAGTCGATTTCATCGCCGAAAGGCGGAATATCCGGCCGCTCCTGGGAGTCAAGCTGGAGTGCCAGGACATTTTCACCGTCGAAGTCGAGGTGAGGCGTCAGCTCAAAGAAAAATGGCGTGTATCCTCCCCGATACTCTCCAACGCGCGTGCCGTTGATCCACACGGTGGAGGCGGTCATCGCCGCTTCGAAATCGACGAACACTCGCTTGCCGCGAGCTTCCTCGGGAAGCTTGAAATGGCGGCGATAAATCGAAACAAACTCGTAAGTCTTCTCGTCGAAGCCATGCCAGGGTAGGCGCACGTTAGCGTGCGGAATAGCAACACGCTCAAACCCTGAGTCGTCAAAATCTTTCGAATGGGCTCCCTCGCCAGAGCGACCGCTGTAACGCCAGTTCCGGTTCATGGGAAGAACCAACCGTCCTGCCCGATTGGCTGCCCGGGATTCGGAAGCCTTGGACAGCGCGTGGGGTACAAGGGTAGCTCCAGCAAGCAATGTGCCGCTGTTCTTCAGGAAGTTACGTCGATCCATGTTCTCTCCTTGGGACCGTTATTACCTGCTCCCTCGGATCATAGTTTCCCTCAGAATTCATTGTTGCATTGGTCCTGGTGTCGCAACAGCCTCCTCTCAATTGAATTTGGGGAGGAGTGCTGGTTACGAGTTGTCGCACCGCGGCCTCGATCAGCTCTTCGATCCCTCTGCTCCTGAGATAAGCTTTGTCCCCGGCACGGCTCTCCAGCACGATTGCCGGTCGCACCCCGCGACTGACCAGGTCCATAATATTATTTCGCGACGCTCCAATCGGCCACGTCGCCCTTTTTTGGAAAGCCCTTTGTCGGGAATCACCAGCGCTACGGAGCGAGAAATCACAGCCGGCGGATTCTTGCGCCATTCGTCGGCGAGGCTGGACAATGTTCGTCCCAGCGGCTTCACTCGGTTCTGTTGATCCAAGACTCCCAGCGTGTACTCCAGGCTCAGAAACCCCTTCATCGCGGGATCGATGTCGCGCGAGCACCACCAGGTGAAGCCCCAAACCTTTTGGCACGCGGCCGCGTTCTCTCACAGCCTCGGCGCCTATTCGGAAACGTAGCCTCCGGCATCCACTCGCTGGATGTTCCGACTTCCTGTGCCCACACTGCGCGTTGGTCGCTTGCTTGATAGGCGCGCGCCTCCGAACAAGCCACCCTCTTCCTTGTAGGGCACGCTTTAGGGCAGGCTTACATCGGCAACCGGGGAGCCAAAGAACTGTTGGAGTTCGTGTTCCCAGAGCGGACGGAGTCCGAGTGGACCTGCAATGGAAGCTGTGTGACTCGCGATTAGGGGGGGCTCCGGCCAGTGTCGCCACTTCACAGACACCACTCTCGCCACTGATGCGAAGCTGCCGAGCAACAAGGGGTCTAGGTATCGCTCTCCCGCCCGTGATCAATGAACGGCCAAGAGCAATCGGGGGGCCACTGAAACGCAGCCGTCGGTCTGGTGACGAGAAGCTCAGACAGCTCGGGTCCGCCACAGTGGTCGTCTCGATCGGGCGATCGATCGGCAAACGGTATTTTATTCATCACAGTGGTAGTCCCGATGGCGTGGCGCAGCGGTCCCATGGGCTGCGCCACTAGAATAGGAACCGGAAAGACCACGGGAGGGCCACATCAGTTCCTCTACGTCTACGACAATTCACTACAATTTACAGTCGTCCCCTATTTCGTGTCTGTTCAAGATTGCACAGTTGTGAAATAACCCTCGCCATGTCTAGCGTGAGGTGACTGTTTTTTCACAATAATTGCCGAGAGTGTCCGAGAGTGAACACCCCCGCACCGCAGTAGGGGGCATTATCTATGCTATAGACAAGACCTACATAGATGCTCGCGGTGTGTGTTGTTGACTTACGGAGGATCGGAGGAGAACCGCGAGGTTTGTTTTTTGCTCGCTTGCCTGTGAGTCGCATCGCGATTGACGAACGCTCACAGCCGGTTGAGGCAAGAACACTTTTGGAACATCCTCGAACCAGAGGGGAGAAAGTGATGTTGCCCGTTCCTATGATTCGCGACGCCCGTCGCCAGCTCCGGTTCAAAATTGAGGTCGATATCAGAATCAATTCCCGCAAGTGTGGTGTGCTGAACGGGTATACCGTGGATATTAGCGAATCCGGGATCGCAGCCATGCTGAGAATTGAAGCGTCCTTGGGCGAGGTCGTGGAGTTGGGCTTCGCGCTCCCCTGCGGTGCTGTGACGATTCAGGCGATAGGCCGCCAAAGGAACGCATTTCGCTACGGCTTCGAGTTCGTTGATTCAGACTCCGCGCACGAACTCATTCGTCGCACATGTCGCGACCTTGCGATTGACCAATCCCTGACACGGCCTGATCTCCCGTGATGCGAGTCAGAGGATGCCGGTGAGCGCGTCCTCCAAGATTGGCGCCCCTCGGCTGCGACTCGATTTCAATATCGTGGTGCGCGGAGTACGCTTCTCACCCTGCATTTGTGCCTCATGCAGGTCTCGTTCGCGATTTTCATAGCTTTTTCCAGTCGGTCAGCGCCACTAATTCGTCCAGAATTTCCTGCAATCTTTGAAGCCGACGTTCGTGATCCCCCGCAGCGCCCTGTGGCTTCTTTTTGCCGCCATGCAAGTGCAGTCGGTTCGCTTCACTTATTTGCGCTATTTCGTCCCGCAACTTCGCGATTCGTTCTTTGACGGGATTCTGCATGACGATAGGCTAGCACCGCATAGCGGGCGGATCACGGTCAAAGAATTGGCCTCTACGCCGACGAATGCTGCCCTGAGGGTGAACCTGGTTTCGATAGCCGCCAGATGCCCGGTTCGGCGCTGGTCAAGCGAAAACTGATGATGCCTAGTCGTGGAGAATGACATTTAGAAGGGAACCATGGACCTGTATCCCGTTCTCGTCATACTCAACGAAGCCTAACTGTCTGAACCGATTCATGAAAAAACTGACCCGTGACCGCGTCGTGCCGATCATTTCTGCGAGGGTTTGCTGACTGATCTTGGGGATCAGAGTCTCCGGTATCCCTTCCTTGCCGAATCGAGCAAGCAACAGCAGAAGCCGAGCTAATCTCCTCTCGCTGGAATTGAAGAGTTGGTCAACCAAGTCTTCTTCGTATCGGATATTCCGTGCCAGCAGATAGGTTACGAACACATCCGAGAATTTGTGTTCGTGCTGGAGGGCATGCATCATTGACTTCTTGTCGATGCGCAGAAGCGTGCAGGCGGTCATTGCTGTGGCCGACCCCATGCGTAAGGGCTGTCCAGCGAGGCTACCCTCTCCGAAGAAGTCTCCAGCATTTAATATGCCAAGGGTCGCTTCCTTGCCAGACTTGGATACGACGCTGAGTCTAATATTGCCTTCCTGAATGTAGAAGACTGAGTCAGCCGCGTCCCCCTGTGTGAAGATGGTTTTCGTCTTGGCAAAGGAAAGGACTTGCTGCCCCTCGCCGACATTCGCAAGGAATCTCCTTGGGTCGAAGTGGCCCTTGTTGGTCGATACGATGTGTCGCGAGCGGTGCGGCACTTTGTTCCTTGCGATACTTTGCTAGGTGTCAGGGCTTTACGAAGACAATTCTACACCTATGTGCGGTATCGTACAGATGATCTTCTATGGACGTCATCTTCCGGTTCCGTTGGGGCGGTTGCGCGGAAGTGAGTGCATCTGGACAGGCCTGACGCGGTGTCAGGTCGTTTAGTTGGGAAGCCATGCTTCGCGTGGAGCGCGGACGGCTTCGAGTTCCGGAGTGACGTGACCACCGGCGGCGAGGGCGCAGGCGTTGTGGGTAGCCATGTGCTTTAAGATTTCCGTCGCCGATTGAATCGGCTGGTCGCAAATCTTGTTCATGCTGATCGCGTGCCCGCAATCTTTGCACGTCATAAAAGTGCCGCCCGCAATGTTTCTGGTCGTGGTGTACATACCCTAAGACTACGCTTCAGTAGCGAGCAGTGATTGAGGGCATTGGTACAGCACCTAACGAGGCTAACCATCAATCAAAAGGTGAACTAATCGCAGAGATATAAGAAGACATCGTGTAAGCTGTAACTATAATATGTGCCGCATTGGTAGGCCTGCACTCACGCAGAGCGGATCCAAGACTTTGACGGAAGCATTGGGAACTCGCGAACGCTGGCCGCTCAGTCAATGCTGAAGCACGTCCATGCCGGCACAGCCGTAAAATTCATGTGCGTGCAATGGCGATTGTGATGGAGCGGCAGCACGCACCTCGTTAGTCTTAAGAAGGTCTAGAGGAGAACCGGCCCTTGGGCCGTTTGCTAGGAAGGATGCTCACGTGCGAAATGTGTTTGTAGAGAAGCGGCCCTCGCTGGTAAAGATCGTGCTGGTATCTGGTGCGGTGCTGTTCGTTATGATTCGCTGGGCTTAAACATGAAGACATTCGAGACGCTGCCCCGCTGTTTGGCTTTGTAATGGACCGGGTCGATCTCGGTCATCGTCGCATTGGAGCATTCCTCTACAACCCCACACCTTTTGCGGCTTCCAGCCCTCGGTCCTCTCTTTCGATTCGGGCAGCCGATTGGCGGAAGTCGTCTTTGGATTTCGGATTTCCGTGCTGTCGATCCGTTTCCCAATGCCATCGTGGTCTCGCCGTACGCCTCCGGCTCGTCCCTTATCTGACTTGCGCTGGGTTTTCTTTGCTTTTCGTCTAATTTTGTCTTCCTTGGTTGGTTTTGCCATGTCCACAGTTGTCCTCAGGCCGGAGCCGATTGCTACCTGTGAATCCAAACCGCAACACTCCCGGAATTCCACTTCGGAAGGGCGGGGGTAGGGTATATGACAGTCATACGGGTGGAATCGTTGTCATACCCTTTCCCGCTCAATCCGCGATGCGCTCTTAGACCAAGGTCCGGCTGACACCATTCGGTTCGCGATTTCGGCTAGATTCACCCGTCCGGAGCGAGGATGATCTCAGCCCAGCCCTCTGGCGGATGCGGCCGTCTGCGGTGCGCGCCGAAGACAGCGAGTGATCCATGCGGGCTGCTGGAGCAACACAGTGATAGACTGCATCTGAGCCCGCAATTCAAATCTCTGCTCGAAACGTTTGCGCCTAAAACCGCCACCCAGTCCACGACGAGCCAGTTTTAGGATAAACCGATTCTCCAGGAGGTCAGAATGGAACACACTATTTCTACCCAAGAGCTGAAAGGCAAACTAGACCGCAAAGAGAGCATCAAGGTGGTTGAGACGCTTGCACCTGAGCGCTACCGCGAAGCCCACATTCCCGGAGCCTTGAATATTCCGCCTGACAAAATCAAGGAACTTGCACCCCAGGTATTGCCCAATAAGAATGCTGAAATCGTGACCTACTGCACGAACACTCATTGACATGCCAGCGAATACGCCGCCCGTGAATTGGCGGCCATGGGCTACACCAACGTAGCGCATTATCCTGAAGGAAAGCAGGGATGGATGGAAGCGGGGCTTCCGGTGGAGAAGGCTGCTTAGCAGGCGGCGGAAAAAGGGGTTCTGTAGCAGGTATAGCTCGCTTTCCAGTACTTCCTCCGTGCATTGCTATCGAGTTTGGCGGTGTTGAAGGTTGCTGAAGCGGGGGCCTTAGCACAGTTTATGCACACTGCGGCGGTGGGGCACTGCGCATGAGGTTGCCCATGCGCCCCAAGTTGCAAGCCGCCGCTGTGAAGGTGAACATCCATTCGACCCGCTCCAGCCCTCGATGTCGCAGCCTGAGGAGTAGACCGATGCTTTTCATCTGGCCGAAAACCTCTTCGATCCGCATGCGTTTCTTCTGACTGAGTTGATCACCAGCATGGCGGGTGGTGCGTTCCTCTGCGGCGCTGCGACGGTTCGTGTCGTTCTCGGCGACATGCGGAGCTGCTGAAGCGGATGGGCGTGAGGGATTCGCTGCTCAGGGCTTACGTAGCGGAACACACCCAACTGTTGCTCGCCTTTTGCACGCATATCTTCTTCTTATCAGCTTGCACTCTAGAAACAAGAAAGTTTTCTGGTACCGCCAAATCCGTGAGCCGCCGCGGACCTGTGGATATATAGTTATCTTACCAGGAGGCGCTTTACGGACAGAGTTCCCGGTTTGTTGTTTCTTCTCGTCTTTGCGTTTGCGCCCCTGACAGCGCTGCCCCAAGACATTCCATCTCACCCGAAACCGGGTGGTAAAGTATGCGTAGCAACAGTCTCCAACATGAGTGCACGCGCTGCCCTGGTCGACCGCTTGACCGAGCGCGTGTCGAAGGATCTGAGAGACGACAAAATCAATGCCCTGACCATGGATTCCAGTACGACTACGGACCACAAACTTCGTCCCACCCGCGAAAATGGCGAAGAAGCGAAAAGCAAGGACTGTGATTACATTTTGCTCACCCAAATCGTGGATCCGAAGACACGTCCGTTCGATCCGCAGAGTCCCCAGATTTCCATCGGAGGAAAAGTTCCGAGCGTAGATGCGAGCGATCCTCTTTTACCGAGATAACCTGCAAATCAGCTTCGCGCTATTTCCCACGGACCGACTCAAACCCGTAGTGGATACCGTGATAATGGCACAGCCGTCTGGAAATGCGTCTGACAACCTCTTACCTGCAATGGATCGTGAGTCCAGCCGTGTCGGTCACGAACTGAAGAGGAAATAGGCAGAAAGTTCTTCATCTTTTTCTTTTCCAGATCAGGCTCGCCGTGTTGCCTTGAGCCGAGTTTTTGCGCAAGCTGTTAGGGCGATTCCGGCACTTACGTTGCTTTCTTCTTGTTTTTGCGCCCGTCTCTGCTTCCGAACATAGCCGGAGAGCGCGCCGCAGTTCGACGTGAGATCGCCATATTCGGTCGCAGTCTCGATGGGTTCAGCAGCTTCCCGACCCAGCCACGATTGAGTTCTTCCGGCGAAGCATTCACACGCCGGTCCTCGCGGCTGGTTGGCATGCCGAAGTTTGCCTGAAATTGGGCAGGCAGAAATCGGAAGTCCCAACAAGGTTGCTATTTGGAGGTGTCGGGCGTCGAATAGAATAATTGGCTCAAATATTGGGTTATTGGGCATCCCTGAGCACGAAAGGGATCGAATCATGACACCCGTGGCAGCGGCCAAGGAGCGCCGCACGTTCGACCCCAAGGCTTTCCTTTCGACTATCGACGGCGGTCTCGAAAGATCGAGACTCTTCCCAGAAAACGGATGGTCTTTTCTCAGTTCAGTTCAAAGTTCGCTTCTCGACGTAGTGCTTCACCACTGGCTTCTGCTCCGACATCCGTAGTTTCCCGCAATGTTTCCAGCTCTGTCATCTTGTTGCCAACTCGATCGTGTCAGGACTGAGCCGTTTTGATCAGCGAAGTCAAGGCTTCCAAGCCTATGCTCTAGTTAACGAACAGATGAACAGGCAAGTTAAGCCTCTGGGGTAATGAAATATGAGCCCTATCAATGAACTGACACCAAAACTGCGCAAAGCTCCGCAACCGCCTCTGTCACACGCTGGAGCGCCTGCTGACGCAGACCGAGCCCAGAGGCCACCGCTCGTCCAGCCCTCTGCTCCGGACTCGGAACTGACTCCCGGTGATCGCGTCGAGGAGTTGGCTGATTTTGGAAAACCCACCGGAGTGTTCGGAACCGTTGAGCAAACGAACGAAGACGACGCGCTGGTAAAGTGGGATGACGACGGTCGTGTGAGACTGCGCCAACCTTGGCTTAAGAAAGTTAGCAAAAAGGTTCATCCCCTTGGCAAGCCAGCAAGTGTATAGATGTGCGTCATGTCCACCACAGGCAGTCGAAATCAAGTGGCAATTATGGCAGCAGGCTTGCTCGAACAACTCGTGAGTCGCCTGACGTAGCACTCCTCGTGAACGGCTTGCCGTTCTCGTCGGCAGAGAAACCGATCAGCAAAATCCACCGTCTGGCTGCAAAGTGCGCAGGATATTTCTGGAAAGGGGCGGCTACCCATAAGCGCCTCCTTTCGAGGGTCAGGAGTGGTGTAGGCCAAGAGCGAAATGCGGACTGATCAATACAGATCAAGTTCGGAGTCTGGCCCTCCGAGCAACTGCTTTCAGTAAGAGAGAGTGAGAGAGCCGAATGCAATCGCCGGCGGACGTGCTACAATCAATATGGGGGCGGTTACGTTTTTCTCCTCTTTCAGGTCTTCTGACCTAAGCCAGTTCATCTGAAGCTCTCCCACCTTAGGCTTTTCAGCGAGTGAGCGGACTAACCACGTCCGTTTGCAAGCGATCTTGTGGCGAGCCGATCAACCCGCGGTGCAGGACGCGGATTGAGCGAATAGCCTAGCAGCTAGGTCGATGCAGGACTCGCCCAGAAGGATCGCTTTTGATAAGCGTAGGTAATATTTCCTTCGGTCTGCTTATCGTGCTATTCACCGCCCTGCTGCTCCTCTGGATGCGCGAGACAAAATCAGAGGCCGCCGGGTCTGGACAAAGGATGTGCCCGTCTTGCGGACTGATCACATCCAGATCAAAGGCACGCTGCATGGAATGTGGCAAGCCTCTTACTGTGGTGTATTCGATTTCAAAGAAGTGAAGCGCCGCTTTGCTTGCGTTAAGGATGAAGACATGAAAAATATCAAGTTTGTCGTGAAGGTAAACCGACGTGGCACTCGCACTCCTGAATACGTGCAGCGAGTGGATTCGACTCCAGTCCAAATGACAACCAATCGCAAGCTGGCATTGCTCATGGGAAGATTCACGGCGGAAGACACCGTAAAATCGCTCGTAGGTTCCCGGGGTACCCCGGAGTTAGTGTCTGTGCAGGTCGGGACTGAAGGTCTGCAAATATAGCCTGCTGTCATTGAGCACGAACTCCTCGTGTTCCGCTTCCTCTGAAAGTTCTTCACGAGAACGTCACGGCATAGTCTTTGGAACAGCGATAAATGCGATGGCGGAAGCCGCGAAGACGAATCGGAGTATGAAGCTGAGCGCGAGTGGCGGGATTAGAGATAAACCGGCCACACATTCGACACGTTACCAAGACTTATTTGCCGAGCACGGTAGTTCCTTTTGCTGCTCCGTTTTCGTGGCAGTCTGTTCTATGTTGTTGAGCGGTATCAAACAATCGCAATTCCAGATGTAGATTGTCACAAGGATTTGCACCGTTCGGTGCAAAAAGTCTGTTGCCGCAAAAAGCAAAGTGAGCAATTGTGAACAGACAAGCATCTCTCTGTTGGCTATTTTATTTGGATTGAAAGGTAACTTTTCTCTTCATCAATTCAGCAACGCCTAGTCGGTTCTACCCTGCCTTCGAACGTAGAAACGCCGTTCTCCCGAAGCAACTCGTTGCACAATGAGCGTAGCCATTCCCCGCGGTTGCGGAGTCGCTTGAGCAAAGCCGCGTCCGATACGTCAGCCCAATTCGCTAATCTGGCCTGTAGTACCGTCTCGCGCAACCAATAGCCTCGCGCGATCGCGCGAACCCTCGCAGAAAGCCCTCGGGATCGACTACCGCACATTGGGAAGCTCAACCCTAATTCTGTATAGCCTTCAGTTGCCACACTCATGAAAGAAAAGGCACTCCAAGTTCTTCTGGTTGAGGATAACGCGGGAGACGTCCGCTTGCTCCGCGAGATGTTCAGGGGAGAGAGGCCGGACAGTTTCGAATTGACGCACCTCTTGCGCATGAGCGAAGCTGAGATTCATCTTGCGAAGGGAGGAGTGGACATCGTCCTGTTGGACATGGGATTGCCGGATGGGCATGGTGTCGATACCGTGCGGCGGGCGCACGCGGCGGCCCCAGGCGTTCCACGGATCATACTGACCGGGCGACAATTGCTGCATCATAGTGAATGCTAAAAAGAACATGGCCACTGAGTTATGCGCCATGTCGGGGAAGTCCGCATGAGTATTTCAAGAGAGGCACGCGGAACCGAAAAATCGCATTGCGTTTTTCGTCAGCGCAACTGACCGGCAGTCGGTAGTGTCCTAGTTTGAACTCTTATCGGTTAAGTCCGGCATCAAATAAATCGTGCGGCGAATTCCATTCTGAAACGCTTTTATGGTCAGCTTTCGCTGCC
>WNGL01011350.1_pt1 | contig 10207 bp, 10 predicted proteins | sample 5400591 | NCBI WGS metagenome assembly WNGL01 (sample SAMN13153377, study PRJNA577476) | soil metagenome | isolation source: 80 cm soil or saprolite under Garry oak tree replicate 1 | place: USA:California | collected 2016-06-15 | reverse complement strand
GCGCGCGACCCGACCTCGGTCCGGAACTGCCCATTTTCGTCGTAAAGCCGCTTATATTGCAGCGTGTTGCGCACCACTCCCTGAATGTAGAGACGGGTTTCGCGGAAAGGAACCGCCTCAGCCCATTCATCCAGCTCGAGCGGAAGCGTCGCACGCCACTGCACGACGCGCTGTGGACCGGCGTTGTAAGCCGCGGCGACGTATTCGATATGGCCGTACTTGTCGAGCTGATCGCGCAGATATGCAGTACCAAGCTGAATATTCAATCGCGGCTCGAACAATGATTCCATCGTAATCGTGCGTTCAACTCCATATTTTTTGGCCGTTAGTATTCCGGTCGGAACGACGACCTGCATCAGGCCATAGGCTCGCGCGGACGAAACTGCGCGGGGATTGAAAACTGATTCCTGTCGAATCAGACCCGCGACCTGATATGGATCCAGCGAACGTGCGCGCGATTCCTGTCGGATAATGTCCCAATACGCAAGTGGATAGAAGATGTCCCACTCATCTGGACGCATTTCTTCCGGCTTCATTTGGGAATAGTCAGGATAGCTGCGCTTCAGATAATTCAGCGCCTGCACATTGTCTTCTTTCGCGCGATAAATTCTTGCGATGGCCAGGTTTACGCGCGGGCTCGAGGGAGCGGCCGATGAAGCGACATTCAATTCTTCCAGGGCCCAGTCGTCGGTTCCAATAATCGCGAGCTGATCCGCTTTCGCAATCCGTACGTCTTCGTTTGGCCCGGCGGTCTCTTCGGCGACCGTCACGGTTTGCAGGTTGGCGACCGCGCGGCCAATTGCAGAGTCGGCGGGAAAATCTACTTGCGATACGTTGCCGTTGCGACTCATCGTGTCCAGACGCTGTTTCGCGAGATATCCATACCAGTTCGCATCATAACGGCTCTGCAGACCCTGATAAATCGCACGCGCTTCAGTAAGTTTGCCTGCCCGTTCGCTGTCACGAGCCGCCCAATACGCTGCTCTCCCTCGAAAATCCGAGTTGTTACCGGCGTAAATGGCTATGTGCTCAGTCAACAGCCGCGATGATTCGGCAAAGTTCTTCGCATCATGGGCTTGCCAGGCAATGTAGAACTGCGCCGGAGTAACTTCTGCGGCGCCAGGATAAAAGCTCAGAGCGGCGTGATAAAAATAGGACGCATCGCCATCGTCCTTCAATTCTTCCGCATGCTGTCCTAATTGCACAAAAGCGCGCTTTGACCAATCGCTGCTCGGAAATGTTCGATGCAATTCATCGGCGGTGCTGCGCGCCTGCGTCCACTGTTTCGCGCGACCATACGCAAGCGCGAAGTTGAACATAGCTTCCGCACGTGCTTCGCCCGCCGGCATCGGTGTGGCCGTCAAGGCAGCCGTCGCATCCGCAAATCTTCTGGCATTCGCGGCGGCAGTGGCGCGGCGCGCCTGCAATTCGCCCGTCGCGCTGGCCGGGAAATGGGTGAAGGCATCGGAATAGGCATCGAACGCTTCACTGAAGTGCCTGGCGGCCATGAGTTTTTCAGCCCGGCTGACCGCCTCGTCGGCTGAAGCCGGCCCCAGCGTCGAGTTCAACCGCGGAATTGACGTGGCCGCCTCGCCCGCTTCTGCAGATGCCGGCGCAAAGAAATAAATACGCCGGTAAGCGGGAAGAGCGCCGTTGGAATTTCCACTTTGCTCGTACGCTTTCGCGCTTAACAGCAGAGCAGTTCCATCGTCCTTCGTCGTTAGTTGCTTCAACACTATCGGTACGGCGGCGAACTGGCTATCCTGCATCAGGTATTGCGCGTCCCGCAGCATCGCGTCACGCGCCCGCAACGAACCCGGAAAGTCGCGCGCAAGTTTTTCGTAGGCGGCACGCGCCTCGACACGGCGGTTCGCCTGGTCCAGCGCGCCGGCTCGCATCCACAGCGCGTAATCTCCGATTGTCGTGTAGCCGGTGATCGCACTCGAGTCCAGCAACGTCGCGGCGCCGGCAAAATCGTTCGCTTTCAATTTGATTCGCGCGTGCACCATGCTGGCCAGCGCGCCGGCAGTCGTGCGTGGGTAATCTGCTTCAATCCGCGCTACCGCATCTTCGCCAGGTAGTACTCCGCCGCGAGTCATGGCGCGCAAGGTCTCGCGCGCCCTCAGTTCCTGCGGAGTTTGCTGCAGCGTGCGGCAGCCGGCGATCAAAAACAGCGGGGCGATGACCGCCATCGTGGCCGCCAAAGCCGCGACCAAAAAAACGATGCGATGCTTACGAAAACCCATCATAAAAGCCTGATCCAACAACTGTCCCATCTATTGAACCATAGGGTTACATTGGAATACGACTACTGTGTAACGTCTTTTCAGTCTGGCCAATTCCTCGTTTTCGCGTTTCTGGATTTCGAGATAATCAGGCGGCGGATTGCCCCAGCACGAAGGGCGGAAAAACCGAATCTCGCGTCGTCTGGGGTCAACCAGCTTGCCATTTCGGCAGCGTGCTTTCATCTCGAGGAGTTTCTCCTCAACCTTAATCTCCCCGTTGCCTTTGCGAACGTGACCGACGACTTCATCTAATTGCACATCCCTCGGCAAGCAATCGAACTTTCGCGACTGCGAAGAGCTTTTGGCTTCAACTGCGGCCTTCGAGTCAAATCGAATGATCGAGTACACCTCACATTTCGGTTCAGAGCGCGCGAGCACGATGCCCCACAGCATCAAGATTAGAATTTTCGAGATAAATAAAGCATTCCCGCGCATATCCCGGCTAGTTTACCACGCGGCTAAGCGCGCTGCTCGCCGCCGTTTTGGCTGTCTAATTCTGATTGAGCGAACGCGAAAACGCCCGGCGGCTTACTTGAGGTTCTTAATATTGGCAGGCTTTTCGAAAAGCGAGTCGGCGATCTGTTGATTGTATACGACTGACTCATAATTTATGCGACTTGTCTGTTTGCCGTTGATAAAGTGATCTACCACGAAAAAAGTGACGATGCCGTTGATCGTTACCGGTTTCAATAGACGATCTTCTTCAGTGACCTGTTCCATTTCATCAGTGTCAGGGTTCTTGCGCTTTCGCTGATAAATGACTTTTGCGGGCAGGCCCTCTTTCGCATCGAACTCATATTCGATCCAAAAGCCGTCCGTGTAAGTCAGGCGCACGGTTTCATTGCGCCGAGCCAATCCGGCCTCGCGCCGGCCCACATAACTTACGGTTGCGCCTTCTTTTCGCCACCATCCACGCAAGAGGTTTTCAAAACCCGTTTTCATCGAGGTGTTGAAATCCTCTAATTGCTCAGCCTTCTGGTTCTTTAGATTCTTTACGGAGCCATCAAAAATCCACCCTTTACCGCTGCTGTTGCCGAGAATCGTGCGAATGCCGCTGCTGGTGAACTCGGTTCGCTCTTTGTCGGGATAGACAACATAGTCTACGAATTTTGAAGGTACTTCCGGAGAGCCGTCTTTGTATTGTGAGAAAATTCCGCGTCCAATCAGCGTGCGGACGTTCAGATAATTGCTTCCTCCCACAACCTCGAGGCCTCGCTGCACTATCTTTTGTGCCTTTTCATCGCTGGTTTGCGCCGGCGGCTGAACAGTCTTGTCAGTCTGGGGACGAACCTCCGTAGCCAGCAAACCGACCGCAATAGCAACAATGGTCGTGCGGCTTATTCGTGAAATGGAATTGGTAAATCTCATGGCGTCAGAAGGTGCATTTGAACAGTTCGCAAGATTCCTACTCCAATCATCTTTGATGTGTCAACATTGCGCCTGGTTTGATGAAGCGGAGGCATCCTTGCCTGCATCCGGAAGCGTTGCCGGATAATAACTCGTCACAATCAGCCGTTGAAGGTAGAATCCTGGCGCCCAAAAATACATGAGCAGGAATCCACAATCCAGGCTCACCGCAGCCGCGCCCGATGATCACCGGGCCGCCTTAATCGCAGGTTTCCTCGGCTGGACGCTCGACGCTTTTGATTTCTTTCTGGTCGGCCTGTCACTGACAGCCATCGCCGCAGAATTCCACAAAGACGACAAAGCTATTGCCTTATCGATTACTGTGACGCTTGCCTTCCGTCCAGTAGGCGCGTTCATTTTCGGCTTGCTGGCGGATCGTTATGGACGGCGTTTGCCGCTCATCCTCGATCTCATTTTCTATTCATTCGTCGAAGTCCTTTCCGGCTTGGCGCCAAATTACGCAACGTTTATGGTGCTGCGGGCGCTGTTTGGAATTGGGATGGGAGGCGAATGGGGCGTCGGCGCTTCCCTGGCGATGGAAAAAGTACCGCCCAGATTAAGAGGAGTCCTGTCAGGCCTGCTTCAGGAAGGCTATGCCGCCGGCTACCTGCTGGCAGCAGGCTGTTATTTCTTCGTTTTTCCGCGCTGGGGATGGCGGCCGATGTTTTTTATCGGCGGATTGCCCGCACTCCTGGCGATTTTCGTACGTCTGAGGGTTAAGGAATCGGAAGTCTGGGAGAGAACGCGTCATGAAAACTGGAGCCAACTCGGCCGCGGCATCGCTTCACACTGGAGATTATTCATCTATCTGGTGCTCTTGATGATGATGATGAACTTTGTCTCGCACGGAACCCAGGATTTGTATCCCACCCTTCTCAAGCGCGCCTGGAATTTTAGCCCCCGAAAAGTTGCCGCGGTCACGGCGTTCACCATGGTCGGCGCAATTTCAGGTGGAATTCTGTTTGGACTTCTGTCGGATCGAGTAGGAAGGCGCCGCTCAATGATCATTGCACTATTTTGCGCGATCCTCGTCATTCCACTTTGGGCGTTGTCGCCGGCGCTATCGCTCCTGCTCGCCGGTGGATTCGTCATGCAGTTCATGGTTCAGGGCGCCTGGGGAATAATTCCGGCTCACCTCACTGAGCTCTCGCCCGATTCCGTCAGAGGCTTTCTCCCCGGATTCTCGTATCAATGCGGCGTAGCATTGGCGGGTTTGGTCACTTTTATTCAGGCCATCTTTGCCGCCAGAACGAGCTATCCGGCGACAATGGCTTTGACGGCGCTAACTGTCCTTATCGGGGCAATCGTGGTAAGCGCTTTGGGTCGAGAAAAGCGCGGCATCACGTTCGGCGAAGCGGTCAGCCTCGGCGAGTGAAGTTCAGTTAGTTTGCGATAGGTGAAAATGATATGGCAGGTTATTCCAGCACGCCTCTCGTAAAGAAGCTTGGCATCAAGGCCGGTTTTACTGCAATCATCCTTAACCCTCCGCCAACGTTGCTGCAAGAACTCAAGCTATCCACGGACATAGTCCTCAATCCGTCTTCAGCGAGGGCGATCGATTTCGCACTACTGTTTGTTAAGAAGGAAAAAGAACTGCGCAAGAGATTTGCGAAACTTGCCCGCAGACTTAATCGCGCGGGGATGCTCTGGATCGCCTGGCCGAAGAAAAGCTCCGGCGTGAAGACCGATCTGTCATTCGCCAATGTGCAGGCGATCGGACTGGAGGCCGGAATGGTCGATACAAAGATTTGCGCAATCGATGATATTTGGTCCGGCCTAAAGTTCGTCTATCGCTTGAAAGACCGCCAGGTTTCCTCCTTGTGATCGCTTACCTCGGAATGAAAATAATTGGAAAGCATGCGTGGGGCGCTCTAACAATCGCGCATGCCACAGGCATTGTGGAAAAGGCTGTGAATAATCCCCGAAGAATTCGGTGTAAGGCTTTGAGGCATAGACAATTGCAGCATTTTGCACAAGCGAGCGGCAGCGGCTCAAAACCTTTGCATGCAACAGTTTCGGTTCTTTCGCTGGTAACACTCGCGTAACCCGTCTGTAACAGAGTCACAAACTCCTTGAATGCTCCTTCAATGGTTGATGCGCGCATTGATTCATTGGGAGAGCGACGGCATCTTTGGATGATTTATCAATTGTCGCTGAGGTTGATCATCCTACTTGTTCTGCGCTTCATCTATGATCGCGATCGGCCTGATGATCGAATCAACTAATAGTTGGACCATGATCAAATTCATCGAAGCTATTGCGCGAAACATAGGGCGAACGATTTATGCTTGATCGTCGAGCGCCCGTTTTCATTGATTCATTTTCTGTCGAGCGGGCGGTTAACGAATCTCCCGAGTCGATGTTGATGTTAACGCGATGACTTAACTGATCGCGTATCTGGTTTTTTCTGAGACGGTTGCAAATACAGTCTGCTCGCTTAATCAAATCATCGCGCGAAAATTGATTTGGATCATGATTGCGCGCGAGATTGAACATTAGAGGTTGCAAATTTTTTCTTGATACATATAATGCGTACCCCTTGCGAGTTATTAAATAAATCATAAGTCGGGCGCAGGTGGTTGAAGAGCGTTTGGTAATCATTTTTCCCTCGCAAGACTAGTGGCGGCCTTACGTGCAGTGAGTTTTAATCCTCGCGGTTAGTTGTCGCAGTCAATGCGCGAAAGCGTCGCCGCAATGCACGTCAATCCACGCTGAGTTTTCCGGTTCAAACTGAAAAACTCATCGCTAATATCAAACGGGGTTCAGGGGCACCGAGGGCGTGACGTGGTTTCTCGCGCAGGGCAGACTTTTTTCGAAAGTGGATTTGAAACGATGACAACGGCAGCTCAAGCAACGACGACCGAACTAAAAAAGTGCCCCCGTTGCAGCGAATCCCTGCCGCTCTCCGAATTTGGTGTCTGCCGCGCGCGCAAGGACGGGCGTAATCTTTACTGCAAGCGATGCATTCGGCAAAAAATTGCTAACAGCCGCCAGGCATTACGCGAATATAAGCAGGCGCGTAGTAAACATGGCGCGGCGCCTGTTTCCGGTCGCAAGCACCTGAGTCTCAGCAATCAGGCAAGCCTTTCGCCGGCACGCATCGCACGAATTCTCAGAAAGATGAGCCCCGCAGACCGCGTGCGCGAAGCGATTCGTTGCGGCGCACACACGCAAAAAGAAATTGCCCAGGTCACCAAACTGCCTAAGGACGAGATTGGCGATGCTTTGGCCAATTTGCTGCTCTGGACGCGCGAGATTCGGACCGAAATCGTAAACCATGCGCGCCTGTATTTCGTGAACGAGATTGGTGAGCAGTTGGCAGGCGATCAGGCGAGCAAATCCAGGAAGCCCCAGGCGCAGCCCCGTCAGCTAAAACTAGCGCCTTCGTTCAGTTCTGTGCACGACTTGATGCCCGGAAGGAAGCCTTTTGCAAAAGGCAAGAAGCGCAGTTCCGGGCGCCCTTCGACCAGGACCAAAGGCAAGACTGAAGCGGCCTGACCGGGACGTCTATCTCTCAAAATCGCAAATCTCACTCAAAGGCTTCCAAAACCTCTTCAGCGTGTTCATCCGGCTTGACCTTATCGAAGATTCTTTTGATCTTTCCCTTTTCATCTATTAAAAAAGTCATGCGGTGGTTCCCCATGTACTTTCTGCCCATGAACTTCTTTTCGCCGTAAGTGCCATAGGCTTCGGAAATCGCCTTGTCGGTGTCAGCCAGCAGGCGGAACGGAAGATCAAACTTCGCGGCGAATTTCTTATGGGAAGCTTCGCTGTCCAGGGACACCCCCAGGACTTCGATGCCGCGCCGCTTGAATTTTCCAAATGCATCGCGAAAGGCGCACGCCTCCCTGGTGCAACCCGGGGTGTCGTCCTTGGGATAAAAATAGAGCACCACTTTCTTTCCCCGAAAGTCTTTCAACTTGACCGTTTTGCCTTCACCATCGCGAACTGTGAAATCAGGTGCCTTATCACCTTCTTTTAAAACACCGGGCATGTTGTTTCCTCGTAGTCGCTTGTGATAAATGGAACAGCTACCATATTGCGATCTTAATTTCTAATTCACAAGGAAAGAGGTTATGGGTTAGTTGGAGTTCAAATGTCCGGCAAACTTCAGATTGTCGCAGTAGATCGACAAGCTGAAGCTGGTTGGACGTCAAACCAGCCCACTGCCGGAAAGAGCGTCCGCGGCAATGACGACCAGGAGCAAATCTGCGGTAAAAAAAGCCAGGGCCAGGAACGGTTCTTCGGGTTACTGGATGGTCAAGCAGGAACCGGACACTTATTCGTGGGACGACCTTGTGCGCGATGGCCGGACAGACTGGACGGGGGTGAGAAATTTTCAGGCCCGTAACAACCTGCGTCAGATGAAGACCGGAGACCGCGTCTTGTTCTATCACTCAGGCAAAGGAAAGTGTGTCGTGGGAATCGCCGAGGTGGCCAGGGCTGCTTATCCGGATCCGACTTCAAAAGATCCTCAATGGGTTGCAGTTGATCTCGAACCGGTCAAACCCCTGTCTGAGTCGGTCCCGTTAACTTCGATTCGCTACCACGCAAAACTGGGAAAGTTGCCATTGATTCGACAATCTCAGTTGTCCGTGATGCCATTAACCAAAGAAGAGTTCACGGTGATCGTCGGCATGGGGAGCGGAAATAAGCGAAGAAAAGGGCGCTAGTCTCCCAGGGTGGAAGCCTGCGAGTCCCGTTCAGACTGTTCGCCTGGCTGCTTAATCATCTCGACAAATTTCTCGACGTCTTCACGTGTCCGTTCCATCCTGCGCCGGCTTTCCAGGTAGGCTTGCCAAAGCGGCGTTAGCGTCAAAGCTTTGGTCGTGTCCTGATCGAGCGCCTGGGCCATTAAGGCAATTAGATCGCTGACGACTCGCGCGTGGTCCAGCAGCGCTGCAATGATTGAATGGGCCAATGCCGCCTGGTCTTCATCGTCCTGACTGATTGGATCGGCAGATTTTTCGTCGCTTGTCATGGACCCGTCTAAAGCTATTCCCCGTACCAACTTCCGCGAACCAGAGGTAGTTCCGCGACGTTTGCGCTGACTTTCGACTCGCTGGCTGCGACTTTAACGCTCGTCCAGGGCACCAAATAGTCGTATTTCACATAGCCTAAAGCGATGGTGCGTCCGAGATGGGGAGAAAAAGCTGAGGATGTGACGCGGCCGATTTCTTTATCGTCATTTGAAAAAATACCGGCGCCGGTTTCCGGGACAGTCTGTTGCTCGACAATCAAGCCGGTGAGTTTTTTCGCGACGTGCCCGCGATATTTGATCCGCGCGATGATCTCCTGACCCACGTAACAACCCTTTGTGAAACTGACGGCATCATCCAGGTTCGTCTCAGTGACTACATTTGTTTCATCCATGTCAAGGCCATAACGGGGTATCCCGGCCTCGATACGCAGGATTTCGAGCGCGGCAAGTCCGATCGCAATCGCGCCGTTTTCAACCAATCCCGTCCAAAGGTTCTTCGCGGCCTCGGCCGCGACAAAGAGATCGAATCCATCTTCGGCCGTATGGGTGGCACGAATCATAGTCAGTTCGGTATCGGCAAACGTGGCAGTGACTATTTGCTGACGCTCAACCTCCAATGTCGGCGCATCGAGCGTCGCCTGCAGAACTTGCTGGGCTGTCTTGCCCTGGAGTGAAATCATGACCATCGATTCCGTAACGTCGGCCATCCGGAAGTCACCGGCCAGCGTGAAACGATCCAACAGTTTCAAAACGATTTCATGGCTCGCACTTTCGGTATCGATCAGAAAATCATCGCCGCGATTGAAGACCCGTACCGAGGCGAGTAGCCGTCCCTGGACGGTCGGAAACGCCGCCGGCATCCACGAATTCTTTGCCAGGGTCTTTACGTCGTTCGTAATCAAGCCGTTAAGAAACGTCACAGCTTCCGAACCGCTTACCACGATGCGGCCGCGCGCGGAGAGATCGACTACGCCCGCGCCGCCGTTACGGACGGTGGTGTATTCTGCGCCTGCGTCTCCGTAGTTCTCCGGGACGGCCCAGCCTTCGCGCTCGGTCATCGTCGCCCCACTCCGGCGATGACAATCGTCGAGCGGTAGGACGCGAACCGCGCTTCTAATGCCGACCTGAGTCATTCCTTGTAACGAAACGGTTTCATCAATACTTAGCTAACTCCGTGGGAGTTTACAAATTCCAGCCCAGGGTTTCCTACTCTGGGTAAAGACGTTGGGATACACTCTGAACCCCAAAAGTGTTCGCCAAATTCTGAAATTCGCGAACTCTTCCCGAGTTCTGCCGCGGCAGAGCGATCCGCCCCCAAGGGTACGGACCCTGGGCTGGAATTCGCAAACGCCTTCAGCGTACTCGCGAAAGACGTTCCTGTTCAAACAAGTTTGAATCAGAAACCAATGATACCGCTATCGGCAAGTTTCTTGATCATACGCAGGCTGTCCGCTTCGCGAAAAGGACAGATTGACAGGATGGATTCGATATTGGATTCGCCGTTGATACGCGAGAGCATGAAACCTTCTTGTGG
>WNGL01013352.1_pt1 | contig 10209 bp, 8 predicted proteins | sample 5400591 | NCBI WGS metagenome assembly WNGL01 (sample SAMN13153377, study PRJNA577476) | soil metagenome | isolation source: 80 cm soil or saprolite under Garry oak tree replicate 1 | place: USA:California | collected 2016-06-15 | reverse complement strand
AGCGCAAACTTCTGGGCTGGCCCGCGCGCTTTTGTGGCCACAAAGGCCACATCAGTAGGGGTGGGCGTATAGATCTCACGCAACTCTTTGACCGAAGGGGCGCGAGTAAAGCGGGGATAGGCTGTTCGTTCAATGGATGACATGAACCAGTTCCTCCTGCCCACGAGATTCTGCTACGGCCCATGCGTGGGCCATAGAGGTGGGTCAATACTCCATCCTAAAGGGAGCAGCAGGGAGAGAGCAAGCGAAGAGCATACTGCTAGGAATGATGTCTTCTCTGGGGTAGTGCAGATCCAGAATCTTATGATGTTGATGCAAAAAATCCTCTGTGACTGCGACTAATACCTATTAGTGGAAGTCAATCCGTGCTATACTTCCACTAATGCGAAATTTGGGGACTAATAAAGGATCAAAGGTACTTCTACTAACAGGGAGCGACCATGACAGAGTCCTTAGAACAGTTGTTGACAGCATACAATGCCTGGCTGGATCGGCAGCCGCTGGCGGCAAAAACGCGTGTGGCCTATCGGCTCCAAGTGCATCAGTATGGGATGTATCTTGCGCAGCGTTCCCCAACTGGAGATGATCCGTTGCGCACTCCCACAGCTTCCAACTATGCCGTCCGAGACTACAAAAGCTATTTGAAAACCGAACGTCAGGCCAAACCAACCTCGGTCAATCTTGCGCTGGCTGCCATCGACCATTTTCACCAGTTCATCGGGAACGATAAACCACAGGTTCAGCGCGAAAGCTTGCCAGCCCAGGCGCCTCGTGCGCTTAAGCCAGAAGAACAAAAAGCCTTCTTGCGGGCAGTCGAGCGCACATCTGCTACGCGTGATCGAGCGATCACCCACCTGCTCTTCTATACGGCTGTCCGCCTTGGAGAATGTGCGGCGCTCAATCTAGACGATGTGCGCGTTTCCGCGCGCCGGGGAGTGGTCATCATCCGTTCAGGCAAGGGCGATACCTACCGCGAAATACCGCTGAATACGGAAGTGCGCGAGGCACTCAGGACCTGGCTCAAGGAACGAAACAAACGGTTCTCACAGACCCCCGATCCAGCATGCTTTCTTAATCTCAAAGGGAACCGGCTCTCTGCTCGTGCGATTGATCTGATCATTCGCCGCATCGGTGCTGACGCGCATCTGGAGATCTCTGCCCACATCTTGCGCCACACCTGTCTGACCAATCTCGTCCGTCATGGAAATGATCTGGTACTGGTGGCTGAAATTGCGGGACATAAGCGCTTAGAAACCACTCGTCGCTACTGTTTGCCTTCCATCGAGGATCGTGAGCGGGCGGTGGAAGAGTTGCAGGTGGACTACTAAAAGGGAAAAGTTCTACAAAGTTCCCTATGGTGCTCGTCATAAAGTCAAGTAGGGAACTTTTTCAGAAAAGGAGGGTCAAGCGATGGCGCGAACGACACCGGTCGTGCGAGGCGGGATAGTCAGCGGGGACGTGGACGCCGACGCCCGCCAGATTCGTGTGGGTACATCCGCCTGGTATGCCTGGCTGGAGGAAGTCTCGACGTTTGCCTTTAGCGGGAACATGGGCACCTTCACGGCTCGCAAAGAGCCCAAGCTGCATGGTGGTGAGTTGTATTGGAAAGCCTATCGCAAGCGCGCTGGCAAACTGTATCGTGCCTATCTGGGCAAGTCGGAGGACGTGACGCTGCAACGTTTGAATGCCATTGCAACAATGTTAGCTGGAGCACCTGAGGATGCTGAGACGCTTGACGTGCAAGAACAGGAAAGAGCAGAGGACCGCGCGATCCCCCGGCCCTCCTCCGATCTGCCGATCCCGCTCACCGCCCTCATTGGTCGTGAGCAGGAGCGAGCGGCTCTCTGTACCCTACTCCGAGGTTCAGAGGTGCGCCTGCTCACCCTCATCGGCACCGGTGGCGTAGGCAAAACGCGGCTCGCGCTTGAGGTCGCACATATACTCGTCCAGGACTTCGCGGATGGTGTTCACCTGGTCTCTTTGGCTCCCATCAGCGATCCCGCCTTCGTCATCCCTACCATCGCTCATAGCATGGGATTCATGGAGAGCGTATCTCAGTCGTTGCTGGAACTACTCAAGACCTCCCAGCGCGACAAGCACCGGCTCCTGCTCCTGGACAACTTTGAGCACATCATCCCGGCAGCACCACTCCTGGCCGAACTGTTGGAAGCCTGCCCGGATCTCAAGCTCCTTGTCACAAGCCGCGAGGTATTGCACCTGCGTGGCGAACACCAATTCGCCATTCTCCCCCTGGCGCTCCCAGACCCCAAGCGTCTCCCAGATGACCGCTCGCTCGCACACGTTCCAGCGGTGGACCTGTTCATCCAAAGGGCACAGGCCATTCGATCCGATTTTCAGTTGACGGACGACAATGCTCGCGCCGTAGCCTCGATCTGTATCCGCCTTGATGGCTTACCGCTGGCCATCGAACTGGCGGCGGCTCGCGTCAAACTACTTGCACCGCAGGCACTGCTCGCCAGGTTGGATCGTCGACTGCCCGTCTTGACGGCAGGCGCACGCGATCTTCCGCTTCGACAGCGGACCTTGCGCAACACGCTTGCCTGGTCGTATTCCCTGCTCACCCAAGAGGAGCAGCACCTCTTCCAGCGGATTTCCGTCTTCGCCGGTGGCGCCACCCTCGAAGCAGTCGAGGCCGTCTGTGAGACGCTTGGGGATGAGGCAGGCAGGATGTTCGATGGGGTGGCATCGCTCCTGGATAAGAGCCTGGTGCAACAGCAAGCGCAGGGGGATGAGGAGCCCCGCCTGATGATGCTGGAGACGATCCGCGAGTATGGGCTGGAACTGCTTACCTCCGGCGGAGAAGCGCAAGCCACGCGCGAGGCTCACGCTGTGTACTACCTGGCGCTGGCAGAGCAGGCCGAGCCGGAGCTCGACGGCCCCCAGCAGATCAGCTGGCTCCAACGCCTCGAGCGGGAGCATGACAACCTGCGAGCTGCGCTCTCCTGGCTGTTGGAGCAAGGCTCAGCTGGACAGAGCAAAGAGCTTGCCTTGCGCCTGGCCGGAGCCTTGTGGCGCTTCTGGCTCATCCATGGTCATTTGAGTGAAGGACGGCACTGGCTAGAGCGGGCCCTGGATGGGAGCGAAAAGGGGAGATCAGCCAGGCGAGCGAAAGCGCTCATGGGCGCTGGAGTGTTAGCGACCTCACAGGATGACTTCGGCCAGGCAGAGGCACTGTGTGGAGAGGGTTTGGCGCTGTACCGAGAGCTGGGGGAGCGCCGAGGCAGCGCGCCCTGCCTTTCCATGCTGGGGTATATGGCCATGATGAGGAGCAACTATGCACAGGCACGCACGCTGCTGGAGGAAAGCTTGCAGATCGCCAGGGAGGTGGGCGACACCGGAGACAGGGTTTTAGCACTCCAGGTCTTGGCCTCGGTCCTTTTTTATCAAGGCGAGTATGCACGAGCGCAGGCGCTGCTTGAGGAAAGCCGGGTGCTCTCTCGGGAGGGAGGCGACGTCCAGAGCCATGCGCTCTCACTCGCGCTCCTGGGACTGGCGCTGTTGTCTCAGGGTGATCTTGCACGAGCGCGGGCACGGCTTGAGGAAAGCCTTGCCGCCTCCAGGAAAGTGGGCTATAAGCGCACCCTCGGTCTCTCGATCTACTTCCTAGGCGTAGTGACTTGGCTGCAAGGTGATGTGGCCCGGGCCCGCTCACTCTTAGAGGAGAGCCTGGTGTTCCTCAAAGAGGTGGGGGAGCGCGGACGTATTGCTGAGGTCTACCTGAGCCAAGGGCTCATCTCGTTGAGTCAAGGTGACTATGCTGCAGCCCGTGCGTTGCTGGAGGAAAGCTTGCAGATCGCCAGGGAGCTGGACCACAAGTGGGATATCGCCGGAGGACTGGAGGCAGTTGCGGCTGTGGTGGCAGTGCAGGGAGAGCCAGTACGGGCAGTCTGGTGCATGAGTGCTGCCCAGACACTGCGTGAAGCGATCGGGACGCCTCTCCCATCAGTGTCTCAACCGATGCACGAGTTCACCATGGCTTCCGTGCGCACACAACTGGGGGAGCAGGCTTTTGCTGCCGCCTGGGAAGAGGGCCGCTCCATGACGCCAGAACAAGCCCTCACCGCCCAGGGACAAGTCACGCTTCTTCAACCTCTCCCAGCAGCACCAGCACCGACTCCACCAACAAAGCCAGCAGCAACCTATCCCGATGGTCTGACCGCCCGCGAAGTTGAAGTGCTGCGCTTGCTCGCCACGGGCTTGACCAGCGCGCAGATCGCCGAGCAGCTCGTCATCGGGGTCGTCACCGTCAATTTCCATGTGCGCTCGATCTACAGCAAGCTTGCAGTCTCCTCACGGAGTGCAGCAACCCGCTATGCTCTGGAACATCACCTGGTGTGAGACGCGCCCCCTCCGACCGTCTTCTTCCCTTCCCGCCTTCCGCCCCACTCACATCCCTCCTCCATCGCTCTTCATACTGCTCCCAAACCATCCTGCATGTGGTCTCCGAAGTCACCGCTTCCCCTCAAAATTGACGGGGTACTCTGCGCCAGGGTCTCCTCTCCTTTTGGGGAGAAACTCTCAGTTCTGACGGCGACTTCTTCCGCAACTCCAGGCTAAACTTGAGAGCAGAAAGGCGACAGTCGCGCAGGAGAGCGAGGAGCAAGAGACCATGGAAGAACGTATGGACGAGGCATCGGCAGACAAGGAACCGTTCGCAGCCATGAGCAGGCAACTGCAGGCAGGCGATCTGGCCCCCGACTTTCGTCTGGATTACCTGGATCTCGTGGATATGGTCGTGTGCACGATCTGCCTGGCTGACTCAACTGGATCGGTCCGCCTGCTCAACGTGGTGAACAGCCTGCAGACTCCTCTCTGCCAACAGGTGATCAAGCAGTGGGAAACGCTTCGTCTTCTGTTGCCAGCAGAGGCGTGCATCTATACCGTAAGTATGGACCTGCCGCAGGTGCAAGCGCGTTGGCAGGAGACCGAGGGCGTGTTGCACCAGGTGCTCTCTGCCCATCGGAGTGAGCAGTTCGGTCAGGACTATGGCGTGTGGCTCAAAGAGTGGCGACAGCTCGTCGGGGCGGTCTTTGTGCTTGATCGCCACGACCGCATCGCTTACGCCGAGTACATTACCGATCAGCTTCGTGAGCCGGACTACGAGGCGGCTCTGCAAGCTGTCCAGCAAGCCACCTTGCCCTGACGGGAGATCAGCAGATTCCTCATGCTGGAAGAACGTCTGTATGATAGGCACAAGCCGCCCAGCTGTGGAAGTACAACGTATGCATGAGCGGAATAGGAAAACCAAACTTGTTTTGTTCCCTATTCCACCAAAAGGAGAGTGGTTAGTATGTCTAATGGTGTTTTCGAGACGAGTGACCCAAAGACCAATGCTGTTGTTGGCATCAGTGAAAGTGGCACCCCTCAGCCCGGGGTTGGTGTCTTTGGTCAAAGCGATGCGACTGGTGTTTGGGGGATCAGTAAAACATGGCACGGTGTTGTTGGCCAGAGTCAAAGCACGCAGGGGGGAGCAGGCGTTTTTGGGGGGAGTGAGGTGGGGCCTGGGGTTATTGGAGAGAGCAAAGTTTGGCATGCCGTTTATGGCAAAAGCCAGAGTACGACTGGCGGAGCAGCCGTCTTCGGCGAACATACGGGCAACGGAGCAGGCACTGTTGGGTTTAGCCCGTCGGGTGAGGGCCTTCGGGGAATCAGTGAGTCAGGTGAAGGAGTTCACGCAGAGACCAAATCGCCAACACAAGCTGCAATAGCTGGCTTCAATCTCAATCCCAGTGGAACAGGGGCAGCCATTTATGCAAAGAAGGAAGGGGGGCAGGGACATGCGGGCTTTTTTGAAGGCAGGGTTACCGTCACAGGCGACCTGACCGCTCATGATGTCTTCATAGCGGGCGGCGACTGCGCAGAAGAGTTCGCTATCGCCCAGACCGTCGAGATTGAGCCAGGAATGGTCATGGTGCTCGGTCAGGATGGGGCCTTGCAACCGAGTCAGCAGGCGTATGATAAGCGGGTTGCAGGGGTCATCTCTGGTGCAGGTGACTACAAGCCAGGGATTGTTCTCGATAAGCAGCAGCCATCAGAGTACAGGATGCCAGTTGCTCTCGTCGGCAAAGTGTATTGTAAAGTGGATGCCCACTATGCCTCCATTGAAGTGGGTGATCTATTGACCACTTCTCCCACTCCTGGCCACGCGATGAAAGCAGTCGATCCACTCAAGGCATTTGGAGCAGTGATGGGGAAAGCATTGCGGCCATTCGATGCTGGGTGCGGGCTCATTCCCATTTTGGTGACGCTGCAGTGAGAGATGGAAGCGATCTCTCATGCCAAGAATCTGATGAGAGAGAGGTGTTCTATGCCAAAAAGAAGTATTCGCATAACGCTCTTGAATAATACGCCTTTTACCCTGACGTTCCTGGCTTCTAACCGGTGCCATGGTGATTGGACAGATCTCTGGCATCCACCATCCCACATTCCGCCCAAGACACAAGGTGCTTGGCAGTCAGAGTCATCTGGTGGAATAGCGACTGGGACAGAAGCGTGGGTGAAATACCTTCTCAACACTACCGACAGTGATTTCGCGACCGGCCAGCCCTGTTTGCCAGAGTTAGTGTACATTCATTGGGATAATCCCTTCGTTTGGGGTCCCCATACCAAGCCAGTACCACATCGTACCGTCGGCACTTCTGACGTGACTACTCCCTGCGATGACGGCGGGACCACTTCTGGGACATTTCCCCCTGTAGGGGGAACAACCCCTCAAGGGTGCCGCCATGAGTTGATTGAGGTTGGGTTGAGTGGGGCAGGCATAAGCAACGTAACATGGTGGGATGTGATCGTGAATTGGCCAGCGCTCCTCGGATTAATAGTCACTGGAGAGGCTGACGTCAACCTCCAGGTCACCCTTGTACTGCGAGCAGTAGGGAGTGTCGGTCAAACGATCAGATCGTTGTATGATGGACGTCAAGGGTTGCGTTCTCTCGCTCAGACTGCTGGCCGATCAAGCTTCAGAGCGCTGTTCAACATGTAAAGAACCTTGATCGGAGGAGAAAGTCGTAGGCATTTCAAATGAGGGTCTTCGGGGACGGGTGACGCACCTCTCTTCGCTCCACCAGTCCCTTTCTCACATTGATGTTCATCCCAAGATATTGTGGACCCAATCTGAGCAAGGAACCGGGCAGCGAGGGAGTCTCACAGATCCGTTCCCGAGGCTGGCAACGTATAAATGTGATCATTCGATGACGCAATTTGGTTCTTCCGCTATTGAATGATCACATTTACCATCTGATCCGTTCTGGTTACCAAAGGCAAAAGAGCGCATGTTGTCCACCAGAGCAGCTTATTCCCTCAGCTTTTCGAGGGTACGATGAAAGGAGTATGCTTTGATAAACCATACGCATGATATGCATGACATGATGGAGCATCCCGTGGGTATTCATGGAATGGCGATTGTTGGAGAAAAGACAATCTATCTTTCCCATTTACCAATGTGGATGGCCCCTCACAATTTTCAGGTTATCTTGCAGGCGACATTTCATGGAGAGAATCAGCCACAAGAGCGCTATATGAAGGACCGGCAAACCACTGGCACAAAACTGTATACCTTAGAGCCGAGCGAAGAATTTGCGCTGGAAGAGTTGGTGCCAATGAGCCCGCAAGACTCACCTTCTCGCACCTCCTTTCAGGCAACGATCTGGCGCAACCATTTTGAAAATCATCCAAAGACCCATCCTGGAGAGAGGGTGAAAATTGGGGAGGCCGATGTTCATGTTGAGCAGGTTGTGTACTTTCAAAAGCTTCCCCTTCAGAAGCCGGCCCAGTGGAACATGACATACTTGCCCTTCGGCCAAGAAGAGGAGGAACTCTTCGCAGTTCATCTTATCACGACGCCACCTGATTTCGATCAGATTGTGTCGATACAGGTCGAAAACCAGCCAGTGAGTGAAAATAGTCGGCTCTCTGGTATTCCCATAACTCTAGTCGGGCGAACGGATACTATCTCAAAGAAGATCAAAGAAGGAGAGCAATTGAAAGGGACGCTCCGACGCGGAACCCGTGGAGAGCAATTCCTCCAATTTGACGTAGGAACCGAGTGGTATTTTGAAACAGAAGACCTGAGGCTCCTGTAGCAATTAGATAAAGAATGTTACGAAGAACTTGCAGCACTTCTCCCTGTAGTTTGCCAGGCGGTTCTGCCAGGGTGGCAGATTTATGGCTCTGACACAGGGTTGGTATTGGTGGCGAAGTCAGAAATGGCGCTCATTTCGAGCTTGAATATGGGAGGTCTCAAGCGTGAGAATTGACTTCACCACTAATACCAGGGTTGGTGAAGGATGAGTTTATCAGAAGAAAGGTGTTTTCTCAGGAAGCACAAAACCAGGACTGAAGTTTTCTCATTGATCAGCTTATCACCAACCCGGAGAGCATTCAAAAACGGGTGCTGGCATTCTGCCTTGCTCAAAGTGCAAATTGATTATGAGAGGATAAAGCGGCATAGACAGCACCCGTTTTTGAATGCTCTCCTACACCGATAGGGATCTCTTTCTTCCAAAATAGAACAAATTGCTTTGTGATAGATTTTCGCAGTGAGTACGGATAGGTAGGAGCTTGCGCTCTTTCCCCCCGTCCAAACGCAGCATGCGACTTTCACCGCACTGCGCTTTCCAGTACTCGGATAAACACAGTTACGTGTTCCTCAGTGTGAGTCGATGGATTAGGTTTTACCCCCCAGAGCGCACCAGTCAGAGCACAGCACAACCCGTTGCATGGAGTCCCCCACTGTGCTGGAGAACATGGCTCCATTACTCTTTCCGTCATTTGCCTTCTCTGGTGCATCCATTTCTTCCCTCTTGAAGCTCCTTTCCCTGGCGGACCTTCACCATGTCCTTGCCATTACAGCAAGGCATTCGGCTACTATGCCGCCTCCGCCCTCTCTCCCGCATGCTGGCATTCTCGCATCCGAATTCTCGGTAAAGCGGTTTGAGAGTTCCCTAATTTCCTATCAAGAAGTGATAGCAACCCGTAGCTGCCTGCTTTACGCCGAGCGGACAAGAGAGTAGTGCTCATTGGACGGTACATTGTCAGCGGGCTTCCCACCCCCAACAGTGCCACTGCTGGACGCAGGCCGCTTACCCCTCGTACCACCACTCAAGTACGGCCCTTATAGGCAACTTCTCGATAAGCTAATAGGCGCACTCCTAGTCCTACCTCAAGAAGAGACACACCAGGCGCGAACGGCAGCGAACCATGCTACCACTACCAGCGGCAGGTCACGCAAGCAGCGCAAGAACAAGAACAAGAAACGACCGCGCCGCACCACGACCGCCAGAGCCGTGCTTGTAAATCCCAGGATTCTGCGGGAGAAAGTAGTATAATTCTGCGGGCCGTCCCCTGCCGAAAGTCCGTCTTGCAGAGACCGCTTGCCCGCCCAGAGAACTGTACCAATTTCTCCCGCAGAATCCTGGGATTTACACACCTGCGAAAGTGGAACTTCCATCGTCTCACCAAAGTAGACCCAGGCCCTAGATAGTTGACTTTTAACACTCGCGTTATATCAGGAGACGGCAGATCGCCAACGGGAAAGTGATGTTGGCACATTAGGGGAGATCCAGGTTTCCAACACGTTTCCCCTAGCTTGATTTTATTGAAGAGGTGTCTATTTTCTCATGAGAAAATAGACACCTCTTCATTGAAGAACACATTGCACAAAAGAAAAGCAACGTTGGCTGGATGTCTTTGCTTCCTTTGCTTCTATCATCTTTCGCCGTAAGTGAGCTTCGATGCCTTTATTCACTCCCCATAAGGGCTATTTTCGCCTATTTTAGACGCAGTATAGCAGGCTCAACAGACCTTGGCAAGAAGGACAAGGAAGGATCGGCAGAGAAAGTAGGCTGGCAACCGAGTAACTGAACACTGCCATTAAGCGGCCTATCTGCTAAAGGACTGCTGCACAGCGTTACGGGGGTCATGCCTGTTATTCATTATTTTATAAAGAAAGTCACCAACCCTGACCGTAAAACTGGCTTCTGTCTCCAACCAGTGCTATCATGCTAGATGAAGTGTCTGCTTAGTTATAAGGGAGATTCAGGTTATGGGGGACCGTGGGGGCAATACTCCCGTCCAACATGAGGTGATAGAAGAGAAAGGAGTGTTGCAGAGAGAGCAAGAGAGCAGGGAAAGGTCATGAGAAAGAAAAAGGTGTACCAGCAGACGATCAAGCGTACGTATCGCCCAGAG
>WNGL01011349.1_pt1 | contig 10209 bp, 9 predicted proteins | sample 5400591 | NCBI WGS metagenome assembly WNGL01 (sample SAMN13153377, study PRJNA577476) | soil metagenome | isolation source: 80 cm soil or saprolite under Garry oak tree replicate 1 | place: USA:California | collected 2016-06-15 | reverse complement strand
CGCTCGGGCCCGACGGCAAGCTGTACTACAACGTCGGCGCGCCCGGCAATATCGTCATGCCGGCGTACTTCCAGGCGTCGATTTCGCGGGTCGATCCCAAGACCGGGATCATCGAGAATTACGTCCAGGGCGTGCGCAATTCGGTCGGCTTCGATTGGCACCCGCAGACCAAGCAGCTGTGGTTCACGAATCACGGACGCGACTGGCTGGGCGATGAGTCGCCGAACGACACGCTGCACGTGGCCACGCGCAAGGGCCAGCATTTCGGCTATCCCTATTGCCACCAGGGCGACACGCTCGACCCCGAGTTCGGCAAGCACCGCTCGTGCTCCGAGTTCACCCCGCCGGCGCTGAAGCTCGGCGCACACATCGCGCCCATCGGCATGCGCTTCTACACCGGCAAGATGTTTCCGGCCGAGTACCAGAACAACATCTTCATCGCCATGCGCGGCTCGTGGAACCGCACCGTCAAGCAGGGCTACAACGTGACGCGCGTCACCTTCGATGCCGACGGCAAGCCGAAGATGGAGCCGTTCCTGACGGGGTTCCTCACGGACGAGAAGGCCGATCCGCCGATGTGGGGCCGTCCGAACGACGTGATGGTGATGCGCGACGGCTCGCTGCTCGTCTCGGACGACCAGAACGGAATCATCTACCGCGTGAGCTACGGAAAGTAGTGAGTTGTAGTCGCGGTCATCTAAGCGCGGCGGCCTTAGCCGCCGCGTTTTGTTTTTTCCCCCCCTGCGCCGCTCCCGCTGCCGAGGAAGTCCCACAGAAGGCACAAGCCTGCTTCGCCTGTCACGGTCCGGGGGGAAACTCGGCCGACCCGGCTATGCCCTCCCTGGCCGGACAGCCTGCGCAGTTCATTTCGATGCAGCTCTTCATGTTCCGCGAAGGCAACCGCAAGGATCCGCAGATGTCGCCGGTCGCCTCCAGCCTCTCCAACGCCGAGATGAACGAGCTGGCGGCCTATTTTTCCAGGCAAAAACCGGCGGCGGCTTCACATGAGACTGCTTCGGAAAACACCGCCGCCGGACGACGCCTTGCCGAGCAGCACCATTGTGTCCAGTGCCATGGTCCCTCGCTCCTCGGGCTGCAGCACATCCCGCGGCTCGCGGGGCAGCAATTCGCCTATCTGAGAGCGCAGCTGCGCGGCTTCAAGGCAAAGACGCGAGCCGATTTCGACGGGAACATGACCTCGGCCGCAGAGCTGCTCTCGGAAACAGACATCGAAATACTTGCGGACTATCTTTCCGGCCTCACCCCGCTCCGAGATTGATAAGCAGGATCCGCTGCGGTACTGTTGCAACGCAGCAGGTTGAAAACTGTCCAACATCCATGCAAGGGACCCAACTCGTCGAATTCGAGCATCAGCTTGCCGGCGTTGCGTGCACGGCGCGGGCGTGGGCAAAGGTCCCCGCGGCGCCAAGCGCGGAGCAGCGCCGCGACCTGAAGGCGCGCATCAAGCGCTTGCTCAAAGAGCGGAGCGCGGTGCTGCTCGCGCACTACTACGTCGAGCCCGACATCCAGGACCTCGCCGAGGAAACCGGCGGCTGCGTGGCCGACTCGCTCGAGATGGCGCGTTTCGGGCGGGCGCAGGCGGCGCCGACGCTGGTGGTCGCGGGCGTGCGCTTCATGGGCGAGACGGCGAAGATCCTCAATCCCGAGAAGCGCGTGCTCATGCCCGACCTCGATGCAAGCTGCTCGCTCGATCTGGGTTGTCCGGCCGATGAATTTTCCCGATTCTGCGACCAGCACCCCGAGCGCACCGTGGTGGTCTATGCGAATACGAGCGCCGCGGTCAAGGCGCGCGCCGGCTGGGTGGTCACCTCCGCAATCGCGCTCGACGTCGTGCGCCACCTGCACGAAGGCGGGGAAAAGATACTGTGGGCGCCCGACCGTCACCTCGGGGCCTACGTCCAGAGCCGGACAGGCGCCGACATGCTGCTGTGGCACGGCGCATGCGTCGTGCACCAGGAATTCAAGGCGCTGGAGCTGGAGATCCTGAAAAGAGAGCATCCGCGGGCGAAGGTGCTCGTCCACCCGGAATCCCCTGCCGAGGTGATCAAGCTCGCCGACGCGGTCGGCTCGACCACGCAGATCATCAAGGCCGCGCAGGCGCTGGATGCAGACGAATTCATCATCGCGACCGACAACGGGATGCTTCACAAACTGAGGACGCTGATGCCCGAAAAGCGCTTCATCGAGGCGCCCACCGCGGGCGCGAGCGCCACCTGCAAGAGCTGCGCGCATTGCCCCTGGATGGCGATGAACGGCCTCGCGAACCTCGCCGAAGCGCTCGAGACCGGTGCGAACGAGATCCACATCGATCCGGAAATCGGTCGCCGCGCGTACCGTCCCATCGATCGCATGCTCGCCTTCGCCGAGCGCGGCAAGGTCAATGTGCGCGCGTCCGGCGATCTCGCTCGGAACGGCGCGCTGTTCAGGAATGTCGGGCCGGCCTGAACCGCGTATATTCCGGGAGACCGGACAGACCGCATCAGCGGTCGGAAGCGCTTAAGGACGAAACTTCACAGGAGAGAAGGCGATGAAGGTCTTTGCATCAGTCACTCTAGGAGCCGCGCTCGCGGTGACGGGCGCCGTTCAGGGGCAGGAAAAGTACAGCTTGTCGATCGCTACCGGCGGCACCGGCGGCGTGTACTACCCGCTAGGCGGCGGGATGGCGAACATCCTGTCCAAGTACGTGCCGGGCCTGCAAGCTACGGCCGAGGTGACCGGTGGCTCGGTGGACAACCTCAAGCTGATTGCCACTGGCAAACCGTATATCGGGTTTTCCATGGCAGACGCCGGCCAGGACGCCTACCGCGGCGAGGACAAGTTCAAGGGCACCAAGGTACCCCTGCGCACCCTGATGGTTCTGTATCCCAATCGCATGCACGTGGTCACGATCGAGGGCATAGGCATCACGAAGATGGCGGACCTGAAGGGCAAGCGCGTCTCGACCGGTTCACCGGGCAGCGCGACCGAGGTAATGGGGTTCCGCGTCATCGAGGCTGCAGGCCTCGACAAGGATCGCGACATGAAACGCGAGCGGCTCGGTGTCGCCGAGTCAGTGAACGCGCTCAAGGACCGCAAGATCGATGCCTTCTTCTGGGTGGGTGGCCTCCCGACCGCGGCAGTGACAGACCTCGCCAACACGCCCGGCATCAAAATCAAGATGATCGACCACGCGAACACCGTCGCCGCCATGAACAAGAAGTACGGCCCGCTCTACATCGAGGACGTGATCCCGAAGGGGATTTACAGGGGCATGGACGCGGACAATCGTCAGGCCACCGTGTGGAACATCCTCGTTTCGCACGAGAACCTGAGCAACCAGACCGCCTACAACATCGTCAAAACCATCTTCGACAAGCGCGACGACATGATCGCCGTGCACAAAGAGGCGGAGAATTTCAGGCTGGAGAACCAGAAGGCCGCCGCTTCGCCGATTCCCTTCCATCCCGGAGCCGTAAAGTATTTTGCAGAGCGAGGCGTGAGAATTCGTTAAAGCCGGACGCGGCCCGCGTTTTCCAAGGCGCGGCCCCGCTTGCGGGATCACGGGCTCGAGGCGCAGAATGTTCGCGAGGGGCGAGCTGTCAGCTAAATTGGCGGCTCATTCACGTTGCTCAAGGCGCTATCGATCGGAGGGTGTTTCATCGTTCTCGCGGGATGTGCCGCAGCGCCCCGTGCGCCCCTACCTGCGCATCTTCTGTGGCAGGACCAAGCTTTTGACTACGATGCGGCTTTGGTCTCGGTCGGCAAACGGGATCTTTTTCAGCTTGACGCCGGGCTTCTATCGAAACTGCACGATCCAAGAATTCAAAATTCCAGCGCGCAGTATCGTCTGAATCATTTGGTCTCGCTCCTATTTGAGCCGGAGACCCAAGATTTCTCCTATTCGAGAAGCCGCTCGACAATCGCGGCAGAAACGTGGCGTCGAAAGAGCGGCGATTGTCTTTCACTGACCGTCTTGTCCTATTCGTTGGCGAAGGCTCTGGACATGCCGGTCCAGATGCAGGAAGTTCGTGTGCCCGTTGTCTTCGACCGACGCGGCAGCGTCGAGTTTCTCAACCGGCACGTGAATCTGCTCATTAGCGGCAGAAGCGATGGAGGCCTTTACGTCAAGGACGGATTGATGCGATCAGGTGACGTGATCATCGATTTCGAACCTCAAGTCGCTTCGCGAAGACAGGGATCGGCCTTGTCGGACGACGGCATCCTTGCGCGCTTTTACAACAACGTTGCGGCGGAATACTTGGCGCAAGGCGATCTGACCTTGGCTTATGTCCATTTCAAAGCTGCGGTGCTCGCGGACCCGGGCTATTCACCGAGTTACAGCAATTTGGCGCAACTCTATACGCGCAAAGGCTTCCTTCAGAGCGCAGAACAATTGTTGTTGTACGCGATCGCACTCGACGATGACGCGGATATAGCGTTGCGTTCGTTGCATCAGCTATTGGTATCCCAAGGTCGCGTATCGGAGGCTTTGAAGTACAAGGAAATTCTGCAGGCAAGACAAGAAAAAGATCCGTATTACTGGCTCGGCGTCGGACTCCATCACCTCCAGGAAGGGAATTATCGAAAAGCCGTCAGCGCTCTTGAGCGTGCGCAGGACCTGACCCGAGGATTTCAGGAAGTGCACCGCTATTTGGCCATTGCCTATTGGCGGGCCGGCAAGCCCATTCAGGCGAAGAATCAACTCGCGGTGCTGGCGTCGTTGATGGTCGGCGATTCGGGGTTCGCCGCGCTGGGCAGGGAAAATCAGCAGACCCCCTGAAGATTGGATCGCCAGCCGAATGAGCAGGGCAGGCGGCGTGTCACTCCTGCGGGCTGTGCTAGCATGCGCCGAGGAGAGCGGATGAGCGAGATCGCGCTGCCGGCAGCCGATGAGCCGGCAATCGACGCCGAGGCGCTGAAAAAAGCCGAGCAGTTCATCGAGGCGGAGGAGGGCGCAAGCAACAAGTTGCGCGGCGCGCTCGGCATCTTCGTCTCCGCGACGGCGGTGGTGATGTCGCTGTTCCACCTCTACACCGCATACGCGATCGTACCGGCGCAGGTGCTGCGCCCGGTGCACGTCGGCTTCGTGCTGTTCCTCAGCTACCTGCTGTTTCCCGCCTCGAAGCGCTACCGCCACCGCATCATGTGGTGGGACTGGGCGGCCGCGTTCGCTGCCGTCGCGGTGATCGCGTACATTCTCCGGGGCGGCGATGATATCTGGGACCGCAACACTTCACCGGACAACTGGGACATCGTCTTCGGCGTCGCGCTGATACTCCTGATCCTCGAAGGCATGCGCCGCGCCTCGGGCTGGGTCATGCCGCTCGTGGTCGCCTCCTTCGTCCTCTACGCGCTTTTCGGCGAGCAGCTTCCCGGTTCCTGGGCGCATCGCAGCTACGAAGTCGGTCGCCTCGTGGGACATCTGTATATGACGCTCGAAGGCATCTTCGGCGTCGCCGTGGACGTTTCTTCCTCGCTCATCATTCTGTTCACGATCTATGGGGCGTTCCTGCAGTTTTCCGGTGCGGGCAAGTTCTTCATCGATTTCTCGTTCTCCGCCATGGGCGGAAAGTCCACCAGCGCCGGCCGCACCGTGGTGCTTGCTTCGTTCCTCCTCGGCGGTCCGTCAGGGAGCGGCGTCGCGACCACGGTGACGCTGGGCTCGGTCGCCTACCCGATGCTCGTCAAGGCGGGATACGGCAAGGACGCGGCAGGCGGGCTGCTCGCGGCGGGGGGGTTGGGCGCGATCATCTCGCCGCCGGTGCTCGGCGCGGCGGCTTTCCTCATCGCCGAGTTCCTGAAAATCTCCTATCTCGACGTGCTCTTGATGGCGACGATCCCGACCTGCCTTTACTACTTCGCGTTGTTTCTCATGGTCGAGATCGACGCGCGCAAGTTTGGTATGAGCACAGTGAAGTACGAGCAGGTCGAATCGCTGTGGAGCCTCACCAGGCAGTATTGGTTCCATTTCCTCTCGCTGGTGTCTATCGTCGTATTCATGCTCATGGGATATTCGCCCGTGCTGTCGGTGTTCTGGGCCACGGTCGCATCGTTTGTGACGAGCTTCTTGCATCGCGATTGTGCCTTGTTTTCCTACGACCTGTTCCGCGGGCGCGAAGCCCTGGTAAAGGGAATTTTCGGGTCGAAATTCTTCAAGGCGCTCGAGGCGGGCTCGACCGGGGTGCTCAACGTCGCAACCACTTGCGCGGGAGCCGGCATCATCGTCGGCGTAGTGACGCTCACGGGTCTGGGCCTCAAATTCAGCTCGATCATCATCGAGTATGCCGGAGGCTCGCTGCTGCTGACGGCGATCTACACTTCGCTCATCGTCTGGATCGTGGGTCTCGCCGTCCCGGTTACGGCGTCCTACATCATCTGCGCGGTGATCGCGGCGCCCGCGATGATCAGGCTGGGGGTGCCCGACTTCGCGGCGCACATGTTCATCTTCTATTACGCGGTGCTCTCGGAAGTCTCGCCGCCGACCGCGCTCTCGCCCTTCGCCGCCGCGGCGATTACCGGCGGCGATCCGTACCGCACCACGCTGCAATCCTGGAAATACACCATGCCCGCGTTTCTCGTGCCCTTCATGTTCGTGCTCGATCCCTCCGGAGTGGGACTGCTCCTCACGGGTTCGATCAAAACGCTCGGCAACGCCGATTGGGGCTCGATCGCTCTCGTCACGATCACCGCCGCGCTGGGGATCGCCGCGCTCGCGGGCGGCGTGCAAGGTTCGTTGCTCGAGCGCACGACCTGGATCGAACGGCTGATGCTGATCGTCGCAGGGCTGGCGCTCGTGTACCCGACCACTACGGCTGACATCGTCGGACTGGGCCTGTTCGCCGTGGTCGTCGCGATCCAGCTCGTTCGCATCCGCGCCGCGCGCCAGCCCGTATGAATCCCATGAAGCGCACGCGCGCCGCAGGCGCAGCCTATCAGGCGAAACTGCCGACGCCATTTGCGCTGCTCGGCATCCGCATCGAAGGCGGTGTGCTCGCGGAAATCACGCTCCTGCCGAAATCGGCCGACGCGCTTGCGCCGCGGGACCGGCTCGCGGCACGGGCGTGCGCGCAAATCGAGCGCTACCTCGAGGATCCCGAATTCCGCTTCGATCTGCCGATCGCGTCTCAGGGCACGCCGTTTCAGCTCCGCGTCTGGAGGCAAATCGCCGCCATCGGCGCGGGGCGCACGCGCAGCTACGGAGAAATCGCGCGCGAACTGGGCTCCTCTCCGCGCGCCGTGGGCCAGGCCTGCGGCGCCAACCCCGTTCCGCTCGTGGTGCCCTGTCATCGGGTGCTCGCCGCGGACGGCCTCGGCGGATTTGCGCACCACGAAGGTGGCTTTCATCTCTCGGTGAAGCGCTGGTTGCTCGCGCACGAGGGCGCTGCGCGCGGATAGCAATGAACGCGGACAACGCCGCGCTCCTGGACGAATTCTGCGATGCCGTCTGGCTCGAGGACGGCCTTGCGAAAAACACGCTCGAATCCTACCGCCGCGATCTGAGGCTGTTCGCCGATTGGCACGAGCGGCGCGGGCGGGCGTCGCTCGTGCGCGCAACCGAAGCCGATCTCGCCGAGTATTTCGCCTGGCGTTATTCGCGGCGCTCCCCCGGGAAGAAGCACGGTATCCGCTCGAGTACCCAGGCGCGGTTGCACTCGAGCTTGAAGCGATTCTACCGGTTCCTCGCGCGCGGGCGGCGCATCGAAATCGATCCCACGCTCAAGCTCGATCCGCCGAAGAAGCCGCCGCGCTTTCCGAAGACGCTCTCGGAGGTCGATGTCGAAGCGCTGCTCGCGCAGCCGGATCCGGGAACGCCGCTCGGGCTCCGCGACCGTGCAATGCTGGAGGTGCTCTACGCGAGCGGGTTGCGCGTCTCGGAGCTCGTTCGCTTGAAGCTCGCTGAATTGAGCTTCGACATGGGCGTGGTGCGTGTTTTCGGCAAGGGCTCGAAGGAACGCCTCGTACCTCTCGGGGAGGAAGCGCTCGCCTGGCTCGCGCGGTATTTGAACGAAGGCCGCCCCGTGCTTTTGAGGAAACGGGCCAGCGATTACGTGTTCGTGACGGGGCGCGGCGCCCCCATGACGCGGCAGGCATTCTGGCACCTGATCAAGAAGCGCGCCGCGGCAGCGCTTCCGGGCAAATCGCTCTCGCCCCACACGCTGCGCCACGCCTTCGCCACGCATCTGCTCAACCACGGCGCCGATCTGCGCGTCGTGCAGATGTTGCTCGGCCACGCCGATATCTCGACCACGCAGATCTACACCCACGTTGCGCGCGAGCGGCTGAAGAAGCTGCACAAGGACCATCACCCGCGCGGGTGACCAGGATTACGCTCGCGATTTCGGTCTTTCTAACGTGACACCCACGCGCTGGGCCTCGCGCAGCGCTCCGAGCTTGGCTACGCCGACCTTGACGCGCGGCGATTTGAAGTCCTCCAGGAGGAGGCCGGCGATTCGCTCGGCGAGGCTTTCGACGAGACCGAAGCGCTCTTTCGCCAGCAGCGCGCGGATGTGCTCGACCACCACGCCATAGTCGATCGTATCGCCTACCTTTCCGGTCTTGAAAACGGCGTCCCCCGGAAGGTCGATCTCGAGGTCGATCTCGATCGTCTGCGGAGCGACCTTTTCGTGGCGGTAGAGCCCGATCCATGCCGGCAGGCGCAGCTGGCGGATGAAAACGGTATCCAAGGGGGCGTCGCGAGCAGATTTGGAGTTAAACTCTTGCCGCGAATTCTAGTGGAACACCATGGCCACCGCAGTATTTATTTTGACCGCCTACCTGATCGGGTCGCTGTCCTTCGCCGTCATCGTGAGCCGCGCCTTTTCGCTTCCCGACCCGCGCTCATACGGTTCCGGCAATCCCGGCGCGACCAACGTGCTGCGCACCGGCAGGAAGCTCGCGGCGCTTCTCACGCTGATCGGAGACGGCGGAAAAGGCTGGCTCGCGGTGTTCCTCGCATTGCGTTACGCTGCCGAATACGGCGTGGACGCGATGGGCGTCGCGGCCTGCGCTGTCGCGGTGTTCCTGGGTCATATCTTCCCGGTGTTCTTCCGCTTCAAGGGGGGCAAGGGCGTATCCACCGCGGGCGGTGTCCTGCTTGCTGTCAATCCTTGGCTCGGTGCTGCGACGATTGCGACCTGGATCGTCATCGCGCTCTTCTTTCGGTATTCGTCGCTTGCGGCCATCGTCTCCGCAGTATTTGCGCCGCTCTACTATTTTTTCCTGTTCGGCGTGAAAGAAGTCCTGCCTGCGCTGGTCATCATGGCGGCGCTGCTCCTCTGGCGCCACAAGGCGAACATTCTCAAGCTCGTCGCGGGCGAGGAACGCCGCATCGGCGAAAAGCGCGATTCGGCGAGCGCCTGAGGGGCTGATACGAACAGGGGAACCAGGGGTTCCCCCGTTACCCCCTCCAGCGATTCACGCCGCTACGTCTGCCAGGTCCCAGCGCGGCCTGACGGTGAATCCGAGCGGAAGCGCCCGAGCGGCCTTGGCGGTTTTCAATCGCAGGCATCCTGCCAGCGCGATCATCGCGCCGTTGTCGGTGCAGAATTCCATCGCCGGGTAGAACACGCTGAATTTGCCGCGCGACGCGGCGGCATCGAGCAGGGAGCGCAGGCGGATATTGGCGCCGACTCCCCCCGCCACGACGAGACGATCCAGGGCCGTTCTGCGCATCGCCGCAAGCGATTTCGCCACCAGGACGTCGGCCACGGCCTCCTGGAACGCGGCCGCCACATCGGCGCGCGTCTGCTCGTCGAGCACGCGCGTGCGCGTGAGCGTTACAACCGCCGTCTTGAGCCCGCTGAAGCTGAAATTGAGATTGCCGTTTTTCTCCAGCTGCTCGAGCATGGGGCGCGGAAACGCAAAGCGATCGGGCCTGCCTTCTCGCGCGAGCGTGGCGAGCGCGGGCCCCCCCGGATAGCCGAGCCCCAGCAGTTTCGCGGTCTTGTCGAAGGCTTCCCCGGCGGCGTCGTCCAGGGTTTCGCCCAGCATTTCGTAGTGGCCGACACCCGCCACGCGCATGAGTTGAGTGTGGCCCCCCGAAACCAGCAGCGCGACAAACGGGAAAGACGGTGCTTTCTTTTCGAGCAGAGGCGAAAGCAGATGCCCCTCGAGATGATGCACGCCGATCGCCCGGACTCCGAGGCCGAACGCGAGGCTGTTCGCGACGGCAGCGCCCACGAGCAGCGCTCCTGCGAGGCCGGGGCCCTG
>WNGL01011348.1_pt1 | contig 10209 bp, 7 predicted proteins | sample 5400591 | NCBI WGS metagenome assembly WNGL01 (sample SAMN13153377, study PRJNA577476) | soil metagenome | isolation source: 80 cm soil or saprolite under Garry oak tree replicate 1 | place: USA:California | collected 2016-06-15 | reverse complement strand
CCGCTTCTTTTTTACCCTCCTTTCCCAAAATACCTATACTTGTAAGACCCTCGGGTCGCCCTCCGTCACCCGCAAGGATGGAGACCCAACACCCGGCGAGTTAACGCTATATTCCTGGGTATTTGTCATTTTCTTCCTTTTCAAAAATCACGCCCTCATAGGCATCTGCGACAGGGAAGCGTACACTAAGAGTCGTTATCTCAACCTCATCCTTTGCTTCAAAAGCATCATAAATCCACTTTTTTTGCTCTTTCCGGTATCGCTCTATCCTCATTGATCGTGCATCTACCAGTAAATACTCCTCAACAGATGGACAGGCAAGGTAACATTGAAGCTTTCTTCCCCGGTCTCTTGCCTCCGTGCTTGGGGAAAGTACCTCAACGACAAGGCGTGGCGATTGAATGAGATCAGCAGTCCCTCGATCACGTGGATCACAACTCACCGTGACATCGGGATGAAAGTAGCGATTCTCAGAGACACGTACCTTCATATCGGAGTTATACGCGCGGCATGGACCGCCACGGAGCAAACTCCTCAGAATGGCAAAGATATTTCCGCTAATTGTAGCATGATTAGCGCTTCCACCAGACATCATGTACACATAGCCATCAAGGTATTCGTAGCGAGTATCAGGATGGCTCTCTTCGAGTTCAAAGTACTCCTCAACACTCATGGTTGGTGTGCGCTCTGATGCCATGTGCTCTATCCTTCTCTGCAAGTGCTGCCTCAAACCTTATGATACATCGGTTCTATGCCATTATACCATGGTTACATCAGGGATCACTGACCACAGAAAGAGCCTCGGCAATTTGCGTGGCTTGCTTAGAGGTGAGTGGGCCAGATCTTCCTACGGGTTGCGCAACGAGATGTGAAAAGAATGTAAATCGGCTTTACAGGGGCCTCAATCCTCTCTCTGCACTGCTGGCTCAGGATAAGAATTCCCCCAGCATCATGGAAACAAGATGGTAGCGAGGGACGGCCAAAAGCCACTTCGCGGATGAGATAAAACTCGTTGCGCAACCCGTGGGCCTGTCTTCTCCAAGAGAAAAATGCTCCTTACTTGTGGCAAGGAGCAGAAGAGCGGCACTCTTTCACGTCCAGGTGCAGGGTACGAGTTGCACGTGTTGCGAAAGCACCACTAGTGCTTCGGCGTGACTGGGACTCCTAGCAAAAGGCGAGCGACTTCCTCAGGACCATCTAGCTGCGGCCAATGTCCTTTGTGCAGCAGGAACAGCTCGGAAGTGGGAAACGCTTCGTGGAACTGTTCAGCCACCCCTGGATTCAGATAGGGATCACCCGCTCCAAAGATGATGCGGACGGGCCGATCAAAGGTCTTGAGGAGAGGCAGGCGTTGCGTATCCGCTCGCAGCGTTGCCTGCAGGTCGCTCGTCAGGTGGATGAAAGCCGGGAAGGTGCTCGGCGTGTCTGCAAACTGGTGCAAAACCAGTGGCAGCAGTGTTTCCTGCCCCTGCTCCCCTGCGCCGAACTGTCCCCCTTGCCAGGTGAGGAGCCACCGGGCCACAGTCGGTTCCTGAGCCACAGCCCTGGTCAAGGCCGCATAGGCAGGGTGGGCAAAAAGACCGATGAACTCGGGGAAGCGCAGGGTCGGTGCATCGGCGTAGTAGGTGTTGAGTAACACCAGCGCGGACACCCGCTCGGGATGGTCGAGAGCCCAGTTGATCGCCACCGGGCCGGAGGCATCATGCGGCACCAATACGACCTGCTCCACCCCTAGGGCATCAAGCACCGCCTGCAAATCTCCCTCTTGCTGTTTGGAGGTGTAGGGGTAGTCCGTCGGTTTATCAGAAGTTCCCCAGCCCAGAAAGTCGAAGGTGATCACTTGGCGACCACGCAGATACGGGATCAGGCGGTCGTAGATGTGCAAGTTATCGGGAAAACCGTGCATGAGGACGAATGCGGGACCAGTCCCGGCATAGTGGCGTGCGTAGATCGCATATGCTCCACGCAGGATTCTGTGCTCGGTGTATGAGCGTTCTTGGACCGTACTGGTTTGCATATCTTCTTGTATATATAATTCATGCTGTGGTGTGTGTTCTGAGGTATTCATTCCTCCTGTCACCTCAGCCACCAGCGCCTCCAGCTTCTGCTCCACCAGTTGCTCGATGGGGGTAATCTCCGCAGGCTGGTACGGGGGGAGCAGTGAGGAGAAACGGTCATAGGCGACGAAGGTTTTGCCTTCATCCTCCTCATACACTGCCAGCTGCAAGGGAGCATACATTGCGACTTCTGGCAGTTGTTCGACCATCTGGAGAGCGAGCAGCGGATTGCCAATGGCATACTGGCTCACCCGCCTGGGTTTTCCTACCAGGGAGAGCAGGACTCCATGATCGACCTTACTGAAGAGGCTAAAACCGCTTGTCCCCAGCTGCTTTTCGATCGCCTGCGTGACCTGCTCCCAGGATGCCCCGGCGGCAGCCAGTTGTCGTACAAGCTCATCTGTGTTCCCAGCCACGCCCAGTCGCGCTTCAAGCGATGCTTTCACCTGTTGATACGACCGGTTTGAGGCGACGACACTATGCTCAATGGTGATGGAGATGGTCTGTCTCATTGCTCTGTCTTCCTTTCCCATGCATGATTGAGAAGCCTGCCTGAGATATCTTAGGCGGCCTGACTACTTGACCGATGCTCTAATTACGAAGCCGACTCAGCCTCACCGTGCATCACAGTACTTCAGCTTTCAGGTGATCGGCGACACGGAGCGCATTGGCGATGATCGTCAGCGATGGGTTAACCGCGCCGGGCGACACCATGAAACTGCCATCGGTGACATACACGTTGTCGAGATCATGCGCCTTGCAGTTCACATCCAGTACACTCGTCCTGGGGTCATGACCGAACCTCATGGTGCCACATTGATGGGCAAGATTGAACGGGTATTTCCTGCCTAAATAGTAATCCACCGGGATCAGACGTTCATGGCAGCCGATATCAGAGAGCAGACTGTGGAGTTTTTCCTTCAGGTGGCGGTGTGCTTCCATGTTGTTTTCCTTGTAATGCAGTTCAATTTCGCCCTGGCTATTGACCGTAACACGATTATTCGGGTCAGGCAGGTCTTCAGATTGCAGCCAGAGGTCTAGCGAGTGCGCCGCCATTTGCGCGTAATCCATGCCGCCGAGTGGCTGCGGCGATTCCATCGTCATTACTTCTGCGTCAACCTTGCCGCACATCTGAATCAGGCCCATCGGATATTCCCAGTCGGCGCTCGGTCCGTACCAATCGCTGATGGCCAGCGTTTTCTGAAAGACGCTGTCGTTTGGCTCTTTGCTGATGGCGATGAAGGTCGCATTGTTATGGCACATATAATTGCGTCCGACGAGATCACTGCTGTTGGCGAGGCCATTCGGGTGTTTATCGTTCCCGCTCCTCAGGAAAATCGCACTGCTGTTCGCCGTGCCTGCCGCCACGATCACAAGGTCCGCGCTGTAGACCTCAGTTTGGCCGTTGTGCCGCGCATGAACTTCAGTCACCGTTCTCCCTCTGGTATCGGTTGCCAGTTTCCACACCATGCGATTGCGCAGTAATGTGACATTCTCGTGCTGTAAGGCGGGCTTGACGGCGATCACATGTGCGTCTGCTTTGCTCTCTGTTAAGTCGGGGTAGCCGTCGAACGTGCTGGGGTAAACCGGAGATTCACCCCTACCCTCGCCTAGTTTGATGCCCAGTGGCAGCGGGAAGGGGTGATAGCCGAGTTTTTCGAGATCGGCCTTTAACTGGGCAATGCGCGGCTCGTGCGTCAGCGGACCGAATGGATAGGGCTGATCTGAGGGCGGTTCGGTCGGGTCGATCCCGCGCTGCCCATGCACATGATAGAGATATTCCGCATGGGTATAGTATGGCGCGAACACATCGTAGCCGATCGGCCATACTGGGCTGACGCCGCCCGCGTGCCGAATTTCACCAAAATCCGCTTCGCGCAGGCGAAACATCGCCGCGCCGAACATCTTGGTGTTGCCGCCGACCCAGTAGTAAATCATGGGGTGGAGAGGTTGACCGTTGTGGTACATTGTCTCCTTCGCATTATAGCGTTTTTCCCTGTAAACGGCCTGTGTCTCCCAGTTTTCGCGCTCGCGAGGGAGATAATCGCCGCGTTCCAGAAGAAGAATCTTCTTGCCAGTGGGGGCAAGAGCGTAAGCCATGGTGCCGCCGCCTGCTCCCGTACCGATGATGATGACGTCATACTTGCTCATGATTTTCTCCTTTGATCTAGATATGCAATCATACTTTCAACTCCACGATTTGGGCAGCGTGACCGTCTGGGTCGCGCACCAGAAAGGCTTTTTCTCCATCTGGCAGCGTCACAATATCGGCTGAAATCACTGCGACACCAGCTTCCCGAAACTGCGTGTAGGCAGCCTGTGCGTCTGGCACAAGCATCGTCATCTGCCAGTACCAGAGGTCGTTAGGACGGGTATCCACTGGCATCGGACGGCCACCCGGCGGTGATAGGTAGTGGAGGAACTCAATGTCCATGCCGCCTTCAGGGGCTTTCAGCCCGGTGATGTTCAGGTGCGCGCCAAACACCATATTCAGATGTTCTTGTGCTGTGCCGTAATTCTCCCTCCCACCAGCAATGGTTAAGCCGAGTATATCTCGGTAAAACCTTAGACTGCGTTCCGTATGAGCGATACTGATCGCCGTGTGGTCGATGCCGAGGAATAGTCGTTTTTTGCTCTGCCAGCGAGTGGCACCCTTGCCTTCTGGGAACCAGATGAGTTCGAGGTTGTGCCCATCCGGGTCCCGGTAGTAAAACGCCCTGATGCCTGCTGCAGCCGTGATATAGTCCGGCAGGGTCTGAGGCGCGGTGCTGACGTGCTGGACGTTATGTCCGCACAGTGTGGCATAGGCCGTATCCATATCGCTGACGACGATGGCGAGGTGCTGAAACCACAGGTCGTTGCTGCGGCTATCCGGCGGAATGGGGCGGCCTCCTGGCGGCGCCATGAACTGAGTGAGTTGAATTTGCTCTTGCCCAAGTCCCAGCGTGACGACTCGCATCCGCGCGCCGAAGATCCCTGTGAGTTTCTCGCAAGGCTTGCTCAGCACTTCATAATCATTGATGATTTCAAAGGGCAAGACCTGGGTGTAGAACGCAAGCACCCGATCCAGATCAGAGACGGTAAAACCAACACGCTGTACCTGCCGAATCATGATGTCTCCTCATCTTGTAGACAAACCCATACCGAATCAAGGACGAATGCCCGGAATGGTCAGACGAATCCGATAGAGGCTCGTCATCGCGGTGATATAAAGTGTCCGTCCATCCTCGTCACCCCACGCAAGGTTATGCGGGTCTTCCGGTAGTCGCAGCAAGCCCAGATGTTTACTTTTGGCTGAGAGTATCCAGATACCATCTGGCCCGCACACATAAAGATTGCCTGCTACATCGACCTTTATCCCGTCTATCGCATTCTCACCCGCCGCGTCCGTCACGTCGTAGAAGACCTCGCCACTGCCCACGCTACCATCGGCGTTGACCGCGTAACGCATGACGACCTTCTTCTGCATATCCCAGTTGCCCACATAGAGGTATTTCTCATCAGGTGAGAACGCGATGCCGTTTGGCCCCGCCAGTTCGTCAGTGACCAGCGCAATGTCCCCGTCTTTCACCCAGAATACACCGCTGAACGGCAGTTCTTTGTTCGGGTCGTCGAACAAGCCCGGTAGTCCAAAAGGCGGATCGGTGAAGTACAGTGTGCCGTCAGAGCGATACACGAGGTCGTTCGGGCTGTTCAGGCGCTTGCCTTTATACGCATTAGCCATCACCGAAATATCGCCATGCGGGTTCACGCGGATGATACGCCTGTTCCCATGCTGACAAATCGTCAGCAAGCCATTGGGGTCGAAGGTCAGGCCGTTGGAGCCGGGCTGTGTGTATGTCCCTATATCGAAACCGGAATAGCCGCTTTTCGCCCTATATACCTCGACTTTACCGGTAGGCGACCAACGATAAATCACATTGGTATTAGGGGAGCTAAACAGCAGATAGCCGGGCTTTGCCCATACCGGGCCTTCGGTAAAGACGAAGCTGCCCGCTACTTTTTCCAATCTGGCATCGGTAGGTACGATGGCATCCAGTGCCGCATCCGTCTTGACGATCTCGAACGGCGTGTTCCACGCGGCCTTTGTGCGTTCCGCTGTGTAGAAATCCAGTGTGGCTGTCCGCATCCAGATGTAGTTTTTAGGCGAGGTGGAAATCGGACCATTGATACCAAACACGGCGATCTGGAACGTATCGCCTGATTGGACATTCTTACCGAGAATCACGCGATTGGGTGCGTTAAACCCGCCAACAACCTGCCCGCCGGTCTGTCCCAACACGAGCGGCAGCCTGCCATGGACCCACACCTCGGCGTAATCATCAATGGCGACTTCAAAAACAACCGTCGAGCCGGCGGGATCAAAATCACCGACTTTTTCAGGTATCGTTACCTTAATGCGATACCAGTTGAAGCATACACGCCCGGTGCTGAGGCGGCGTTCAGTATCTGCAGGTGGCAGCACGTCCCAGCCGGAGTCGTCAAAGTCAATGTTCTCGGCATGGGGCAAAACGTCGTAGGTGCGGTTGGGTGCGCCGGATGGCCCCAGGTCGGGGCCAACTTCGACAAAATCAATTTCCTCGACTCTGGTGTCGCTGTACCGCCATTGACCCTTGACCAGTTGCACACCGGCGTCCGTTTGCAGGTCAATCACTGCATCCGACAGGCCGGGCAAAAGTTCTGGAGGGCCGGGGATGTTATGTGCATTCGTCATGCGTTGTACCCTCTGTAGTTAGTCCAGAGCCTTCACCACGTAGTAAAGGAAAGGATTGGAGACTTCGACGAACTGATGCGGCAAACCGTTGGGGATAACCAGCACGTCGCCAGGCGAGAGTTTATGAGTGACACCATCCTTGATGGAGTCGGCACGGATTTCGCCCGGTGCGGTGTGGCGGCTATTGGCCATCTCGCCACTGATGACGACTGTTGCGCTACCTCCGACCACATACATAATGTCGGTATCGCGGGCATGCCATTCCACCTCGCCGGGTTTCTCGCGGCGGCCTGCATCCACCTTGTAGAAGTCGGTGTTCATCAGCAGGCCGCCCTTCTGGAATTTCGCGGCCACGTCCGCAGCCGGAATGTAGGTGGCAACGTTGATGGATTCCGTGGTGAAACCTTCGGCAACCTCCGCGCCGAGGGCGGCGAGTTCCTGGTCCTCCGGCGCAGAGGACGCGCCACTCACGCCAATCGCGCCGATGACCTGCCCCTTGTGCAGGATCGGCATCCCACCCTGCAAAGCCACACCGCCCGCCAGAGCCAGCGCCGAGGGACGACCCTGAGAGGCTTGATCCTCAAAATCCTTACTGGGGCGGCGGAAGATGGCCGCCGTGCGCGCTTTGTCAGTGGCGACCTGCACACTGGCGACCTGCGCCTTATCGGGTCGCCACAGGTAGAGAAGTTCACCGGAGGCATCGACCACTGAGATGACAGGCGCTACATCGCGGGCTGTGGCTACTGCGCCCGCTGTATGCGCCACGATGCGCGCACCCTGGTATGTAAGGGCATACACATCATCAACACTGAAATCGGCTTGAGTTCCAACGATAGACACCGATTCGTCTTCGTCGGGTGTTTCGCCGCTTGTGCCAATTGCGCCCACGACCTCACCATCAACAAGGAGGGGAATACCGCCCGTCAGAGCGACCCCGCTGTGTAGCGCCAGCGCGCCTAACCGCCCACTGCTCACCTGTGCTTCCAGCACGCGACTAGGTCGCACGAATATTGCTGCTGTGCGTGCCTTATCGATGCCAACCCGTACGCTGGCGACCTGCGTGTTGGGCAGGCGTTTGACCAGTATCGGGTGACCTTCCGGGTCAACGATTGCGATGACGACGCGATAGACCTTCTCTCTGGCGAAGGCTTCCGCTGCGCTCATCACGGCTTCTGCGCCTGCTAAATTGAGAACTTTCTTGACACGGACTGTTGCCATGTATTTCTATCTCCTCGTTGTCTGCTTCACTAATGTCAGGCTCGCGGACGATTCGCCCAGGCTGTTGCCAGCACCGCCGCCCAGATTGCGTCATCAGTTGTAATAAACAGGATGTTGTGACCTGGTCCGCCAAAGGTGAAATTGACCGTACCGGGCAGGTTGATTTCACCGATCAGGTCGCCCAAAGGATCAAAGACCTGCACCCCACTGAACGATGATGCATAGACGTTCCCCCGCGAATCGACTTTGATTCCATCCGGGAAGCCGGGGGTAACGACCGCAAAAAGCCGCTGGTTCATCAGATGCTGTCCCTCCAGCACGTCGAATGCGATGATGTGATGCGGTTTGTTGATGTAGTAGCTGTCCGCTTCCTGGTTCGCGCCGCTGTCCGTGACGTACAGCACCGACTCGTCGGGTGAGAACACCAAGCCATTGGGTTTGACGAACGAATCCGCCACGACAGATAGCTGCCCGGTTTGTTGGTCGTAGCAATAGACGTAGTCACCGACGACGGGCTGCGGACGAAAGCCGTGCAAAAACCCGTAACTGGGGTCGGTGAACCAGATCGTGCCATCGCTCTTGACGACCACATCATTAGGGGAGTTGAAGCGCAGCCCGCGCCAACTATCGACAACCGTTTCAATCGCACCCGTTTTAGGGTCCATCCGGCTGATGCGGGCATGTTCGGTACGCGTGCCCTGCTCACAAATGACCAGCTTCCCTTCTCTGTCTAGCGCCATGCCGTTCGCCATATTCGCAGATTCACGCACGATAGTGATGTTAACTGCACTCACCGGGAACTGATCGCCGTTGAGTGCCAGCTGCTTGATAGCGACACGGCGAGAGCCGGGCAGCGGTATGTTTGTTGGCTGTGGCAGTGTGGTGAAGTACAGGGCATCTCCTTCACGGATGTAGACCGGGCCTTCGTGCGCGTCGATTTCTACGACTTTGACGAGGAGTGGTGCATCGCCCACCACCGTCTTAAATTCGCCGCTATGCACTATGAAGATGTTACTGCCGCCAGCACAGCTGGCCTCTTTGCCTAAGTAATTTGTATCGTCTGCCATACCCGTAGCACTTCCACGACGCTCCACGCCAGCGCCACGCGGCGAAAATGGTGCGTCGTTATCAAAAATCTTTTCCAAAGTGGCAATATAGACTCAGGTGAGGTCGAAACGTTACAAGAAACTTTGGGCGATCTCAGCACCTCGGTAAACCCGCAAAGAGGCATCTAGGAACGCACCGATTAACCGTGCCCACATCGTCCCCTGGTGATAACTGCTGTTATGCTGAACGGGATCACCGTCGTAATGTCTAATGTAGGCTGGCTCGAAAGGGGCCAGACTCCGTAGACCGTAGGGGTATGTGACAGTTGCCCAAAACCGTAAACTATGCTATACTTTGGGCAACAAGGACAAATGTTCTTCGTAGGGGCGAACATACATACAGACCGTGATCAGCAGCCCCTCAGCTACGATGTGAGGCTTCCAGACGAGGCGCAGGCGGATGCGCTACGCCTGCTTGATGCGAGCCGTACTGTCGTGAATGCACTGCTCATGGCCTTGTGGCCGCCTGCTTGTAGCAGGCAAGGTCTATATTAATGGTTGGAAAAAATCCGCGACGATTCGCTCTTCCTATGCTACTCCACTCCTATTCCGACTCTGTGGATAGCTTGTTGCGGATTGTTCAGGATCGTTGTAGATTTAGGAAACGGTGGGTAAATAACACCATTGGAGCAATCATCCGAATCGTGGCAACTCGCTCGCAAACACCATTTGCCGGCTCCACTCACGCCACTTATAGGGCGCGAACGGCAGGTGGACGCACTCCAGCAGATACTCCGCCGCACCGGGGTACGCCTGGTAACGCTCACTGGTCCTGGCGGTGTTGGGAAAACCCGCCTGGCATTGCAGGTCGCTACAGGCTTGATTGAGGATTTCGCCGATGTCTTCTTCGTCCCGCTCTCCTCTCTTCTCGACCCTGCTCTCGTTCCCTCAGCCATCGCCATGATTCTCGGATTGAAAGAAGCTGAGACGAAGACCCTACCCGAGCAGCTCAAAGAGTACCTGCAGCAGAGACATCTCTTGCTCGTGCTTGACAATTTTGAGCACGTACTGCCTGCCGCCCCGCTCATCTCAGAACTGCTAGCAGCCTGCCCGGCTTTGCAAGTACTGGTGACCAGCCGGGCGGTTCTTCATCTCTCTGGTGAGCACCAGTTCC
>WNGL01024058.1_pt1 | contig 10210 bp, 10 predicted proteins | sample 5400591 | NCBI WGS metagenome assembly WNGL01 (sample SAMN13153377, study PRJNA577476) | soil metagenome | isolation source: 80 cm soil or saprolite under Garry oak tree replicate 1 | place: USA:California | collected 2016-06-15 | reverse complement strand
CGCCGGGTAGCCATGGCCGGTTTGGATAAGCGCTGAAAGCATCTAAGTGCGAAGCCAACTCCAAGATAAGGTCTCCCACCGGGTTAACCGGGTAAGGGCCCTGGTAGACAACCAGGTTGATAGGCCGCAGGTGTAAGAGAAGCAATTCTTTGAGCTGAGCGGTACTAATAGCCCGAGGGCTTGTTCACCTATAACTCACTCTTCAATTTCTGAGGAGTCGCAAACGTCACGTAATCCAGCGCTGAAAGCAGCTGGAGAATCTCATAGACCTAATTCGGTTGTCGATCACCTGCTGTTTTCGCAGCACAGCCATCATGGACTGGCACGTATATTGCCAAGGGTTTGTCGGAAACAGAATCGGATCCGAGCGTAGACCTGCATTGGGCCGCACGAGCCGTCGAGCTCGCGCGTCAGGCTGACTTCAGGACCAGCCCGAACCCGATGGTCGGCGCCGTGGTGCTCGACTCAAATGGCCACCTGGTTGGAGAGGGCTTCCACCGAGGTTCAGGACAGCCACACGCCGAAGAAGAAGCCCTGGCCGCAGCCGGTGACCAGGCTCGTGACGGAACCATGTACGTCAACCTCGAACCCTGCGTCCACGCGCACCGAAGACCGTCGTGCGCGGAGGCCATCCTCGAGGCAGGCATTCGTCGGGTAGTGGTCTCGATGATCGATCCCGATGATCGGGTCCGCGGGCAAGGGCTGCGTCGCCTCGAGTCAGCCGGCATCCAAACTCTGGTGGGCGTTCATGAGCATCGTGCACAGCTCCTCAACGAGTTCTACGTCAAGCACCGCCTCACGGGCCGCCCCTTCGTCACCGCGAAGTTCGCGATGAGCCTCGACGGCAAGATTGCAACTCGATCTGGCGAATCGCGATGGATCACCGGCGAAGCGGCCCGCGCTCACGCCCATCGGTTGCGGCACATGAATGACGCAATCCTCGTCGGAGTCAACACCGTAATCGCCGATGATCCCGAGCTGACGACTCGCCTGGAGGGTGAAGATGGTCGGCAGCCACTTCGGATTGTTCTCGATTCTCAGCTCAGAATCCGGCAGTCGGCGAAGATCGTCGGCCCCAATACGTTGATCGCCAGTACAAGAGCCGGCCGGGTCGGCGCCGCGGAGGTGGTGCGCTTTCCCGCGACGATTGAAGGTCGCGTCGACCTGCCATCGCTGCTAGACGAGCTGGGTAAGCGCGGAATCCTGAGCTTGCTTGTCGAGGGTGGAGGCCAGGTCAACGCATCATTCTTCAACGCCGGTCTCGTGGATAAGGTTCAGGCCTACGTAGCACCGATTGTGATCGGAGGTCGCGACGCACCAGGACCGGTCGGTGGCGCCGGCGTGCTGCACCTTGTGGATGCGATCAAGTTGCGCGAGGCAGATGCGACGCAGTTTGGCGACGAGGTATTGATCACGGGGTACGTGGATGTTCACGGGGATAGTTAGCGGGGTCGGCACGGTGGTGCTTGCCGAGGCAAACAGGCTCGGCATTCAGCATGCACCTACCGCTCGCCGGCTGAAAGTCGGTTCGAGCGTAGCGGTCAATGGGTGCTGCTTGACAGTCGTCACGAAGTCCGGCCCAACCTTCGTCGCGGATGTTGTTCCTGAGACGCTTCGCCGCACGAATCTCGGGGGGTTGAAGCCAGGTGCACGGGTCAATCTCGAGCTCCCACTCGCCGCCTCGGGGTTGCTCGACGGCCATCTCGTCCAGGGCCACGTCGACGCAACGACCAGGATCAGGTCGATAAAGGTCGTCGCGGCCGGGCGAGAGGTTGTGATCGACATGCCGAAGGAGCTCCATCCTTTCGTGGTGGAGAAGGGTTCCATCGCGGTGGACGGGATGAGCCTGACGGTCGCCAAGGTCGACGACGTACACGGAACATTTACGGTCGCCCTCATCCCGCACACCCTCGGAGTCACCATCGCAGCCGACTACAAAGGCGAGTCGATGGTCAATCTCGAGGCAGACGTCGTCGCCCGCTACGTGGCCCGAAACCTCCACCGGTAATATTCAGTGGCGCCATGAGCCTGGCCACCGTTCCCGAAGCGATCGCCGACTTCGAAGCCGGCAAGTTCGTGATCATCGTGGATGACGAGGATCGCGAGAACGAGGGCGACCTCGTAGTGGCAGCGCAGTTGGTCACCCCCGAGCACATCAGCTTCATGACACGGCACGGATCAGGACTGGTATGCATGCCGATCATCTCTCGGCGCCTCGATGAGCTTGGGATCGCACCCATGGTGGAAAGAAACACCAGCCGTCTGGGCACCGCGTTCAGCGTGAGCATCGACGCGAAAGACAACGTCACAACCGGTGCTTCGGCTTACGACCGCGCTGCGACGATTCGGAAGGTGTTGGATCCGGCAGCGAAAGCGGCCGACTTCTCCATGCCCGGCCACACGTTTCCGCTGCGAGCGGCGGAAGGAGGCGTGCTGACGCGCGCCGGTCAGACCGAGGCCGCGGTCGATCTGGCGATGCTGGCCGGGCTCTATCCAGCCGGCGTCATCACCGAGATCATGAAAGCCGATGGCACGATCGTCATGAAAACCACCTTGCGCTGGTTCTCGGCGACATCGATTCGAACCAACCAGTGCTCTTGCGTGCGCACTCGGAATGTTTGACCGGAGATATCTTCGGCAGCCTGCGTTGCGACTGCGGAGCGCAGCTTCATGCGGCGATGGAGATGATCGCTGCCGAGGGCGTCGGTGTGATTCTGTACATACGGCATCAGGAGGGACGTGGGATCGGGCTGCTCGACAAGCTGCATGCCTACAACCTCCAGGATCGCGGGCTCGACACGGTCGAGGCCAATGAGGCGCTGGGACATCCGGCCGACAAGCGCGATTACGGTATCGGCAGTCAGATCCTGTACAACCTCGGCGTACGCAAGATCCGGCTCCTTACCAACAACCCCAAAAAGATCTACGGCCTCGAGGGCTTCGGGCTCGAAGTGATCGAGCGGGTGCCGATCAATATCCCCGCCAACCCCTACAACGAGCGGTACCTGAAGACCAAGAAAGACAAGCTGGGTCACCTGCTTTAGGCGCTGTGACAATTGGGTGAGAAAGGCGAGCAGCCTGATCCAAGCGGTGCCGATCTGCGCATTGCGGTCGTTGTCTCGCGCTATAACGAAGACGTCACCAAGCGGCTGCTGCGCGGCGCCCTTGGTGCGCTGCAAGAGCACGAAGTTCCGGAGCCTGACGTGTATTGGGTGCCCGGAGCGTTGGAGTTGCCGGTGACGGCGCTCACACTGGCAGAGAAGGGCCAGCACGACGCAATCGTGTGTCTGGGCTGCGTGATCCGGGGCGAGACGTTCCATTTCGAAGTGGTTGCCGGCCAGGCTGCGGCGGGCATCATGCAGGTCCAGCTCGATACCGGCGTTCCGGTCACGTTCGGCGTGCTCACCACCGACGACAAGGAACAAGCGCTTGCGCGCTCAGGCCCCAAGAACAACAAGGGCGCTGAGGCCGTCGAGGCGGCAATCGAGATGGCGAATCTTCTGAGAAGCATCCAGGGGTAACGCCTTAACAACCGGGGTTGCAGCTCCTTTTCGACGAGGGGCGGGGTTTTCGTCAGCCCGCGGTCGAGTACGCCACCACATCCGGCCCTGCCGGTGCAACCAGGAAGCCCTCCGTCGCAGCCGGCGTGCTGAAATGCCGCGCTTGACCGAGGCTCAGGTCGTAAAGCACCGCCCCCGAGGTCAGGTCCAGCGCGAACAACCGTCCCGAATCGGGCTCGATGGCCCACAGCGCGCCGGCTGCAACGATCGGAGAACCGAGGCGCGGACGAGGCGCCTTCCACGCCACGCTGATTGATGACTCGGTGAGATCAAGCGCGACCAGACCGTCGGAACACGGAATCCATACCCGCTGGCCCGACCAGGCCGTCCCTCCCCAGGCCCCCGCACACACGGAACGGCTGGCGATCTGCCCGCCGACGCCTCCCATCTGGCTGGCGCTGAGCAGGTACGCGACGCCATCTTTCCCAATCGCGACCACAGCTCCTATCGATGAAACGAAGGTCGCCCCCACCGATCCAAGATCGGCATCACTCGCATCCAGCGACCTCCAGTTCGAAGGCGCGAAAAACGACCGCACCTGCAGGTCGGGAGAAAGCTCGATCACCGAGTTGCTGTACGCAAACGACTGTGTCGCCGATCCATTGCCAGTGACCACATATACGGAACCGGAAGCGGAGATCGTGGGACCGGCCGGACTCCAGATACCCGCCTCGCGCGCGACCGGAGTCCGATATGCCAGCGTCGGCGAACCGACCACGGTACCCACAGCGGGCACTGCGACCACGTAGCCGTGGTAGTTGCCGCAGTCCCCATACAGACCGCCGAACGGGATGTACACATGGCCCGACCCAATCGCGAGCGCGCCCCGCTCCTGCTGCACCGACGGTACAGATCCAGCCGGGTCGACCATCTGCCGCGTCACGACCGAGCCGTCCACCAGGCTCAACGTGAAGAGGACATGGTGAAAGCCGCTCAAGAACGCCACCACATACAGCCGGCCGGCGTCGACGTCCGCGGCAGGGGTGCCCGTTATGCCCGTCACCGGCTGGATGTCGCCGCACGGGAGAGTCGATGCATCGACCGGATCGCCCAGGTGCTGTTTCCATACCACCGCGCCACTGAAGAGATCCAGCGAATACACGGTGTTGTTCTCTGTCGCCACGAGCACGTGGCCGGAAACGATCAATGGCGATGCGTACACGTCGCCATCAACAGTGTTGCGCCACACCTCCCGAGGGCTGGAAAGAGGCAGCGAACCGGGGCCGACGCCGGTTCGAGCGGCGTTCTGGTGGTATTCGGGCCAGTCGAACGCCAGGCTGGGCGAAGGAGACGCACGCCCAGATGCACGAGCCGAGGGCTTGAGAGAAGGCGAGCCGCCCGACCCCCCGCCGCACGCGATGCTGACCACGAGCGCCAAACCAACCAGCGCTGAACGGCCGCTCCTCACAGACCCCAGCTGAACTTGCGCACCCCGGTTAGCCGAGCCCGCTCTGGCCCGATCAGCTCCACCCGTCCCTGCACCGCGACGCCTCGCTTCGGTCCCATCGAATCGACCACGATCGCCGCACGAGGTTCGAATTGGAGGTTCCGCAGCTTCACGCCGTCGGCGTCGAATTCGAATGCGCCGGAATCGGTTAGCTCGAACATGACCGGCACTACATGCGGCCATCCCGACGATCCGACGGTCGCGAGGCGGCCGATTCGCTGCGAACGAAGCAACTCGAGTTCCCGGTCCGTGAAATCCATCGCAATCCATCCTATCGCCGCGGCCGCAGACCGCCCCACTCGTAGAGCCTCGTAGACTGCACGACTCGGATGGCAAGCATCACCACTCGCGGGGTAGAAACGATCGGCGGTTACACGGTCATCCGTCGCGAACCACTCGACCGCCTGGAGGGCGAGTACATCGAGCTTGCGCACGAGCGGACCGGGGCCAGGCACATCCACATCCAGTGCACCGACGACAACAACGCCTTCGCCGTCTCATTCCCGACCGTCCCTAAGGACTCGACCGGCGTTGCCCATATCCTCGAGCACGTTGTGCTCGCCGGCTCGAGGCGATTCCCGGTGCGCGATCCGTTCTTCTCGATGACCCGCCGCTCCCTCGCGACGTTCATGAATGCCTTCACCAGTTCCGACTCGACCACCTACCCGTTCAGCACCCGCAACCCCAAGGATTTCATGAACCTGCTTCTCGTCTACCTCGACGCAACGTTCTTCCCGCTGCTGGAGGAAGACTCTTTCAAGCAAGAAGGGATTCGTTTCGAGTTCGAGGAACCGGCAAGTTCATCCAGCGGGCTCCGGTACAAGGGCGTGGTGTTCAACGAGATGAAAGGGGCGCTCGCGAGCCCGCAAGCGGCCATGCAGCGCAATCTTGGCCGCACTCTGTTTCCAGGCCTCACTTATGCAAACGTGTCTGGCGGAGACCCCGAACACATTCCCGACCTGACATGGGAGGGGTTGCGGAGATTCCACGCCGCGCACTACCACCCGAGCAACGCCTACTTCTATACGTACGGCGACCAGCCACTGGACTGGACGCTTGCGGCCATCGAAGAAAACGTCCTTTCGCACTTCGAGCGCATAGATGTCGACACTTCGATCCCGTACGTGGCCCGATTCAAGAAGCCGGTGGAGTCGGCCGAACCATACTCGGCCGATCCGAGTAACGACGGCCAGCAAAAGGGCCAGGCCCTGGTGGCATGGGTCACCATGCCCGCCACCGATTCCTTTCGCCTTCTCGCGATGAGAGTTCTATCCGAAGTGCTGCTGGGGAACCCGGGGTCGCCGCTGCGAAAAGCCCTGATCGACTCCAAGATCGGCGGCGCGCTTGCTGATGGGAGCGGATACCAGGACGACACCAAAGAGACGGTCTTTGGAGCCGGCTTGAAAGGCATCGCGGTCGCCGATGCGCAGAAGGTCGAGAAGGTCGTGCTGGACACGCTCGCGAGACTCGCGGCCGACGGCCTGGACCAAACCCAGGTGGACGCGGCCATCCACAGGCTCGAGTTCGAGAAGAGGGAGCGCTCCAATGCCGGTTTTCCCTACGCGCTGAAGGTTCTCTTCAACTTCTTGGGCACCTACCAGTACGGCGGCGATCCCTACAGCGCGCTCAACCTAGATGCCGACCTCGAGCACCTCCAACAGGCCAGAAAAGAAGGGCGCTTTTTCGAGAACCTCATGGCCGCCGAGCTTTTGGACAATCAGCACCGCGCCCTCCTCGTTCTCGAGCCAGACCCTGGTCTCGAGGACCGCAAGCGCCGCGGCGAGCTAGAACGTCTCGCGGCGATCGAGGCCACGCTGACCGACCGGGACCGCGAACGAATCGTGGCCGATGCGCTGCGCCTCAAAGCCGATCAAGAGGCCAAGCCCGACCTCGCGGTTCTGCCCTCCCTCGAGCTCAGCGACATCCCCATGCGCTTCGATGAGGTCCCGAGTCGAGACATCAAAGTTGGACCGGTCACGGTGGAGTTCTTCCCGCTGCCCACCAACGGGATCACATACCTCGACATTCGATCCGATTTCGCCGCTCTCTCACGGGACCAGAAGGACCTGCTGCCATTGTTCAGCCGCATGTTCACCCAGATGGGAGCGGCGGGCCAGGACTATGTCCAGATCGCCAATCGCATCGCCGCCTATACGGGCGGCATCGGCGCCGGACCCGCGGTTCAGCCTCTGGCGGCGCGGGACGATTACCTGCAGTCGTTCCTTGTGTCGGGCCGAGCGCTCGACCGCAATATCGAACCGTTCATCGATCTGCTTACGGATCTAACGGCTCGAATGCAGATCGAGCCGCACAGGTTGAAGGACGTCATCGACGAGAGCGCGACTCGACTGGAGAGTTCGATCGCGGGCCTCGGATTTCAATTCGCAATCTTGAGAGCGACTTCCAAGCTGAATTCCGAGGGTGCGATCAACGATGCCCTGCAGGGGATCGGGATGCTGCACGAGACTCGCCGTCTTGCTCGCCTGGACGAGGCCCAGCTCAAAGAAGTCGCCGCCAAGCTGACCGCCGTTCGAATCGCCCTCTTCAAACAGGGCTCGATCCAGATCATCGTCACCTGCGAAGAGTCGATGGTCGATGTCATTGCCGAGCGATTGCGGGGCCTGGTCGAGGCCTTGCCTAAAGGCAGCGGCAACGGACAGGTCGAGAAACCGGCTCCGCTGTCGACGGTCCCTGAAGCGCGTACCGCTCCGCTGCCGGTCGCCTTCAACGTCCGCGTGTTCAAAACCGTGCGCTACACGCACCCCGACGCGCCAGGTTTGCTGGTGCTGGCGAACTATCTCCGCGACACCTTCCTACATCGCGAGCTGCGTGAGAAGGGCGGCGCGTACGGAGCCGTCGCACAGGCGAGTATCGGAGGTGGAACCTTCTACCTGGCGTCTTATCGAGATCCGAACGTCATTCGCACCTACGACACATACGACAGCGCGATCAAGTGGGTGATCGACGGTGAGATTGCCGAAGAAGCGTTGAAGGAGGCGATCCTGGGCGCGTGCGGCGATGTGGACCCACTCGAATCCCCCGACATCAAGGGGCGCCGCGAGGCAACCAACCAGCTCACCGGCTTCACGCGATCAGAGAGAGAGAAGTTCAAGAAGCGTTTGCTCGAAGTATCAGCGGCCGATCTTCGGCGCATCGCGGCGACGTATTTCGCCACGAGCGGCTACGTGCAGACGACGGTGGCCGGCCCGGAGCTGGTAGAGGCCGCGACCAAGGAGCGACCCGGACTGTTCCAGGTGGTCGCGCCCGTCTGAAAACCGGTCGTGTCAGAATCGCGGCATGAATCTTTGGCGTCGCGAGTATTTCTGGCCGGCGGTGTTGATCGTGCTCGGGCTGTACTTCCTTCTCAGCAATCTCAACCTGTTGACCTGGCTCCGTGGAGACCTCGTTTGGCCGGTGCTCTTGATCGCTCTGGGCTTGTGGCTGATCCTCCGCCGAGCCCGAACCTGATCCCCAGGAGCTAGAGATATGAGGTACAGATACCGCAGCTTCTTCTTGCCGGCGGTTCTGATCCTCGTCGGGGTATTCGCGCTCCTGGTCAACTCGGGACTGGTCGCGCCCGAGCGACTCGACCGGCTGGCAGACCTGTGGCCGCTGATCCTGGTCGTGATCGGATTGGAGCTGCTGGTCAGGCGTTCGCTCCAGGGAGCCAACGCCGAGCTGGCAGGGGTACTGATCGTTGTGCTCGCGATCGTCGGCGCAACCGCATACGTCGCGCTTGGGCCGGCGATTCCGACTGGAACGCGCACGCTCGACGTATCGGGCAAGCTCGTGTCGCTTAAGCAAGCGAGCATACGTGTAGAGGTGAAGGCGGCGCAAATCACAATGGAGGGCGCGGACATTGGCGCCGATCTCTACCGTGCTCACGTCGTCTATTCCGGGAACACGCCTGACGTCATCTTCGCCGAGGCAAACGGGGACCTCCAGATCTTGCAGGGCAACTCGTCCGGGTTGTTCTTTCAGGACCGCCGTTTCGCGCTCGACCTGAAGCTGAACACCACCATCGTCTGGAAGATCGTGGTCGACAGCGGGGCGTCCAGCGACGTTTTCAAGCTGTCCAGCGTTCCCGTTGCGGACATCGAGCTGAACACCGGCGCGAGCCATGAAGACATCACCGTCGGCGCTCCATCCGGCTCTGTTCCCATCACACTCGATGGCGGCGCCCTCACGGTGAACGTGCACCGTCCCAAAGGAGTCGCGGCCTCGGTCGCCGTTTCAGGTGGCGCCGTCAACCTGACCTTCGACGGAAGGCAGAGTCATGCCATTGGCACCGCGACGGCACAGACCAGCGACTACAACAGCGCCTCGGATCGATACCAGATACAGGTCAACGGCGGGGCCTCAAACGTGACCGTGGACGCAAGCGCCCCAGGGGGCTAGTCGGTCCGAAGGGCGGCCGAGCGCAGCCCGCGCACTGCGATGTCGAGCATGGTCCTCATGTCTTCGCCAAGAACGCCGGCGGCCTCGAGCAGGGGGATAAGGGCGGCCGATCGTTTGGCTGCAAGTAGGAGCGCATCTTGATCGATGCCGGTGCGGGCGAGCTCGGCCGCTTCGCGCTTCAGCCCGCCTCGGCGGGCAACTGCAGCGGCCACTCGAGCTTCGAAGAGCCGTCCTGTCGCAGCCTGGTTTGCGACCGCCGCGGGGCATAGTCCTATCACGTGCTGCGAGCCGATGCTCACCCCGCGTCGTTCCAACTCGGCAACGACTGCTGAGGGCGGCGTTTCGTCGAGACGGAACAGGTTCATCGAGAGTTGCACGCGACCGTCAGTGAGCTCGAACACCAGAGCCTGCACACCTCTCAGGCCACCGCCTGACTCCCTCAACGAGCGCCCGAGGGCGCGAGCTTCGAGAAGCCGCAATCCCGGAAGAATGACGTTGAATGCGACCAACGGATGCCGGGCGCCGATGCACACCGCGCCGGCGGACGCATGCAGCTCATCGCCGAGCGACGGTCGGGCGCGCCCCGCGCGGATGTCGGCGAGGGTGTGCTCCTCGCCATGGCCGTAGTAATAGACGGGGACCTTGAGTTCGTTCCAGACCCGGTCACCCAGCGAGCGGGCGAGCTCGTGGGCGTCGCCGAGGGAGGCGCCGTCGAGCGGCACTATGGGTATGACGTCGGCCGCTCCGACGCGGGGGTGAACCCCGCGATGCTCGCGCAGGTCGATGTGCTGCATTGCGACCTGGA
>WNGL01031340.1_pt1 | contig 10211 bp, 14 predicted proteins | sample 5400591 | NCBI WGS metagenome assembly WNGL01 (sample SAMN13153377, study PRJNA577476) | soil metagenome | isolation source: 80 cm soil or saprolite under Garry oak tree replicate 1 | place: USA:California | collected 2016-06-15 | reverse complement strand
TGAGTGGAGAAGCCTGGCGTGGAAGATTGAATCATAACTCCGTTAGGTCCCTCTTCACCTTTACCCTCCGAAGACGGTCAAACCCTTTCTTCCTAGGAAAGAAGTCCCTACTTCTTCATAAACCAGTGAAAAGTGGTGGAGAAGACGATATCCTTCTAGGGTGGGCACGTATCGCATAGCTCCCTCAGAGTGGGATTCTCTTCGGAGAGATCCCTCAGGAGCTCTTCAGAGTTCTGCCCTGAAAACCCTGGTTGCCATACTAGTTTATGCTGGAGTTCCGTACACCCTACGCAGTGATAGGGGCGGTAAGCGACAATTGTTAGATGAAAAGAAGGTCGGTCTAATACCGAAAATAGTCGTACCTGGTCGTCTCGGACCAAGGGAGTTCGCTGTTCTGGTGACAGACAAGCGCTCCATCTTCGCCTTAGAATCCAGTAGTAAGGCAGGTGTCGGGGCCGCCTTCGGAGCCATTGGCGCGGTGGTAGCCGCTGCAGCCACGTCCCGCAGAACGTTCGACTATGAACAAATAGACCCTGACCTACTCGCCACTGACCCCAAGAACTTCGTCATCAGCCACGACTCTCTTGAACGTCTCGAGTTGAAGAAGGGACTGCTTGGGCCCATATTTCGTTTCAACATCGAGTACAGAACCGCAGAAGGAAAGGGAAAGAAGGTGAAAGGCCAACTTGTCCCTCCAAGCGCTCTATGGAAGCAGAAGAAGCAGGAAGGTCTCGGCCGCAAGGCCATTCACTATGACTATGCGAAGAAGGTGCAGGATTTGTACCAACGGGCCCTGCCCACTGCGGCTTCAGCCCAACTGGCAGCCTGGAAACTATGAAAGCCTTCCAGGCTCTTGTCAGCCTCGGAGGATTACTCCTAATCATTGGAGTATACGTGTTACTTCCCGCTTCTGCCCTTACAGCCAACCACACAAATACCCTCGACCCTGGAGCTAACGTGTACTTGTATGACAAGCTCAATGTGCTCAAGTTTGGACGGCTCACGGGCCAGTACTCGGAGTCGCAGGGAAACGCACTAAACTTGTACATTTTCACCGAAGACCAATACACGACCTTTACAACCCAGTATGTCCCTCAGGGACTGTTCTCCTCTCTCGAACATTCCTCTGGAAGCTTCTCTGTTTCTCTTCCCTCCCCCGGGAACTACTATCTCATCTTCACGCATGGCACTGGCCTCGAAACCTCAAGCCAGCAAGTCAACTTCTCACTCAACTTGGACGGCTACAACCCCGTGATTCTCGCTGTGGGAGTTGGACTATTAGTTGGTGGTGCCATATCGTTGGGAGTCGGTTATCATTTACGGAACAAGTATCTTGACAAGCTTCTAACACCCGCGTCACCTGATGTCGTCGTGTTTGACAAACCTCCCCCTCCGCCTCCTGCTTCAGGTTGAAGGATAAGGAAGACGATTTATTTGCGGGACCATAATAGCCAGTTGTCGGGATCCTGACGAGAAATAGACGGTTATGGGCGGGGCTGATCCCCTTGAGCCTTTTCGCAAGCGCCCTGGCTGGGGTTTTGATAACGCCGAGGAATTTCTTGGGTGATTCTTTGTACTGGCTTGGGGTTCTCTGGTTTGGTTTCGTGGGGGCGGTTCTTCTCGGAAACACTAGTCTAGTCAGCCGAATTCCCAGGTACACCTCGGTCGCGTTGAGCTTCGCTGTTGCTTTCTTGGTTCTAGGGGCTAGGACCTATCCAGAGGCGGGGATGATCCTTTACGGGCTGATTGGACTCTTCATAGGATTCGGAATTCGCATCTCTTCTTTCCTGTATTTCGAGACCAAGTGGATGTACTGCGATACTTGCAAGAGAGATTATTGGCATATGAAACGAAACGGTGTCTGGGAATGCCAAAAAGCCAGTCACAGTTTTCTTCACAGTTGAACCGGGGTAATGCCTGTGACTTCGCTTGGTCTCTAAGCCCGTTTAACTACTGAGACAGTTGTTTTTGGCGCTCGCGATTTGATTCCGATGCTAGCCGGGGAAGAGTAGGACATGACAAAGAGTGTAGAGGTTGAAAGACAGGACCAGGCCCTGACCTGGCTCGTGGGCAGCGAGGTTCCGAGTGTCCGCTATTTGACGCTCCGGGACCTGCTTGGGAGGCCTGAGAATGACCCAGATGTTGTGGTCGCTCGGAAGAGAATTGCTTCTTGGAGCCCCATAGAAGAGCTTCTGGCGGAGCAACAGCCTAACGGCTATTGGGGAGAGCCCGAGGATGTTTACTGGCCCAAGTGGAGAGCTACGGTTTGGCCTTTGATTCTTCTGGCTGAGATGGGTGTGCCTGGGGAACTCTCGGCCGTGAAGAGGAGTTGCGAGTATTTCCTACGAATCATGGTTGCTCAAGACCGTTCTTGGCCACCTCCCGACCTTTCAGAGAAGGATGGTCAAGGGCAATGGCCTGCCTAGCGTAGCGTCTGGGAGCCCTGCGTCACCGGCAACATGGCGCGGACATTGACGGTGCTTGGCTTCGGCGAGGACCGCCGCGTCCGGGATATGTTCGAGTGGCTTGTTCGGACTCAGTTACCTGACGGTGGCTGGAATTGTGAGCCTGGCGCGGGGAAAAGAAGTGTTCCACAGTTCCTTCATGTCCACGGTAGAACCGTTATGGGCGTTTTCCGCCCTGCCGTCTCAGAAATGGCCGAAGGGGGGAAGGGAAGCTGTGGAGCGGGCGTGTGAGTTCATGCTAATCCACCGGCTCTACAAAAGTGACAAGACTGGCCAGGTAATTCATGAATGGTGGACAAAACTCCACTTTCCCTTGTTCTACTTCTACGACATTCTGCACGGGCTGCGAGTGATGACGGCCATAGGTTACGGGAAAGACGAGAGGATGAGGGATTCTATTGAATTGCTCCTGTCCAAACGTCTGCCAGAGGGGACATGGGCCTTGGAAGGTAGTTTCGTCGATACTCCCAAGAAGAATCTGGTGAAAGATTCTGCAACCGGCCAATGGGCCGTGATGAAAGGGGAGAAAGTTACAGATGTTCCCCAAGTCTATTCAAGCCTCGGCCCTATCGGCCAACCCAGCCCGTGGATCACCCTCAACGCGTTACGAGTCTTGAAGGGCCGAGAATGACCGGAGACTTGGACGTAATCCTGACCTAATCCTGACCTATCTTCTAAAGGAAGTTGACCCCCTCCTAGTCCGGCCAAGTCTTAATGCCAGTTAGGGTTGGGTTGATATCGAGAAGGGTCGAGGCGCCAGAGACGTGGGGATATCCCATTCCAGTTCGGAAATTTCCTGGAAGCGTCTATTATGGTATGTTCTGGCCGGGTCCCGGGGAGGGCCTAACCGTGGAAGAATCATCAACCTCCTGCGAAGAGAACCCCACAACATCAACAAGCTTGCAGAAGCTCTCCAGGTTCACTACAGGGTCGCCGAGCATCATATTCGAGCCCTCGAAAAAAATCATCTCGTTTCCTCTGCCGGGGAGAAATACGGGAAACTCTACTTTCTCTCGCCCGAGATGGAAGCACATCTACAAATCTTCGACGAGATATGGGGCCAGATTAGGCCCAAGGTTGAACAGGAGGTGAAGAAGTAATGTCCATTCTCATGGATCTCAGCATGTACACAGCCGCGGTCAGCGCGGTTCTCCTATTGGTCCTAGTCGCAATCTACCTTCGCGTCTACAGGGACACCCACGCCCAGTTCAGCCTGGGCTTGAGTGTCTTCGCATCCATTCTCTTCGCCCAGAACATCTTGGCAGTCTACTCATTCCTCACGATGGCTTCGTACGTCCAAGAACCATTCCTGCCTTTCCTATTAGGCATCAATGTTGCCGAAGCCCTGGCTATCATCGCGCTGTTGCGAACAACAGCACGGTGACATCCTAATCTTCACTTAATCTCGCTAAACCCGTAAAGTATCTGGTTCGAGTAAGCTACCTCCAAGAATCCGGGAGGTGAATTGTAAGAATGAAAACTCTCACGATGGCGCTCTTCTCAGCTCTTGCGGTCGCACTGGTTCTCCCAGTAACATCCGCCTTCGCAGCTACGCCTGGTTTCGGTAACCTATACTTTAACGGGACCGTAGTCGGAACAGTGGTTCCGCCCGCGGCATTTCCCAACCAGGGCCTAGACAATTTCTACGAAGTGATGCACGGTGCTACGGGCCAGCTCGGGATCGCATCGGTTGCCCCCGGAAGCGCAGACTATCACGGTGGTCACTGGAAGGTCTTCACTGTAACCTTCCACTCAGGAATTACACCAGTACTACTGACTTCGGAGCAGGCAGTTCTCTCAGCCCAGAACGCAGGAATGGTCACTGTATCCCGAAACGCTGCTGCCGACTTTCTCTGCCCAATCCAGCTATAGTATCGCGCCAGCAAAATGGTAGTCTGGGAGGACCAAGAACCCTCCCCCTATTCTTTTCTTAACTTGCCCCGCAGTTTTGTAGCCCGACTCTAGGTGAGATTGGGGGCTCGGACTCATAGCTAGAAGAAATCCCGCAGAATGAACCCCTTTTTCCAGTTTGAACGCCCATTACATTCGCACCCCTATCGGTCACGAACAGCTAAAACCCGAGACGGGCAAGTTTCGCCCCCTGAACAGCGAAAATCGTAGGAAACCAGCCCAGACAGAAAACGACTTTTCAAAAGGGGGGTACGTCAACAGGCTTTCAAGACGTGAGAGGCCCGTCTCCCTCACAGTCAAGAACCAGCTCTCTCAAATGATTCCGGCAGAAAAGCACTAGAAAAAAGAGGCTAACCCTTAAGCCCATTCCCGCAACTAGAGCTTCTCCCCAGTTTCCCTGGCGAACTCTTCTAGAAGGTCGCGTTGCTTCCTCGACAGATCATGCGGGATTTCTACATCCACCCGGACGAGCTCGTCTCCCTTGCCCCAGCCCTCGATTCTCGGAAAGCCCTTTCCCTCCAGCCTGAAGATTGTCCCGGCCTTGGTCCCGGGTGGAATTTTCAACATGGCCTTCCCATCAATACAAGGAACCTCCAGCTCTCCCCCCAGAGCTGCCTTCGGAAAACTAATCCGAGTCTCATACACCACATTGTCCCCCTGCCTCTTGAACTCAGGATGCGGCCTTAGACGAATCCGGACATACAGGTCCCCAGCCCGTCCCCCCTGAGCTGCATTTCCCTCGCCCCTAACCCTGAGGCTCTGGCCCTCGTCCGCTCCCGGTGGAATCTTAACCTGCAACTTCTTCCGAACCCGTTCCAACCCTGCTCCATGACAGGTCCTGCAGGGCTTGTCAACGATTGTTCCTTCGCCGTTGCACTTAGGGCAGGTCGTTATCTGGACAAACTGGGCGAAACCGGTCCGCCGGACCTTTTGGACCCGTCCCCGGCCGTTACACTCTCTGCATGTCTTCCGGCTGCTACCCGGTTGCGCTCCGCTGCCACCACACACATGGCATTCGGAGAGCCTTGGAATCTCGATCTCCCGGGCCACGCCGTGGGCTGCCTCGTCGAAACTTATCTCCAAATCATAGGCCAAATCCTCGCCTCTAGTCGAGCCTCCAGCCTCAAATGTGCCGAACCCTTGGCCGCTCCCGAATCCACCCATACCGCCGAAGAATCGTTCGAAGATGCCTCCGAGGCCTCCGATGCCAAGGTCTCGGAAGACGCTGTCAAAGTCTGCTCCTCGGAAAATATCCTCTCGGTTATACTTCTCGTAGACTCCCTGGCGGCCGAACTGGTCGTACTGGCCCCGCTTCTCCTCGTCCGAGAGAACCGCGTAGGCTTCTGATATTTCTTTGAACTTCTCCGCTGCCCCGGGATCCTTGTTCCGGTCTGGATGGTATTGCAGGGCTAGCTTGCGATAGGATGCTTTTATGTCGTCTTTGGATGCGCCCCGGGGGACTCCGAGGACATCATAGTAGTCTCTCTTCTCCATCTAAACAATCATTCTACTCGGTCTCTATTTAGACCCCTCGTCCTTGACCTCTCTAAACTCTGCATCCATCACATTATCATCCGGAGCCTGTGCGGGGCTGGGTGAGGGTCCGGCCGGTCCCTTCGCCTTTTCCTCCTCGGCCGCCCTCTGCGCGGTCACTTTCTGGTAGATTTCCGCACCGACCTTCTGGAGGGCCTTGGAGAGCTCGTCGCTGGCCTGTTTGATCTTATCAGCTTCCGTACCAGCCAAGGCGGCTCTTAGCGTGGAGGCAGCCTTGTCAATGGCCTGGGCTTGTTCTTGGCTGATCTTGTCCTTCAGCTCCTCCTTGGTCTTCTCCGCGCTGTAGAGCATGCTTTCAGCGCTGTTGCGCATCTCCACTTCTTCCCTCCTCTTCTTGTCCTGGTCTGCAAACTGTTCCCCCTCGTGAACCATCTTCTCCTTCTGGTCCTTGGACAGCTTGGTGGACGCGGTGATGGTAATCTTGTTCTCCTTACTGGTTCCCAAATCCTTAGCCGAAACGTTGAGAATGCCGTTCGCGTCCATGTCGAAGGTAACCTCGATCTGGGGTATCCCCCTTGGCGCTGGGGGTATTCCGGTCAGGTTGAACATTCCCAGAGAAATATTGTCGGCGGCCATGGCCCTCTCGCCCTGGAGGACGTGAATTGTCACGGTGGTCTGAGAGTCCGCGGCCGTAGAGAAGACCTGGCTGCGTTTGGTGGGTATGGTGGTGTTTCGTTCCATGATTTTCGTGGCGACACCGCCCAGGGTCTCAACTCCCAAGGACAATGGGGTGACGTCGAGGAGGAGTATGTCCTTCACCTCCCCTGCCAACACAGCGCCTTGGATCGCGGCACCGACAGCAACGCACTCCATCGGGTCCACTCCCCTCTCCGCCTGTTTTCCCACAAGGTCCTCAACGAATTTCCGGACCATGGGCATGCGGGTTTGGCCACCAATCAGAATAATCCGGTCAACATCCTTCGGGGTGAGCTTAGCATCCTCGAGCGTTCGTTTGATCGGCGCTTCCACCCTCCGGACGATAGGATAAGCCAGTTCTTCCAGCTTGGCCCGGGTCAGGGTGGTATGGAGGTGCTTGGGTCCTGTGGAATCAGAGGAGACGAAGGGAAGTTCAATGTCCGTGGTGACAAGGGTGGACAGTTCGATCTTCGCCTTCTCGGCAGCCTCCTTCAAACGAGTCATGGCCATTCTGTCATTCCGGAGGCTAATCCCGTTCTGACGCTGGAAGTCGATGAGTAGATGCTCGACTATGGCGTTGTCAACGTCCGTGCCCCCCGTTTGAGTGTCCCCGCTGGTGGACAGGACTTGGAAGACTCCTCCTCCAAACTCCATCAGCGTCACATCGTGGGTTCCACCTCCAAAGCTGAAGACCATGATCTTCATCTCCTTGTCCGTCTTGTCCAAACCGTAGGCGAGGCAGGCGGCGGTGGGCTCGTTGATGATCCGGTCAACTTCTAAGCCCGCTATCTCCCCAGCGTCCTTGGTAGCCTGGCGCTGATTATCATTGAAGTGGGCCGGGACTGTTATGACGGCTTTCTTGACGGGCCGGCCGAGAAATGTTTCAGCGTCTTGTTTGATCTTTTGAAGGATGAAAGATGAGACCTGTTGAGGAGTGTACTGCTTGCCGTAAGCAGTCACCTTTTGGTCGGTACCCATCTTCCGTTTGACTTCGAAGATCGTCCCCTCAGGGTTCGTGGCCGCCTGACGCTTAGCCGGTTCTCCCACAAGCAGCTGGCCCTCCTTGGTGAAAGCCACCACTGAAGGAAACATTTTCCCGGCGGCTGTCTGGCCTTCCGCGCTGGGGATTACGACCGGGCGGCCAGCCTCCATCATAGCTGCTGCCGAGTTTGTAGTTCCTAAGTCTATTCCAATAATCTTCTCTGTTTCAGGCTTACTCAAGATTTCTAATCCTCCCTTCCGGTTTCATCCGGGGGATGTTCCCCTGCCACTTTAACTATACTAGGTCGCAGGACCCTTCCTTTCAACGTGTAGCCAGGCCTAATCTCTTCCACTATGGTGCCCTCCACTTCAGGAGAGGCGACGCGGAGGGCAGCCTCGTGAAGGTCAGGCGTGAACTTGGACCCCACACCCAGGATCCTCTCCACACCCTCCTTGGAGAGAATGTTCTGAAGCCGATTGAGAACCATTCCCACTCCCTCTAAGAGAACAGGGTTTTGCTCATTCTCCCGGGCCTTTTCCAGAGCAAGTTCCAGCTCGTCGTTCACGACTAACAAGTCCGACAGCAGCCGTTCGTTTCCGAAACGCTTCGCGTCCCCCATCTCCTTCTCCATCCGTTTCCGGTAGTTCTCAAAGTCCGCCTGCAAGTACTGCAGCCGTTTGAAGAGGTCGTCGGCCCTAGCCTTCTCGCCCTTCAACAACTCTTCCAGTTCCGAGACTCGAGCCTCAAGATCGCTTCCCTCCTCCACTGCTTCCACATCCTGAGGCGGCTTGTCAACTAGGGGTGCCGTAGCCAACTTCGGCTTGCTCTTATCCATAGAATTCAACCCGACCTAAGTTTCCCGTAGGGCTTTCCTTTTGACCCTTTGCCGAGAAATTTTCGGTGACTCCAGGGAAAATTAAACCTTCTGGGACTGTCGGCCTTTGAACGCCAGGCTTCATTGCCTTTGGCACAAGAAAAAACGATTCGTGTCCTAGCCGAGTTTCAGTCTAAGGGCAGACCAATCCTCATTCACTGAGAAGATAGCCACTGCCTCAAGCCCAAACGATGGTGCTATTTCTCTTATGATGTCTCTGTTAATGTCTGCCTTGATCTTTGAGGCCCCTTTGGGATAAGTCACCCACAGTATTCCGTTAGGACTTAGCAGGGGTTTCAGCTTTGCGAGTTGCTCGCCCAGTTCCCTGTTTGAGGTCACGAAGACTTGAATGATATTAGCGGGAGTCTTCGCCTCTTTCAGGAATACAATGCTCTTCGATACGTCCTTGGCTAACGATTCCTTGTAGCCTTTGGGCGGGTTGATGATGAGTAGTTTGTGTCCTTCTCGAATCTGGAGCTTTTGGGCCACAGACTTTTCCGACATGAGATTCTCCCTCGGACCCATTCCAGCCCATCCTCGTTAATCTTTCCCTGTTCTGTGGCCAGCAGAACCGACGGAGAGGCTTAATGGTCTTAGTTCAGGAGCGAAAGTAGTATCCCGATTGGGGGGATAATCTGCTCTCCCCACTCTTACGGTCCGAGGGTTACGATTTCCTATTAGGGCTAGGCCGCCACGGTATCGACAGTTTACGAGGAAATTAGGATTTGAGCTTCTTCAAGCACTTCATCCCGTTGAAGGCTAAGGCATGGATAACCTTGGACAAGCCGAACTTCCAGGAAAACGAGCCAGTAGTGGGGAAGATAAGCGTGGAATCCCATGACTACATTCAGGCCCAGGAGGTCCGGGTTGAAGCTAGAGTTCTTGAGAATTACGAAGAGCTGGAATGGATCGTTGTGAACAACCAGCGGATACAGGAGAGGGTGCACAAACAGGCAACCCTGTTTTCACGGGATATCAGGGTCTCGGGACCATCAGATTTTGGCCAAGGGCCAGCAAGAGAGTTCCCGTTCAGTGTCGGAATGCCTATGTTTCGTCCCACAAGGCAGGGCGGGTCTGTCGAGTACCAGGTAAAAGGCGTTCTATCTGTAAAGGGAAGACCCGACGTGACCGGCACTACCCAGATTAGCTTCTCACCAGGAGCAGCTTATCCCGGCATGATGCCTCCTCCAATGCAACCCGTTGGCTATGGGCCCAACCCGGCATATGGCGGGTATGGCCAACCGCCAGCGTACGGTCCTGGGCCTGCACCCGGGTATGGTGCTCCAGGCTACGCCGCTCCAGGATACGGCATGCCTGCACCAGGCTATGGTATGCCTCCCCAGCCCGTCCAGCAATCAGCACAGCTTCCGAAAATCCGTTGCAAATATTGTCAGAGCCTAATGGACCAAGGGGCCGGCACCTGTCCCAACTGTGGGGCACACCAGTAGGCTCCGAAACCCAGCCCGTCTTCCCTCGGCAATACTCGCTTCTAGGAAGATAGGGAAACTAGGACAACACCCGCGATTATTAGCAAAGCGCCTGTTCCCGAGAACAGGTTGAATGGGTCCCGAAAGATTGCCACTGATAATGCGAGGCTTACGATTACCTCTATTGGGAGTATGATCGAGGAGACTGTCGGAGAAACGGTTTCAGCCCTTTCGCGAAGAAGTAGTAGGACCCGACCGTGGAAAAAAGGGCGAGAAACAGAATGTATAGCCATGCGTTAGAACTGAGGCTCGGCGATGTTCGCAGGTCTAGAGGCGTAAACGGCAGTAGTAAGACGGAGGTT
>WNGL01025984.1_pt1 | contig 10211 bp, 9 predicted proteins | sample 5400591 | NCBI WGS metagenome assembly WNGL01 (sample SAMN13153377, study PRJNA577476) | soil metagenome | isolation source: 80 cm soil or saprolite under Garry oak tree replicate 1 | place: USA:California | collected 2016-06-15 | reverse complement strand
GGCATGAACGTGTTCGGGAACATCGCGGGCAGGTTCCAGAAGAGGAAGCTGATGGCAACCAGCAAAGAGAAAATGGGACTGTTCGCGGCAATGCTGGCCATCAAGTTATTGTATGGCAGCACCGGCAGCGTATACCCGGTCGCTGTACTGGTCAGGAAGTTGATACTGGCAATGAACTGCTCGCCGGCGCTGCGGTACAGCAGCAGGACGCCGACAATCATAAAGAGTGAGTCCCACACGAGAGCGCCCAGCATAATAGACAACTGCCGGTTCTTCGCGCATGACTTCTTCCATCACGACCCGTGCGGCCTGACGGATCTGACTGCGAAGATATTGATGGAAGTCTTCCTGAGATGGCATACGTGAGGCTGACGACTCCGCGGGTCGATGGGTCGTTCCCGGTGTGGTATGCTCTTTCTTGTGCGCAGGCATAGGTTTCTCCTTTGTTGAAAGTAAAGGTTTTGATCGAAAGGATCGATCTATGCCTGTATTATCCCCTCAAATACACCTCTGCCGTTACGCTTGTCTTTACACAACTCTCGGCATGGTATCGGGTCTCCTTGGGGATAGGTACCTTACGGTAAAGAGCAGGATGTGCGATGAGTGAACTTTGCACAGTGCTAAGAAATTCGGTAGAATACTTGTAGTTTTCTGTACGTTTTGCTGCAAAGCATGTAGTTTTCTGTAGATTATAGTGTGCTAAAAGATGGGGCACAAGTATGAACAATGCTATTTTGCTGCTTTCGCCGGTTGTCAACGTGGTGGTGACGGCGCTTTTCGCGGGCATAGTGCTGCGCCAGTATTTGCAGCGTCATCGCATCTACCAGCTGTACTGGTCGATTGGATTGGTGATGGCGTTTGTGGCGACGCTGGCCTATGTGCTAATGATTGTAGTGGGACCTACCAGCAGCGCGGGGATAGTGTTTTTCCGCGTTTACTACATCCTGGGAGGGGCGTTGGTGCCGGCATGGCTGGGACTTGGTAGTATTGCCCTGGTGGCGAGTAAGCAGGCTGCGCGTATTTGCTTTGTAGGGCTGTGCGTGTTGAGTATCCTGGCGGCGGCGCTGATCGCTATGGCGGGTGTAAATATGGGCGCGCTTGCTCACGTGGCAGGGACGCCGGGTACAGGTATTTTACAGCCGGGGCTATGGCTGATCACTATTATTATCCTCAATTCGCTGGGGGTGCTGGCCGTGGTCGGGGTAGCGGTCTATTCCGGGTGGAAGCTGGTGCGCCGCCAGTCGAGCCTGGGAGGTCTTTCGACGAGCAATATCCTGTGGGCCAACGTGCTGGCGGGCACGCTGGCGAGGTTTCTGGGGCTGGAGAGCACATTCTGGCTGGTGATGTCGCTGGGCTGGGTTTTGTTCCTGGCCGGTGTGCTGCTGGCAAGCCAGCGCTCGGCGGCTAAAACAGCGGCGCCGCAGGAGGGCAATCAGAAAGGGTTTGCCTCTTCGTGAGGGCAATCCAGCGCCATGCCACCTATACCCGGGTCAGAGGGAAATCTGCCGATGGGGTGATACTGGCTGGTTGCTACATCTCGATAGCGCGCGAGGTCATCGGGCTGCAAGCCGGTAGCCTGCACCCAGGTGACCAGGGAACCCATACCCACGGGCGGGTTCGCGAATGTTACCCACACGTCCATCTCCCATTTCTCCGGCCTCGGAACATCGAGGAGTAGTTCATAGTCTGCAATGTCTATCTCCAGGGTCCGGGCAAGTTCAGCAGAAAGCGCTTGTTCGATATGACGACGGCGGGCGGGGTCCCAGAAGAGTGCTTCCAGGCGGCTGAAGAAGCGGCCCGCGAGGCGGCTGATCTCTAGTATCCCTTTGTAGGGGCGGCGCATTTCCAGGTCTCCCGCCAGTACGCGGGAACTGGTGGGCATGTGTTCACCGGCCAGCAGTGAGAGTAGCGAAGCATCGTCGAGGCCCACCAGGTGCTCGGGCTGGAGCGCACCACATTGCAGCGCTTCCTGCACGGCGCGCATCAACATGACCTGAAAGGCTCGACTGGTGTGATGCCAGTAGATGTTGTCGAACATTTCCTGGCGAGCGTGGAGCAGCGAGTGCAAAGGGCTGATGCCTTTATGCGTGACGACGACGCGGCGCTGGCCCTGGACATTGGGGTGGATGCGCAGTGATTCTTGCAGGCGGGCGACATCGACGCCGCCGTAGGGGACGTTGCAGGCACGCGCGTCGCGCGGCAGGTAGTCGAGCTTGTCAACGTCGAGCGCGCCGCTCAACAGGCTATTGAGGAGTTCGTCGCCGGCCGGCAAGGCTTTGGTCTTGGGAGGGTCGATAAAATCGGCTACGCGCTCGGGCGAGAGATGGTAGTCGCGCTCCAGGATGGGCGCGATTTCGCTGTTTTCGATGATGGAACGCCCGACCTTTTCATGCTCGATGATGGGGTAGCCCAGTTCTTCCAGTGTGTGGGAAAAGGGGTAGTGCCCGATGTCATGCAGCAGGGCGGCGACCACCAATGTCTGTATGCTGCTGATGGCGACGCCGTCGAGTCCGCCCGCGCTGCCGTGCTGCAGCAGCGCCCGCAGGGCGCGCACGGCGAGGTTGTAGCAGCCAAGGCTGTGTTCGTAGCGCGTGTGGGTGGCTCCCGGCCAGATACGATAGACAAAGCCCAGCTGTTTTATTTTTTGCAGCCGCAGGAAGGGGGCGGTACCGATAAGTTTTTCCTCGCGGGGACCGAGGGGAATGAGGTCATACAGGCTGTCACGCACGGTGCTGAGCGGCTGCTCGTCCGGCAGCAATGGCAAGCCTGCGGCATCGGTCCAGTGCTGCCTCATGGACGGCTGCACGACGCTTTCGGCGTGAACTTTGCAGCTCTCCATCCTTGCGGGGGGAAATTCGGTTCCTGTAGGGGCGAGGGCGGCGAGGAGTGGCGGGGAGGGCCTTTATGGTCGCCCGCTTGTTCTCCCAACCTGCCTGCGCCTGGTAAAGATAACCCCCAATATGCCCAGAATGAGCAGGAGAACCCCGATCACCATGCGCCCTTCTATCGTACTCGGGTCAAGCAGCGGCAGTAGAGTATTGACCGGGTTTCCTGTATGCGCAGTATCTGAAAAAGAATGGTCGGTAGCAGTGCCCACGGGCGTGGGCAGTTGCGTTTTCGGGTGGTTGTCATTGGCGGTATTTGCAGTGGGAGTCTGCGCCCTTGCCTGGGGAGTCTGCGCTACCCCACGCGTTGCCGTGTTAGAGGACGATGGCGCGGCGACCGGCGCCGACCCCGCGGTGGTGCTCCCCGCGCGTGGCAGACTTACCAGCAGGCCCGAGAGAATAAAAATGATGCCCAGCGCAGCAGCTATCGTGCTTATAAAGCGAGTCGAAACCCGCAGATAGGTTGGCCATGCGCTGCGGCGGCCCCGTGTAATTGGCGTCACAGTGGCTCGAACTTCGGGGCGTGAGATTTGTCCCGCGGGCGACGTAATAGTAGCAGGTAACACAAATGAGCGCGGCAACTCTGGCTGTGGCAGGGCGCGCAGCAGCACCGATGTTTGCCGCAGGTCTGCCAGCACACCCTGGCATTGCTGGCAAGCGCGCAGGTGGGCCTGGCAAACCGCCCACTCCTGTGGCGAAAGCTGCTTGTCCAGTAATGCCGAAAGCTGTTCAGTTGTCAGGTGCCCGCTACGCTGTTGTGCCACTCCAATACTCCCCTTTGGGATTGAAACTTACTCTCTATCATTAGATAAACGATAGCCGCGCGGCAAAAGTTCCCTGTACTTGTACAGGTAACTGCGCAGCCGTGCCCGCCCGCGTGCGATACGCGAGCGCACCGTGCCCATTGTCACCTGGGTCGTTGCCGCAATCTCCTCATATGATAACCCCTGTATATCGCATAGAACAACCGCTGCAAACCCCGTTGGATCAGTTCCTGTAACTCCCGGTTGAGCAGGTACTCCTCAGGATTCACTTCCTGCCCCATTGCCACCGCCGAGTTGAGGATGCTGGCTGCGTGTGTATCATCGTCGTCAGCATCTATATCCAATGACTCCGTGGGATGGCGCTGTGTACGCCGCCAGTAATCGCAGGCAGCATTGGAGGCTATGCGCATCAGCCAGGCGCGGAACGAGGACCCGCCGCGAAAAGACTGTATACCGCGAAAGGCAGCAATGAATACATCTTGCGTGACATCGGCCGCAATGTCACGATCTCCAAGCATGCGGAAGATGACGCCAAACGTGCTCTGTTGATAGTTCAGTACCAACTGATTGAACGCGCTGACATCCCCAAGCTGGCTGCGGGCAATGAGTTGTACCTCATCCTCTCGCACGAGCTCTGCCATATGTTGCCTCACTTTTTATCTCGATTGCCTCAGTTTAACATATTTCTATCACTATTCCATAGGTACCATACTTATTTGTTTCTCTACATAATACGCTCGCAGGCGACGGTATTTCCCCGTCAATCCAATTTTGTGTCTTCTTTAATCCCGTTGACATTGCAAACTCTGCATGATTATAATTACCTTACAGAACCGCATATCATTTGTTGTAACGAAAGTTGTCTGCTTCGCTGTGGAAGCAGCAGTTTCCCGACACCGCCCAAAACGTCGGATGCCGGCCTGCTTAGGTGCCTGCGAGAGATGCCCCTACAGCGAAGCGTAATCCCACTCCCCTGGAGGACCTTCTATGACAACCGGTGGTCTTGAAGACGTCGTAGCAGCGAACTCGCGCATCTGCGACCTTGACGGCAAACTCGGCAAGCTGACCTATTTCGGCGTTGACATCCACGACTTAGCGCGCTACTCCTCGTTTGAAGAAACGGCCTATCTACTCTGGCATGGTACCTTGCCCACAAAGGCCCAGCTTGAGGAAGTGAAAGTGCAACTCGCTGCCAACCGCGCACTTCCCGATCCTCTACTCCAGTTAATGCGCCTGCTGCCGCTCAAAACTCCGCCGATGGATGTCTTACGTACCACTGTTTCCGCCCTTTCCGCCTTCGACCCCGACCTCCATGACAAATCCACTGATGCCAACCACCGCCGCGCCATATGCCTTACCGCTGTCATGCCAACCATCGTAGCCGCCTGGGATCGCATGCGTAACGGCAAAGAGCCCGTCGCCCCTCTACCCGGTGGAGACCACGCCACCAACTTCCTGTACATGTTAATCGGCGAAAAGCCAGATACCTATAACGCTCACGTGCTCGATGTCGCCTTGATCTTGCACGCTGACCACGAATTGAACGCGTCGACCTTCGCCGCTCGCGTCACGGCCGGTACATTGGCAGATATGTATGCGGCCATCACCTCGGCCATCGGCGCCCTCTCCGGCCCACTGCACGGCGGCGCTAACGAACAGGTAATGCGCATGCTTCTGCGTGTTGGCCAGGTCGACCAGGCGGAATCATACATCCGGGGCGCGCTGGAACGTAAAGAGCGTATCATGGGTTTTGGACACCGCGTCTACCGCACGGAGGACCCGCGTGCCACGCACCTGCGCGCCATGTCAGAAGAACTCGGAAAGCGTACCGGCGACACTCGCTGGTATGAGATGTCGCACATCATCGAAGCATACATAAAAGAGCACAAAGGACTCAACGCAAACGTCGATTTCTATTCCGCCTCGGTCTACTACACCATGGGCATCCCCATCGACCTGGACACGCCCATCTTCGCGTGCAGCCGCATCAGCGGCTGGACCGCCCATGTACTGGAGCAATATGCCAACAACCGCCTCATTCGCCCCCGCGCCGAATACGTCGGCCCAAAAAACGTACCTTACCCCCCCATCGACCAGCGCCGCTAACCACACCGAGTAGGGGCGACCACATGCTCGATAAATCGCTCCCTCGATGAATCGGGGAGCTACAACGGCGGTCGCCCATTGGCGCCACGTGAAGGGCGTAGCCGCGACATTCATGGCGCTGGGGATGGCGGCGGCCTGGCCATGATACCTCCCCCGCTCCGTGCGATGAATCGCGCAGCTACGACTTCATTGCATTCCGTTATTTTGACCACAATGGGGCGACCCGTGAGTTGCCCTGGAGAGTGGTCACATCAGCCCTTTAATATCCCGCTGCATCTCTTGATAGCTCTGATACCTATCCTTACTATCCTCCATTAGCGCCCGGCTGAGCACCAGCTCCAGTCCCGGTGACACCCCCGAGTTCAGCATACGCACCGGTGGATAGGCCGGATAATGGGGCGGTGGATAATTGGTCAGCGCATAGTGCATGCTCGCTGCCAGCATATAGATACAGGTGCGTTGATCATAAGGCATGTCTCGTAACGGTAGATAGGGCGAAATAGCCAGCTTCCTCGTCGTGCGGTGCCTCTTGAGATCCTGTGCGTCTGACAAAGGCGGTGATGCAACCTGAAACCCCGTCAACATAACACGGCCGCGGCTCCTCTCAATGATAATATTGGCGGGCGAAATATCATAATGCCGTATGGGAGGCTGCTGCTGCTCCAAAGCCATCAGTATATTCAACAGGGTATTCATATAGCCGAGCACTTCGCGTTCCGGCAGTGGCTTGTAAAACTTCAGTAACCGCTCCTCCAGGCTTTCCCCGTCGACATACGCCAGCACCAGGTAATAATGCTTCCCCTCGGCGAAGCGGTCGAGCACACGCGGGATCAACGGGTGGCGCAGGCGCGCCAGTGGTTCGGTCGCCCTCTCGTAGTACACCAGCTCCTTTGCCCGGCGGGCAAGAGGCAGATTAGTACATTCCCAGCGTTTCAGCACAACCCGCTGTCCCTTTGCCTGCGTGTCGCTGGCAATGGCTGTCATCACCCGGGTCTCCTCGCTATTCTTTAGCACGTGCCTGATAGTATAGCGTTCCTGGCGTACACTCACTCCCTCGAGTGGACTGTGCAGCACAATCGCCGGTGAACTAACCAGCCGGCCGCATGTCGAGCAGACGCGTTGCCCGAAACGGCCCGGGGCATCACAATAAGGGCAGCGGCGGCGGTCATACTCTGCGCCACACGCGCTGCAGCGGCGTGCGCCGCTGCGATTGTGGTGCCCGCACTGCTGGCACACGTAGCGCTGTAGCGCCAGCTTGACCGCGCTTGTGTAATTGTCGGAAAACTCTATAACGCCGCGATAACGCTGCCGGTAATCCTTCGCCATCGCACGCAGTAGTACCGCGCCGACCTCCACCGGGATACGCGGGTTCCACTGTTGCGGCGGGGGCACCGGCTCCTTCAGGTGTGCGTTCCACATCTCCTCGACGCGTTTATAGAGGAATGGCGGGCGACCCGCGAGCAGCTCGTAGCAGCAGATGGCCAGCGCGTACTGGTCGGAGTCGCGCCGGGGATTGCCCTGCCATTGCTCCGGTGGCATATAGGCCGCCGTGCCCGTAACCTCACCAAGCGAAGCGTGCGTTTGCATGCCCAGGTAGAAGGTAGTGCCGAAATCAGAGAGCAGCAGCTGCTCGTTGCGTCCAATCAGCAGGTTGCCCGGTTTCACATCCTGGTGAATCAGCCCGCTTTTGTGTACATAGTGGAGGGCATCTGCCGCCTGCCGCACATAGGGTTCGAGTTCTTCTGCCAGCGCCAGCCTCTTGCCGCCGCCATCCCTGCGGAAGAGATCAAGAATCGTGCGCGGCGCGTACTCCATCACCAGATACGGGCGCCCATCCTCCAACTGGCCGAAATTATACACAGGCAAAATATTTGGATGTTGAAGATTAGCAATACGCCGCGCCTCGTCGAAGAAGCTCCCCAGCGCTTTCTCATTGAATTGATCGAAGCGCAGCACCTTCAGCGCTAATATGCGGCTGAGCGGCGCCGGTTCTCGCACCTTGTAGACATGACCATAGCTGCCCGCGCCGATGAAGTCAATAACCTCGTAAGCGCCGACATGTGCTCCCTGTACCAGGAAATCGCAGCGCTGGCAATATATCGCATCGTTGGGGTTCTCATGTCCCCCACCGGCTCTTATATTCAGGCACCGGGCCAACTAACCCACCTCTCAATTCCCACATTGGTGTTGGAGAGGAGGTAATACTACCTATCTTCTCTCACCTATATCTACGCCCCTGTACTCTACGGGTTGCGCCCCACGCCGTACAGTGGATTGATTGTACTCGAGATGAGGAGATTGGGCAAGGGGGGATCGACATCTGCTGATAGAAAGCTACCTTATTGCCGAGATGTTTTTGGAAATCCAAGTATCAATATGGTCACTGTAATGGAAAACGAAAGGGCGTTCATCTGCGGCAGGAGGTTCCCATACTTGAAGAATTTTTTCGAAATCTTGATCAGTCACATCACGCCTCGCTTGCTTTTTCCTGTTTTCAAGCAAGCGCTTGCGAGCAATACCTTCTGGTGTATCAACAAAGATAGTCACAGCCTCAGCCCTCAGTTGAGTGACAATGCTTTTTGCCAATTGCCGCTCATCTTTTCTAAAGTTGCGTGAAGCATCGATCACCGTCTTCCCTGATTGTAAATAGCTTTCAATGAGTTTGTCCGTCTCGTGATAAATCCTTACCCAATCTACATGACTTAAATCCTCATCTTTACTATCAGGTCCATATAAATGGACTTTCATGTCGTCTACATCGACTTGCGCATAGTCGAACCGGTGAGCAATGGCTTCCGCTAGAGTAGACTTTCCAGCAAAGGAAATGCCACAAATGATCAAGAGCTTACTCATAGGCAAATTATACAAGCGCAAAAAAACAAGGGCCACCAGATGGTGACCCCTGTTTCTAATCTACATCGGTTCTGTGTCGCCTTAGCCCACGCTGCCCGACATTTCCAACTGGATCAGGCGGTTCAGCTCGACCGCGTACTCCATCGGCAGCTCCTTCGTGATCGGCTCAATGAAACCATTGACGATCAGCGAGTAAGCCTCGGACTCGTCCAGGCCGCGGCTCATCAGGTAGAAGAGCTGGTCTTCGCCCACCTTCGAGACAGTCGCCTCGTGGCCGATCTCCGTCTCGTTATCCTCGACACGAATGGTCGGGTAGGTATCGGTGCGAGCCTCCTCGTCGAGCAGGAGCGCGTCACAGCGTACGCTCGACTTGGTGTGGTGTGCGCCTGGATTGATACGTACCAACCCGCGATAAGAAGCCCGGCCCGTCCCCTTCGAGACCGACTTCGACAGGATCTGCGAGGTCGTGTGCGGCGCGAGGTGCGTCATCTTGGCCCCGGCGTCCTGGTGCATACCGTCGCTGGCGAACGCCACCGACAGGACATCTCCGCGAGCGCCTGGCTCCATCAACAGCACTGCCGGGTACTTCATCGTCACCTTCGAGCCCAGGTTGCCATCCACCCATTCCATCGTCGCATCAGCGTAAGCGGCAGCACGTTTCGTCACCAGGTTGTACACATTTTTCGACCAGTTCTGGATCGTCGTATAACGTACGCGAGCGCCTCTCTGCACCACAATTTCTACCACGGCGCTGTGCAGGCTATCGCTGGCATACGTTGGCGCCGTGCAGCCTTCAACATAGTGCACATACGAGCCCGGCGCCGCGATAATCAGCGTACGCTCGAACTGACCCATATTCTGCGCGTTAATACGGAAGTAGGCCTGCAGCGGGATCTCCACGCGCACCCCTTCCGGCACGTAGACAAAGCTGCCGCCGCTCCATACAGCGCTGTTCAACGAAGCGAACTTATTATCGGATGGCGGGATAATCGTGCCGAAGTACTGCTTCACCACATCGGGATATAGACGTAGGGCCGTATCCATATCGGTGAAGATCACACCCAGCTTCTCCAGGTCCTCGCGTACCTTGTGGTAAACCGCCTCGCTCTCGTATTGCGCAGTCACCCCCGCCAGGTACTTGCGCTCGGCTTCCGGGATACCCAGCCGGTCAAACGTCTCTTTGATCTCAGTGGGCACCTCTTCCCAGGTCTTGCCCTGCTCCTGCATCGGCTTAATGTAATAGAAGATATTGTCGAAGTCAATCCCCGACAGGTCGGCGCCCCAGGTCGGCATCGGGCGCTTCTCGAAGAGTGCCAGGCTCTTGAGGCGGAATTTGCGCATCCAATCGGGTTCGCCCTTCATCTCGGAGATCTGCTCAACGATCTTCGTGCTCAACCCCCTCTCGGACTTGAACACATAGTTTTCGGCCATGTGGAACCCAGGATATGCCTGCAGCTCCGTATCGAATGCCTGTGTACTCATCAGTATTCACTCCATCTAGCATATATTCACACAGGAAGCCTGACTCCCCGTTAATCCTTACTAGCATACTCGGATTTAATTGTATTATATGTCTCCCGACATTGGCTTGTCAAGTTTTTGC
>WNGL01030763.1_pt1 | contig 10213 bp, 18 predicted proteins | sample 5400591 | NCBI WGS metagenome assembly WNGL01 (sample SAMN13153377, study PRJNA577476) | soil metagenome | isolation source: 80 cm soil or saprolite under Garry oak tree replicate 1 | place: USA:California | collected 2016-06-15 | reverse complement strand
CAATCTCCTGTCGATCGTGTGGGCCGACTACCTCTACGGCCTGGCGGTCGGGTTCTTCCTCCCCGAGTTCCTCCTCAATCACCTGCTCTGACGCAGGTATTTCCAGTTGCGGGCCTTGCCCTCGGCCAACCACGCGACCATTATTGAAGGGGGCGCGCATCGGGTGATCACCTGAGCCGTTTTGCGGTGTTTTCCCGGTGGTCGCCTGAGGCATCTCCCTGTAGCCTCCACGTCCGATTGCTCAGGCTTTCAATCCGAAGACGAGCCCGTACGGGCGGGGAGGCCTTATGCCGAGAAGCAGCCAACGCACGACCGCGTGCGGGCCGGTGAGCGACTTTCGCCGGGCCGCGCCGCGATCCCCTATCGTGACTTACCGGCTGGCCGATTACAACGAGGTCTTCACACTCTATCTCGACGCCGTCGAGCTGGCCCTCCGCGAATCGACGGACTCCGGCCGCAACTTCGCTCCCGACGAAATGAGCCGCCCGAAGCTTCGCGCCGGCGCTGAATGATCCGGCCCTAGAACGCCTCGCTCTCGGCGCCCGCGAGCCGCCGGTCCGGAAGGCCGGGACTGTTGCGGACCCGGAACTCCCTGACCTTGCGCAACACGAAGGTCAGAAGGTCGGGGCGGGCCTGCGCCTTCAGGTCGTCGAAGTCGGCCCCGTCCACGTCGTCGAGGCAGACCGCCGGACGTTTTTCGTCCTGCATGCGGGTCAGGTCCACATGACGGATCGACAGCCCCTTCACGTGGCGGGCGAACAGGCCGTAGGCCGGGAGGCGTCCGAAGCGGGCCGGCTCGGGCGGGTCGCTTGCCAGCTCGGGCGGCTCGAGCGCGGCGTCCTCCCGGGCGCCGCCGCCCCTGAAGACGATGCGGACCTCGCTGAGCCGCAGATCTTCGACCGGATGGCCCGGCACGCCGCTGACCAGCACACCCTGATCGGCCGCGACGTCCTCGGCCGTGACGCGGCTGATCTGGACGTGCCGGATCGAGCCCGCAAGCGTGTCACCGGGCCCGCGCACGCGTGTGCCGAGGCGGACGAAGATCGGCGCGTTCACGATGTCCCGCATCGTGATGTCGGTGACGCGGACATCTTCAATCGCGCCGCCGTCCACGCTGGCGATGTCCAGGCCGCGCGAGTGCTCGAAGACGCAGTCCGACACCACGATGTGCCTGAAGCCGCCGAACGACTCGGTGCCGAGCTTGATCCGGCCCGTCGGGCCGAACCTGGCGGCGACCGTTCGCCTGAGGGTGCCGTCGAGCAGCGTGCCCTCGTCGTAGCCGCTGACCCGGCAGTTCGTGATGCGGACGTTCTCGGTCGCCCGCGCCCGTCCCAGGGCGAAGCTGCTCTTCAGGCAGATGGCGTCGTCGAACGGCGCGTTGACGGCGCAGCGGGAGATGCGCACGTTGCGGCAGGCGTCCACGTCGATGCCGTCGCGGTTCGTGTCGATCTTAGCCGCCGTGCACGATCGACAGATCGCGCAGGACGACGTGGCGGCAGTTCTTGAGGCTGATCGACTTGTCGCCGGCGCCACCGGGCCCCCGGTTGTTCGTGACCAGGGCGGCGCCGTCGATCAGGCCGGGTCCCCCGATCGCGACGTCGTGCAGGTCTTCGCCCCAGATCAGGGCGTTGTGCCAGTGGCTGTGACCGAAATCCTGGTACTTGCGCGCATCCCCCCACGGGTTGGGCTCTGGCTCGTCGTAGGCGGCCACCCCCGGCGCCGCCGCCTCGATCGTGGCGCCGCGGTCGAGATGAAGATCGACGTTGCTCTTCAAATGGATCGAGACCGACAGGTAGGTGCCGGCGGGGAAGCGCACCGTGCCGGCGCCCGCGGCGGCCGCCGCCTCGATCGCCCGGTTGATCGCGGCCGTGTCGAGGGTCCTGCCGTCGCCCAGGGCGCCGAAGGAGCGGACATCGAAAAACTCCCCCGGGACCGGAGGCCCCGGAACGCGGACGGACCCGAGCACGAAGCCGGCGCCGAACACCAGAGCGAAGCAGAGGGCGCCTGCCTTCAGGATCTGCATGAGGGCGTGCTCAGTCGTCCTTGCCGGCCTCTTCGCTCTCGCTGCCCAGCGGCCACAGTGACAGCAGGTCGCTCGTGTCGAACGCCGGGGCGGCCGCGCTGAAGTAGCGCAATACCTCCTGCCCCAGGTTGCGGATCCCGTGCGGCGTGTCCGCCGGGACGAACACGCAGGCGCCCGGCCCGACCTCCTGCGTCTCCGATCCGACCGTCATCTGGCCGGAACCCTCGAGAACGAAGTACACCTGCTCCGGGGCGTGACTGTGGATCGGCTGCACGCCGCCCGGATCGACCTGCACGAGAGTCGTGGTGAGATGCTTCGCCTGGCTGGTCCGCGGTGACGCGAGAAGGTACGAGGTCGCACCTTCCGGCCGGCGGCAACGCGGCGCTTTTTCCTTCGTGAGGACCTGCACTGTTCTCCTCGCCTCCTCTCTTCACTCAGCGTCGCCCGGCGAGCCAGTGATCGACCGACACACGGTCTTCGTCATGCGGAGGTCATCGAGACCTCTGTCGGCCGGCGCGCCCGACCGGAACGATCTCATCGCGGTCGCGGTCACGAGGATCAGGGCCCCCGCGGAATAGCAGCCCCCGATCGCCCAGGTGTTGACCGGGGCGGAGATCGTCCGGATGGTGTCGATGATCGTGAAGGCGTTGTCGGTCCACCCGCCCTGGGTCGAGATGTAGAGATCGATCGGCTTCTTCGGGTCGAGACTGTTCAGGTACATCAGCCGGGCGCTGATTTCCTTGGCCGTCCGGGAGTTGACGTCCTGGAACAGGAGAACCTTCCTGCTGCGCAGGAGAGGCTCGTCGCCGCGCAACGGCGGGTCCTCGAAGCCGGCGTCGATCTGCGAATCAATGTAATTGTCGAGGGTGTCCCCCAGTTTCGGCACGGTCTGGAAGTACGAGGTGACAAACCAGATCATAACCACCGTCTGGGTCGTCAGGAGACAGACGACGATCATCCAGAGGATCCGGACGATCCTCTGCCGGCCACGGGCCGCCTGCTCATCCATGCAGCGGGCTCCTCTGCGGCTCGAACGCCGATGCCTTCATCACGATGATGCGAGGATACACCAGACGTCCCTGGATGCCCTCCGGCGCTCTACTCCGCCCCGGGTCCCGAGAACATGTTCAGGGAGAAGAAATGGGTGATGACGGCCGCGAACGCGATGCCGACGGCCAGGAGCACCCACCGCCGGCGCGTCCAGACGGCCCGGAGGGCCGAGTACTGGGCGAAGAGGTCGACGGCGTAGGCGGCGCAATAGCAGACGTTCGCCAGGACACCCAGGAAGATGAGCTCGAACAGGGTGTTCCAGGCCAGGAGCGCCCGGGACGCCGGCCAGGCCGTGATGAAGTGCGCGAGCACCACCCCGGTCAAGACGAGATTGTAGAGGACCCGCCGGGGCTCCCAGTAACGCATGGCGTCGGCGGCGATGTCGCCGAAGCGCGGCAGGACGGGCGAGACGCCCGATGGTCGAGGTCCATTCATGGCATCACCACGACGGCGCGGCCCCGCATGTGACCCTTGTCCATCTCTCCGGACGCGCCCGCGAGGTGGTCAGGCGGCTTCCCGCGCTGCGAGCCGCTCAAGGATATCCGCAATCGCTCCCGGCTGCGATACGTGCGGACAATGGCCTGCTTGAATCTCAATCGCCTCCCTGCCCAAGACACGTCGGCTGATTCTCCGGCCCCAATCTGGCGACAACGTCCGATCGAGAGTCGCAACGATGGATACAGCGGGAACACTCGGCCACCGCGCGAATGGAGCGGCCTGAGTGACGAGGTGCCGCGTGTCGAGCAGTTCGACGGTGCGGAGCGCCCAGGAGAGCGTCTCCTCGTCACAATCGTGGAAGAGGAACTCCTTCGCGAGACGCTCCTGCTGTGACGCGTCGAACCACCGTGCCCCCGCTTCGATCCAGTCAGGAGAGAACATCGACGGATCTTCAGCGAGCTGATCGCGAACGCTCTTTCCAGGTTCCGGTATCACCGCGGCCAGGAAGACAAGCAGGGCGCAAGCGCGTACCTGAGGCACCAGGGGAAGGAATGCACCGCTCACAGAATGCCCGACCACCACGGTGTGCGGTCCGGCAACCGCCCGGGCGATCTCGCCCGCATAGTCCTCGAACCGCCAATCAGGCGCCTGCTTGGGCAAGTCGGGTGCGGCAACGCCATGACCCCGCGCCTTCAGCAGGCCGCCGACTCGCGCCCAGCAGCCTGCGTTCTGACCCGAACCGTGAACGAGTACGAATGCTGCCATTGCCCAGACCGCCTAACGCCCCGGCCAAGCTGCGGCGCGCGCGCGTAACCTCCAAGCCGCCGCGGACCTCCCGCGCGCCGCCAGCTTCGGCTGATGTTAGCCGGCCCTCCGAAGCCTGGCAACGTTGCGGCTTGGTCGAGCGCTGGCCAAATCGTAGCTGACCTGCAGGTTGACCCAGAACTCTGGCGTTGTCCCCAAAGCCTGTGCGAACAACCATGCAGTCTCGGGCGTGATGCCCCGCTTGCCGCGAACGATCTCATTGATGCGCTGCACCGACACACCGATGTGCTCGGCCAGTGCAACCTGCGTGACTCCGAGGGGAGACAGAAACTCTTCCTGCAACACTTCCCCCGGGTGCGTTGGGACTCGGTGACTCGGCAACATGTGTCCACTCCTACCCGCGATTCTGCCCCGGGCCTGCCGCGCGCCGTCAGCTTCAGCTGTTGTTAGACACCCACCCGATATACTTGGCCGGGTTTAACAAGCCCGAGCACGCGTCGTAGCTCAGGGATAAGAGGCAGCAGAAATTCCAGCTTGCTGCGGCGGGCGATGAGCACGATTACGGCTATCTCGAACTTGGAGACAGCCTGCTGATAGCTAAGACGCCGATCGGTCGTCACGAACACATCGAACTTGCCGGAGGCCAAGTCGAGGAGTGCCCCATTTTCCTTTGAAGCCCACCCCATGCCAGGCACGGTTCGCACTTCGTGTTCCGTCAGTTCGCGACTGAGACGGGTCGGGACACACTCGTCAAGTAGAATTCGCATGCGCCAACACCGAATCTTTGGCGAGTTCCAGCACAGCCACGGCGTGTTCGCGACTGACCGTGGGGAAGTCCTCGAGGAAGTGGTCGAGAGTGTCGCCTTCCTCAAGATAATCAAGAAGCGTCTGAACCGGAACCCGGGTGCCAGCGAAGACGACCGCGCCGCTCATCACTGCCTCTGACCGCGTGATAAGGGGCTTGGGGAGGGCCATATCTGCCTCGCTCAAAAGATTGTCACAGTATACCGGAACCCAAGATCGTGTGTCTAACGCTTCGGTTCAGCCGCGGCGGGCGAGCGCCCCTGCCGAAACCACCCCGCACCTGCCGCCCGCTGGCTGCAGCGGGGAGTTGGACCGTGGCCGACTTCGGCTTACGATGCCTTGCGGCGCTGCTGTCGGGCGATGGCCGTCAGCGCCCGAAGGGCCTGGTTGACCGAACGGGAGTCCCGGAAGACCTTGGCCACGTCTGGCTCCAACACGACGACGTTGGTGCCGGCTGCGTAACGGCGCACATACCTTCCCCGAACGCCCCGTGAGAAGTCATACTCCTTGAGCAACTCCGTGCGACTACTTGCCCGCCTGCGTCTCTTCATATTGTTTTCTCTCGCGCTTGGTCGCTCGCCGGGCGCTGATGAATCGGATTTGCTCGCCACGCTCCGTGTGCGCAACCACCAGAATGCGTCCCTGTTGAGAACGCCTGCATGCGGTAGTTGGACGGCGCCGGCTCGGCGACGCGAGAGACGAAGGTCATGGTGAGCGCTCCAGGTAAGCCTTGAGCGCCTTGAGCCTCTCCCGCACCTCGCGCCGGAAGAGAACCGACGCGATGGGGCCTGCAATCGCCCGGAGCCAGCGAGGTCTGGTGGAGAAATTGAACCGGTACGTTACGCGGGTCAGTCCGAACCCGATGTCCTCCTGACGGAGGCTGGCAGCGAAGGTCTCGAGTACTGCAGGTCCCCTCGTCATCTTCACCGCAGCGACCCTCGGCCGATCATAGGAAAGGTAGACCGTCTCCATGGCAAGGCCGGCAAACCCATTCCGAGCCGTGCATCGCGCCTTGACCCCGGGGCCGGCCGCCTCCGCTCCCTCAAGAAGACATGCCTCCTTCAGAAAAGGGTCCCACTCGAGCCGTCGCGCATAATCGTGAATGAGATCGAAAACCGCCTCAGGGCTCGCGCGAATCTCGATCGCAGCCTCGAGGGTTCTCATCGCGACCTCGCCTGCGGCGTTCTTGTCCTCTCGACCGTCCAACGCCCCGCCGGCAGGTGGATGCGGTAGTTGGCTGGCCTGCCGGTCATCGCTCGACTTGCACGTCGTCGAAGGTTGGTGAACGATAGAAGCCCATGATCACGCCGGAGGTCACGCCAGAGGCCAGCCCGGGAAGTGCCGAGAACTGAATAGGAAAGACATCTGTCCGGCGACCACCGATGGCGGTGTAAAACGCGTCCCTGCGCTCTGGTGGGACACCGACCATCCCGCCCCAGAAGGCGAAAAACCTCCCTGCGAGCGCGATGTACGGTTGGATCAGCCCCAGATTGGCGCCCGCCTCGGGATGTGCCGGGGTCACGAAGCCGGAGAACTCCCGCCCATCCGGCAGGTGGAACGTCGCCTTGACCAGGAACATGCCGTCCGCTGGGTCGACCGGTAACGCGAGCTTCCAGGGCCGGAACGTCTCCTCATCGGTCTCGTCGTACCAGGGCTCTTCAGAATCGAAACTGTGGCAACTCGCCCAGACCGGATACCGGTCGAAGTCGCCCATGCTCAAATCACCGAACTACTTAAGCTCGGGCTTCATGGACGGTCTGCCCTTGGACGGACGGTAGGGCGGCGCTTACTCGGATGGTGCGTCGACGATCTCATCGTAGCCTCTGTCCTTGAACTGAAGAAGGCAGAACCCATGGCCAAAGGGGTCGGCCATTCTCGCCAGGCGTCCCCACACGCGTTCTTCGATTTGGCCTTCGAGTCTGCCGCCGGCGGATAGGGCGCGGTCCACCGCAGCCTGAAGGTCCTCGACAGCGAAGTCGAGGTGGACCGGCGTCCAGTGACGGCCATAATCCCGCCGCGAAGTCGCCCGGACAAAGGGGCGCGTGCCACCTCGATTCGCAAGGAGGTAGATCGGGGACGAGGCACCGAGCATTTCGCGTGCTCCGGGACCGAGGCGGCGCCCCGGCTTCAGTCCCAGTCCGTCGACGTAGAAGCGGATGCCTCTCTCGAGATCATCGACGTCGATGTTGACCAGAAGCTCTGGCACGGTCCCATCTCCCCCCGGTGACCCCTCCGGGCCCAAGCACGCTCCCGTCGCCGTCCGCGCACTCACCCTTTATATTGCTTCCTGCTTGGGCCAATTCCAGGCATACCACACAATGAGTGAAGTCAGCACGACTTCAACGACGCCCAGGAATATGTAGAAGGCCCAAGCCCCCGGCATCGTAACAAGCATGATGACCGTGTAGGTCGCACCTAAGATGATGTTCGCCCAGCGATTCGGGTTGGGCCTCAACGCCAGCGACAGAAATACCATGAGGCTCGGGATCGCCATCATGACGGAGGCTCCCACCAAGACCCCTTGAGTCGTTGGTCCGAGTGGCTCCATTTTCCCTTCCAGCATTCCTTGCAGCGCCCCCGGCTTGAAGAGCCCAAAATAATCTCCATAGATGTAACAGAACATCACACTTGCCCACAGGGCTGAAATCTTCATCTTCACGTGGATCTTGACGTCGTCCAAGACTGTTGCGGGCCTCCTCATTGGGTCCATGTTTTCTCCTTGCTTCGATTCCCCCAGGAGCAATGCGCTGCAGCCTCGCGGCCCAACGCCCGCGTTCAGCGGCGCGCTAGGCGAGTGCGTCCGCTGCAGCGCCTCGTTAGGCAGACCCCTCACTGCCAATAGCTCTTACCGCGCTTCAAGTCCCAAGGGGCGCGGCCATCTGCGAACCGGCCCGACAGGCCACCGTCGGTCACCTGACCGCGGAACAGACCACCACCGTGCTCTCCAGGTAGGCTGAACGCCACCCTTGAGCCGTCGACCGCCATCGGTACCACTGCCGGGACGCTTGGTTCGCCCTCGGCAACTTGGATGACGGCGTAATACCCCTTCGCGCTGTACACGACGAACACTTCCGTGCCCACGACATCACCTGCTTCGTCAATGTACCTCATGTCGCTATAGATACCGGTTACGCGAGGACTGCGAGTGCCGGCGGACGAGGTGATAGTCAAAAGCGCGACGGCTGCAACGCCGGTCTCCTTGTTCTGCCTAACGCTCCGGTTCAGGCGCGGCGGCTGAACGCGCATCGCAACTGATGCCACCTCCCAACCCCGCCCGCCGTCGCCTGCATGCGGTTGTTAGACGCCTGGCTATTTGAGCTCGAATACGACCGAGACACTGAACGTCATTTCTTCAACACCTGCCTCTACGATTGGTGTCTCGTTGTCGCCGAATGACCGCCCCCTGCTTAGCATCCCTTCGTCAGGATAGACCGATTGGTCCGATACGCAGAGAACATCAGCTAGAGTCTTTTTCGAAAGAGCCGCGAGCGCTTCTGCCCTGGAGCGCGCATCTTGAAACGCAAGTTCCAGCCCGTGCTGACGTGACCCCGTGGGGTCAGCAACGAAGAACCGAAGGTCACCTGCCTGATTAGCGCCAGCGCCCACGGCGGCCTGTAGAAGATCGCCCACGGAGCTGGTCTCCGAGCGCGTGACGGTCACCAAGCTTCCGACCTTGAAGCGGCGGGAGTGAGCTTTGGTAGCCGGCTCGGTAGTAATGTCGAAGCTTGAGGTCTGAACCTCCTCGGGTGTGACCCCCTTCTGCTTCAACGCCGCCAGTACTGCGTTGACACCGACTGTGTTTGCCTTGAATGCTTCAGCGACACCTGCGGCCCGCGTCTCGACCCCGACCGAGAACGAGACCCTGTCCGGGCGCAGGTGGACGTTGGCAACCCCGTGAACGCTGACACTCTTGCCAGTGCTAGAAACACACAGACTCGGCTCGGCGTAGGTCGCCGTTGTGAGCAAGACCGTCATGAGAGAAACCGCCAGTATACGCATTGGTCCTCCAGGCGTCTGACGCTCCGCCTAAGCTGCGGCGCGCGCGCGCCGCAGTGATTCCGCCGCCAACCTCCTGCGCGCCGTCTGCTTCAGCTGATATTAGGAGGCCGCAACGGCTGCATTCTATTTGAACTTCTTCAGAAGTTTGTCGATGTGTGCAGACTGGTGAAACAACCAGCTGGTGTGCTCTTGGGCCACCGGCTGTAGCTCCGCTGCGATGTGCGCCTTTACCGTTCGATTGTTGTCGAGGATGAGATTCGAAAGCCACGTATGAGCCAAGCCGACCCACGCGGTATCGAACGAGCGCCCTTCTTTGCCTTCCAATGTCCCGCGCGCCTGCTCAAGCAGAATGGTCGAAATATCATGTTCTGGCGGCGCGAGCATGAGGTGTCGGTCCCGGGCAACCCGTTCGAGCTTCTGCCGTGCCTCACTATGGGCGCCAGCGAGATCCTCGGCTGCCGCTCGCACCGCCTTATCGGCGCCGTGCGCCAGGGCGAGGTGTGCGAATTCGATCGTCATGTCGTGACGCTTGACGTAGAGGGAATAAAGCTCAGCCTCGCTCAGAGATCCGTCGACCGGAGCCAGAGCTGCCGAGAGGGGCGCGGCGATCAAACCCCCGATCAAGAGGCAGAGCAAAGTGGAAAGCTTCATACCATCCCTCCCTCCTAAATGTGGCGCGGACTGTTGCGGCCTAACGTTCGCATTGAGCGGCGCGCGGCTTCATCGCGCGTCCGCTCTCCAACGCGTTGGTATGCCTCTCTTTCGATCTACTTTGCGTTCCACTCGCACCCATTCTCTGCGGACGCGTCGATATCTTCTTCGAACATTAATATTTTTCCGTCCTTCTTTCGAAGGTATCGACATTCGGTTATCAGCGCGCCCTGGCTAACAACGAAATAGGTGCCGCCAGTTCCGTCTGAAGTAATTTCTTGCCATTGGGTCTCGATCTCCGACGGCCTTCCGCCAGGCGCCTTCTTTAGTCCCTTCTCTTTTGTGGGTCCTCTCCCAAAAGTGATCAGTCGTTGGAGGCCGGCTGGAGCCGGTCGTAAATGAAAGGCGCATCGGAAGTTCGGTTATCCTGCGCGGGCTTCCAAACCTGCGAGAGGAGGACCGACACCGATGCGCCTGGAGACT
>WNGL01011341.1_pt1 | contig 10213 bp, 6 predicted proteins | sample 5400591 | NCBI WGS metagenome assembly WNGL01 (sample SAMN13153377, study PRJNA577476) | soil metagenome | isolation source: 80 cm soil or saprolite under Garry oak tree replicate 1 | place: USA:California | collected 2016-06-15 | reverse complement strand
GTTCTTTCTTGCCTGGAGGTGAAGTCCGGTCAGCCGTTTTTCGACGCCGAACGGATTGAGGCCCTGCAGGGCAAGAGCGTTTACGCCTCGCCGGTCGGCGCCAGCGGGCGGGTCTATCTGCCTGGCCGCAACGGCGCGACGGTGGTGCTTAAACAATCCGATAAGCTCGAAGTGCTGGCAACCAACCGGCTCGACGAACAGTTCGATGCTTCGGCGGCCCTGTCCGGCAAAGAACTGTTCCTGCGCGGCCATGAATATTTATATTGCATAGCGGAGAAGGAAGCGGCGCATTGAATAATCAGGCCTCGCTCCTCAGCATCACGCATCAACCAAAACACAAAGCAACCTCATCATCGATCGTTCCTATGAAAAGAAATATTCTGCTGGGCACAATGGCCTTGCTGGCGGGTTCGCTGTTCGCAGCGGATTCCAGCCCCAAGGATGATGTCAAAAACGCGGCCAGGAAGCTCGCCGACAAAGACAATTACAGTTGGAAGACAACCATTGAAGCTGCCGGTGGCGGCGGCGGCGGAGGGGGCGGCGGTGGCCGCTTCCGACCAGGACCGACCGAAGGCAAAACCGAGAAAGGCGGCGCCACGGTTCTGTCCATGACCCGGGGCGACAACACCATCGAAGCGGTCTTGAAGGAGAGCAAAGGCGCAGTCAAGACTCCGGACGAGGGCTGGCGGTCGCTGGCGGACGTGGCCGCCGATACTGAAGGTCCCGGACGATTCATCGGACGGATGCTGCAAAACTTCAAAGCCCCCGCTGCGCAAGCCGAAGACCTGATCGGCAACGTGACCGACCTCAAATCGGCGGACGCAGTTTACTCGGGCACCCTCACCGAAGCAGGCGCAAAACAGTTGCTTTCCTTCGGCGGGCGTGGCGGAAGCAACGGACCGGATGTTAGCGGTGCCAAGGGCTCCGCCAAATTCTGGGTCAAGGACGGAATGCTCTCCAAATTCGAGTTCAACGTCCAGGGGACAGTTTCCTTTAATGGAAATGACCGCGAGGTCAACCGGACGACCACCATCGAGATCAAAGACGTTGGCTCGACGAAGGTGAGTGTGCCCGAGGAAGCAGCCAAGAAACTCTCCTAATGAAGACTTACAATTTTCAATTTTCAATTCTCAGGTCCCTTCTCGCGCTGGGCCTCCTTTTGGCCGCGGTTCTCCCTGGCCGAAGCGCGGAAGGTCCATACCATTTTTTGAAAGAAATCCAGGTCGGCGGCGAGGGTGGTTGGGATTATCTTTCGATTGACGAGATCGGGCGCCGACTCTACGTCGCGCATAACACGAAGGTGGTCGTCATCGGCCTTGATAAGCAGGAACTGGCCGGTGAAATCGCAGATACTCCCGGCGTCCATGGGTTTGCGCTCGCGCCCGCTCTTGGGCGCGGTTTTTCCAGCAACGGACGGGAAGCCAAAGCCAGCATTGTGGACCTGAAAACTCTGAAAACGCTGGCCAAGGTGGAGACCGGTCAAAACCCGGACGCGATCCTCTACGAGGCGGGCCAACAAGAGGTTTATACGTTCAATGGGCGAGGACACTCAGCAACGGTCTTCGAGGCGGCCTCCGGGAAGGTGGTTGCCAACATCCCGCTTTCTGGCAAGCCGGAATTCGCCGCCGGCGAGCCGAAAGCCGGGCGGGTCTATTGCAATATCGAAGATAAGAACGAGATCGCCGTCATTGACACCAGGACGCACCAGGTCGTGAACACCTGGCCCATCGCGCCGGGTGAGGAAGCCTCGGGCATGGCGATTGACCTGGAGCATCATCGGCTTTTCATCGGCTGCAACAATAAGCTCATGGAGATGATCGATAGCAGCAATGGCAAAGTCCTTGCCTCGGTGCCCATCGGGGAAGGCGTTGATGCGAATGCCTTCGATCCGGGCACCCGGTTTGCCTTCAGTTCGACTGGCGAGGGAACGGTGACCGTGGCGCGCGAAGATACGCCGGAAAAGTTGATCGTGGTCCAGACCCTCAAGACTGAACGCGGCGCGCGAACCATGGCGCTGGACCCCAGCACGCACAACATTTATCTGGCCGCCGCCAAATATGAAGCCTCGCAGGAGCAGCCCTCCGGCGGTGGCGGGCAACGGCCACGGATGGTCCCGGGCAGCTTCAAGATTCTGGTGTATGGAATGGAAAAGACTTCGGAGCGTTAGCCTGCATTGTTTGAACTCTCATGCGTCTGCCGATAACCTACAAGTCGCCGACATCGCAGGGCGCTGGCGTAGTGTGCCCTGCACTTCTGAGGTTTATGATTCTGTTCTGCCATGATTCTGTTGTATGCTATCTTTTGAATTTGTGGTAAACTCCGCCATATGCCGGTTCAAGTTTATCCACTGAATCGCGTTCAACGGCTTGTGATGCAGGCGGCTTTGCCCAGCTCCCTGCAAGGATGAGTAGGTGACAGAATCTTTTATGTTGTTATGAAAGTTGACTATACAATCTTACGTGCCGTGGCCGCGCACAGCCGCCGCGGCTTTCTGCGCCAGTTGACCCTCAGCGCCGCGCTGTTCACTGTTCCCGGAGCTTTCGCCGAGGAACTGGTGCGTACGCCGCGGCAGACTGAAGGCCCATTTTATCCCGACCATCTGCCGCTGGACACGGATAACGATCTGATCATCGTCAACGACGCGCTCACCCCGGCGACCGGTGAGATAACCCACCTCAGTGGCCGAATCCTTGACGCGGGCGGCGCGCCCATCCGCAATGCGCTGGTCGAGATCTGGCAGGTGGACAACAACGGCGTTTATTTGAACAGCCACGACACTCACGCCAAGCGCGATTTGAACTTCCAGGGCTTCGGCAGGTTCCTCACCGGCTCGACCGGGGAATATTACTTTCGAACGATCAAGCCCGTCCTTTATCCCGGGCGCACTCGACACATCCACTTCGCCGTCAAGACCAGGCGACACGACAAGTGGACTACGCAGTGTTACGTCAAAGGCGAATCGCAGAACGAACGTGACGGCATCTATACGTCAATCAAGGACCCGATGGCGCGCGCGGCGGTCACGGTTGACTTCGCGCCCATCCATGGCTCGCGCGTGGGTGAACTGGCCGCCAAATTCGACATCGTGATGGGATTTACTCCGGAGGCATAATGAGCCCGCTATTGCGAAAAATCATCTTCTATTGCTCACTGCCGGGCTTGGCCGCCATATCGTCGGCGGCGCCCCTGAGCTTCGATTTCAAAGACGCCAAGGGCGTTAATAATGTCATCTTTAAACTGGAAGCGCCGCTGGAAAAAATAAGCGGCAGCGGTGCCGGCCTCTCGGGCAAGGTCACCTTCGACCCGGACAACCCCGGCGCGGTAAAGGGGAAGATCGTTTTGGCGGTGGCGTCGCTTCACGTGCCGAATCCGCGCATGAAAGAGCATTTGCACAGTTCGATGTGGATGGACGCCGGCCAGTTTCCGGAAATCACCTTTGAACTGGTCCAGGCACAAGGCGTGAAGACCCAAGGAACCAATACCACGGCGAACATCGCTGGCAAACTGACCGTCAAAGGCGTTACCAGGGACGTGACCGTGCCGGTCAAGCTGACTTTCCTCAAAGACAAACTCAAAATGAGGGAAGGCAAGGAGGGCGATCTGTTGGTCGTTCAAGCCACCTTCAGCATCCAGCGGCGCGACTTCGGAATCAACGCCACCCGGATGGAAGACAAGGTCTCGGATACAATTCAACTGAGCCTCAATCTGGTGGGTTCCGCTCCGCGAAGTTGAAGCCGCCATCAAACCCCGAATCTGATTTCCGCGGCGAAACCCTCACTTTGGCCAATACCAGCACGCCGGCCATTTTTTGTACGAGTCGATTGGCTTGCCCGGGTTCCAGTTCGTGCTGGACCTACTGGAAACGTCGGCGCATCCGCTTGTCAGAGTTTCAGCCGGTAGAACGTGGCCGGCCCAGTCGCCGGGACCGTCACCTGAAACACTCCATTGGTCGTCACCACCGTGTAGGTCGCGTTCGACCAGGTGTCAGAAAGGAGTAGGTTCGAGGTTGATTGCAGCGTGTAGGTTGACGTGGACACACTGGCGGGCCAGGACAACACCACGCTGTTGCCGGCGCGCGCGATGCTCAAGGGAGGTTGCGGCAGCAGTCCATAGACATTCAAGCGGTTGGAGAACGTGGCCATATAGACCTTGCCGTTCACGACCGTGGGCGCGACGAACTTGGCGAAGTTGCCTAGCGAATCCCGCGCCCTGACCATATCGGAGTTCCAAAGTTCAGTGCCCACATCCTGCGCATTGTAAGCATGCAGGGTGCCCGCCACGGTCGCCTGGTTGGCATTCGCCGTGGTGTTAATCGAAGCCCATACGATGCCGCTGCCCGCGGTTGCGCCATTGGCTGAAAGCGCCAGGATGCCGCCGGGTTGCCCGCCGCCGCCGATGGTTGTGCTCTGGGCATAACCGTTGGTGTCGAACAGCCCGTTGGAGAATTGGTATTGCCGCAGGCTGTCCGATGATGCAGCCCAGATATAGGCGAATGAGCCGTTCGGGCCGTCCCACCACACCGGCCCGCCATGAATGGAGTGCGCGCCAATGCCCCAGCTTTGCACGATGTTGTCGTCCACAGTACCCGAGCTGCTTAGGCCGCCCATGTTATCACGGTTGACCAGATATAGAACCGACCCATTGGGTCCGGATTTGCCGCCGGAGAGCAGCAAGCTTGTGCCGGGGATGAGCAACACGCCGCCGGACCCCAAATCGGCGTCCGTCCCATTGAGACTGTCAAAGTTGTAGGGCGTAAACCAGCTTGTAAGGGTTAAGTCGTTGCCACTGGGAGTAAGCCGCAGAAAGCTCTCGCCAAAATTATCCACCCCATCGAACGTGCCGTTGCCTGTGGAAAGGTATAAGTTACCGTCGCTGTCAGCCGCTGGCCCTTGATTGCTCATCCAGATCCCCGCCTGCGAGCCGTTGGGCGTGGCATTGTAGGTGATCGGCGCTTGCTGCATATTGGTCGCGTTGTAACCGATCACCCACCCGTGATACGGAGTCCAATCACAGTGCGAGGACCAGGCAATATAGACCATCCCATTTGCCAGCGTCAGCGCCGGGCGCTGGTTCTGCTTATAAGGATCGAAAACAACGCCGTTGGTTGCGGCGATGAACACCGGGCTGTTGGGCCGCTCAACTCCGGTAGTCACGTCCAGTGCGTGGAGCTTTTGAACATAGGTCGTGCCGAATTCTTTCGTGCGCGCCACCACGTAAAGCGTGCCTGAGGCCGGATCAATCACCGGAGCGCCCACAATGCCCAGTTTGCCGCTGAAATCCTGATAACCGCCGCCGCAGGCGCCGGTCATGTCGGAATTGCGCGGCGCAACAATGTTGGGCGGGTTGATAAAGCTGTTGGTCCAATATGGCCTGGCGACCGACGCGTCGTCGGCATCGAAAGCATAAAGTGTGTCGTTGACGGTGGCGACAATGACCAGGTTGTGAGTGCCTTTGCCCAGGACATTGACGTTGGTCATGACCAGCGGTTGGGCGTAAATTTGGTCGTCCACCGCGCGCGTGAACACCAGGCCGAACTGTTTGGGATTGACGTTGCTGGTGTTCAGGATGGTTTCGTTGAGATTCATTCCCGTCCGGCCGTTGTCGTTGTGCTGGGTCAGGACTGCCACGGCTGAAAACCACAAGTCTGCTGCCGATGTAGTGAAAGTCTGAGATGGCCTGGCCCAGGCGGCCCCTGCCGCGTTGACGGCTTTAGCGGTGTAAAAGTAGGGCGTGTTCGATGACAACCCTGTGACCGTCTGCGCGAAAATCCCCGTTTGCAAGCCCAAGGCAACGCTCCGCGTCCAGGCGCCTGCATTCGTGCCGCCGTCCGCCGTCCCATAGTAGAGAGTAACCGTCGTTGCGTCGTTGCCGGTAACGAGGACTTGCCCGTTGAGCGTTGCCATGGTCGCTTGAACGTTTGTGGCCGGTAGATTCGTCACCAGCGCGAGTGTGACCGGCGGCGTGGCGAAGCTGAGGGAGGGTGTCGCCCAGGCCTCGCCGGCGGCGTTCACGGCTTTGGCTGCGAAGAAATAGGTTGTGTTGAGCGACAGCCCCGTGACCGTTTCCGCGAAAGCCGCGCTCTGTACGCCCAACGCAACGTTGTTCGACCACGCCTCGGCGTTGAGGCCGCCATCGGTCGGCCCGTAATAGACGGTGATCGCGGGCGCGTCCCCTCCTGTGGCCAGCACCTTCCCGTTGAGCGTCGCCGAGGTCGGCGCGATGTTCGACGCCGGCAGGTTCGTCACCACCGCCAGCGCGGGCACGAAGACGGTGATCGCCGCGGAGTTGCTGGCCGATCCGTTCCCGTTGCTGGCCACCACCATCACGTTGGTGTAGGCGCTTGTGACCGACGGGGTTGCGTAAGTTGATCCGGTCGCGCCACCAGCCAGGATGCCATTTGTGTACCAGGCATAAGTAATGTCCCCGGGCCCGTCGCTCAGGACGTTGAAGGTTGCCGGGTTTCCCACCGCCACAGTGGTATTGGTCAACGGCAGCGTAATCACTGGCAGGCTGTTGGTCGTATAAACCAGAAAATTGTCCCACGCGTCAATGCCGCCATTCTGGAAAGCGCGCAGCGCAGGCCATACCGAGGAGATGACGGCGATGTCCTGCCCCGACTGGCTCTGAAGAGTTGAGAAAACGACGATGTTTCCACCTGGGCTTTGGCCGTCCACGCCGTAATCGTAGAGCGCGCAGGCGGCGTCAAAATCTCCAGAACCTATAAACGGGGCGGTGTTGGTCAAACTGACGACGAACTTGTACCAATGCCCGACTATAATCGTCACGTTGCCCAGCGCTGTCTCGATGGGTGTCGTGTTTCCAGTCCGGTACTGTTCACGTAATGACCAGACCGTCGAGGCGGTCGGCACGAATCGGAAGCTCTCGAACGCGAGACCGGCATTATTGTTCAGGCCGTTGGCATCGGTGTTCAGGATGCCGAGTTGGACTTTGTTTCCGCTGGTTTGGCCATTGGCTTTGAGGAGCACGGAGAGGGTGATCGTCGCGCCGTTGGTGGAGAAGTCCCAACTTCCGCCATTGTAAGCCGCAGTCGTATCGTTGCTCTGAAATACGCTGACGCCGCCGCTCCCCCCCACGCCGGCGGTGGGACTTTCCATGAATGAATAATTGCCGCCATCGAAGCCCCCGGCGTCGTTCCAGGGATTGAAATTGTTTGTATATTGTCCGGCCGAATTGAAATCGAGAAAAACCGTTTGAGCAAAGGATGGGGCGGCGCAGCAACCGAGCAAAGTGAGCAGCCACAGGGCGGCGCGAGATGAATCGTTACCTGAGTTAAATCGGTGAGATGATTCACGAAAAAGGCGCGCGATTGTGTGCATGAATGAACTGGTCACCTTTAAGCACTCGCATTTGTTTCTGTTGGCGGGCAGCAACGATCCAAATCAAGCGCAGACCGATTTCTGGTATTCGGCGCGATTGGCAGTGCCATAAGGAGAACACCATGAGAATAACACGCGCGGCGAGGACGTCAACAACGGGCTAACTCGTTTCCTTGCCGGGTCGTTCGTGCCGGCACCTTCGCGCGGGGCAACAAACGTGCTCAGGCGCGGCCGCGTCGAGGCCGTTCACTCAGTCCTCGGGTCCTCGGGGCCAATTGCGCCCACAAAATCAAGTACGCGACAGCGTCTCTCAATCGCCTGAGCTCCCGGTCGCGGTTTTCATTTCTTCCATCATCTCGCGCAGAGACAGGTTGGACCAGCCGTGGCCCTTGCCTGCGCCATAGACAATTTTGCCGTCGAACGGCGGGTTGGCTTCGGACAGGAAGCCGTCGAGCAGATGGACGGCGTTGTTGAGGAAATAGTTGTCGGCTTCGCCCGAGGTGACGTGGAGTTTGCCGCGCAACTTCGGAGCGAGTGTCTGCCAGTTCCGCTCGAGCACCAGACGCAGGTCGTATTTCTCCCAGTGTCGGGCGACCGCGTGATTTATTTTGCCGGTGTCCGGCTCCCATAACGGGACGGGCAAACCGTTGGCGCCGCGTGGACCGAAAGCGGCGTTCCAGGCGCCCCATTGCTGGCCGGACAGGGTGTAGCTATTAAGGCGGCCAAGCAAGTTCTCCATCTGAACTTCGCGGCGCATCGTCAGCGTGACGTCGCCGTCCAAATCGCGCGCGCTGGGCCGCTCGCAGTCGTGCTTGTTGACGAAGGCGTTGTCATCTTCGTAAATGTTCACCAGCTCCAGGGCCCGAAAGTCCACCGGGTCGGGGCAGGCCGCCCAAGCGCCGTTGAAGAAGTCCGGATAAAAAGTCTGCAGGGCCAGCGCCACCCAGCCACCGGTGGAGATGCCGGAAAGGATCCGCGCGCGCGGCTGGCCGAGTGCGCGGAAGTTCGCCTCGATATTAGGAATCAATTCCTGGACCAGCGCGTCGCCATAAGGACCGTTGTTGGCGGAATTGATTTGGTACGAATCGCCGTATGGTCCCGCGCCGTCAAGTTGAAGGAGAATGAAACGGGGTGTGTCGCCGGCTAGCCAGCTTCTCCTGAACTCGGAATCTTCGGCCATGAGCATGATGGCCCTGGTGTAGCGCGCGTTGAGGCCGCCGATATTGACCCAGAGCGGATAGCGGCGCGAGGGGTTGCGCTGGTAATCGCGCGGCAGGACAAGGCCCGCCCGCAGGAGGATCGGTCGGCCATGAAATTGGCTCAGCAATCTCGACTCAAGCTTGATGAACTTGACGTACTCGGTTTCGGGCGGCAACTGTTCCGGGGGAACTTGGCGGCTCAACTCGAGTGGGAATCTGGCGCCGCGCGACGGATTGAGGCGAAGTTCTTGTGGCAGGCTGAACAGATTGCCCGGCGCGTTCGGCGAGCGCAGGTCCTTGTTGAAATCAAACAATGCCTGGACGAAGTAGTCCCCAGGGCGTAGTTGGGAGAGACTGGAGCCGGGGGAAATGAAGGCGCGTTTATCCAGGACCGCAACGGCGCCGGGCGCAAAGCTGTTCTGGTCACGCGCTAATGCCGCTGGGGCATCAGGGCCGGTCTGACCCAGCATGAGGCGCGGTTCGGGGTCGTTGGTCGAGCTGAGAATGACGAAGAGCCGGCCAGCTTGCGGGGCAGAGGTCAGTCCCTTTTCGATGGTCACCTCGAAGCGCAGATGGGTTGCACCCGGCCATTCGACAGCGCGGACTGCGACGGAAGCCAGGCAGAGCAGGGGCAGAAGGAATGCCAGGACGCTGGAGGGACGGAGGCGAGGGACGGTTAATCGCGATAGCCGATTGCAGATTGCCCACGGCCTGGACAGAGGTCTCATGCCGCTCGCCGACAAATGAGCCTTGGTCATTAGCCGCCAGACAATAGCCCATAGCCAGGGCGGCAGGGCAGCCAGCAGGCGGATTTTTTTCATTTGGCGAGATGGGCGGCGTTGGCGGGGATGACGGGTTGGCTGTCGCGGCACAATCGTTGCACCACCAAAATGGCCGTCGAGAGCGAAATGCCGCTGCAGATCAGGTAGGGCAGCCAAGGATGATAATCCAACAGTGTGGCGGCGAACACGGGAGCGACGATGCGCGCCAGGCTGCCGGCGCTCTGCGCGACCCCGATGGTTGCGCCCTGTTCGTGCGCAGGCGTGAGGATGGAAATCAATCCAAATACTGGTGGCCGCGTTAGCATCGAGCCGATGGACAAGACGGCCAGCACTACGAGCAACAGACCCCAGGCGATCACCCCGCTGCCGTGGATGAACGGGATGGGCGCCAGACCGGCTGCCAACAGAAACAGGCTGTTGGCAATAACTCGAGGTTCCCCGCTCTTTTTGACCATGCGACCGATCGCCCCGCCTTGAACGGCTGCGCCGACGATTCCGCAGTAGGCAATAAGGTAGCCGCTGATTTTCATGTCCTGATGAGTGGCCACGCCCAGGTGAAAATTTTTGCTGATGAGCAGACCCAACGTGGTTTCAAACGACGCGAAACAGAAAGTTGCCAGAAAAAACACGCCAACCAGCAGGCCGATTTTTGGATGACCAAGCGTGTGCAGCCATTGGGCAAGCTGCGGTCTGCCGGTGACGTGTTCCGAACTGGGTTTCCAGCTCTCGGGCAGAATCGCGAGCGCCAAGAAAAAGTTCACCGCACATAAACAAGCTGCAAGCCCGCCCGGACCCCGAAGGCCAAACAGATGAATGCCCAGGGAACCCAGCGGCGGACCGAACACGAAACCCAGGCCGAAGGCCATGCCGATCAATCCCATTCTCCGGGAACGTT
>WNGL01031193.1_pt1 | contig 10214 bp, 6 predicted proteins | sample 5400591 | NCBI WGS metagenome assembly WNGL01 (sample SAMN13153377, study PRJNA577476) | soil metagenome | isolation source: 80 cm soil or saprolite under Garry oak tree replicate 1 | place: USA:California | collected 2016-06-15 | reverse complement strand
CCCTCAGCTCCATCAGTGCCCCTTGGTGTAACTGGCAACACGCCTGACTCTGGATCAGGAGAGTCCTGGTTCGATCCCAGGAGGGGCAACTAGAAGCGCGATGCGAAGTTTCTCGGCGTCGCGCTTCGTCGTTTTTCTGCGACTGTCATCGTTTCTGTATGCGTTGCGACGACGTGATTTCCACACGTTTGTAGCGGCGATGCGGCTTTTTCGCGCTTCCTCCCGAACAGTGGTCAGGAGAGTGATGGGCCGTTGGCTGGCATCTTGTGAGGTACGCCGACCAGAAAACCACTCGGGTGCCGTACGGTGAAGTGTACGGGTACGTGTTCGGTCGCACGTACGGTCGCCTGTACGGCGTCGTTTCGCTAGAAAATCTCGGTAGAGATCCCGGTAGAGGCCCGGTGCACGCCCGGTAGAGGGGCCGGTAGAGTGTTCGGTGAACTGAAAACGTCCGGGAAGTGCCGTAGGAACCTCCGGAGGGATCTGGATCTGAAACAGCGGCAGAAACTGAAAAAGAAACTGAAAAAAGGGCTGAAAAAAGACTGAGAAAAAGGCTGAGAAAAAGATGCAAAAAAGTCAGCCCGACGACACGCTTACCCCCGCCCGGCACCCGGCCGGCGCAACGGCTTGGGATTGTCCATCACCATCCGGATCGTCTCCTCGTCGGACAGCTGGTAGCACTTCAGCAACGTGCCCACGTCCTTCCAGCCGCCGGCGTCGGCGACGTCCCGCAAAGGGTAGAACTTCCGCTCCGTCGCGAACTTCCGGCGGAACGGATGCCATAGCCCACCTTTGGGCCGCTCGAGCTTGGCGTACCGATATGCCCGCTTGAGCCAATCCGCCGCGAGATGTCGGCTGACCGGCTTGTTCGGGTCGTTACGCATCGGAAACACGAGCGCGCTTCCGATCACGCGATGCTTCGCGCGAAACTCGAGCAGTACCCTCTCTACTTCCTTCGGCATCGGCACCACCCAGGTCTTGCGCTTCTTGTCGTGCTCGGCCCGCCAGCGGATTGTCTTCTTCTCGAAGTCGAAGTCATCCCACCGGAGGTTTCGCACACTGCCGAGCCGCCTGCCCGTCCAATCCATCAACTTCATGAGCAACGGCATCAACGGACTGACTCGGTCGGCCACCGCGAGCAGCTTCTCTACCGTCTCGCTGTCCAGCACCGGCCGATTCGGGTTCGGCTCCTTCGGGACCACGTACCCGGCCAGCGGGTTGCGATCGAGTAGCGGCCGGCCGTTCTCGTAGACCATCGTTGCCCACGTCATCATCTGCTTGAGCAGCTTCAGGTCCGTATGCACCGCCGTTTGGCCAACGGGAGTACCGCTGACCTTGCCGGACCGTCGCGCCGCCGCGTATTCGGGCATCCGATCTGGCGTCAACTGCGACACCGGGGTCTCCGCGCCGAACCACTCGATCATGTACGCGCCAAACCGGGCGCATCCTTTCGTGTAGTGAACGGTTTTCAAAGAGCCGTCGCGCGTGTGAGTGCTGCCCGCGAGAAAACGCGCGACGAGGGTCCCCAGCTGGAGAGGTCCCGACAGATCCTCGCCCGACTCCCGCAGTCTCACGAGCTCGCCTACATCGCGTAGGGCGCGCTCGCGGTCGCGGTGGCCGAGGCCGGTCTGGGTGTACTTGCTGCGCTCCGGGTCCCAGACGGCTGCGTGCAGCTTGCCGCCCGGCTCACGCTCGTAAACCCGGATGCGATTCCCCCGCTCGGTGCCCACGGTTCTCGACCAGCGTTTCGGGATGGCCATTTAGGCCTCCTTGCCTCTCTTGAAGAGGCGGCTGGCGAGATCGTGTACGTCCGCAGGGGGAGTATGCGGCTGGCCTGCCTTGGTGGGAAGATCGGCCACGCGGACCTTGATGCGGCCGCGGGAGCCGGTCGGCCGCATGTCGGGGATGTGGCCCTTCCTTACTAGTCGCGCGAGGTGGCCTTCGCAGTACCCCGAGATCCGTGCGGCCTCGGGGAGGTACACGATGCGATCGGCCTCGGATATGAGGGCAGTCTCGACCTTGGTCGCCGCCCACTCGAGGGCGCGGGCCGGGCCCTCGGCGCCGAAGGACTCGCGGAGTTCCTCGGCCTTTGCGCGGATGTCCGCAAGGCACTGATGAAGACTGCGATGCTTGATGGCCGGCAAAAAGAAAACACCCCTCCCGAAGAGTTTCTCTCCGTGAAGGGTGTTGTCCCGCGTGGGGATTATGCGCGCGCCGGCGCGAGAAAGTCAAGGTCCGGGCTCCGGCGCGCGGCCGTTTAGGGGCTCTATGGGGCTTTCCAATGCCGCAAAAGCCGCCCTCCATGCCGCAAAAACGCCCTACCGTCACTTCTTATGAGGGAGCAGATTCGCCCCCTCGGCGACAGTGGATACCTAGACCTGATGGATCTGACAGCGAGTCAACGGCAGGCGATCGCCCATGAGGGGGGGAACCTCCAACTCATTGCCTGCGCCGGCTCCGGCAAGACTGAGGTCGTCGCTCGGCGCGTGGTGCATCTTCTCGATCCCGCTGGGGGGACGCTCGCTCCGCGCAACATTGTTGCCTTCACGTTCACTGACAAAGCCGCCGCAGAGCTCAAGGAGCGGATCGTCACTCGGTGTCGCGAAGCCCTTGGCGACATCCCTGGACTGGCCGAGATGTACGTCGGAACGATCCATGGCTATTGCCTTCAACTGCTACAGACTCACCTCTTTGAGTTCCTCAAGTTCTCCGTGTTAACCGAGATTCAGACACGGCTGCTCGTTTCACGAAATAGCGTCAAGTCGGGTCTCTCGGGCGTCGAGATTATCTCGGGGCCGAGCGCGGGGCAAAGACTGAAGCGTGGCCCGCAGGACGTGAAGATCTTCCTTGAGGCACTGAACGTCATTCGGGAAGACAACGTTGACTTTGGTGCTGTGCCGGCCGGACTGAAAGCGGGATACGACCAATACACCGACCTGCTGGATCAGCACCGGTATCTGGATTACTCCAGGATCATGGTCGAGGCCATCGCGGCACTGTATGACACACAAGATCCAGCGAGGATTCGTTTGCAAGAAACGCTTGCATCAGAAGTGAAGTACCTAATCGTGGACGAGTATCAAGACGTAAATCCGCTTCAGGAAAGCTTGATCTGGCGACTCCACGAACTCGGTGCGCGAGTCTGCGTTGTGGGTGACGATGACCAGACAATCTATCAGTGGCGGGGTTCGGCGATTCGGAACATCCTCGACTTCGCAAAGCGCTACCCACCGGCCGAGAACATCACCATCGCGGAGAACTTTCGTTCTAGCCCCGGAGTGGTGGACACTGCTCGACTAATCGCTCAGCTAAACACGAATCGCTTAGAGAAGGCCATGTTGTCTGGTGGGCATCAACAGTTCGAGCGGGGGGATCTTTTAGCGCTTTCGTTTGCCACTCCTGATCAGGAGGCGGCCTGGATCGCGAATCGGATACTCGCTTTGCGAGGTGTGCCATTTGTAGACGAACCCGGAAGTCCCGCTCGCGGGCTGAGCTGGGCTGACTCCGCTGTGCTACTTCGGAGCGTTAGAGGCAACGGTGACGTCATAACCGCTGCATTCCGAGCTGCCGGAATCCCATACATTATCGCCGGGCTGAGTAACCTCTTTGACGCTGCTGAAGTTCAAGCAGCCGTTTCACTATTTCAGTATATCGCGGGCGACGTCGACTTGGCTGCTGTGAAGGCCTCCTGGCTCAATGCGGAGGTCGGTCTGACAGATGCGGACTTACAGGCCGGCTTCGCGGTCTTGGACAATGCAAAGTCTTGGGAGGCTGGGAAGCGCTGGGGAGCGTACAATATTCAGCGGGCGTACCTGGATTTCTTGGCGGCCGTCGGACTGCGCGAAGAGCGCGTACCACCGACGACCGCCGGCGCCGCGCGAGGGGAAATCGTCTACTCGAACCTCGGCAAGTTCAGCCAAGTCATTTCTGATTTCGAGCAGATCTACTTCCAGTCCGATCCCCAGGAGAAGTACCGAAGCTTTGTTTGGTGGTTGCAGAACCAGGCGCCTGAGTACTACGAGGAGGGTGGTGAGGACGTAGGGTTTGCGCAGCCCGACGCCGTTCAGGTGATGACTGTGCATCAAGCGAAGGGAATGGAGTGGCCGGTAGTGTTCGTTCCAGCTCTCCAACAAAACCGATTCCCATCAACGACCGGTGGTAGAGGTCGTACGAAGTGGCACATTCTTCCATCGGCTGCAGTCCCGGATGCGGGACGTTACGATGGATCGGAAGAAGACGAGCGAAGACTCTTCTATGTTGCGCTGACGCGAAGCAAGAAGTTTTTGTACTGCTCGTTTGCACCTATCCCAGCGAACAGGCTTTACAGGCAACCTTCTCCGTTCCTGGGAGAGTTTATCAGATCGTCGCGAGTCCTTACGCAACCGCTCGATATCCCGGATGCGGGCAAGATTGCACCCCGACCGAGACGCGAGACCCCAAAAGTCATTCTGAGCTTTAGCGAGCTAAAGTATTTCTTTGAGTGCCCTTATCAGTTCAAGCTTCGCTTCATATACGGCTTCAACCCGCCCCTACACGAGGCACTAGGTCTCGGGAAATCGATTCACGACGCCTTGGCCGAGGTGCACAAGCGAGCTAGAGCGGGAGATATCCTCAAAGAAGAGGATGCAGAGGAGTTGGTCGACGGGCACCTGCACGTACCATTTGCCTATCCCGCTCTGAAGACCAATCTCCGTGAAGCCGCGATTGACGCAGTGAGACGGTATCTAAGGGAGCATGGATCGACCTTGTCCCAGACCCTCCATTCCGAGCAACAGGTCGAGATCCAAGTGCCTCCCGGGATCACGGTCAACGGTCGAATCGATCTGATCAAGCGCCTGGACACCGGTGAAGTAGCGATTGTCGACTTCAAGTCATCGGACCGAGCGCAGGCGGAAGACGTGACTCGTGCCCAGCTGCACACATATGCCATGGGCTACCGCCAGTTGACCGGCAACGACGCCGACCTGGTTGAGGTGCTCAACCTCGATAAGGAAGGCAAGAGTGTCCGCGAGGTCGTGGACACTGCGACCTTGGCAGCTACTGAAGTGGACATCGGGAAGGCTGGGAAGGCCATCCGGGAGAATCGGCTGGATCGACTGGGCGGTTGGTGCGACACGTGTCGGGACTGCGACGTGGTGGGAATCTGCAGGAAGCGTGAGGGCGATCGAAAAAAGAGCAGGTTCGAGATTTGACCGAGGAGATCCTCTAAATGCCTTCGAAGAAGCGCGGTGGGAAGAGCGATAAGAAAGTCACTCGCTACACGTACGACGAAATCAAGGAGCCGCGCACGCCCGAGACAGGGCACACCGCACTCCTGCCTGCCGAAGAGCAGGTGGTAACCCTGCCCATGGACAACGGGTGGAGCAAGGCGATCGAGGTCGGCAAGTTATCCGAACGCCCACGAGGAGGGATGGAAGAACAAGCTCATTTGCGGTGACTCGCTACACGTAATGGAATCGCTTCTGCACTATGAGGGCCTGCGCGGCAAGGTGCAGATGGTATACATCGATCCGCCCTACGGGATCAAGTACGATTCCAACTTTCAACAACGCGTCGATACAGCAGACAATGAACCCGACGATGAAGCCGATGATGTGCTAACTATCAAGGCGTTCCGTGACACCTGGACACTGGGACCACACTCGTATCTGCAGTATCTCCAAGAACGACTGTATCTGTGCCGAGAGTTACTTGCCGACACCGGTTCCGTCTTTGTTCAAATAAACGATGACAATGTTCACCGAGTCCGCCTGCTGCTAGACGAGGTCTTTGACTCAAAGAATTACATAAGCCAGATCGCGTTCCAAAAGACAACTAGCCAGACGTCAGAGACCCTTGGCACGATCTGCGACTACCTAGTCTGGTACGCAAAGGACAAAGCTTCATTCCGCTATCGACAACTGTTTGAGCCCAAGACTCTTGGCGGCGAAGGGTCGAAAGAATACACAAACGTTGAGTTGCCGTCCGGAGAGGTAAGAAGGATCACGGACGAGGAACTTGATGATCCTAACCGCTTACCGAAGGGTGCCAAGGTCTTCGCCACAGACTCCATCGTGTCGGAGGGCGGGTCGGAAGCCGGGTCCAAAGATATTCCGATTGATGGACTTGTACTCCGCTGCGGAGAGAATCGCCACTGGAAGTGCGGTGTGGAGGGAGTGAAGGCGCTCTGGCGAGCCGGCCGCCTAGTGAAGCGCGAGGGGCTAAGAATCTACAAGCGATACTTCAATGACTTCCCCTACATCCCGCTGAACAACGTCTGGCTTGGTCTGCGAGGAGAAGCGAAGAAAGACTACGTCGTCCAAACATCTGCTACGGTAGTCGAGCGGTGCATCGCGCTCGCAACGGAGCCGGGCGGCATTGTGTTTGATCCCACCTGTGGGTCTGGTACGACTGCCTTCTGCGGAGAAAAGCTCGGCCGTCGTTGGATCACGTGCGACACGTCGCGTGTGGCGACGAACAAGACACGACAGCGACTCCTGTCGGGGCTGTTCGAACACTACAAAACCAGCAACGGTGTGATCAGCGGGGGATTCCGGTACCGCACGGCACCTCGCATCACCCAAAGCAGCATCGCCTACGGTCGAGAGCCTGAGCAAGTTGAACTTGTGGATCGACCAGAGGTCGACCCCGACGCATTCCGTGTCTGTGGTCCTTTCGAGGTCATGTCTCTTGGCCGGTACTCGCTCGAGGACTGGAAGGGCTACGTCGTCCGCGAGGCCGCTGGCGTCGGCGAGCCGGCGAAGCTCGAGAACTACATCGAGGTGATCTGCCGGCTCTACAGGAAAGACGCGGCGATCCAAGGCGCGAGCGGCCTCGTGCACGCCGTTGCGGAGACCGAGAAGGAGAAAATCGCCATCTCGGTCGGCCCGGTCTCGGGGCGCGTGACGGCGAAGCAGATCAACGACGCGGTCCAGGACGCGCTGGCATCCGGCATCCTCGAGGTCCACGTGCTGGGTTGGGCGTTCGAGGCGAACGTCGGTGAAGTTAAGTCGCAGCTCGAGGCGCGTGGCAAGGTCAAAGTCGAGCTCATCATGATCCGCCCTGACACGCTGGCTGAAGGGCTCAAGGCGACGCAGCCCGAGATGCTGTTTTCACCGCTCGCGTTGCCGGATATCAAGGTGAAACTAAAGAGGAACGGCAAGGGCCCCGAGGCAGAAGTGACGCTTAATGGCGTGGCGCTTTTCGACCGCAAGCGCCGACACACCGAGTACAAGCACGCCGACTCGGGCTACATCTCGGCTTGGTATATCGACGAGGACTACGACGGCGACTGCTTCGTAGACTGCCAGATGTTCTTCGACTTCAAGAAGGCACCGAATCTGAAGGCAGCGCTCAGGGCGGAGGTAGACCCGGAGGAGTACAAGTTACAGCTGACGTCCCAACCCTTCCCGGTCCGAGGCTACAAGCGCATCGCGGTCAAGGTCGTGGATGTCTACGGCAATGAGTCCACCGTAGTCCACGACCTGAAGTAGAGAGACGCGGCCATGGCCTACGTCGTCGACCGCGTCGTCATCTGTGACGCCTTCCGCGAGCCCGACCAACACTATCAACTGCTCCCCGGCGGTAAGTCGAAGCTCGTCAAGGAGCGGCGGCCGTCGATGCGCTTTCTCGCCTCCGCCAGGGATGTGGCAGGTGGCATCGCCGGCGTCGTCGGAAAGGAGGCGGGTCTCTTCGAGGACATGCTCGCCTCGAGCGAGCAGCGCAACGACTTTGTCAATCAACTCCGCGACGAGGTGCGGGCATGGCGCGAGGCCGGCTATCCCGGCACCGCGCTAGTTACTCGACGGCTGCTCGAGTGGTGGTTTGAGCGCGACGAGGAGCGTCGGGCGATCGGGCGGCGCTTCTTCTTCTGTCAGCAGGAGGCAATCGAGACCGTCATCTACTTCTACGAGGTGCAGAGGCGCCGGAGGATGCCCGAGACGGGTGATCTGGTGCGCTATGCGCTCAAGCTCGCGACCGGAACGGGTAAGACCGTCGTGATGGCGCTACTGGTCACATGGTCCACGCTGCACAAGCACAAGGTGAGCGGCTCGTCGCTCTCGGTGAACTTTCTCGTGCTGGTACCGAACCTCACCGTGCGCGACCGGGTGAGCGGCGTGCCGCGCGGTGATGGGCTCTCCCATTCCGGCGAGCACAATCTCTACGACGCCTTCGACACCGTGCCGCCTGAGTATCGCGACGAGTTCCACCCGAACGTGATGGTGCGCAACTGGCAGGGCATCCCACTGGAAGGGAAGCGTGAGGACTGGATCTCCGAAGAGGTCGCGGAAGAGGGACGGTTCATTCCCGCCGCGGTCCTGCGGGCCATGCGCCGCCGGGCTCAGCAAGACCCGAATGCTGTTATCCGTCGGATTGGCGGGATCTGGTGGTGATCAACGATGAAGCGCACCACGTCTACGGAGAAAAGCGCACGAAAAAAGGGGAGGACCCCGGGTACATCAAGTGGAGCAAGATCATCGACCGGGTGTCGAAGGCGGCGAAGCTACCGCTGGTCGTGGATCTCTCAGCCACGCCCTGGTACGGCTCCGGCTCGCCCAAGCCGGAGGGAACGCTGTTCGAGTGGCTCGTGTCGGACTTCCCGGTCTACGACGCTTTCGAGTCCGGCCTCGTCAAGGTAGTGCGGCTTCCCGATCCCGATGAGAAGGGTCGGATCTACCTGGACCTCTGGGATCTGGTCAAGGGTGCCAAGACTAACGAGGAGTACATCCGTGCGTGCAAGGGCGCAATCGCCAGCATCTACTCGTCGTGGAAGAAGGATTTCGAGGAATGGAGCTCGACGTTCGACTTCGCCCGGGGGCCTAGCCCGGTGCTACTATGCGTGGCTGACAACGCAGCCCGTGCCGCTTGGCTCTTCGAACACCTGACGCGGGAGTATGAGCTGCTCCGCAACCCTGACGACGAAGATCGCAAACGATGGGTCACGATCCAGATCGACTCCAAGGTGTTCGACGCCGACAAGGGGAACGAAGCGGTCCTGCGCGAGATGGTGAACACGGTGGGGAGAAAGGGGATGCCGGGGGCAGAGGTCCGCTGCATCGTTAGCGTCCAAATGCTTACAGAGGGATGGGATGTACAGAGCGTTAGCCACATCCTCGGCTTACGCGCCTTTGGCTCGCCTTTGCTAACGGAGCAGATCATTGGACGCGGATTGCGCCGGACGAACTACGACGTGCTGAACCAGCCGATCGAGGAGCGTCCGGAGGGCTCCGAGGAGACAGTGGATGCCTTCGGCATCCCCTTCGTAGGGTTTCCCGTCGAGAAGCGGAAACGCCCCAAGACTGGCGAGTGGGGGCAGAAGCCGGTCTGGATCGAGCCGGACGCCAAGAAGGCGAAATCCCAGGTCCGTGTCCCCAACGTCCGCTCGTGGGCGGTGGGTGTGGTCGAGTCGCTGGCCGATCTCGTGCGCGTCGAAGAGCTGCCGGAGGTTCGCCTCAATCCCAAGGAGACCCCACCCGACGTGCACGTCCGGCCGGTAGTCGGTGGGCAGCCCGAGGCGATCATGACGCTGGAGGAGTTCCGTAAGGAGTGGCCTCTGCTGAAGACGGCCTTCTTTACGGCCGAGGAACTCTTTGAGGCGACGAACCCCGGGTCGGCGGCCGATCTCGGCATCGGCCCAACCTTCGACGAATTGCTCGACGTAAGCCGGCGCTTCCTGGACTCACGGGTGCGTGCACTCGAGGTAGATGGGCAGAAGAGCGACCACCGCGACATTGGCATCTACTACTGGCGTCGGCAGGCGCTCGATGTGCTCGAGAACGCCGTCCGCGGCGTTGGAGTCGGTGGTGTCGAGCCAGTGCCAATCCTCGGCAACCCCGAGTGGCTCGACTCGGCGACCCTGCGACGGTTCCAGTGGACCGGATTGCTGGCCGATGGCAAGCGCTGCCACACGAACAAGGTGCCCTGCCACACCAATCTCGAGAAACAGTTTGCGGATTTCCTCGATCGCGCTTCGGACGTCGTCCGGTACTTCAAGAACGAGCGCTTCGGTTTCTCCGTGACCTACTACGAGTCGAATCGGCCGCGGCAGTACTATCCGGATTTCATCGTCGTGGCGCGGGAGGCGGACGGGCGCGAGGTTATGTGGCTCGCCGAGACCAAAGGGGAGATCAGGCCGAACACTCCTCTCAAGTCCGAAGCCGCCGCGATGTGGTGCGAGAAGATGAGTCGCACGACCTATGGCCAATGGCGGTATCTCTTCGTCCCCCAGCGGAAGT
>WNGL01011339.1_pt1 | contig 10215 bp, 9 predicted proteins | sample 5400591 | NCBI WGS metagenome assembly WNGL01 (sample SAMN13153377, study PRJNA577476) | soil metagenome | isolation source: 80 cm soil or saprolite under Garry oak tree replicate 1 | place: USA:California | collected 2016-06-15 | reverse complement strand
CTCCTGGCTGATGCATTACACACATCTGGTATTATAGCTGTGATTTTAGCAGCCCTACTGCTTGGTAGCTATGGTCGGCGTATCGGTATGTCTGAGCGCACACGCGAGGCGGTTGATGACTTTTGGAGCATACTGGCTTTTGTTGCTAATGCGCTGCTTTTTCTGCTGGTAGGCGCGCAGCTTAATCCTATTGAGTTTCTCTCTTCCACCTCAGCCATCACATTGTTGTTAACAGCGGGACTGGCCATTGTCGCAGTATTAGTAGCACGCCTGGCCATGGTACTAGTATTGCCTGCTCTTACACATCGCTTGAGAAGGCCTCTACCGCGCTCCTGGTTATTGACGATCTTCTGGAGTGGATTGCGTGGAGCGCTCTCGCTGGCGCTGGTGCTGGCCTTGCCTCTGGATGTGCCATCGCGGAGTACTTTGATTTTCTCGACCTACGCTGTTGTACTGTTTACATTGCTAGTACAGGGATTCAGTGTGCGCTGGATTCTGAGGAAGTTACCGTCGGCGTCAGCGTGAGCGATTGTAATAAGTACAGTAGACTTCATCAAAAAGCTTCTTAATGCTCATACTATCATAGGTGGGCAACCATTCAAGAAAAAGACAAAAAACCGGAAAAAAAGGCTGGGAGACCATCCAACCCCCTCACCCTCCCAATCATCTCCTCCCTCTTCCCTCGATCCTCAATCACCGGGGCCACCAGCTCATGAAAACGCGCTTCGAGCTGCTCCCAACTTAGCGAATTGTGCGGATCACCGAGGGGATACCTCACACTCGCGTGAAACTCCTTTCCATCGGCCATCTGCACATTGGCGACGGCACGCCACTCAGCGGGATAATACTCATCCAACTCCGGCGAGGTGTAGCACTCGACCTTCTGCATCAGTGTGCGTACCGCCGGATCACGCAACCATTCCTCCGTAAAGACCGCCAGTCCGGCCTGTCCCGTGAGCATGGCAATAGCGGCCCCAAAGGGCATACTGAACTGTGCCTCGACAACATTGCAGGCCTGCTGCTTTTGCTCGATGGGGTCTGCAATCAAGCCCCGTCCACCGGTGAGCACGCCACAACGCACATGGGTAATCTGTTGCGGGTCGGGATGATGTTCGCGCATAATTTCCAGGAGGCAATCAATGGGGCCGTGCATATAGCGACAGCAGGCATAGGGCTTGATCGAGACGGACATGATAGCGAAATCGTCGTGTGCGTTGCGTGCAAGCCTGTCTACGTCGCTTGTGGAGGAGTAGGCGTGAAGGAGGCCGTAGCGACTCTCCAGGATTGCAGCGGGTCCGACGAAGCCTGCTGCTGCCAGGCGTGCTGCTATGATCCCGGCGTGAGATGCCCAGCCTGGGTGGAGTCGTTTTGTCCATGCACCCTCATCCAGGTAGGCCATTGAGCCTGCCGCCATGCTGCCTGCTATACCCAGAGCCATGTTTGTCTGCTCTGGCGATAATCTCAGCAGTCGAGCGCTGGCTGTCGCTGCACCGAGAGTACCGCAGATGGCAGTGGGATGAAACCCTCGCTCGTAGGCCGCAGCCGGGTTGAGTGCTGCACCGACTCGGAGTGTTACCTCATAGCCTGCCACAACTGCTGCATAGAAATCCGCCGGTGATGCGCCTTGTTGCTCGGCGAGTGCAAGCGCCGCAGGAAACACGACCACACCAGGGTGCAGTGATGAGCGGTTCTCAACATCATCCATCTCCAGTCCGTGCGCTGCTACCCCATTGGCAAGTGCTGCCCATGCTGCCTCGGCACGCTCATGCCTTCCAAAAATGGTGGCAGCATCAGTATTTCCTGTAGCTATACTCTGCAACAATTGATAGGCTGCCAGGCTGGATGGGAGTACTGAACCTCCCAATGTGACGGCAAGATGATCGAGTAGCAGATAGCGTACACGCTCGCGTACTACTGCTGATAGGTCTTCACTACGCAGAGTCGCACAGAATTGGGCAAGATCGGCGGTGGGATGGCTTGTCATGAGGGTGGCTCCTTATCTATGAACTTGTATGCTTGCTTAGCATGCTGCGTTTGAATACGTACATTTGCTCAGGAATATAGTATAATCTATCAGATTGATCGGCGAGAAAGGAATAGTTTATGCCTACCAGTGACGCATCCCATCCACCCATGTCGCCAGATGAGAGCAAATTTTCCCGTCGTCCTGCTGAGATTGATCAATTTGTAGATCATTTCTTAGCAACAATGTGTGACCCCAGCCGTCGGCAGATCTTAGAACTACTTACCATACCGGATGGTAATGAGAGTGCCTCCACTATAGAACGACGTTCAGGTGATATTGCTAAAGCTCTAGGGCTCACGCCAGCTACTACTTCGGGACATTTACGTCAACTTTCTGATGCAGGACTTATTAGCTCTCGAAGAGAGGGCAATGTCATCTATTATCGGGCGAGCAATTATATGCTGGTGCGAGCCTTCCGCGATCTGCTCGTAGCGCTGGATAAGGAGCATGCCGCCCGTTTCGTCAGCAAGAGTGGGTGATATTTTCCAAAGCCAGTCCACATTCTTGGGATAGAAGGAACGAATATGGAACTGGACCAAGAGCCAGAGGTCGCCTCTGAGGATAGTCAAGTTGCCAACGCTATAGTTATGCAAGTCAATAGCTCAGAGTTCAACGAGGCTGAGAAGAAGCTATTAGAAGAAAAGTTGCGCGAGAGCGAGTGGCGATACCGTACTATGTTCGAGCAAGCCGCTGTTGGTATGGCCCATACAGGGTTAGATGGGCAGTTGTTGGAGGTCAATCGGCGCTTTTGTGATATTACGGGATACACTTGCGAAGAACTGCTCCACCGAAGATTCCACGATATTACCCACCCGGATTACCTGGAAGCTAGCCTGGCGAGCAGAGCTCGTTTGCTAACTGGCGAAGCTCAGACCTACTCGATGGAGAAGCGCTACATCCGCAAAGATGGTTCGCTTGTCTGGGCTCTGGTGACCGTGTCGCTCATCAGCACACCTTCAAACGAACCGAAGTACTTCGTTGTTGTTGTCGAAGACATCAATGAGCGTAAACAATTGGAGCAACGCACCCGCGAAGCTCTCGATAGTCTGTTGAAGATGGCTGAGGCCATCGTGCAATTGCCAGTGAGTACCACCGATGTTGAGTCCACATCAATCGTGCGAGACACCTCACCAGAGGTGAGTAGAGTTGAGCAACGACTGGTGGAGTTAATTCGCACTATACTAGGATGTCAACGTGTCAGTATCACCACTGTTGACCCACAGAAGGGCGAGCTACGTTCTGTGGCGGTCGTTGGACTCTCGCCCGAGTTGGAGAGCCAGTGGCGGGCGAGACTTCCGGGTTTCCATCTGAGCGAACAGTTGACTGGCTCTAAGATTGGCTCGCGCCTACAGAAAAATGAAGTGCTCGTTCTTGATATGACGCAACCCCCATTTAGTGACCAAACCAATCCATATAGTATACGCACTATGCTCCTTGCACCGATGTATGAGGGCGACCAACTTGTTGGTCTTCTGTCATTAGATCATGGTGGTACGAAGCATGAATACGCCGAGGAAGAGATTGCTTTGACAGGAGCCATTGCTAAGCTGGCGGCATTGGTGATCGAGCGCGAGCGCTTGCTACAGGAGCGAGCAGAGGCGCAGGCAAACGAGCTTGCCCTGCGCGAGGCCAATCGACGGATGGACGAGTTCCTGAGCATTGTCAGTCACGAACTGAGGACGCCGCTTACTACTATCAAGGCCAATGTCCAGTTGGCGCAGCGTCGCTTGAGGGGCATAGCACGTCAAGAGGCGGCGGATGTCGGCGATGTGGCTAGCAGATTCGATGTGGTACAAGAGTTGTTAGAGCGAGCAGTGCGGCAAGTTGGGGTGCTCAACCGACTGGTGAGCGACCTATTAGATATTTCACGTATCCAGGCCGACAAGCTCGAACTGCGTCTCCGTCCAGAGCCGTGTGACCTGGCGGCTATTGTTCGGGAGGTGGTTGAGGTGCAGCGCCAGGTGTCCTCCACGCGCAGCATTCGTCTGAAGATTTCTTTCAGGAAAGCTGTACCTGTGATTGCTGATGCAGATCGTATTGTTCAGGTGGTGACGAACTACCTATCCAATGCCCTCAAGTACTCTCCAGAAGATCGGCCCGTCGAGGTTTCTTTGCAGGTGAAAGAGCAGGTCGCTCGTGTCTCGGTGCGCGATGAGGGGCCTGGATTGCCGATGAGCGAACAAGAGCGCATCTGGGAGCGCTTTTACCAGGCACCAAGGATAGAGAAGCAGGATAACTCCAGTGTTGGGTTGGGGCTGGGTTTGCATATCAGTCGGATAATTATCGAGCGACATCAAGGCCAGGTCGGTGTTGAGAGTGAGCCAGGAAAGGGCTCTACTTTCTGGTTTACCCTGCCGCTGGCAAGTAAGGATTATGAGGAGAGCGAATGAAGCTGCGAAACTGGGTAACGCTGGGTGGCCTTACGCTGGGTGCCCTTGGAGTTGGGCTAGCCGTGAGGAGCTTTTTGCCCCAGCGTTGGAATACTGTGCGTTGGCCTGAGATGGAGGGAAATGCTGCACCGCTAGATACCTCGACGTTTCCCAGGATAGAGGTATCGTTTTTACGCTGCGGTCTTGCCACTGTTCCCGAACTAGTTGCCGTGCGTGGGGCTTTATTTACTCCCTGTGCCCTCTCATACAGCGCCGTGTTAGTGCGCCACCCCAGGGGAACATTTTTATATGATACCGGCCTCTGTTCTGATATCTACACGTTTTTGGTCGGTCAGCCATTCATCTTCCGTAAGACGCTCGCGAACTTTGAATTTGAACAGTCTCTCAGTGGCCATCTCAAGCGCGTCGGAGTGGAGCGCAGCGACCTGGATTTTGCGATTCTGTCGCACCTCCACTGGGACCATGTGAGCGGCATTCCAGATATTCCAGGTGTGCTCCTGCGTGTCAACCGTGTTGAGTATGAGGCCGCCCGCCTGGGACTGTTCGAGATGAATTCCGGCCTTGTGCGGCAATTGATGTGTGATAACCCCATCGAGTTCTTTGACTGTGCAGGCCCAGTCTACGAGGGGTTCCGCTCGAGCTATGATCTTTTTGGAGATGGTTCTATCGTCCTCGTACCATTGCCGGGTCATACAGCGGGCAATACAGGTATGTTCATCAATCGCTCCAACGGGCCGCGCCTGTTCCTACTCGGTGATGCCGCGTGGGTCTCGCAGAACTATATGCGCCCGGCCACCATGCATCCTTTGATCTGGACACGGATAACGAGTGATGATGCGACTGCTCGTCAGACGCTGATTCAGTTGCATCACTTCGCGCTTCAGCATCCCGAGATCCCCTTGATCGCTATGCACGATGCGACTATGCAAGAGACCTTTATGAAAGGGGAACAGACCCTCGTCGCACATGTGAAGGCGCAAGAGTAGAGTTTGCCCTCCATTAGCTCAGCATGCTATACTTGCATCACGATAAGGAACCCAACCTGGCAGGAGAGACGGCATGGACTTAAGAGCGACACACGTTGACCGACGGGTCCGACCACTTGTGCTTGTGCGCCTTCAGAAGAGGGCGGTGCTACGCAAAGACTATATTGCCCACTTACCCTGGTGGCGTCGCCCCATTGCTGGCTGCTTGTTCAGTATACCTCTCGTGGGCCTCGGTCTGCTCGGAGTGATACTAGGGCAACGCCTGATACCAGACTTCTACTTTCCTGGCGCACCCATGATAGTGGCAGTATTGTTGGTGGCTCTAATTTGGGGCGTTGCCCCTGCACTGTTCGCGGTCCTGCTGAGCGCCCTGGCCCTCGATTATTTTTATATTCCCCCCGGTGGGCAATTCAGCCTGAATAGCTGGCCTGGTGTCTTGCAAATTCTGCCCTTCGTCATTGCCGGGTTTATAATTGCCCTTATTAGTGGGCAGCGAGAATCTGCTCGGCTTCGTGCCCTCTTTGCCGAACAAGAGGCGCAAGCGCAGGCCGAGGAACTTATAAAGGCTAATCAACAGCTTGAGCAAGCCAATCAGCTCAAGGACCATTTCCTCTCAATGGCATCACATGAACTGAAAACACCGATAACCACCATTCGTGGCCAGGCGCAGGTGACGCTGCGTCGTCTAGCAAAGCAGTCAGAACTGTCGCTTGAACAGGCAACTATACGCACTGCGTTGGAGAAGATTGACGAGCAGACCTATCGTCTCAATGCTTTAGTAGATGATCTCCTGGATCTGAGCATCATTCAGGCTGGCAAGATTGAGTTGCGGCAAGGAGATTGTGACCTGGCGGATATGTGTCGTGGGGTGATAGAGGATCAGCGTTTACTTACAGGCCGTATCATTGAGTTGGAGGTTCCCTCCACACCTGTGAAGCTGCAAGCCGACTGCGAGCGGCTCAGCCAGGTTGTCGTCAATTTGGTGGGTAATGCGATCAAGTATTCGCCACAAGACAGACCTGTGCAGGTACGGGTAAGCCAGGACGGTACAGTGGCGCTTATCCAGGTCAGCGATGCTGGCGTGGGTATTCCTAAGGATCAGCAGGGGCGCATCTTCGAGGCATTTTACCGCGCCTCGAATGCTCGAAAGTCGTCGAGTGATGGTTTCGGCCTTGGTCTCGCCATCTGCAAAGATATTGTTGAGCGGCACGGCGGTCGTATCTGGTGTGAATCAAGTACAGGCAAGGGGAGTACGTTTTTTGTGGAGTTGCCTCTGCGGTAGGATTTTCTGCTGTTGTCCCTGTGCCCTTTCGACTTAGGATTACTGGTTGCTATGATCAGCATAGATATCTATCGATTTATCTTTCAGACAAAATAAAACTCCTGGATATTCGGCATCCAGGAGTTTTGCACCAAGCAGGGGCGAGAGGACTTGAACCCCCAACTTCTCGATTTGGAGTCGAGTGCTCTGCCAATTGAGCTACGCCCCTAAGATATGCCACGATGATAGCAGAGCGAGAAGGATTTGTCAAGGTCAAAAGCGTTCGGCGTTCCAGCGTTCCGTGTGCCTTAATTCGCAAATAACTCGTGGTTCATCTTCGATGCCATACCAAATGTTGCGTACTGGTATTGCAGTAAGAAGGCTTGGGGGGCTTGGGTGAAATTTGTTTTACAGTTCTTCTTTACTCATCCTTTTTCTTATGTCGTCTACCTGTCTTGCGTCTCTGCATGAAGTCATCAAGGTCCGCTCGGGATATCCGATAACCTCTGCCTGTATCAAAAGCATCGAGCTCTCCGTCTCGTATCCATTGCCTTACGGTTTCAGGATGGACCCGTAATTCTTCGGCAACCTCTTCGACTGTCAATTGCTGATCTGGCATAACATTAACTCCTAAGTGGTTTTGCTTATTGTAACATGCTTGTAGTTTGCAGCACAAGATTGTATTTAGATGAGAAAGGATTGATTTTTTGGCTAAAGATTGTGTATAATTGTTAAAGATTGTTAAAAGTCAAGGCTTTGTAAGAAGCTCCATTTCACATTTTTGTACAAAGGTCACAAAGAGGAGTAAAACACATGGCGAGGGATACGTCACAACAAGGCTTAGTTTCCCAAACTGCTGTATTGAACCGTTTGGTGCAGTTAGGGTTTGAAGTGTTGCTCCCTTGGGCGGATCACCTGGGCTATGATTTAGCGTATTACGTGGTTGAGGAACACCGAAGCTTTGGGTTCTTTGTTCACCAAGACGCGCACCTTGTACACATTCAGTAAAGACAGGGCGTGTTGCGAAAGATGGAACCTGTTTCGAGTTTAACACCGTCTCTGTGACGACTAATGGTAAGGGGTCTAACCACCGCAAACGGGGGTATGTGGGAAAGGCTGAATACTTTGGGGTGTACGTGCCAGATACAGGGAAGGTTTATATAGTATCTGTCAATGAGGCTCCCCAAAAAGGAGACATGACACTTCGCTTTAAGAACGCAGGGGTGATACGAAGTAATGGCAGACAAAGCTGGCGTGTCTCTTATGAGGAAGCAGTTACGAGTGGAGTGAAGTACAATTGGGCAGAAGATTACGAAATCTAGCAGGGGTAGCCGCTCTACCAACTGAGCTACATCTCTACAGGGCGGAGAGGGAGAGATTCGAACTCTCGGGGGAGGATAAGTCCCCAAGCGATTAGCAATCGCTCGCACTAGGCCACTATGCGACCTCTCCGTATATCTACGAGAAGCATTATGCCATAGCTCAGGGAGAAAGTCAAGCACAATTTTATCGAAAGCTCTACCGAAATCGGGGGTTCGGATTCGCCATGACCCATGAACACAGCGCGGGAGCGAAGCCGTATAGTAGGGGCGACCCTTGCGGTCGCCCTGGTAGCCAGCCCCGATTTGTAGTGGAACCTTTATCGAGGGGTGTGGTTCAGATTGTCGCATTGAGCGTGAATGGTGCAATAGTGAGGGCAGTTCAGATGAAGAAAATGGCAGAAAAGAGTGCACAGGCCGAGCATGCCTGATACTTAGCTGAGACCAGAGATAATTTGGAGCGGGTAGTTATCACGTCGGTAAATTCGCAGGAAAGTGATACGGTGGCGTGTCATCTGGCCGTGGATTATGCGAGCCATATTCCAGCGTCACGATATCATGCGAAGCTAGCGGCACTTCTGTCTTGAGCGGTGATGTGACGGCGACGCTGGTAAATAGCTTGCCATTGACATAGATTTTCCATCCGGTCAGTGAATTCAGTTCTGCGGGAAAGTTGAGGTTGGCAAAACCATCATGCCAGATAGTGAGAAAGTCGTCCAATGCCAGGTTGTGAAGCTTTTGAGGGGCTTCAATGTGAATGATACCATCACTTGTGTGCGTATGCATCCAGTAGAAGCAACTGCCATCGGCGGCGATACCAATACCGGCGGGAATGGGGACTCGCTTCCCATTGATGTAGATAGTAACATGGGCATGAATATGAAAGCCACTCTGCATCGAGCTATCGCAATTCACGCCGTTAATAGGTGGATAGGCCGTGTTTGTAGCGAGAATGGTCTGAAGCTGTAGGAATATAAAGCCAATAAGCCCAAGCAGCACGACGCTACTGCCTATTGTTCCCCATAAGATCACTTGAGCGCGGCGACGCTGCTTGCGACGTTCCATGCGTAGCGCTCGCCGCTCCTGGCGAATCTCTTCTTGCTCGGGAGTAAATTGTCGTATCACCTGCTGGCTGGTCATGGCGCTCCTCTATACATAATGATCGGCAGAATTTGCCCCATCATAATCATAGGAACGTGATAGACAAGTATGGGTAACAGGGAGCAATCATCAGATCCCCACAGTGCTAGTGGACTGTCAACCTTCAATTGACGAGAGAAATGTAGTGGCACCCTTTGTGGGTGCCAGGTCCCGACCCATCAAATAAAGCTTGACAGTCCATTGGTGGTCTGTCAATATTCATTTGATAAGCGAAATGTAGTGGCGCCCCTTGTGGGTGCCAGGTCCCCTACAATGCATTGTGCGCCAACGGCAGCGTAAACCAGAAGGTAGAGCCTTGATCAGGAGCGCTCTCGACGCCCACACGTCCACCGTGCTGCTCAATGATTGTTTTGCTGATATATAATCCCAGTCCAAGCCCTCCACTTGAGCCAAAAGAGCTATTGCGAGCCTCAACGCCATGCACGCGATGGAAGCGTTCCCAGATATGCTCTTGCTCATCAGGAGAGAGCCCCGGTCCCTCGTCTTGCACGGAGACACATGCCTCCTCTCCTTCCAGGCGCAGACTCACCTGCACAGGTCGATCCTCGTCCGAGTACTTCAGGGCATTGGTCAGGTAGTTCGTCACGACCTGTGCAATGCGGTCTGCATCTGCATGCATAGGAGCCGTCGTCCCGTCGGTCAAGTCGAGGTTGATGCTGCGGCTGGGCCAGGCCCGTCGCTGCTCCTCCACAATCCCACGGACAATCGCTGCCAGGTCGCAAGGGGCCAGATTCAGCTCTGGATGCTCGGCTTCAGGGCGTGAGATGTCCAGCAGGTCATCCACCAGCCGATTCAAACGCTTGATCTGGCGCTCTGTGCTCTCCACCTGCCCCTGCATCTTCTCGAGAGCTTGCAAGCTGCCCCTCAGTTGGCGCATCGCGAGTTGTGTATTGCCTGTAATACTCGTCAAAGGCGTCTTGAGTTCGTGGCTGGTCATGCTCAGGAACTCGTTCATGCGCTGGTTGGTCTCGCGTAGAGTAACCTCGTTGGCCTGGGCCTGCGCTCGCTCGTGCAGCAGCCGCTCGCGCTCAATCACCAATGCCGCCAGTTTGGCTACTGCCCTGGCAAGGGC
>WNGL01059363.1_pt1 | contig 10216 bp, 10 predicted proteins | sample 5400591 | NCBI WGS metagenome assembly WNGL01 (sample SAMN13153377, study PRJNA577476) | soil metagenome | isolation source: 80 cm soil or saprolite under Garry oak tree replicate 1 | place: USA:California | collected 2016-06-15 | reverse complement strand
CGTCGGCGGGCTCACGCTCGATCGGGAAGTCGACCTCGCGCATCCGGGCGACCGCGTCGAGGAACTCCTGGTAGCTCAGGCTGATCCGGTCATCCGGGTTGGCTTCCTCGGGCACCTCAAAGCCCATCGCCCGGGCGATCTGGGTGAAGCATATGAATCCGCTCCGCAGGCACAGGCGGGCCGGGACCACCGGGGCGGCCTTGGGGGACAGCGCCAGGAACAGGGCGGCGGAGTCCAGCACCGCCAGCAGTGCAATCACCCAGGACGACAGCGGCCGGGGCGAGCGGAACCGCACCAGCGGCAGGTAGGTGGTGTGGCTTTCGGTGACGTCGGCGGCCCAGCGTTCCCACTGGGCGTACAGATCGGGCAGCGTGTCGAGGGTCGACACGCCCGATCCCAGCGCGTAGTGGGTACGTGCCAGCAGCTCCGGGCCCCAGGACGGCACCCCGGCCCGCGCGTTCAGCAGCGTCACCTCGGTTTCCCTGCGGTTGAACGCCCCATACAGCGTCGGCAGGTAGGCGATCTGCAGGGTCACGATCACCAGCCCAGTCGCCGCAGCGACGAACACGACCGCCGAGGGAGCCCCTGCCGGCTCGGAGAACCCAAGGGTGAACAGCGAGGACCCGGCTGCGGTGAAAGCTGACCCCAGCCCGCCAGTGACCAGCGGCCATATCAGCAGCCCGTATCCAAGGAACGCCACCCCCAGCCAGGCCGCCAACTGCATGAGCAATATCGCCGCCGCCTGCCCGAGCAGGACCCGGTCACGCCGCCGGTAATCGGCGATCGCAGTGGTCGCCAGGCTGAAAGCACCGTTCACCAACCGGTCTACCCACCGGGTCAGCCAGCTGCCCACCGGGCGGGGCACGATCAGCGTTCCGATCACACTGGCCCACACCGTGAGGACGAGCAGGCCGCCGGCGACCGCGGCCAGCGAACGGCCGATCAGCGGCACCACCATGAGTCCTCCCAGGTAATGGCTTAACCTACCGAGCGCTCCTTGGCCGTGGGCGGGCAGACCACCAGGCCGACCGCAACCAGCCTGTGGCGCCGCTGGCGCCCTGGCCAGCGTAAGGCCTGGGCTCCAACTCCCGGATTTCCCCAGTGCAGCACTTCGCGCGCTCGATCCGCAGTGACAGCCGAGCCCACGACCGCCCACAGGCGACGGCCACGAACGTGACGGTTGGCAAGCCGAGCAGCTGCTGGTAGCCCGCGGCGTCGGCGCTGATCGTGGTCTGGGCGAGCACCCCGCCGAGGTCGGTGACGGCGGCGGCGGTCAGGGTGCCGCGGAGGTGTCGGCGCCGACGACGCCGTCGAGGAGCTCTGCCAGCATGGCCATGCGGTGATCCTCCTGGTGTGGGGGCGCTCGACCATCACCCCTATCAAATTCGTAAAACGTAAAGATAGGACATACCCTCGTCCGGCGAATGGGGACCGAGAGTGGAGAGTGCGCGAGCTGGACCAGATCACATGAGACAACGCATGCCCTGAAGGGGCTGCGGCGCCCAAGTGTAGAGCGTCAGGAAAATGTCAGTGGCCGCGCAAGCAGAATGTCAGTGGAACGTGACATGACGGGCTGCCACTCAACGTGACCTTTCTGCGAAGCAGGGACCCAGGTCAAGTAACCCTGCCCTGGGCGTCAGCGGTGCCGAACGGGTCCCATGAGCTCGCGTACCGCAGCAGCGACGCTGCCAGTTCCGGATGGCTCGCCGCCCAGATGTCGTCGAACAGATCTAGCCGAACAGTTCGTGAACGTGGACCAGCGCCTGTGCGAGATGCTCAGTGTCGCTGACGTGGGAGCGAGCGGCGTCGGGCTCGCTCCAGCTGTTCCTCCTCGCCGGTGGGGAGCGCCGCAGGACTTCCTCGAATGCAGCGCGGGCGGTCGCATGGTCTTGCGTGGCGGACCGCCACATCTGCTCAGCCACGTCGTGCTCCAGCAAGGTGCTCCAGCAAGCGCCCACCAGGTGAGTGTACCGGCGCAACGATGGGCCGATCCGCTTGTCCGCAGGTGCGACCAGGGAGCGCAGGGTCAGCAGCGTGGCGGGCCAACCAGGGTCGGCGGGGCCGAGCCGCGCCGAACGGAGGTGCGTGGCCAGCTCGGGCAGCCGGACACCGACGAGAACCGAAGGCGGGACCAGCTCCCACGAATGAGTGAAGCGGTCCTCGGGCTTGAGCGCGATCACGTAGGTCGCCCCTGTCCCGCCGTGGGGGGGTGGTGAGCCGCTGCACTCCTGCCGGCTCGTGGAAGCCGCCATCCCCGCCGAAGGTCACCGGCAGCCGCCAGTCGTCCAGCAGCAGGTACGCGGTATGGTCGGATGCGGCGGCCAGGGCGTCGTCGAGGAAGTAGTAGGCGAGGTCGACCTCGTCGTCGTCGGTCGCGGCGCGGACGCTGTGCTCGTCGACCCGGATTTGCGTCAGGGGGTCGCCCTCCACGTACAGGTGGCGCCGCGGCAGCGCCTGAAGGTCCTGCCAGGTGGAGGCCGGGAGCGGGCGATGCCGGTTGGCCGACAGCGTGCCCGGGTCAATCCCGTCCCGCGTGCAGAAGATCGAGCTCAGGCCGTACACATGACCGCCGAGGTCAGCTTCGAGGTTTGCCTCCACCCAGTCGTAGGCGTCTGCGTCCCGCTCGAAGCGCTCCTCGTCGGCGGTCGTCTGCCACAGCCGCTGGAACCACGCTAGCGGGCTGGCGTCGGGCAGGCGGCGCACCCGCCTGCCCGACCTTCCATCCTGCGCCGACCGCCGTGCTCAGCTTTCCCGCAGCGGCCGGTACTGTTCCTCGGACAGGCCGAAGGTCCAGGCGACACCTTCCCGGGCGGTGCGGGTCCCAGGCGGGACGCGGAGCCAGTAGACCCTGCGGGTCCCGCCTGGCTCGGGGGTGGCGTTGACCACCTCGACCATGACGAGCGGCTCGTCGCCGGGCACCTCCGCGCGCCACAGCGTGCCGGCGTCGTCTTGGTGCAGCCGGACGGCATCCACCTCGCGGAGGTATCGGTCGAACCCGTAGTGCTCGAGCAGGATCCGGCGCAGCTCCGCGTTCGGCTCGGCCCGGCGTCGGTTGAGGCGGTCGTCGCCCGGGTGGCGTCACGCTGGCTTGGGTGCGGCCAGCACCCGCGTCGTGGCCGGCCGTCGCAGGCCCGGAGCGGCGTGGCCGGCGTCAGCCCATGCCAACCGGTCCTTCCGCGGGAGTCCTGTCATGGGTGCGCACCGGCGCGGAGGGCGAGCGTGACCAGCAACGTCGCCACGATCCCGCCCGCAATGGTGAACACCGCTGCCCTGATGCCGCCGGCGGCGGCGATCCGCAACTCCTCGCCGGCCAACCCGCCGGTGCCGGCATTGGCTACCAGGACCAACACGACAAGGCCGACCACGGCGCCGACCCCGAGCCGGTGCTGACGATCCCTGAGGCGACGCCCTGCTCATCGTCGGTCACCCCGGTGGAGGCGGCGATGAACATGGTCGTGAACACCATCCCGTCGCCGAGGCTGACGGCAACCAGCCCCGGCACCAGCCAGGCGTAGGCGCCGTCGGTCGTCAGGGTCCACCCGAGTAGGGTCGCGCCGGCCGCGCCGACGGCAAGCGCGCCAAGCAGGGCCCGCCGCAGCCCGATCCGGGTCACCACCTGTCCCGCCAGCAGCGAGCCGGTGACGACCACGGCGGTGGGCAGCAGGAACCCCACACCGGTGGCCAGCGCGTCATAGCCCCAGACGTCCTGGAGATAGACGGACAGGAAGTACAGCAGCGACCCGAACGTGGCCATGAACATGAACGCCACCACCACGGCCAGAATGAGGGTGGGGTTGGTCAGCAGCCGGGGCGGCACCAGCGGGTCGGGGCTGCGCCGCTCGATCACGGCGAACACCCCCAGCAGCACCAGCCCCGCACTCGCGGCGCCGAGAATCCCCGGCGAGCCCCACCCGGCATCCGGTCCCCGGACCAGCGCGAACACCAGCAGCGTGACGGCGGCGGTGGCGGTAAGCGCACCGGGCAGGTCGAACCGGCGGCTGGCGTCGCGTGCCTGGTGGGGGCCGATGAGCGGGAACGCCAGGACGATCGCGGCGCCCGCCAGCGGGACGTTGACGAAGAACACCGCCGGCCACCCGAGGGTTTGGGTGAGCACGCCGCCGAGCAGGACGCCGACGACCAAGCCGGCGGCGCCGGTGCCGCCCCACACGCTCAGCGCCCGGTTGCGCTCGCGGCCCTCGGCGAAGGTGGTGTTGATGATCGCCAGGGTGCTGGGGAAGACCAGCGCCCCGCCCAGCCCCTGCAGCGCGCGGGCGGCGAGCTGGACGGTCGGCCCGGTCGCCAGGCCCCCGGCGGCCGAGGCCACGGCGTACAGCGCCAGCCCGGTCACCAGCATGCGGCGCCCGCCGAGCAGGTCTGCGGCGCGTCCGCCAAACAGCAAGAACCCGCTGGAGGCGATTGCGTAGGCGCTGATGACCGCCTGCAGGGTCTGCGCCGAGTAGCCCAGGTCGCGGCCGATCTCGGGCAGCGCGACCACGACGATGTACTGGTCAAGGGAGACGATCATCATCGCAAACGACAGCAGCGCCAGCCTTGCCGAGCCGCGGTTCCGGCGCAGCGCGCCGGCTGGCGGGGCGGCGCGGTCGATCAGGCATGGCCGGGGTCAGGGCTCGGTAGCACACGCGCTGGCAGCGAGTGGCGGGTGGCGGCCACTCGGTCCGGTGGCGCCGGACGGTCCCTGAGGAGAAGCAGAGGCAAGCCGTGAAACACGCTCGGCGGACCGGACCCGAACGGGCCGGCGTTGGGCTTGACCTGCACCTCGACGTGGCCCCAGGAGCCGCCCGGGTGGGGGGGGTCCGTGGAGCCTCGCTGGTGGAGCCCAGCATCCGGTAGGCGACGGCTCGCAGCCGGGGCCGGTGGGCTTGGAATCGTTCTGCCAGCCAGTCGCGCTCGTCCATCGATCTGTCGACCCGTCGTGGGCGCTGAAGGTGACGTCACGTCTTGGTGTCGCCGGGTGTCTTCCCCTTGAGACCGTAAACGAAAGGAGACCGATCATGGCGACGTATCGCGCCGAGCTGCTCTGGGGGCGGAAGCCGTGACGCCTGAGACGCAGGCCGCAGCCGCCGCCCGCGACGGCTTCGTCACCTACGACGAGCTCAGGGGGCCGGACCTCGACGCTGCGCGCTGGAGCCCGGCGCGCCTGCCGCTCCCGACAGGCGGCGAGCACATCCCGCTGGACCCCAACGCGGAGCTGGCCGTCGGCGAGGGCGAGGTGCGCGTGACGATCCCGCGCTTCTCGCTGTCGCACGACGCCTTCCAGGCCGCCGACAGCGCCAAGTACCTCATCTTCTCGACGCGTCAGTTCGAGCTGCCGCCGGATCGGCCCGCGACGTTCGCCGTCGACCTGGCGGTCAACAACATCGGCGGGGAACCGGGGGACTTTCGTCGGGGCATGGCCGCCTTCCAGGTGTTCGACGAGGTGAGCATGCGCGTGTTCTCCGTCATCGGCACCGCCACCCGCGTGTTCGCGCTGGACGAGCAGCTGGGCCTGGGCGGCGGCGGGGCAGGCGAGCCGTTCATCTACGTGGTCGAGTCGCCGTACGAGGACTTCGACGACGACTTCACCCGGCTTCGCGCGTGCGAGATCACGCTCGACCGGAGCAGATCGACCGCGGCCTGGCGCGTCGACGGCCGCACGGTGTACCAGACCCACGGCACCCTCATCCCCGAACGCGTTGGCATCGGGTTCGGGATCTGGACGATGCTGCCGATCCGGGACGGTCGCAGTCGCTCGCTCGACGGGCAGGGCATGAACGCGCGGTGGCGCCGGTTCCGTGTCCGCGGGGTCGACGCGTGAGCCGCCACGAGGGCCGCACCGCACTCTCGCCGAGGAGGGCGACGACAGCGAGGACGCCGGCGCCGCGAGCCCGGCCTCGGTCGCCCCGATCGACGCGACCGCAGGGACGGAGCCGAGCGTACGATCCGGGCCGACTACCTCGTCGCCGCTGACGGCGCCAACCAGCCCCACGTCGCGATTGTAGGTCTGGATCTCGAGCAGCATCTGCTTCCGACTTCTCGCGGCGGCTCACTGGATGGCCGAGCCGGGTGTCGGCTCCACGGCGATCACGTTGTCGGAGTCCTTGATCAGCGCGTTGGCGCGCGGGCCGAGGTGGTTCTTCCACAGGTCGCTGCCGTAGAACTCGTCCCACTTGCGCTGCCGCTCCTCCTGGGTGTCGAAGCGGCGCAGCCACACGAAGGTCTGGTCGTCATCTAGGGAGACGAATTGCCCGAGCACGTCCAGGCCAAACTCACGCTGCGCAGGCAGCAGCACCTGATCGTAGAGCTTGACGAACTCCTCGCGCTTGCCCTCGTGGATCGTGTAGATCCGAACCTCGATCACCGCCATGGGGTCTCCTCACCTACGGTGGCTGCCGCTGTTCGCTGGTAGAGGACCATCCGTCCACGCCTTCGCCCAGTAACCAGTGCGGTGTCCTTGAGGATCTTGAGGTGCTGGCTGACCGCGGCCGGGCTCAAGTCGAGCTGCTCGGCGAGCTGCGTGGTCGTCCTGGGCAGGCCCAGCCTGGCCAGGAGCATGGCCCTGGTCCTGCCGACCAGGGCACACAGCGGGTCGGTCTGCTCGGCTCGCGATTCCGCCCAGAACTCCGCCACGCCCCGAGGAGGGTAGGTCAGCGAGGGTCGGTCAACCTTGCAGCATTCAACGATCAGCGTGGGCCAGGAGAACACGCAGGGCACCAACAGCACGCCTGTGCCGGCTAGGTCCAAGCGGTGGTTGCAGTGATGCTGCTTGTCGATCCGAAGCCGGTCGTGCTCCAAGGAGATCTCAGGGTGCAGCTCCCGCAGCACCCGCGCGACGCCGCCACCGGCGAACTGCTCCATGCGGTAGGACAGGTCGGCCATGCAGAGGGCCTGGAGCCGCTGCCACACGGGTTCGACCGCGGCCTGCCAGTACCGGTGCAGCTCCTGGACGACCACTGGCAACTGCGCGGCCGGGTCCTGGTAGAGGGGCCGCAGCACGGTGGGCAGCGGCCGGCCCTGGTACACCTTTGCCAGCTCGGCCCGCACTGCCGCTTCTGGGGTGGCGGCGACCGCGTCCAGCTCGTCGGCCAGGACCCCCCACGGCCCGGTCGCGGGCGGCATCATGAAGGCGGGCAGGTAGTGCCCGGTCGGCGCCAGCGCGGTCAGCAGGTCCAGCCGCAGCCCGCCCAGTCGCCCCTGGATGGCTGACAGCGAGCTGCCGTACATATGTTGTCGGCTGTGGTCGTGGAGGGCGCGAAGGCTCAGCACCAACTCGCGGATCGGGGAATGGGCAAACCTCACGCGAGCAAGGTCGGTGTGCGCCAAGACCAATTCGATCATGCATCATCCTAAGGACGGGTGGCACAGCGGCCAGCAGCGTCGGTGGCCGTCCACCGCTGGATATGGCGGCCGGGCCTGGAATATTCGACAGCGGTGCTGATCGTGACCAGCACCGCAGGGAACAAGCAACGATTTGCTTGTGGGTTAAACGATCGATCTACGAGGCTGGCTGGTCGGGCTCCTTCGACCAACCCGGGCGGCGTCGGGGACAGCCCACCAGCTCTGCAGCGCGCAGCAGCCTGGCGCGCCGTAGGTGCCGCAACTGCGCTGGCAGACCGCCGCACGGGTGGGTGCCAGAGCCAGCCGGCGTTCCGGGCGATGCGGATGGCGCCGATGCGGTTGCATCCGGCGACCTTACTGATCGCGTTGGACAGTCGTTGCGCACGGTCGTCGGCGACAGCGACAGGCGGCAGCGATCTGGTCGGTCGGGATGCCGCGCTCGGCCTCACGGGTTCGGGTGTCGACCGCCCCGAAGGCCAGGGCGTCGCGCGCCGTGGCGGTGTAGAATCGGCGCAGTACCTGCGCCCGGTGGGCTGGCTCGGGGAATAGGTGGCGAAACGGCGGGTAGTCCGCGTGGCTACGGCGAACACCTCCCCGCCGCCAGCTGCTCAAAGCCCAGCGGTACGATCCGCAACTGCGCGTGGCCGCCATCGGCTGATCCGGTCGACCCCAACGTCACCTCCGTGCGCATCCCCACCACCGCTGGCCCAGAGAACCTCTTCGACCACGGGCGGTACTACTGGTGGTGGGGACCAGGGCGAAGTGGTTGCCGTCGGGGTCCTCGAACAGCGACCACCAGCCGAAGGGCTGCTGCACGGGCGGCTGAGGGAACCGCACGCCGCGGGCGCGCAGCTCCCGGTAGGTCTGCTGCAGGTCCTCGGCGTGGAAGGACACGTTGGAGGTCGGCAGGCTCGGGTCGGGCGCGGTGGGCGGTGGGCCCGTGCGACGCTCCAGGACCACGACCACGGCCCTGTCGGGCGTGCGGACCTCCAGCCACTGCTCCTTGCCGTAGGCGGCGTCCTGGACGAGCTCAAAGCCCAGGGTCTGGGTCCAGAACGCCTTGGCACGGTCCTGGTCCTCGACTTCGATGACGACCTGGGTCACCCCACCGATCACGATCGGCACCTCCGTTGATGGTGTTCATCCTGGCTCTATGCGGTGAGGGGCATCGGGCATGAGCGTCAGGCCGACGTGCAACACGCCTCCTTCCGTATGGTCTTCATGGTCCTTCACCCGTCGCGGAGGCGTTCACCGCGAATGCACCATTGTTCAAGCAGGTGCCGAAGGATCCCGGGGCGTCAGACCGGCGGTCGCGGCCGCCCAGCCCGACCGCCGCGCCAGCCCGCCCACCAGGAAGTCCATCTCTTGGCGTGCGTTGGCGGCACGGGCCGCGTCGTTGAAGCTGTCAGCCTCGTCCAGCTCCGCTGGGAGCAGGGTGACTTGGTCCAAGTGGGCGAACTGGACGTTCGGTCGTCACGGCTGCAGCGATGGGCCTGGTCGGCCGGCCTCTCGGCCTCGTCGTGCGAGCCTCGCAGGACCGCCTACATCACCCGCATCGCCGCCGGCCACTGGTGGAGGACCATGGGGAATTCGCTTACCAGTGCGGGCCTGGGCTTCACCCAGCCGCGGGACCGGTTCGCGATCCAGCCCCCGAAGGTTGACCAACTCACCCTCACGCACCAGGTCCCCCACCGCGTCGCCGATGCCCAGCGGTCCCTGCGCCGCCACCTCACGGTAGATCCCCCACCACCAGCAGATGGGCGCCGCGATGGTCCCGCGCCAGGAACTGCAGCAGCAGCACGGAGGCATCGTCGGCCGCATGGAGATCGTCGAACACCAGCAACAACGGCTGCGCTGATGCCGCACGCTCGAACAAGGCGGTAACCGCCTCGAACAAGCAGAACCGCGCCGCATCGGGCGCACCCGAGGGGACTGCTGGCATCGCGGCCCTTCCAAGACGTTCAGCAAGGCCGGGGACCACCTCGCCCATGGCACCAGTTGGCCTAGCGCGAGCCCACGGCCCCGGGTACCGCTCGTCCGTCCCGGACCCGACCGGCTCGGCCCGGAGCTCCGACGCCGCGTCATCCGGCGCCTACTGCACAACAGTTACTAGCGTCGAACGCCTCACAGGTGACGGACATCCGAAGGCAGGTGCAGGCATGATCGGAGCTGTGACCCAGATCGCCATCCGGGTCGAGGACCAGGAACGGACCAAGGCATTCTCGATCGAGACCCCGGGCTTCGAGCCAGCCTTCTGATGCTGGTGTACGCCTCGCGCTTGGCCGCCACCATCCGGCCGGGCGATTCATCCAACTACGCCATCCATACCATCAGTAGAATCCAGCCAGTTCCAGACATAACGGAGGTACCGACTCGACGAGCAGGAGAATGGAGATGTTGCTTGAGGACAAGAACGCCGTGATCTACGGGGGGAGCGGCTCAGTCGGCGGTGCGGTGGCCCGTGCCTTCGTCCGCGAGGGGGCGAAGGTCTTCCTCGCCGGTCGCACCCAGGCGAAGCTCGACAAGGTGGCCGCCGAGATCCGCTCTGCCGGACGGCCGTCGACCGGCACGCCGACGCGGTGGCGGACCAGGCCGGCGGCATCGACATCTCCTTCAACGCGATCTTCAACGACGACATCCAGGGAACCCCGCTAGCCGAGATGCCGTTCGAGCAGTTCGCGCAGCCGATCACCAAGGCCATGCGCAACCAGTTCCTGACCGCCAAGGCGGTCGTGCGCCATATGGTCAAGCGCGGATCAGGCGTGATCCTCACGATCACCGGGGGAGACCGTGGGACTGCCCCGACCCTGGGCGGCACCCCGGTCGCCTGGGCGGCCATCGAAGCGCAGTGTCGGCAGTGGGCCTGCGAGCTGGGGCCCCA
>WNGL01031440.1_pt1 | contig 10216 bp, 9 predicted proteins | sample 5400591 | NCBI WGS metagenome assembly WNGL01 (sample SAMN13153377, study PRJNA577476) | soil metagenome | isolation source: 80 cm soil or saprolite under Garry oak tree replicate 1 | place: USA:California | collected 2016-06-15 | reverse complement strand
CAATTCCGTACATGGTCTGGACCTGGTCGGCGCTGCCGGCCACCGCGCGCAACAGCCACTCGCGCCACGCCTCCGCCTCGTCGTAATAGCCGGCATTCATGAACGCGAGCAGGGTCAAGGTGGCGTCGCGCAACCAGCAGAAGCGGTAGTCCCAATTGCGCTCACCGCCGAGCTGCTCCGGCAGCGAGGTCGTAACGGCCGCGACCGTCCCGCCGGTCGGCGCGTAGGTGAGCGCCTTGAGCGTGATCAGGGACCGATGGACGGTCTCGGATAGCGGGCCTGTCATGCGGCATTTCCGGCACCATTCCGTCCAGAAACGTTCGGTCTCGTCGAGAGCCGCCGCTGCATCGAGCGCTTCCGGGGCCGGCAGATGCGAGGGCGCATAGGTCAACGTGAACGGCAGAGTCTGACCGGACGCAACGGTGAACTCGCCCACGGTCTTGAGATCCTCGCCACGGACGTCCACGGCGCTGCGCAACAGCACCATGTCGGGTCCGGCAATGGCCCGCAGCGTTCGCTCCTCGAGCCGCGTGACCCACGGAACGATGCTGCCGTAGTCGAACCGGAGCACCAGCTCGAAGCACATCGCAACACGTCCGCGCTCGCCCCTGACGATGCGCACGAGATGCGAATGGCTGCGCCGCAGCGGCATGAAATCGATGACGGTGGCCGCGCCCTCCTCGGTCTCGAAACGGGTCTCGAGAATCAGCGTGCCCGGCCGATAGCGCCGGCTCACCCGCGCGCGGTCCTGCACGGGCCGCAGCAGCCAGCGGCCGTTGTCGCGGCTGCCGAGCACCGCGGCGAAACACGCATGAGAGTCGAAACGAGGCCAGCACAGCCAATCGACCGAACCGTCGCGCGCGATCAGCGCCGCCGTCCCGCAATCGCCAACCAAGGCATAATCTTCGATCCGCGAGGGCATGGTCTGCTTTCAAGCGAACTCGATTACGACCTTAATATCGTCGGGTCGATGCTCGAGCGCTTCGCGCCAGTGCCCGAGCGGCACGCGGCGAGAGATCAATCCGCCGAGCCAATCGCGATCGGCTTTGGCCAGTGCGGCGGCGGCGGCGCGATAATGCGCACGGTTGGCGTTCACGGTGCCGAACACCGCATGATTCTCCAGCACCATGGTACGATTGAGCCCCCCGGTGTCGAGCTCGACCAATCGACCGCCGGCAGAAACTCCGGTCAGGCACACCACGCCACACGCGGCCGAACGACCCAACACGGCAGATACCAGAGTCGGCGCGCCGGTGCATTCCATGATGACGTCTGGCGCCAACCCGTTGAGCGATTCCAGTGGTTCGGCGTGATAGGTCGCCCCCAGCGCCCGAACCAGCCTGGGCTTGGGACCGTCGCCGACGCGATCGAGCACGTGGACCTCGAGCCCGCGCTGCACGCCGAACAGCGCGGCCAGCAGCCCGATCGGGCCCGCGCCGGTGACGAGCAGGGTGCGCGGCTGCCACGTTCCGGTGCGATGGCCGACGCGCTCGACCTGATCCCATGCCTTGGCGAGAATGCTGGCGGGCTCGAGCAGAACGCCGAGCAAGTCGAGCGCCGGCTCCACCTTGACGGCGAACTCCGGCTCGAGCCGGTAGCGCTCCGCGCCGTAGCCGTGACGCTGCTTGATGCCGCGCTCGGTGTAGCGGCCGTTACGGCACATGTCCCATTCGCCCGCCGCGCAGGCCGGGCACGGCACCGGATCCGGCCGGCGCACGATGCCGACGACCCAATCGCCGCGCGCAAAGCCGGAATCGTGCGGCGCCTGCTCGACGATGCCGAGCGACTCGTGTCCCAGCACCAGCCGCTCCTCGCCGGGCGGCGCCCAGCCGTACTCGCCCGACACGATTTCGCGGTCGGTGCCGCACACCCCGAGCGCCCGCGCACGAACCAGCAGGGCGCCCTCCGCGAGCCGCGGCTCCGCAACTTGTTCCAATCGTGCCGAATTTGCTGTGCCGGGCCGGACGGTGATCGCGCGCATGAGGACCGTCTATTCTACGCGGGAACTCTCCGGAGGTTCCGGGGTAATAGCCCAGGGGACCGCATACCTATGCCTGCTTGGTCAACGCCGGGTCGGAGCGGCATCCATCTCGGGGCTCCGAATGGATGCACGGCTCGCAGCGCCCGGCGCGAGCGGGAGAAATCCCGAGGGCGCGAGCGGGAGAAATCCCGAGGTACCACATGAAACAAATCGGTCGCCGACGCTGGGCTATCGCGGAAGGTTATATCCCGTCGGAAAGCATGTTCTCGGATCGCGCGCTCGTTTCCCACGAGACTGCGTGCATCCTCAACCCGGGAGACCGGGACGCTCACATCTGCCTCACGCTGTTCTTCAAGGACCGCGAGCCGGTCGGGCCGTATCGACTGACGGTCTCGGCGCGGCGCACGCTGCATCTGCGTTTCCACGATCTGGCGGATCCGCAACCGGTTCCGCGCGATACCGACTATGCCTCGGTGTTCGAATCCGACGTTGCCATCGTGGTGCAACACACCCGGCTGGATTCGCGCAAAGCCGAGATCGCCCTGCTGTCCACGATGGCTTACGCCGAGGAATGATATCCGCCGGTCGGCAGCAGGACCGAGCAGTCGGCAGCAGCACCTCGCCGGAGCTCGCCGCGCCGCGGCGCTGCGTCCGGACCTACGATCGCGATCGGATCAAACGGAGGTCCGCTCAGGCCCGCGAGGGCTGCCTCTCCCCCGAGCTGAGCGCGGCCGCGATCTCGCGTTTGTTGAGGATCGTGCCGTCGTCGCCCTCGATCAGCAGCGCCACGCCACCATGATCATTGACGTGCTGCGCCCAACCGAGCGCGTCATCGAGTGCGGCGTATTCCTTGAACAGCCAGCGGTCCTTCTCGAGCGGAGACACGGATTCGGAGCCGCGCGGGCCGCTGTAAACCCGATACCGCATGATGATCTCCTCCTTCGCATGGTCCCTGGAGCCGTCGGGGGAGCATGCACATGCATGCTGATGCTGATACCGAAACGGAATGGCGGATCGGTGGTAATTAGACACGTCGAGGCCGCCAGTCTTCGCCGCAGCGCCACCGGAACCATGCCGCGGGCGGTCGGTTGCTCCAGCAAGAAGACACTCCGACCGCGCAATCCGAGCACGCTCATGTCGACGATATCGACCCGCCACGATTTTCATCCCGATCACCCGATCGGTTGGCGCCGCTATCTCTATTCGACCAACCACAAGGACATCGGAACCATGTACCTGGTGCTCGCGCTCGGCGCCGGGCTGATCGGCGCCGCGTTCTCGGTCGTGATCCGAGCCGAGCTGCAGGAGCCGGGGCTGCAGATCCTGCAGAACCCGCACACCTACGACGTACTGGTGACCGCGCATGGTCTGACCATGATCTTCTTCGTGCTGATGCCGGCGCTGATCGGCGGCTTCGGCAACTGGTTCGTGCCGCTGATGATCGGCGCGCCCGACATGGCGTTCCCGCGCATGAACAACATCTCGTTCTGGCTACTGCCCGCGTCGTTCTCGCTGCTGATCGCCTCGATCTTCTTCGAAGGGGAGCCGGGCGCCGGCGGCGCTGGAACCGGATGGACGCTCTACGCCCCGCTGTCGACCACCGGGCACCCCGGCCCTGCGGTGGATTTCGTCATCCTGTCGATCCATATCGCCGGCGCCTCCTCCATTCTGGGCGCGATCAATTTCATCACTACCATCTTCAACATGCGCGCACCCGGGATGACCATGCACAAAATGCCGCTGTTCGTGTGGTCGATCCTGGTCACCGCGGGGCTGCTGCTGCTCGTGCTTCCCGTGCTCGCCGGCGCCATCACCATGCTGCTGACCGACCGCAATTTCGGCACTACCTTCTTCAGCCCCGAAGGCGGCGGCGATCCGCTGCTATTCCAACATTTGTTCTGGTTCTTCGGCCACCCGGAGGTCTACGTGATGATCTTGCCGGGCTTCGGCATCATCAGCCAGGTCGTGGCGACTTTCAGCCGCAAGCCGGTGTTCGGCTATCTCGGCATGGTCTACGCGATCCTGGCCATCGGCGCGATCGGCATGGTGGTGTGGGCGCACCACATGTACACGGTCGGCATCTCGACGGCGAGCCAAGTCTATTTCGCCGTCGCCAGCATGGTCATCGCGGTGCCGACGGGCGTCAAGGTGTTCTCATGGATCGCCACCATGTGGCGCGGCTCGGTCGAGTTCAAGACGCCGATGCTGTGGGCGATCGGCTTCATTTTTCTGTTCACCATCGGCGGCGTCACCGGCGTGGTGCTGGCCAATCCCGGCGTCGACCGCCTGCTGCAGGATACCTATTACGTGGTGGCGCATTTCCATTACGTGCTCTCGCTCGGCGCGGTGTTCGCGATCTTCGCGGGCTGGTACTATTGGTTCCCGAAGATGACCGGCTACCGCTACGACGAAACGCTCGGCAAGCTGCATTTCTGGCTCACCTTCGTCGGCGTGAACGTCACGTTCTTTCCGCAGCATTTTTTGGGGCTCGCCGGCATGCCGCGCCGCATCGTCGATTACCCCGTCGCATTCGCCGGCTGGAACTACATCTCCTCGATCGGCGCTTACGGCGTCCGGCGCGGCGGCTTCCATCGCGCTGCGCGCCGCCGCGCTCAAGTCGACGTCGGCGCGATGCCGCGGCAGTGCTGCCGGGTGCTCGTCGCGCAGAAACGCCAACAGCTTCTCGCGAACCTCGTTGCGCAGATCCCCGAGCGCCCCGGCGCTTTTCGCACTGACGAGAGCCCGCACCACGATCGTCGCCTCCTTGGCGTCGGCGACCTGCAAATTGGCGACGCGGCGGTCCCATAGCGACGACGACGAGACGATGGCTTTGAGCTTTTCCCGGATGCGATCGACCGGCGCCGCATAGTCGAGATGGAGGTCGACGGTTCCGATCAACTCCGGGTTCTGACGGGTCCAATTCTGAAACGGTTTTTCGATGAAATAGCTCAGCGGGACGATCAGGCGGCGCTGGTCCCAGACGCGGACCACGACATAGGCCGCGGCGATCTCCTCGATCCAGCCGAATTCATTCTCGACGATAACCGCATCTTCGAGCCGGATCGGCTGGGTCATGGCGATCTGCACGCCGGCGATCAGGTTGCTCAACACCGGCCGCGCCGCGAGCCCGACGGCGAGCCCGACCACGCCTGCCGACGCGAACAGGCTCACGCCGTACTGGCGAACCGATTCGAACGTCACCAGCGCGGCAGCGAGCGTGATCACGAACACCAGAGTATCGGCCGAACGCTGCAGGATGCGCACCTGGGTGGTGTGCTTGCGGGCCAGCAGGTTGTCCGCCGTGTCGAGCTGGAAGCGCCGCAGATAGGTTTCGGCGGCGAGATGCACGGCGATGATCGCGAACCAGCCGACCAGCAGGATGAAAGCGATCAGCAGCAGGTGGCCGATCGAAGCGCGCGCGGCGGGGTCGAACGGCGCCGCCTGCAACGCGCCGCTCATGACGAAGACGACGAGCGCGAGCCGGGTCGCCGCGCTCGTCCGCACCAGCAGAGCTCCGAGGAAGAAGTGACGCGTTCCCACGACGCGGCGCACGATTGCCATCAGCACAACGTGCGCCAACAGCGCCGCGATCGCGGAAGCAACCAAGACCAGGATTCCGGCAAGCCAGCCGGGCGCCCACGCCAGAAGTGACTGCGATTGCGACCAGATCGTCCGAAGGTCGAGCATGCTACGGCTCCCGTTTGCGACCAGCAGGACGGGCTCCGCGATAGCACCGAATCAAAGATTTGACACGCCTATGGTGATCCTTTGCGCCGCAATTCGCCTGCTGCTCGGATGCTTCGGCAGTACAACGTCAGCACCTCGCCGCATGTCGCGCGCCGGCCAGCAAGCAGCTTGCCTCGGCGAGTCGCCACTCGAGGCGACCGTGCAAGGGCCCGCGCCAGGCCGCCGATGCGAGCTCCCGGCGCCAGCTTTCGATCGCCGCCAGCTTCGCTTCGCTCGGCACCAGCCGGCTCGCAAGCAGGCGATTCACGAGAGCGTCGGTGAGCATCGGCGCGAGCCTCCGGTGTAGTGCACAAAAAAGTACCCCGGCCGGGCTGGACCGAACCGACCGGGGCTATGCCGAGCGGTGTGGGGACAGGGGGCTGGGGGACCCGCCCGGCACGACCTGAAAAGGCACGAACGGAGCTTCCGTTCCGACCTGCTGCGCTTTGTCGCGGGCGGGGAGTGCACGCAAAACTCCGCGACGCGGGCCACTTGACCGGGCCAGCTCAACGGCTGATCGGAGACAGGCTCACCGGCGCCAAGCCGCTGAACCCGAGCTGGCTCGCGGCAGCGGGCGTCAGATCGATGATCCTCCCGCGGGTGAACGGACCCCGGTCATTGATCCGCACCACCACGCTGCGGCCGTTGCGCCGATGGGTGACGCGCACTTTCGTGCCGAACGGGAGCGAGCGATGCGCCGCGGTCAGTCCGCTGGGATTGGAATGCTCTCCGCTGGAGGTTCTCCCGCCGCGGTAGGAATAGACGGCCGCGATCCCGCTTTGCTCAGCCAACACTTCGTCGATCCCGAACGACAGCACAGCCAGAATGGCTGCCAACAGCACGCCTCGGCGCATGATCAATCCTGCCCCTCGTGAATGAGCTGGGTTGAGGCGCAAACCGGGCAAATTTGGCGGTGTTCCGCCGTTGGATCGCGATTCGCCGAAGGGATGGCTGGTATTTACGTGCGGCATATCTCGCGATCCAGGAACAGAGCGGAACGCCGGGCGTTGTCCGGTCCAATCGTGGGGAACTCTCGATGCATGGACATTCCGCGGCGTTTCCACGCACGCATGCGGCGACGATGGGCGCGCTGAGAACGTCGACGCGCCCGATCGCGGCTGCGGACTAGGCCGCCGCAATCGGCTGACAGATGCCCGTCCATCCCGCACGGTTCAGCTGGACGCGACCGCTGCGCTGCTTCGCAAGCCGCGCGGCGTGCGGGTGGCTGCTCTTGTTCGCCGCCTCCTCGGCATGGGGCGCCGAGCCGGCGACCACGTCATCCAGCGCTTCGGAAGTCGTCTTTCTCGCCGAAGTCGTTCTGCTGCTTCTCATCGGCCGCCTACTCGGAGAGGCGATGCAGCGCATCGGCCAGCCGGCGGTGATCGGTCAGCTTGTGGCCGGCATTCTGCTCGGTCCGTCGGTGTTCGGCGTGATCTGGCCGGAGGCGCAGCACGCGATCTTTCCGGCCAGCGGCGCGCAGAAGAGCATGATCGATGCGGTCTCGCAGCTCGGCATCCTCATGCTGCTGCTGCTCACCGGAATGGAAATCGACCTGCGCCTGGTCAGGAAGGTCGGCCGCGCGGCCGCAAGCGTTTCGCTCGCCGGCATCTCGCTGCCGTTCCTGTGCGGATTTGCACTGGGGGAATTCCTGCCCGATGCCATGCTGCCCAAGCCCGACCAGCGGTTGATCACGTCGCTGTTTCTCGGCACTGCACTGTCGATCTCCTCCATCAAGATCGTCGCCATGGTCGTGCGCGAGATGAACTTCATGCGCCGCAACGTCGGCCAGATCATCGTGGCCTCGGCGATCATCGACGACTCGATCGGGTGGATCATTATTGCCATCACCTTCGGTCTGGCGGAGCACGGTACCATCGATTTAGGAACGCTCGCCCGCAGCGTGCTCGGAACGGCGCTTTTCCTCACCCTGAGCCTGACTGTCGGGCGACGCATCGTGTCCAGTCTGATCCGCTGGACCAACGACAATTTCGTCAGCGAAGTCCCGGTCCTCACCGCCATCCTGGTGATCATGGGCGCAATGGCGCTCACCACGCACCTGCTGGGCGTTCACACCGTGCTCGGCGCGTTCGTGGCGGGAATCCTGGTGGGCGAATCGCCGATCCTGACGCGCCACATCGGCGAACAGTTGCGCGGGCTGATTACCGCGCTGTTCGCGCCGGTATTCTTCGGGCTGGCAGGACTCGGCACCGATCTGTCGGTCCTGAGGGACCCGTCTCTGGTCTGGCTGATGCTGGGGCTGATCGTGATCGCCAGTGCCGGCAAGTTCGGGGGCGCGTTCGTCGGCGGCAGGCTCGGCGGGCTGACGTTTCGCGAGTCGCTGGCGCTGGGGTGCGGAATGAACGCGCGGGGTCAGACCGAAGTCATCATCGCGACCATCGGCCTGTCGCTGGGCATGCTCAGCCACAGCCTGTTCACCCTGATCGTCGCCATGGCGGTGGTCACCACCACCGCGATGCCGCCGACGTTACGGTGGGCGCTCGGCCGATTGCCGCTCGGCGAGGAAGAGAGGCGGCGGCTCGAGCGGGAGGAATCCGAGGCCAAAGGCTTCGTCTCGAACATGGAACGCCTGCTGATCACGATCGACGAAAGCGCCAACGGCAAATTCGCATCGCGCCTCGCCGGGCTCATCGCCGGGTCCAAGGGAATGCCCGCCACTGTCATTCATGCGCAGCCTGCCGACGGCTCCGCACCAAAACAGTCCGGTCACGTCAGCAGCGAGCATGCAATTCAAGTCGCCGCTGAGGCGGCCCGGGTGATGGAGGCCGAGCAGGAAAGCGGCGCGCCGGCAAAGGTGAGCGTGATCACGCGAACCGGCGACGCGCCGGCGGAGGAAACCGTCGCCAGCGAAGCGCGCAAGGGCTACGACCTGTTGGTCATCGGCATCGAGAACGTCGCCCGCAACGCCGAGTTTCACGAAAACGTCAACCGGATCGCGGCGGAATTCGAAGGCCCCTTGGCCATCGTCGCCGCCCGCGGCATCCATGTCGAGCGGCCGTTACAAAGCGCGCTGAACATCCTGGTCCCGGTCACCGGAACCGAGGCCTCGCGCCGGGCCGCCGAGATCGGGATCACCATTGCCCAAGCGGTGGGGGCGCCGGTGACCGCGCTGTACGTTTCCACCGGAAGATCCAGGAAGGCGGCGCGAAGTCTTCGCAACGCTCTGCGCTCGCGCCGGCAGCACGAGGCGATCCTCAGAGACGTGGTGGAGATGGCCGAGCGCTACAACATCGATATTCGAACCGACGTTGAAATCGACGTTGCGGCCGATGACGCGATCCTGAGGCATGCGAACGCCAACCGCAACACCCTGATCGTGATGGGGGTCAACCGTCGCCCCGGCGATACGCTGTTTTTCGGCAACGTGGCGGCTGCCGTTCTGGAGAAATCGCGGCGTTCGATCCTGTTCGTGTCGAGCGCCGGCTCGATCGGCTCGGCGCAGTCGTCGGCGGGCACGCAGGCTGGCAGGCCGGCACGCGCGACGGCCAAATGACGCTACCCGGCCCGAAACCGACGCGCAGCCATGACGACGCCGCAGATCTCCGAAAATCTAGCCCCGCAAGCCTGCAAGCCTCGCCGGGCGTTCATTTTCGGCGATACAGCGGCTCGGCAGGCGCGAAAGCGATGGCAACGTCAGGGGGCTGAACGCCGAATCGCAGCCGGGGGGCAGCTTCGGGCGCTCCGGCGCGCGGGCAGGGACTTCGATCGGCACCGGGTTGACGGTGCTGCGCCCGCTATCCCGGATGGTGATTTCGGGGAGAACCACGTCCTTGGCAACCAAGGTGGCGTTGCTCACGGGGTCGGTACGGAACAGGACGCGGCCCTCGCGATCCCGGTAGACGACCGCCGTATTGCGCAAGCCGACCACCTCCACCGCGGTAATCGCCGGTCCCTGCCTTGCCGCCGCACGGGCGGGCATCAGCCGATCGGACTTATGGGCGCGGTCGACGGCGTTCACCGCAATCCCGGGGCCCCCGAGCCAATCGGTCACCGCCGATCCGATGGAGGGCATTGCCAGATGATCGACCATCAGCACGGCGGCAAGCCCGCCGGCAATGTAGGGAGCCAAACCGTACATGGGATTTCTCGATTGTGCTTGAAACCCCTCCCCCGATGTGTCCGGCGACAAAACGCGGCCGGCAAGCATTGGTTCCCTTGAATTTCAGTGAAATCAGACGAGGCGCGTGCCGCCCTCGGCCGGCGGCGAAAGCCGGCTGGCCGGAATCATGATCTTGCAGCGCACACCCTGGGCGGCGAACGCCAGGTCAACCCGGGCGTCCAGCGAGCGCGGCAGGTTGCCTTCGATGACCAAGGTGCCGAAGCCGCGGCGCGCCGGCGGGCCGACGTCCGGGCCGCCGCTCTCGGCCCATAGCAGCTCCACGGCCTCCCCGTCGCTTTGCGGCACGCGCCGCCAGGCGATCGAGACCCGGCCGTTCGGGACCGAGAGCGCGCCGAATTTCTCCGCATTGCTCGCAAGCTCATGCAGCGCCA
>WNGL01013638.1_pt1 | contig 10217 bp, 5 predicted proteins | sample 5400591 | NCBI WGS metagenome assembly WNGL01 (sample SAMN13153377, study PRJNA577476) | soil metagenome | isolation source: 80 cm soil or saprolite under Garry oak tree replicate 1 | place: USA:California | collected 2016-06-15 | reverse complement strand
TAGCTGGCTTCGAAACGGGCCGTCACTTGGCTGCCGATTAAACACTACTCCTTCCAGCTAACCTGCGCGCTGCCGTGAGCCGGACCGAGTGATCAGCTAAGGCGTGCTACGAGGTTTTCGATACTCGGCGAGTGCAGCAGCAATCTTCTCGCACAACCTTTCCGGACCTTCCGCCTTGCTCAGAAAAACGTCAACGGCTCCTGCGTCCGCTGGCATCTCATTCACACCTGAGAGCAAAATTACAGGCATGGTGGGATGGTTAGCTTTGATTTGACGAGCAAGCTCTGTTCCTATTGCGCCAGGCATTAAGTGGTCCGACAGCACAAGATCTACGTGGCGGGAGGAGACAATCTCGACAGCGGATCTCGCGGACGTTGACGTAACTACTTCGTAGCCGGCCTTCTCCAGGACGAGCTTTCTAAGAATCAACGGGTTTTCTTCGTCATCTACACACAAGATGACGGGTTTGTCTGAAATCATAACTGTGTCCACTTAGCTTGCCGCCAATGAAACTGTGAGTTCCTGCTTCTGCCCAAAAGCAGTTCCAGGGATGAATACGGAAAAGCATGTGGCATGCTCCCGAGCGAACCGCAAGCTGCGAAACCGAATTGTGCCTTCGTACTTCTGAATTATTCCTTTGCTGATCCAGAGGCCCAAACCAGTCCCCTTTGTTTCTTTCGTCGTGAAAAAGGGTTCGAAAAGTCGCTTGGCGTGTTCTGGGTCAATACCCGATCCGGTGTCGCAAACGGAGGCACGGACCCCCTGTCGCCCGGTGCTAGGTTCAATGCATTCATACACTCGGACGCGCAGGCGCCCTCCTTGAGGCATCGCCTGGATCGCGTTTCCAACAATGTTTAAGAATACTTGTTTTAACTCAACAGGAAACCCTTGGATTATTCCTGCGGTGCGGTACACTTTTTCTAGAATGATTCCGTTCAGCTGTACACGACGCGATTGAAGTTCAAGAACATTATCCAGAACCTCCGAAATGGCAACCGAGACGGGATACTGCGATTCTCGATAAAAGCTGAGTGTCTGTCTGGTAATATGAGCGACCCGGGCCAACTCTTGCTCGGCAAGACGCGCGTAATACCGAGCTTCCTCGTCGAGCGATGGATGATCTCGAAGAAGGTAAAACGCGTTAGATATCGCTTCCAAAGGGTTATTGATTTCGTGAGCAATAATCCCAGCAACTCGCCCCATAGCCCCAAGTCTTTCCGCGCGACGTAGAGCTTCTTCCGCCTGTAGTTGCGCTGTGATGTCCCGATTGATTTCGAGAATGACGCTGCGGCCTCGACTCCCGAGCTTAAGAGCCTGACGACTAGCGACAATCAGTTCCCGACCGTCTCTGGTGTAGTGAGTCAAGTTTCCTTCCCATCTTCCAGCTGCGGCAAGGGGCGCCTCGACTTCTTTCTGGGGCACGGGAAAACCCGTTCGCAAGATCCGGTTGATATCTTCGCCGAGCACCTCCTCGCGCTTCCAGCCGTAAAGGGCCTCCGCACCTGAATTCCAGAACGAAAGAATCCCGGCTGAATCATGGACCACAATGGCCTCAGAAGCGAGGTCGAGGAGCTCCGCCCTTTCGCGCAGTATGTCTTCCAAGCTCTTGCGCTCGGTAATGTCAAAAAAAACTCCTACAGCACCTCGGATTTGCCCAGAGTCATCGAAGAGAGGATTTGCGCTGGCGAGCACATGTGCCATCTGCCCGTCTCTACGTCGAACTTCCAGTTCGACGGTACCGACCAACTCTCGATTGGCGGCGGCGCGTTGGACGGGGAATTCGCCGGGTTGGAGTTTTTGGCCATTCTGATAAATATCGTACGGAAGCTCCCCGTCGCCGCTCTTTAATAGGTTATCGCCCTGCTTCATTCCCATGAGGTCGCTGAGAGCCGCGTTTCCTGTGATGAATCGGCACTCAGGATCATGCGCAACCGCGACCCCCATTGGTAGAACCTGCATGATAGTCTCAAGCTCGGCTACGCGCTGTTGAAGCTCGCTATTAAGCTCTCGAATCTCTGCCGTCCGTTGCAGAACCCGCTCTTCCAGCTGACGATTCAACGTTTCAAGCTGGCGGGCCTTCCGGTGCAATTCGGCGAATACGCTGACTTTTGCTCGCAGCAATTCCGGAATGACGGGCACCGAGATGTAATCGACAGCACCCCTTTCGTATCCTTTGAGCCGATCCAAATCGGTCAGGTGAACAGCCGAGATGAAGATAATCGCTGTCTTCTGAAAGCGAGGATGCTGACGGATCATGTCTGCGAGTTCAAAGCCGTTGAGTTCCGGCATGCTGACGTCCATCAGCACAACGGCTACGTCGGTTTTGAGCAAGTATTCGAGAGCTTCACGGCCTGAAGTAGCCTTAATCAGATTCTCTCCAAGCTCGCTCAGTATTACTTCGTAACTCAGCAGCTTGGCAGGCTGATCATCCACCATCAGAATGTTAACCTTCGGATTGACGCTCATGTTTCTCTCAGCATCACGATAGTCAACGTGCTCAGTTTGAATACTCCTGGACGTGCTAGCTATCTATGGAGCCACATGCGCAATGCTGAAAGTAGTTGGTCTGTATTGACCGGCTTCGCCAGGTATTCAGACGCCCCCGCTTCCAGGCACTTCTCACGATCTCCCTTCATCGCTTTCGCGGTTAGCGCGATGATAGGTAAGCGCCGCAACGAAGAGTTCTGACGAATCACCTGCATAGTTTCGTATCCGTCCATCTCGGGCATCATGATGTCCATCAGCGTGATAGCTACGTCCGGAGTTGACTCGAGCGTCTCAATCGCCTGACGACCAGTGCCGGCCGTTAGCACGGTCATCCCTCTACGCTCGAGGACGCTGCTTAAGGCGAAGATATTCCGCACATCATCGTCGACCACCAGTACTTTCTTTCCGACTAGCGCATCATCTGACCGGTGCAGCCGGTCCAGCATTTTTTGCTTCTCCGCTGGAAGATCAGCGACCACGCGGTGGAGGAACAGTGCCGTTTCATCCAGCAGCCGCTCCGGAGATTCGGCACCTTTAACCACCACGCTCCGCGCGAGCGTGCGCAACCGAGCGTCTTCTTCGGACGTTAATTCCTTCCCGGTGAAAACTACTACCGGCAAGTCGCTTAGGGACGGAGTATCACGTAGCTTCTCCAAGATCTCAAACCCCGACATATCGGGAAGACGGAGGTCGAGGACAACACAATCGAACTGCTGGTCGTTAACAAGGGCGAGCGCCTCAGTGCCGGTAGCAGCGACGGTAACATCAATATCATCGTAACCGAGCAACTCCCGGATACTCAGTTGCTCGGCTGGATTGTCTTCGACAACCAGCAGCCGCTTACGACGTGGACCTGCATACTCCTTAATTCGATCCAATGCCGCATCAAGGCCTTCGGGCGTGCTCGGTTTTGTCACAAAGGCGAATGCCCCTCTTGCCAAGCCATGATGTCGATCCTCATCCAGTGTCAGCATCTGTACTGGAATGTGTCTCGTCGCCGGATCTTGTTTCAAGTGGTTAAGCACTGTCCAGCCCAGCATGTCAGGCAGAAAAACATCCAGCGACACAGCGGTCGGGTGAAATTCACGAGCCAGAGCAAGGCCTTCGGCACCCCGCATGGCAACGAGAACCTTGAAACCCTTGTCACGGGACAGATCGCGAAGTACCCGGGCGTAATGCGGATCATCTTCTATGATGAGCAACACGGCGTAGCCCGCTTCGAGACTGTCACGATCGTCGGAGACATGCTCGGCCGGAAGCTCCGAAACATTCACGTTCGCCAACTGAAGAGGCAGGGACGACGGCGAAGCTTTTCCTTCCAGCACGGAAACGCTGGGAGCGGACGGGCCTGCGTATGTTTGTGGAAGATATAGCGTGAACGAGCTTCCTTTGCCAGGTGTGCTGCGCAACTGGATCTCTCCGCCTAAGAGACTGGCCAGCTCCCGGCTGATTGCCAGGCCCAAACCGGTGCCGCCGTACTTGCGGCTCGTGCCAGCATCGGCCTGCTGAAACGCCTCGAAGATGATTCGCTGCTTGTCGTGCGGAATACCGATCCCCGTATCGGCAACTTCAAAGGCCACGACGGAGCCCGCACGGTTGAGAATTGGGTGGTCATCGCTCCACCCGCTCTCAGCTGCCGAGACAGAGAGGCGCACGCCACCTTGTTCGGTAAATTTGAAAGCATTGGATAGCAGATTCTTTAGTACTTGTTGTAGACGTTTCGAGTCGGTGACCATGCCACGAGTAAGGTGGGGATCAGTATGCACCTCGAAGCTAAGCCGGCGATTTTCTGCTTCATGCCGGAAGGGTCTCCCAATCATGTCGAGGAGGCTAGCAAAGAAGACTTCTTCAGCGTCTACGGAGACCGTTCCTGATTCGATTTTTGACAGGTCGAGAATATCACTGATCAGGTTCAAAAGGTCTGTTCCCGCACCGTGGATAGTGCGAGCGAACTCAACCTGCTTTGGTGTCAAATTGTGATCAGGGTTATCGCTGAGTTGCTGGCCGAGGACAAGGATGCTGTTCAAAGGCGTACGCAGCTCATGCGACATGTTTGCAAGGAACTCGGACTTGTATTTGGAAGTGAGCGCCAGTTCTTTGGCCTTCTCTTCCAATGCACGCCGCGCCTGCTCAATCTCCTGGTTCTTCCGTTCGACCTCGGCATTCTGCTCAGCGAGCTGCTGGGCTTTTTGGGCTAACTGCTCGTTCGTCTGCTGTAATTCCTTCTGCTGGGTTTGGAGCTCTGTCGCTAGTTGCTGGGACTGCTTCAGCAGCCCTTCGGTCTGCATCGTCGCCTCAATACTATTAAGGACAATGCCAATGCTAGCAGTCAGCTGTTCTAGAAACGCTAGATGCGAGGCGGTGAAGGCGCCCAAAGAGGCCAACTCAATTACTGCCTTGACGCGATCCTCAAAGAGTACGGGCAGCACAATCACATTTCTGGGCACAGCCTCGAATAAACCGGATCGAATCGAGATGCTGTTGGGTGGCAAGTCATTTATCAGCATCCGTCTCTTCTCCGCCGCACATTGTCCAATCAGACCTTCCCCAATCTTTAGTTGTCGGAGATGTCCATCTTCTCCGTCGCCAGCAAACGCGGAGAGAAGCACCATGGTCGCCGAGTTCTCGCTTTCCATTTGGTAAATCACCCCCTGTTGGGCATTCACCAGGGGAGCCAGTTCTGAGAGCAACATCCGTCCCACGGTAGTCAGATCACGTTGACCCTGCAACATACCTGTGAAGCGAGCCAGATTCGTCTTCAACCAATCCTGCTCGGTATTGCGTTCCGTCGTGAGACGGAGGTTATTAATCATCGTGTTGATGTTGTCTTTCAACTCGGCGACCTCGCCACTGGCTTCGACTTGGATTGACCGTGTTAGATCACCTTTGGTGACAGCAGTGGCGACCTCTGCGATAGCTCGCACTTGGTTCGTGAGGTTGTCTGCCAACAGGTTGACGTTTCCCGTGAGGTCTTTCCAGGTCCCTGCGGCACCAGGCACGTGAGCCTGGCCGCCAAGACGGCCTTCGACGCCGACTTCGCGAGCAACCGTCGTGACTTGGTCCGCGAAGGTGGCAAGCGTGTCTGTCATGTTGTTGATCGTCTCCGCCAAAGCCGCCACTTCGCCCTTCGCGTAAACCGTCAGCTTCTGAGTGAGCAGGCCATTAGCGACGGCGGTTACGACCTTGACGATTCCGCGTACCTGCTCCGTGAGGTTCGCGGCCATCACGTTGACATTATCCGTGAGGTCCTTCCATGTGCCTGCAACTCCGGGCACCTGTGCCTGCCCTCCAAGCTTGCCCTCGGTACCGACTTCGCGTGCCACACGCGTCACCTCAGCAGCAAAAGCGTTGAGTTGGTCCACCATGGTATTGATCGTGTTCTTTAGTTCAAGAATTTCGCCTTTCACGTCCACCGTAATCTTGCGAGACAAGTCTCCGCGAGCGACAGCGGTCGTCACCTCCGCGATGTTGCGTACCTGACCCGTGAGATTGCGGGCCATTGCGTTTACCGAATCCGTGAGATCCTTCCACGTCCCGGCGACACCAGGCACGTTAGCCTGTCCGCCGAGGCGCCCTTCCGTGCCTACCTCGCGAGCCACACGAGTCACTTCTGCTGCAAAGGAGCGCAGCTGCTCGACCATGGTGTTGAGGGTCTCTTTGAGCTGCAGGATCTCTCCGCGCACATCTACGGTGATCTTCTTCGACAGGTCACCGGTTGCAATGGCCGTGGCGACTTCTGCGATGTTGCGGACCTGTCCTGTCAGGTTATTGGCCATGAAGTTGACATTGTCCGTGAGGTCCTTCCAGGTACCGGCCACACCGGGAACCTGCGCTTGACCACCTAGCTTTCCATCAGTACCGACCTCGCGTGCGACGCGCGTCACCTCGCCCGCGAAAGCGTTGAGTTGGTCAACCATCGTGTTGATGGTGTTCTTCAGTTCAAGAATCTCGCCTTTCACGTCCACCGTAATCTTGCGAGACAAGTCTCCACGTGCCACCGCTGTGGTCACCTCCGCAATATTACGTACTTGCCCGGTGAGGTTCCCCGCCATTGCATTCACCGAATCCGTGAGATCCTTCCAGGTTCCGGCCACGCCGGGCACGTTGGCTTGTCCGCCAAGCCTTCCCTCGCTTCCGACCTCACGGGCCACCCGCGTCACTTCAGCTGCAAACGAGCGGAGCTGCTCGACCATCGTGTTGAGCGTTTCTTTCAGCTGCAAAATTTCGCCGCGCACGTCTACAGTGATCTTCTTCGAAAGATCGCCCGTGGCGATGGCAGTAGCCACTTCGGCGATGTTGCGGACTTGGCCTGTGAGATTGCTGGCCATGAAATTGACATTGTCGGTGAGGTCCTTCCATGTGCCAGCTACGCCAGGCACCTGCGCCTGACCGCCAAGCTTGCCGTCAGTGCCGACCTCGCGCGCCACACGCGTCACCTCGCCGGCGAAAGCGTTGAGTTGGTCAACCATAGTGTTGATCGTATTCTTCAGTTCAAGAATCTCGCCTTTCACATCCACAGTGATCTTGCGGGACAAATCGCCACGGGCCACGGCGGTGGTCACCTCGGCGATGTTGCGCACTTGCCCCGTGAGGTTTCCCGCCATCGAGTTCACAGAGTCGGTGAGGTCCTTCCACGTACCAGCTACGCCAGGCACATTGGCCTGACCGCCTAATCGGCCTTCGGTGCCCACTTCGCGCGCCACGCGCGTTACCTCACCGGCGAACGCATTGAGCTGGTCCACCGTCGTATTGATGGTTTCTTTAAGCAGAAGAATCTCGCCGCTTACGTTAACTGTGATTTTTTTCGAGAGGTCGCCGCTGGCGATGGCCGTAGACACTTCAGCGATATTGCGCACCTGTCCCGTCAAGTTACTAGCCATCGAGTTGACCGAGTCAGTGAGATCCTTCCACGTACCACCTACTCCAGGTACCTGCGCCTGACCACCCAGCTTGCCGTCAGTACCGACCTCGCGGGCCACTCGTGTCACCTCCGACGCAAATGAGCGCAACTGGTCGACCATCGTATTGATAGTATCCTTGAGCTCAAGAATTTCTCCCTTCACGTCGACCGTGATCTTGCGCGACAGATCACCGCGTGCCACCGCTGTAGCCACCTCCGCGATATTACGGACCTGGGCCGTCAGGTTGCCGGCCATGAAGTTCACGTTGTCAGTAAGATCCTTCCAAGTACCTGCCACATCAGGCACCTCTGCCTGGCCGCCAAGCTTGCCTTCCGTGCCCACCTCGCGTGCCACGCGGGTCACCTCGCCCGCGAACGCATTGAGCTGGTCCACCATGGTGTTGATGGTGTTTTTCAATTCGAGAATTTCGCCTTTAACGTCCACTGTGATTTTGCGAGACAAGTCGCCCCTGGCCACGGCGGTTGTCACTTCCGCGATGTTTCGCACCTGGCCGGTTAAGTTTCCAGCCATGGAATTAACGGAGTCAGTAAGATCCTTCCACGTGCCTGCCACTCCGGGAACGTTCGCTTGACCACCAAGCCTTCCCTCTGTTCCAACTTCACGGGCAACGCGTGTCACTTCGCCGGCGAACCGGTTGAGCTGATCCACCATCGTGTTGAGAGTTTCCTTGAGCTGCAGGATTTCGCCGCGGACATCCACCGTGATTTTTCGCGAAAGGTCGCCACTCGCAATCGCAGTTGCGACTTCTGCAATGTTTCGCACCTGACCAGTCAGGTTGCTAGCCATAAAGTTCACGTTGTCGGTGAGGTCTTTCCAGGTACCGCCCACACCGGGCACCTGCGCTTGGCCACCAAGCTTACCTTCGGTACCCACTTCGCGGGCCACCCGCGTCACCTCGCCCGCGAAGGCGTTGAGCTGGTCCACCATTGTGTTGATGGTGTCCTTAAGTTCGAGAATTTCTCCCTTTACGTCTACCGTGATCTTGCGGGACAAGTCGCCGCGGGCCACAGCCGTAGTCACCTCAGCAATGTTTCGGACCTGAGCCGTCAGGTTTCCCGCCATGGCGTTCACTGAGTCGGTAAGATCCTTCCACGTGCCCGCCACAGCAGGTACCACGGCCTGGCCGCCGAGTTTGCCATCTGTACCCACTTCGCGGATGACGCGGGTCACTTCAGAAGCAAATGATCGCAGCTGGTCCACCATGGTATTGATAGCCTCTTTCAGCTGGAGAATTTCTCCCCGCACGTCTACCGTGATTTTTCGCGAAAGATCCCCGCTCGCTACGGCTGTAGCCACTTCTGCAATGTTGCGGACCTGCCCGGTCAGATTACTAGCCATCAAATTTACGGAGTCGGTGAGGTCTTTCCAGGTGCCGGCCACACCAGGAACCTGAGCCTGACCGCCGAGCTTTCCGTCCGTACCCACTTCACGCGCCACACGCGTGACTTCAGCGGTGAACACGCTCAGCTGTTGGATCATGGTATTGACAATGTTGGCTGAGCGAAGATCCTCGGGACTCATTGAATTTCGTGCGCTCTCGCGTTCTGCCTTCTTTGCCCACGACCTTCCCCACACGCCTCAGCTCTTTCGCCATCTGCTGATTGGCGGCCACAATGTCATTAAATGTATCTGCGATTTTTCCCGCCACTCCCGTCCAGGAACCAGGTAGCCGAACCGAAAAGTCACCATCTCGCATCGTTTGCAGGCTTCCCAATATCAAACTAAGATCGTTTGCGGAGAGAGACTCGGCTTGAACTTTAGGATGTCCATTATGTTTTAAAGTGGCTTTGAGATTCGCTTTCGGCTCACCGTTCTCGGTCGCCACATTATTGCTTCTCTTCATCGTGATCTCCTGAATGGACCGGTGCCCGGGCGCATGCCAAAGTCGACTGTCATCTGCTTTCTGACCGTCGCCCTGTGACAGCCCGACTCGGCACTTCGCTAAAGGTCAATTTCAAAGGAATGGCAAAACCATACGCGCTGTGTGGCCTGAGGGTCAATGAAAGGCCATGCCCGGCGCCCAAGCTCTACGTTATTACGATTCATACCACGAAAGCTGCTTCACAAACCTACAGTATTCACTGTATTGACTGACCAGGCTGGGAATGCGATCCAAACCTTACCTAGCAGCCCGTGGCAGAAATGGTTTGCTCACTCTGCTGCGAGCGGGATGGAAGTTTCGCTGCGCGCGCGGCGCAGGAGGACTTGCCGCAACAGCTTTTTTCGTGCTCGCCGCCGCCGATTCCCGTACCCGCCTGCTGCGCCTCGGGTTTGTCCTTCCAACTCCGCGTCCTCGGTGCGGCTCCGAGATATAGGTCCGAACTTCTGCCTCCTGGAGTGCCTTCAGCGTGTGGTTGCTGTGGTAACCCTTGTCGCCTACTGCCTCCACCGGACCTTCCGAATGGACTCGCTTGCCCACCCCTTCTTATTGCATGTTCGGCTTTGTATGCCAGGTGTGTCCGTCCGTGTTTCACCTTCGTGATGCGCGCATCAGGATCGTGCGGATTCACCCACTCCCCATTCGACCCCTTGCCCACACGCTTTCGGTCCAACTTCGCCAACTGCTCCCGCGTCGGCGTAGCGATCCCTGACTCCTTTCCCACCGTGTACGGGGCAGAGTGTTAGGGGTTCCGTTTTCAACGACGGAGAATGTCGTCCTTGCGTTGTCACGGGACATGGCGGAACACCTTGTCGCGGCGGAGAATTCCAGGGAACGGCAGGCTAGTGCATGTGTATCGCAATGCCGAACCGATCACGCTCCGGTTGCCTCAGGCACGCTGAAAGATCCTGCGATCTGTGCGTGGTCTA
>WNGL01012626.1_pt1 | contig 10217 bp, 9 predicted proteins | sample 5400591 | NCBI WGS metagenome assembly WNGL01 (sample SAMN13153377, study PRJNA577476) | soil metagenome | isolation source: 80 cm soil or saprolite under Garry oak tree replicate 1 | place: USA:California | collected 2016-06-15 | reverse complement strand
CTTAGAGAGGGATCGAGCATGGGTCAGAAGACTGTCCGGTTCAGCGACCTGAGCGGCCAGCTCATCATGCATGACGACGCACTGGCACGCATCGTGGTCCACGAGCACCCCGAGCTCGGCGACGGCCCGGTCGAGATCGAGGCACTCACCGAGGAAGCCGAGGCCATGGAGGAGGCCGCCCTGCGGGTGGCGGTCGTCGACCTGTACCTGCCCGACGACATAGAGCCGCGTCGCATCGTCATGGAAGCCGACGCCTTCGACAAGCTGGCCACGCAGAGCTCCATGGCCGAGCTGCTCACCGCGGCCCGGCCGGTTCGGCGCAGCACGAGGTCAGCGGCGAGCGGCGGCTCGCGCGGGGACCGGCTCGACTACGCGACCCGCGAGCACGCGGGCAAGCCGCACAAGGGGAAGATCACCGACACCGAGAAGGTCCTGGTCCGCGAGCATCTCGACGAGATCAACGAGCGGCTGGCCGGGCAGGGTCTTCGGGTGATCAGCCTGACCGACCCGGAGCACATCGAGCGCTACGGCCTGCAGGATCTGGCCAGGGAGCGCAACCTGGAGCTCGAGTTCGGACTCGGCGACGAGGCGGACGCCGAGGACCGGGTCGACGCCAAGGTCGCGTGACGCGTTACCCGCACCGTCAGGACCTGTGCAGGCGCCAGCCGCGATCGCAGCGTTCGATGAAGCCGTAACCGGCCAGCCTGCCCAGGCAGCGCAGCACGGTGTCGAGGTCCACGCCCGCCTCGACCGCGATCGTCGAGGTTCCCGCGCCGCCGCGGGCGGGCAGCGCGTCGATTACCCGGGCGCTGTCCGGGTCGAGGTCGTCGCGGGAGGGCGTACGGTCGGCGTCCGGATCCGGTCGTGACGGCCAGCCCGGGCCGCCGCCGGGCGCCAGCGCGTCCGGGACGCTGAGCGGCGATAGCAATTCGATGATGTCCGCGGCGCGGGTCACGCAGCTGGCGCCCCAGTCCCTGATGATCCGGTGACATCCGGCGGATTGCGCCGACGTCACCGGCCCGGGCACGGCCATCAGCGGCTTGCCCAGGGTGGCGGCGTGCCGTGCGGTGTTCAGCGCGCCGCTGCGCTCGCCTGCTTCCACGATCACGGTGCCGCAGCCGAGCGCGGCGATGACCCGGTTGCGGACCAGGAACCGGGTCCTGGCCGGGTAGCGTCCCGGCGGCCACTCGCTGATCACCAGGCCCTGGCCGGCGATCGCGGCGAACAGGTCCGCATGCCCGGCCGGGTAGGGGTAGTCGACCCCGCACGCCAGCACCGCGATCGTGACCGCCTCCGCGGCCAGCGCGCCGCGGTGCGCGGCGGCGTCGATGCCGTACGCTCCGCCCGAGACCACCGTCCAGCCCCGTTCGCCGAGGTCGGCGGCGATCTCGCCGGCCACGTGCCCGCCATAGCTGGTGGCGGCCCGCGACCCCACCATGGAGACCGAACGCGAGCAGGCGAAACGCAGGTCGGTGTGGCCGCGAAGCCACAGGGCGTAGGGGCGGGCCTGGCCGAGCTGGTCGAGCGCGCCGGGCCAGTCGGCGTCACCGGGGCAGGACAGCCTGATGCCGTCGCGGCTTGTGTCCGCCAGGCGCTCCTCGCGCGGCAGCGCGGGCAGCCGGGCGCGCCAGCGGCCGAGCGCACGGTCGAGCGCGGCCCGGCTGGCCGGCGTGTCGCCGCATCGGGGGCCGGTCCCGGGGAGCATGTCCGCCTTGATCGCGGCCAGCACCTCGGCCGGCGAGCAGATCGCGAGCAGGGCGCCGAGCGCGGGATCGCCGGGCTCGGCCAGGTAGGTGAGCGCGGCCCGGGCCAGCTTCTCCTCGCTGAGGTGCTCGTGGGGCGAGGGACCGCTGCTCACCGCCGCACCCCAAGCCACAGGCCGAGCGCCGCGTCACAGTCGTCGCGAGTGGGACGGGGCCGCCCCGCGAGGTCCGCCAGGGTCCAGGCGACGCGGACGATCTTGACGACGCCGCGCGCGGTGATCAGCCCCCGATCCAGGGAACGCTCGAGCACGGTCAGCGAACCAGGGGCGGGCGGCCAGGTACGGCGCAGCGCCGATCCGGGCACCTCGCCGTTGAGCCGCCACGGAGTGCCCTGCAGCCGGTGCGCGGCGCGCTGCCTGGCCTGGGCCACCCGGCGCGCCACGGTCAGGCTGGATTCGGAGAACGTCCGGTCGCTCAGCAGCTCCTTGCGGCTGACCGGCTCGAGCTCGATCTTGACGTCGACCCGGTCCAGCAGCGGACCGGAGATCCGCCCCAGGTACCTGCGGCGCGTGGCCGGGCTGCAGCTGCAGCCCTCGGACGGTCCGGCCACCCTGGCACACGGGCACGGGTTCGAGGCCAGGACCAGCGTGAACCTGGCCGGGAACCTGGTCGTGATGCCCGAACGAGCCACCACCACCTCGCCCGCTTCCAGCGGCTGACGCAGTGCGTCCAGCACGTCCCTGGCGAACTCGGGCGCCTCGTCGAGGAACAGCACTCCCCGGTGCGCCAGTGAGGCCGATCCGGGGCGGATGACTCCGCTGCCGCCGCCGACGATGGCCGCCTTGGTCGCCGTGTGGTGCGGCGCGAGGAAGGGCGGGTCTTCCAGCAGCGGGACCTGCGCGGGCAGGGTTCCGGCCACCGAATGGACGGCCGTGACCTCGAACGCCGCGGCACGGTCGAGCCTGGGCAAGATGGTGGGGATCCGCTCGGCCAGCATGGTCTTGCCCGCGCCGGGCGGCCCGAGCAGCGACAGGTGGTGACCGCCGGCCGCGCACACTTCGGCAGCCCGCCGCGCCATCGACTGGCCGAGCAGCTCGGCGAGGTCGGGCGCCAACGCGCTACCGGGGCCTGCTGCCTGGGCTCCCCCGCCGGAGGCGAGCTTGCCGTCGCGCCCGGGGCGACCGGGCAGATCCTGGCCGCCCTGGTATTCGACCGCGGCGGGCTGGCCGTCGGGGCCCGGCAGGCCGCGAAGCCAGTCCGCCGCGCCGGTCAGGCTGTCGACCGCGATCACGCGCACGCCGGGCACCAGGGCGGCTTCCGCCGCGTTCTGCTTGGCCACCATGACCTTGCCGAACCCTTTCTCAGCCGCCCTGGCCACCGCGGGCAGCACGCCGCAGACCGGCCGCAGCCGGCCGTCGAGGCCCAGCTCGCCGAAGAACATCACCCCGGCGGCGGCGGCCCTCGGCACCTTGCCCGCCGCGGCCAGGATCCCGATGGCGATGGCCAGGTCGAACCAGCTGCCCCGCTTGGGCAGGCTGGCCGGGGAGAGCCCGACCGTGATCTTCCGCTGCGGCCACTCCTCACGGCTGTTCGTGATCGCGGCCCTGATCCGGTCGCGCGCTTCCCGCAGCGCGGTGTCGGGCAGGCCGACCACGATCACCGCGGGCAACCCGTTGGCGATGTCCGCTTCGATCTCGACCACGTGCCCGGTCACCCCGATCAGGGCCACCGAGTACGTGCGAGCCAGCGGCACGGCTACCCCACTCCCCGGATGTGCTCGACGGAGAACCCGCCGGTGCCGTCGTACACCAGGCCGACCACGTCGATGCGGACCTGATCGAACCGGACGCCGTGGGCGTTGAGCCATTGCACCGCGAGCCGGCGAAGCCGGGCCCGCTTGGCCCGGCTGACCGCTTCGAGCGGGCCCCCGTACCGCATGCCGGTCCTGGCCTTGACCTCGACGACCACCAGCGCCTGCCGGTCGACCGCCACGATGTCGATCTCGCCGGTGGCGCAGCGCCAGTTGCGATCCAGGATCCGCAGACCGCACGACTCGAGGTACTCGGCCGCCGCCTGCTCACCGGATCTGCCGAGCACGTCCTTGGCGTGCATCGCCATCACCTCCGGCTCCGACACTGGCCGGAAACGGGGGCGGCCCGCATAACGGCATCGGCGGCTGTGGAAAACCGGTGCGGCGGTTCGTACTCGTGGACAGGCAGCCGGGAATTGTCAGTGCCTGGTGATGTAATCCGCGCGGGGCACTAGGCCCTCGCGCGGAGGACGGGTCGGGGAGGGCGGATTAGTTGGCGGCGCGGCTGTAGGGGGCGCGGCCCGGCGGCTGCTCGGGCCGGGGCCCGGCGGTCACCGCGGGGATGCTCCGCTCCACGGCCTTCTTGCCCAGCTCGAACTCCTTGCCGTGGTGCACCACCGGCAACGGCTCGCCATCGAGCAGCTCGTACTTGGCGTGGCCCGAGGTGATCGTCACCCGCAGCCTGCGGCCCCGGTAGCGGAGCCGGAACCGCAGCTCCGCGATCCCGCCGGGCAGGTGCGGGTTGAAGGCCAGCGACCCGGCGCCCGCCCGCATGCCGCCGAACCCGGCCACCAGCGCTATCCACGCGCCGGCCAGCGACGCCATGTGCACGCCGTCCGAGGTGTTGTGCTCGACGTCCCTCAGGTCCATGAGCGCGGCCTCGGCCAGGTAGTCGTGCGCCAGGTCGAGCTGGCCGACCTCGGCCGCGATCACGGCCTGGGTGCAGGCGGACAGGGACGAGTCGCGCACGGTGAGCGGCTCGTAGTAGGCGAAGTTCCTGGCCTTCTCCTCGGGCGTGAACGCGTCCGGGCGCATGTACATGGCCAGTACCAGGTCCGCCTGCTTGACCACCTGCTTGCGGTAGAGCTGGAAGTACGGGTAGTGCAGCAGCAGCGGGTAGTGGTCCTCGGGCGTGTTCTTGAAGTCCCACCGGGCGTAGTCGGTGAATCCCTGGTGCTGCGGGTGCACGTTGAGGCGGTCATCGAACGGGATGTACATCGACGCGGCCGCGTCACGCCAGGACGCCGCCTCCTCGGTCGTCACCCCGAGCCGTTCCGCCACATCGGGCAGCTTGGTCGCCAGGTCGGCCGCGTTGGCCAGGTTCCGCTGCGCCATCAGGTTGGTGTAGATGTTGTTGTCCTTGACCGCGCTGTACTCGTCCGGCCCGGTCACGCCGTCGATCCTGAACCCGCCGGTGGCATCGTGCTGGCCGAGCGACCGCCACAGGCGGGCGGTCTCGACCAGCAGCTCGAGCCCGACCTGCTGCTCGAACTCGGCGTCCTCGGTCGCGTCCAGGTAGCGGAGCACCGCGTCGGCGATGTCGGCGTTGATGTGGAACGCCGCGGTACCGGCGGGCCAGTAGCCGGAGGTCTCCTGGCCGCGGATCGTCCGCCACGGGAACGCGGCCCCGGCCAGGCCGAGGTCGGCCGCGTGCCGTCGGGCCTCGTCCAGGACCAGGTGCCGCCAGCGCAGCGCGTCGCCCGCGGCGGACGGCTGGGTGTACATGAGCACCGGGAGCACGAAGGATTCGGTATCCCAGAACGTGTGCCCGTCGTAGCCGGTCCCGGTCAGCCCCTTCGCGGCGATCGGCCGGTACTCGGCCCGCGCCCCGGCCTGCAGGATGTGGAACAGCCCGAAGCGCACCGCCTGCTGGATCTCGGCGTCGCCGTCCAGTTCGACGTCGGCGCCGTCCCAGAACTCATCCAGGTAGGCTCGCTGCTCGGCGAGCAGGCCGTCCCAGCCGGTCAGGTGGGCGGCCGCGAGCGCCCCGACCACCTGGTCGATGAGGGCGGGCCTGGTCCGGGTGCTCGACCAGCCGTAGCCGATGAACTTGACGATGTGCAACTGCTCCCCGGGGGCAACCTCGGTCGCCACGGTGCACCGGGCCAGATCGGGATAGGACTCGATCCGGTTCGCCATCTTCTCCGGTCCCGTGATCACGTGGGACATCCCGGCCGAGATCCGCAGCCCGCTGGCCCGGGTCCTGTGTACCAGCAGCGCGCGGGCGGGGCCGCCGTCGCTGGAGCACTGGGACTCCTCGCTGACCAGCGGATTCTCCAGGACGGCGGAGAGCCGGGGATCCTTGCCCCGCTTCGGCAGCTCCTCGTTCGTGACGAGTTCGGATTGCAGCACGAGCCGCAGCTTCGCGCCCACCGGCTCGACCGTGTAGCTGATCGCCGCGATGGCGCGCTGAGTCAGCGACACGATCCGCACCGACGTGACCTTGATCCTGGCCCCGGCCGGCGAGGACCAGTCCACCTCCCGGGTCAGCGTGCCCGCCCGCAGGTCCAGGACGCGCTGGTGCGAGTGCAGCGTGCCGTACCTGATGTCGAACGGCTCGTCGTCCACGAGCAGCCGGATGATCTTGCCGTTGGTGACGTTGATGGCGGTCTGCCCGTCGTCGGGAAAGCCGTACCCCGCCTCGGCGTAGGGCAGCGGCCTGACCTCGTACACCGAGTTGAGGTAGCTGCCCGGCAGCCCGTGCGGGTCGCCTTCGTCGAGGTTGCCGCGCAGCCCGACGTGCCCGTTGGACAGGGCGAAGATCGACTCGCTCTGGGCCAGCAGGTCAAGGTCGAGTTCCTTCTCGACCAGACGCCAGGGTTCGGTCCCGTACGCCGACTGCTTGATCATCAGGCGTCCTTGTCCAGGAGTTCCGCGAGGTCCTTGACCACGATGTCGGCCCCGTGCCTGGACAGCGCGTCGGCCTGGCCGACCCGGTCCACCCCCACCACGAGCGCGAAGTGACCCGCCCGGCCCGCCTCCACCCCGGCGAGCGCGTCCTCGAACACGGCCGCCTGGCTGGCCGTGAAATGGAGTTCGGTCGCCGCGGCCAGGAACGTGTCCGGGGCCGGCTTGCCGCGCAGCCCGCGCTCCTTCGCGATCAGGCCGTCCACCCGGACGTCGAACAGGTCGGCCAGCCCGGCGGAATCAAGGATCTGATTGGTGTTGGCGCTGGACGACACGATGGCCGTCGAGATCCCCTTTTCTCGTACCGAACGGATGTAAGTGACGGTTCCCTCGTAGACCTGAACGGCCCCCTGGGCCAGCTTCGCCAGCACGAGGGCGTTCTTGCGATTGCTCAGGCCGTAGATCGTGGGCGTGCCCGGCGGGTCATCCGGCTTGCCCTCGGGCAGCTCGATGCCGCGGGACTCCAGGAAGGACCTGGTGCCGTCCAGCCTGGGCTTGCCGTCGACGTAGGCGTCGTACTCGTGGTGCGCGTCGAACGGGACGAACGCGGTCCCGGTGCTCTCGGCGCGGGCGCGGAGGAATTCGTCGAACATCTCCTTCCACGCCGCCGCGTGCACCACCGCGGTCTGGGTGACCACGCCGTCCATGTCGAACAAGCATGCCTTAACCCCGTCGGGAAGCCCGAACATCGCCCCTCCGCCACGCAAGCTACGCCGGGAAGTCCGGCTTGTCTTCTGGCACCTCAAGGTCGGCCTTGGCCAGTTCCTCGATGTTGACATCCTTGAAGGTGACCACACGCACGTTCTTCACGAACCTGGCGGGACGATACATGTCCCATACCCAAGCATCCCGCATTGTGACCTCGAAGAACACTTCACCGTTGTCACTTGACCGTACATTCAGCTCCACGTCATTTGTGAGATAGAAACGGCGCTCGGTCTCGACCACGTGGGTGAACAACCCGACGACATCGCGGTACTCGCGGTAGAGCTGAAGCTCCATCTCCGCCTCGTATTTTTCGAGGTCCTCCGCGCTCATGAGTCCATTCTCCTCTCGTTCTCCCCCAGCGCACCCGCCGGGCCCAACCCGGCGGTCACCAGGGTCCCGGCCGGGTCGTCGACGGCGGGATCGGCGTCGCCCAGCAGCTCAGCGGGCTCCAGCAGTTCCGCCGGGTCGGCAGGCGCCACCGGAACGGCCAGGGCCGCCGCACGGGTCACGTTCACGAACGAATACCGGTGCACCGGACTCGGCCCGTGCTCAGCCAGGGCGGCGACGTGCTCATCGGTGACGTATCCCTTGTGCCGGTCAAAACCGTATAGGGGATAACGTTCGTGCAGGTCCCGCATCATCCTGTCCCGGCTGACCTTGGCCACCACGGATGCCGCCGCGACCGACGCGGTGACCCGGTCGCCCTTCCAGACCGCGAGCCCGGGGATGCCGAGGCCGCGGACCGGGAAGCCGTCGGTGAGCACGAACCCGGGCTTGCTGCGCAGGCCAGCGAAGGCGCGGCGCATGCCAGAGACGTTGCACACGTGCAGCCCAGTGGCATCGATCTGGTCGGCGCCGATGACCACGACGTGCCAGTCGATGGCCCGACGAAGCACCTCGGCGTAGGCCTCCTCCCTGGCCTGGGCGCTGAGCAGCTTGGAATCGGCCAGCCCGGGCATCCGCCGGATGCTGGCCGGATCGAGCACCACGGCCGCCACCACGAGCGGTCCCGCGCAGGCCCCCCGGCCGGCCTCGTCGATGCCGGCGACGGGCGCGAACCCGGCCCGGCCGAGCACGGTTTCGTACGCGCCGAGCCCGCCGTCCCGGCGAGGCGTATAGCCCGGATACCTCGGATACAGATTCCGGAACGATACCGGAGGGCCGGAAGGGGCCAGAGGGCGTTCGGCCGCCCGCGAGGCCGGGTCGCTGGCGGGCGGCACACCAGGATGGCGGGTCATGACACTGGGAAGGGTACGCCAGTTGCCGACCTCACGAGGACAAGCCGGCCATCGTGCCCGGGCCAGGCTGGTGTCCCCGCACCGGTGCGGATGAGGTCGCCGGGCCGTCGGTCCTGTCCGGACGCGTGGGAGAATAACCCGCATCGTTCCGCGACTCAGTGCCGCAGCCTTCACAGTGCTCGTGATCGTGGATGCTGACCGGGCGGCTCGCATCAGCAGCCACATCAGCCCCGCGGGTTTAAGGCTGGGCGGCCGGGCGGATCATCGGGTGCCGAAATACCCCTTATCGGGGGTATTTCGGCCCACGATAATGCGATCTTGTCGCAGATCAAGGCGACGGGTTACCTGCCGACGTGCCTAGCGGGCCGGTATGCCATCGACCCGCCTGGACGGGGTTGCGGCGGGCGGGTTATGCGGAGGGCGGACGGTCCGCCGGGTCGCGGGCGGTACGGCGGCCAGTGCCGCGGCCCGTGCGACTGGCCGTGCGGCGGCGGGCGATCCGGAGCCGGGCCCGGCGTTGCAGCCAGGTGACCGGGACGGCGGCGGCGAAGCCGAGGGCCAGCGGCAGGGCCGGGCTGGAGGGCTCGAGCCGGGCCGACAGGAGGCCGCCGGAGTCTCGGGCCGCCGGAACGGTGTCCTGGGCCGCCGGAGGGGCTGAAGGGGCCGCGGCGGAGCTCAGCTGGGGCTGCTCGAAGGTGGCGGGAATCGGCAGGATCCGCCACCGGCTGATCGGCCAGATGATGACGAAGGCCCGGCCGATCACGGCGTTCTCCGGGATCGTGCCGCCGCCGGGCTGGCCGAGGTGATTCCTTGAGTCGTCGGAGATGAGCCTGTGGTCTCCCATGACCCACAGCCGGCCGGGCGGGACCACGATATTGAACCTGATCTCGGAGGGGGTGTCGCCGGGGTACAGGTAGGACTGCTCGGTGAGCGGGACGCTGTTGACCGTGACCCGGCCCTGCGCGTCGCAGCAGGCCACCTTGTCACCGTCCCACGAGCCGTCCCCGTTGAAGACCACGATGTCGCCGCGGTGGATGCCGCGGACGTCGTAGACGAGCTTGTTGACCAGCACCCGGTCGTTGATCTCGAGCGTGTTCTCCATCGACCCTGACGGTATGAAGAAGGCCTGGACCGCATAGGTCTTGATGACGACCGCGAGCAGCAGGGCGATGACGACCAGGATCGGGAACTCGCGCCAGAACGACCGCTTCCTGCGGCCGCGGCGGGCGGCCGGCTTGCCGCCGCCCGGGGCGGCCTTGCCGTCCGGTTGCTCGTGCGCCGCGGCGTCGCCGTCCTCGGCCTGGGCACTGGCCTCGGCCTTGGGTTCGGCCTGGTCCGGCGCCTCGGCGCCGCTGTCCGCGCTGGACGGCCGGGCTTGCTCAGGCTCTCCTGACGTGGCGCTCTCGTCCTGGCCGGCCTCTGGCTCGGCCCCCGGCGTCACGCCACGGCCAGCGCCGCTCATCCGCGCCCCTTCCGTTCGCACGCATCGCGTGCCCGGGCCGCGACCTCGGCAGGCCGACCCTCGCGGGCACCGGATCCAGACGGCTCACGCAGACCCGTGCCCCTCGTCGGGGTTCACCGTCATCGAGTCGAGCTTAGCGCCAAATCCCGGCCGCCGGATCGCCAGCCCCGGGCCATCGCGGCGCGGCGGACAAGCCGGGCCATGGCCCGGCTTGATTACATTTCCGCACGTTACGGGGCTAACGCCGACGGCGCCTGCGGAGCAGGAGCACGGGGGCCGCGAGGATCCCGGCCGCCCCCGCCACCGGGGCGGCAGCCAGCGCGGCCTGGCCGCCCTCGAGCACGGCGGCACCCGCGGCGCCCGCGTGCAGCGAGGCCTGCTGGAAGGTT
>WNGL01011335.1_pt1 | contig 10217 bp, 8 predicted proteins | sample 5400591 | NCBI WGS metagenome assembly WNGL01 (sample SAMN13153377, study PRJNA577476) | soil metagenome | isolation source: 80 cm soil or saprolite under Garry oak tree replicate 1 | place: USA:California | collected 2016-06-15 | reverse complement strand
TGGCAGGCGGCGACGCTCGAATCGGGCAGCCTCGTGCGCAAGGTCTACGGCGCGGACGCGATCAACGAGCGCCACCGGCACCGCTACGAGGTCAACAACCAGTACGTGCAACGGCTCAAGGACAAGGGCTTGCGCGTTTCGGGCCTCACCCAGCGCGAGCAGTTGTGCGAGATGATCGAGTTGCCGTCTCACCCCTGGTTCATCGGCTGCCAGTTCCACCCGGAGTTCACTTCGACCCCGCGCTCCGGACACCCGCTGTTCTCGGCCTTCGTCGAAGCGGCGTTGCAGTATCAGGCCGGCAAGACTAAGACTGCGATTGCCGCTTGAGTGATGAAGCTCTGTGGCTTTGACGCCGGGCTCGACCAACCCCTGTTCCTGATCGCTGGTCCCTGCGTCGTCGAGTCGCGCCAAATGGCGCTCGACACGGCGGTCCGGTTGAAGGAGATCTGCGAAGAAATCGACGTACCGTTCATCTACAAATCCTCGTACGATAAGGCCAACCGCAGCTCAGGCAAGTCCTATCGCGGACTGGGCATGGACAAGGGCCTCGAGATCCTCTCCGAGGTGAAACGAAAAGTCGGCGTGCCGGTGCTGACCGATATTCACGAAAAGGAGGACGTCGAAAAGGTAGCGGCGGTAGTGGACGTGCTGCAGACACCGGCCTTTCTGTGCCGGCAAACCGATTTCATCCACGCGGTCGCCGGCGCCGGCAAGCCGGTCAACATCAAGAAAGGCCAGTTTCTCTCGCCCGAGGAGATGAAGAACGTCGTCGAAAAAGCCCGCGAGGCGAGTGGACGAGACAATATCTTGGTGTGCGAGCGCGGGGCTTCGTTCGGTTACAACAATCTGATCTCGGACATGCGCTCGCTCGCGATCATGCGCGAGACGGGTTGCCCGGTCGTCTTCGACGCGACGCATTCGGTGCAGCTCCCGGGCGGGCAGGGAACGTCCTCGGGCGGTCAGCGGGAGTTCATCCCCGTCCTCGCCCGCGCCGCGGTGGCGAGCGGCATCTCCGGGCTTTTCATGGAGACGCATCCGGATCCCGACCGGGCGCTGTCGGACGGTCCGAATGCCTGGCCGCTCGACCGGGTGAGGGAATTGCTGCAGACGCTGAAGGCGCTCGATGCGCTCGTGAAGGAGCGAGGATTTGCGGAGCAGGAACTTAAAACGCCAAAAAAGGGCAGGAAATGAGTTCAATCGTCGACGTCGTCGCAAGGGAAATCCTCGATTCGCGGGGCAATCCAACGGTCGAGGCGGATGTGCTGATCGAATCGGGCGTGATGGGCCGCGCCGCGGTGCCCTCGGGCGCCTCCACCGGCAAGCGCGAGGCGCTGGAGCTGCGCGACAAAGACAATGGACGCTACGGCGGCAAGGGCGTGCTGAAGGCGGTCGAGCACATCAACACGGAGATCTCCGAGGCGATCATGGGGCTCGATGCGCAGGAGCAGAGCTTCATCGACAAGACCCTGATCGAGCTGGACGGCACCGACAACAAGTCGCGCCTTGGCGCCAACGCTATTCTCGCCGTATCGATGGCGGTGGCAAAGGCGGCGGCCGAGGAATCGGGATTGCCGCTCTATCGGTATTTCGGCGGCTCGGGCGGGATGCAGATGCCGGTGCCGATGATGAACGTCATCAACGGCGGGGTGCACGCGAACAACAACCTCGACGTCCAGGAATTCATGATAGTGCCCGTCGGAGCGCAGAGCTTTCGCGAGGCGTTGCGCTGCGGCGCCGAGATTTTTCATGCGCTGAAAAAGCTGCTCGACGGAAAGAAACTGGCGACGACGGTGGGTGACGAGGGAGGGTTTGCGCCGAATCTCCCGAACAACGAAGCAGCGCTCCAACTGGTGGTCGAAGCGATCGGCCGTGCCGGCTATCAGGCGGGCAAGGACGTCGCGCTCGCGCTCGACTGCGCGGCCTCGGAGTTCTACAAAGACGGGAAATACGTGCTCGAGTCCCAGAAACTGAAACTCGCGTCGGGCGAGTTCGGCGACTTTCTCGCAGCGTGGGTGGAGAAATACCCGATCCTCAGCATCGAGGACGGGATGGCGGAGTCCGACTGGGACGGCTGGCGCGCGCTCACCGAGAGGCTCGGCAGGAAGGTGCAGCTCGTCGGCGACGACGTGTTCGTTACCAACGCCAAGATCCTGCGCGAGGGCATCCAGCTCGGCATCGCCAACTCGATCCTGATCAAGGTCAACCAGATCGGCACACTCACCGAGACCTTCGCGGCGATCGAGCTCGCCAAGCGCTCCGGCTACACTGCGGTGATATCGCACCGATCGGGCGAGACCGAAGATACGACTATCGCCGACGTCGCTGTCGGCACGAACGCGCTGCAGATCAAGACCGGGTCGCTTTCGCGCTCTGACCGCATCGCCAAGTACAACCAGCTGTTGCGCATCGAGGAAGACCTCGGCGACGCCGTCGGCTATCCGGGGCGCGAGGCCTTTTATCAGCTAAAATGAGAATCCTTGCCCTGATCTTCACCGCTTTCGTTCTGCTGCTGCAATACCCGCTGTGGATCGGGAAGGGCGGCTGGCTGCGAGTGTGGAGCCTGGACGAACAACTGCAGGCGCAAAAAGAAACGAACGCCAGGCTGCAGCAGCGCAACCGTGCGCTGGATGGGGAAGTGCGCGACCTGAAACAGGGCTTCGATGCGCTCGAGGAGCGCGCGCGTTATGAACTCGGTATGATCAAGCCGGACGAGGTGTTCTTCCAGATCGTTCCGCCCGAAGCCGCCGCGGGGTCCAAGACCGGCGGCGGCCGCTGAGGCGTTCTATAATTAGCGGTAAGGGCCGACACGCTGCGCGTGCGGCTTTACTTGCGCGCGATTGAGCGGATGCTTCCGCACCGCTCGGCGCGCGATCGGAATCGAACAAGCGAGGAGAATTTTCGCCATTAAGCTCAGCCAGGAACAGATCACGCGTTTCGACCGCGACGGCTATCTGTTTTTCCCCAGCCTGTTCACGCGCGAAGAGATCAAGGTCCTTCTGGACGAAGTACCGCGCCTGTACTCCCAGCATCGGCCCGAAAACGTGCGCGAGAAGGGCAGCGATGCAGTGCGCACGAACTTCGCCGCGCACATGTACAGCTATCCTTTCGCGAAGCTCGCGCGCCATCCGCGCATGGTCGAGCCGGCAAGGCAAATGTTTGGCGAAGACGTGTACATGCACCAGTTCAAGATCAACGGCAAGCTGGCCTTCGACGGCGACGTCTGGCAGTGGCATCAGGATTACGGCACGTGGAAGAATGACGACCTGATGCCGGAGGCGCGGGCGATGAACGTCGCGATTTTCCTCGACGAGGTCAACGAATTCAACGGACCGCTGATGTTCATCCCCGGAAGCCACAAGCTCGGGGTGATCGAAGCCGAGCACGATACCTCAACGACGAGCTATCCCTTGTGGACGATCAGCGGCGAGACCATCCGAAAGCTCATCGAACGCGGCGGCATTGTCGCCCCGAAGGGCTCTGCGGGGTCGATGATCCTGTTCCACTCGTGCCTGGTGCATGCCTCCACTTCCAATCTGTCGCCGTGGAATCGCGTGAGCGTCTACCTCAGCCTGTGCGCGGTATCGAATCACATCCGCCGCTTCAAGCGCCCGGGTTACATCGCGCACCGCGATTTTGCGCCGCTACAGTGTCTGCCCGACGACTGTCTGCTCAAGCACTACGACGTGCCGCTGCCGTGGAAGGACGGAACGCCGCCGGAAGAGCTGCAAGGCGCTCTCAAAGCAGCATGAGCCTGTACGCAAAACTCCGGGAACGTGAAGCGCAGGGTAAGCCGCTCAGGATCGGCGTGATCGGCGCCGGCAAGTTCGGGGCCATGTACATCGCGCAGGTGCCTAAGACACCCGGCGTGCATCTCCTCGGCATCGCCGACCTTTCGCCTGCGAACGCGCGCGCCAACCTCGAGCGCGTGGGCTGGAAGCCGGAGAATTACGCGGCTGCGTCGTTGGACGCGGCGCTGAAGGAACGGCGCACGCATATTTCGGAGGACTGGCACGCGCTCGTCACCCACCCGGCTGTGGACGTCGTCGTCGAAGCGACGGGCAACCCGCTGGCGGCGGTAGAGCATGCGCTCGCCGCGTTCCGCAACGGCAAGCACGTGGTGATGGTCACCGTGGAGGCCGACGCTTTTTGCGGACCGCTGCTCGCCAAAAGGGCGGGCGACGCAGGGGTCGTGTACAGCCTCGCGTACGGCGACCAGCCTGCGCTCATTTGCGACCTCGTCGATTGGGCGCGCACGGCCGGGTTCCTGGTGGTCGCGGCCGGGCGCGGCCACAAATGGCTTCCGCACTTCGCACAATCCACACCGGAAACCGTGTGGGGCTTCTACGGCCTCACGCCCGAGCAGGCACGCGTGGGCGGCCTCAATCCAAAGATGTTCAACTCCTTTCTCGACGGCTCGAAACCCGCGATAGAATGCGCCGCGGTGTGCAACGCCACCGGGCTCACACCGGCGCCCGAGGGACTCGCGTATCCGCCTGCCTCGATCGACGACCTGCCCCGGGCGATGAGGCCGAGGGCGGAAGGCGGGACTCTGCATCATAAAGGGCAGGTCGAGGTCGTGTCCTCGCTCGACCGCGACGGCCGGGCGGTTCCCTACGACATCCGTTTCGGCGTGTGGGTCGTGTTCGAGGGCGAGACCGAATATGTCCGGCGCTGCTTCACGGAGTACGGCGTTCACACCGATCCCTCGGGCCGCTATGCGTCGATGTACAAGCGCTGGCACCTGATCGGGCTCGAGGTTGGAATCTCGGTGGCCTCGGTCGGGTTGCGCCGGGAGCCGACCGGTTGCGCGACCGGCTTTCGCGCCGACGCGGTGGCGACCGCCAAACGCGACCTGGGGGTCGGCGAAATTCTTGACGGAGAAGGCGGCTACATGGTGGTCGGCAAGCTGATGCCCGCCGGGGATTCGCTCGCACTGGGGGCGCTGCCGCTGGGTCTGGCGCACCAGGTCAAGCTCCTCAACCCGGTCAAGGCCGGCCAGGTGGTGCGCTGGGCGGACGCGGCCTGCGATGCCGGAGCCGAGGCGGTGCGGGTACGCCGCGAGATGGAGTCGATGTCCGCCCCGGCTCAGCGTGCGGCATGACGGGGCCGCCTCTACCGGGGAAAGCGGTATTTGTTGGCACGTAATTTCCCGCGAAGTGTAGTGTAATTAGGCGTAAACTTATAAATTCTCCGGGGCCGAGTGATTCCGGAGCTGCAGGGAGAGGTTCGATGAGATCGACGTCCAGACCCCTTACCTTGGTGCACGATGCGGGCGAAGGAACCCTCGCCCCGCTCTCAGTCCTGATCGTCGATGACCAGTCGACCGGCCGGATCGTGCTGAGCGAGATCATGCGCAGCCTCGACACGAACCTCGAGGTGGTGACTTTCGCCGATCCTATCGAGGCGATCGAATACGCCCGCAAACATCCGGTGGACATGGTGCTGACGGATTACAAGATGCCGAACATGGACGGCATCGAGGCGATCCGCAGGCTGCGTCGCATCTTCGGCTACGAGGACGTGCCGATCGTGTGCATTACCGTGGTGAACGACCGCGACGTGCGTTACCGCGCACTCGAGGCGGGCGCCACCGATTTTCTCATCCGGCCGATCGACCGCCTCGAGTGCGGCGCGCGCTGCCGCAACCTGCTGAGTCTGCGCCGGCATGAGATCCTCAAGAAGAACCGCACCCGGATCCTCGAGCAGAAGATCGACGAGGCGACGCGCGAGCTGCGCCGCCGCGAGGTGGACACGCTGTTTCGCCTGGCGAAGGCCGCTGAGCAGCGCGACAAGGTCACGGGCCTGCATCTGGTCCGCATGGCCAAGTATTCGGCGCTCATCGCCAAGGGAGCCGGCCTCTCAGCGACGGAGGAGGAGGCGATCGAGCTCGCCGCACCCATGCACGACATCGGCAAGATCGGAATTCCGGATCGCATCTTGCAGAATCCGGGGAAGCTCGCGGGCGAGGATCTCCGCATCATGCAGTCGCACGCCCGTATCGGCTACGACATGCTGAAGGACAGCTCTTCAGGATACCTGCAGATGGCCGCGGTGATCGCGCTCGGCCACCATGAGAAATTCGACGGCAGCGGGTACCCGACCGGGCTGAAGGGCGAGCACATTCCCCTTGAGGCGCGCATCGTGGCGATCGCGGACGTGTACGACGCACTGACCTCTGTGCGTCCGTATAAGCCGGCATGGCCCGTCGCCGACGCCCTCGTCTATATGGAACAGCAGGCCGGCCAGCATTTCGACCCGCGCCTGGTAGAGATGCTGGCGCGAAACCGCGAAGACGTCCTCGCCATCGGCGAGCGATTCGCCGACCAGTCGGTGCAATAGCCGCACACCCTCCCTCCGGGCCATGACTCAGAATTCGCTCCTCGCGCGCATTCGGACCCGCCTTGCCGCGCGCGCGGACAGCGAGCACGAGCAGGCGATCATCCGGGTTTTAATAGCTAGCGGAGTGTTGTTTTATTTCGTGCTTTTCGACGTGGTGGCCGGGGAGATCACCCAAGGCCTGATTATCGCCGGCGGCTTCCTCCCGATGTCCTTGTTGATTCTTACCGCCATCGCCGTGAGTCCGGGCGTGTCAAAGGCACGGCGCGTCGGCGCGGCCGTCATCGATATTGGCGCTTGCACCTTCTGCATGGCGGTCTCCGGGGAGACCGGCGCGGCTCTGTACGTCGTGTACCTGTGGGTCATCATGGGTAACGGTTTCCGCTACGGCAAGCCCTATCTCTATAACTCGCTGGCACTGAGCATTGCCGGCTTCAGCCTAGTGCTTACGACCAACGACTACTGGCTGCAGAATCGCGTTTTCGGCATTGGCCTGCTGTTTGGCATGATCGTGTTGTCCCTCTATGTCGGCAAGCTGGTGACACGGCTGTTCGATTCGCTGCATCGTGAGGAAGCGGCGAACCAGGCGAGGCGTCGATTCCTCTCAACCGTGAGCCACGAGATGCGTACGCCGCTCAACGCGATCATAGGTATGAACGACCTGCTGCGCGACACGGCGTTAAATCCGGAGCAGTCGGAAATGTTGAAAGCGATGCACGAAGCGTCGCGCTCGATGCTCAAACTGATCGAGGACGTGCTCGACATCTCGAAGATCGAGGCCGGCAAGGTTAATATCGAGGAAACAGATTTTGATTTGCACGCACTGATCAACGGCACCGCCGGAGTGCTCGCGCATCAGGCGGAGATCCGCGGGCTCTACCTCCACGCTCACGTCATGCCCGAGGTTCCACACGCTTTGCGCGGCGATCCTTATCACCTTCGACAGGTCCTCTACAACCTGATCGGCAACGGCATCAAATTCACCGAGTCCGGCGGGGTCACGCTGGCGGTCTCGAGCCAAGGTGAGAGCGATCACGCGGTGCGTTTGCGCTTCGCCATCCAGGACACGGGGATCGGCATCGCGCCCGACGCCCAAGAGCGCATATTCGAGAGCTTCGCTCAGGCAGACGATTCGACCACCCGGCGTTACGGCGGCACCGGGCTCGGCACGACGATCTCGAAGCAGCTGGTTGAGCTGATGGATGGACAGATTGGCCTTGAAAGCGCCCCAGGTAAGGGCAGTACGTTCTGGTTCGAGCTGCCCCTGAAGAAGCAGGCTGTAGGCCAAGCCGCCGAAGGCTCGTTCCGGCTCAACGATATCCGGATCATGCTGATTGGCTTCAACGAACCGGAACTCCGCTTGCTCGATCAGGATCTCGCCAGCTGGGGCGCGCGGACCGGTCGCGCGGCCGGGGCGGAGGCCGCTGCGGCACGCCTCGCGGAAGCGCAGTCGCTGGGGCACACTTATCAATTGGTTTTGGTGCGAGAAGACTCCGAAAGCCTGCTCGGTGGCATACTCGCCCGCCTGCGCAGCGGCCGAACGCATAAGGCTCCGCCCGCGATCCTATGTACACCAGGGGTGTCCGAAATTCGTCGTGCCGAGGCACTTGCGAGCGGCTACGCTGCGGTGCTTGAGGTGCCGTTCAGGAAACGTTTGCTGTTCAACGCCATCCATTCCGCGACCGCAGCGCAAAGCGGTCAGGAAGGCGTGATCTCGCTCAGTGATTACTTTGCAACGCGTGACGCCAACCGGCGCCGCTGCCAAATTCTGGTCGCCGAGGACAACCCGACCAACCAGCGCGTCATCGTCGGAATACTCGAGCGCGCAGGCCACCGGGTGAAAGTAGTCGGTGACGGCGAGCAGGCGCTCGATATCCTGGAGAACGAGCGCTTCGACGTCGTCATCATGGACCTGAACATGCCCGAGCTGGGTGGCCTAGATGCGGCGCGCGCCTACCGCTTCATCGATCCGGGCGCGACACAGGTTCCGATCATCATGCTGTCCGCCGACGTCACTTCGGAGGCGATGAAGGAATGCGAGGAGGCTGGTATCGACGCGTTTCTTCCCAAGCCGGTGGAAGCGCGCCGCTTGCTTGACACCATCGCGAGCCTGATCGCCAAGCGCACCGCCGAACCGCCTGCGGTAAAGGAGGGCGCCGACCATGCACCGGTGGTCATTAATTCTGCCACGCTGGCGGAGCTGGAATTGATAGGCTCCGGGAGCGGTTTCATGCAGGAACTGATCAATGGTTTCATTCAGGACGGCGAGGCGCTACTGCGGCAGATGGAGGCCGCGGTCGCGGCGGGCCAGTACGAGACTCTTAAGGACCTGATACACGCCATAAAGGGCTCTGCCGTCACGCTCGGCGCCGACCAGTTGTGCAAGACCTGCGTCGGCATCAACGCGCAGACGAGTTCCGAGCTCGAGGCGAGCGGGACCCGGGTATTAAAGGTCGTGCGCGAGCAGTTCCAGCAGACCCGGACTTCGCTGCTCGATTACCTCAAAAAGCGCCAGAGTGCGGTGAGCTGACCGCGCGCAGCCCACCTTGTCCTCGCGGTGCCTCCGACGCGCCGCGCAAGACGATCTACAGCCCCAGCGCCCAGGGGCGAAACTTTCTCCTTCCGGCCGCGTGTCCGGGCCACATGCCGAGAGTGTGCCTACGCGAACGCGAACTGTCCCACGTGTAACGGTTCCACGTAGGCTTCATCGCGGATCCGTTTCACTTGCGGCCGTACTTCTTCCGTCTGTTCCACAGCGTTAACGCGCTTGAGCTGCGAACGCATCAGACGATTCATCAACTTGAGATCCCTCTCTTCTAGGCGCATCGCCGCATCGACCCAGATGTTGGCAATGTTGATGAGCTCCTCGTAGGAAATTGGGCTGAACTGGCGCCGGGCTCGGAATACGGCTTGCATGCCGTTGCGTTTTTTGTCGTTGCTCTTGATAAAGTCCCAGACCGCACGTTCGCCTTCGCCGTCTTCAGCAAGCACGTCTACCAACTCCATTTCATGCAATTCGGCCGCTTGGTAGATACGACCCGAGAGGATCATCTCCTCGGCACGCTTCATCCCGAGGCGCCGTCCCAACAGGCTGTAGGCGCCCATTCCTGGAAACAGGTTAAACAGGATTTCGGGCAGACCCATCTTGGCGCCGCGCTCGGCGATGACGACATTGCTTGATAAGGCCGTTTCGAATCCGCCGCCAAGCGCATCGCCTTGCACCAGCGAGATAGTCGTAATCGGAACATTGTAGTTATTGATCCGAGCCGAGATGTCATCGATGCAGAGCTTCGCGTAGTCGAAGAGCGCCGGTCGATCGTGAGATTTGATCCACGACATAAAGAGCGCCAAATCCCCGCCCAGGTTGAATATGCCTTCTATTTTCGAAGCAAGGACATGATAGTGCACTTGGCGTAGCTCCCCGTCGAACGGCACGTATCCGCCGTTGATCTCGAGAGCCTGATCGTGGGCGCGTAGATCCTTCAGTAATCCAACGTTGAAGCACGGCGCGCCAATCGGCTTCATGTAGCTCCATGCTACCGCATACTCCGGATCGAATCTGATTTCGAGCTGCTCGTACTTCCTGTCAAACGCTGCTTGAATTGCCCTAAGATCAACTGGTGCGTTCATGGCTCCCATCCTTTCGCGGTTGAATTAAAAAATATCGAGTTTCTTGCAGCTTTTCCACAGACTATACTCCTGAATCCGCAAACAAAATACACCGTCCTATTCCCATGTCATACCGGGCGGCTCCGTATTGGGCCATATCCTGACCATGCTGCCGCATTGTGGTCGTTTGTCAATACACCTTTCTAGGGTTTTTCGGCACTTTTCCCTCAGGATTTTCCTGATGGCCGACAGTCGGACCCCGCCTTGCGCTT
>WNGL01060080.1_pt1 | contig 10218 bp, 7 predicted proteins | sample 5400591 | NCBI WGS metagenome assembly WNGL01 (sample SAMN13153377, study PRJNA577476) | soil metagenome | isolation source: 80 cm soil or saprolite under Garry oak tree replicate 1 | place: USA:California | collected 2016-06-15 | reverse complement strand
CACTCCGGCGCAGGTGGCCCTCGCGTGGCTGGCTGCCCGGCGCGGCAACATCATCCCGCTGCTTGGAGCGACGAGCGTCGCACAGCTGGACGAGAACCTAGCAGCCGCCGGCATGCACCTCGACGACGACCAACTCCGCGTACTCGACAAAGCCAGCGCACCCTCGCTGGGCTTCCCGCACGACCTGCTACAACGCGAAAACGTCACCAACGGCACGTACGGCGACCAATGGCGCCTCGTCGACGACGACCGGAGGACAAGACACCGCCGCAGCGCCCGCCTCTGAACACAGCTCACTCCGAGATCATCCACGGTAGGGCGTTTGGGGCTGCCCTGAGCTCGTCTCCACCGATTCTGACGGCTTCAAGTCGGTCAGCTACTCCCGGATGACCGCCGTCCTCGTCGAGGCGATCAAAGAGCAGCAGCAGGTCATCCGCGAACAGGCCGCTGCGCTGGACGACATCTTGCGGCGCCTCTCGGCCGTAGAGGCACGCTGAGACCGTTCAGCATGGCGGGTCGCCGGCAACCATCGTAAAGATCGGCCGCTCAGTTCCGCTCTTCCCGCCAGCCGGCCTGGAACGCCGTCAGGGACTCCTCGGTGAAACCCCAGGGTGACCGGGTGGTAGCCCCGCCGTCGACGACGAGCGTCTGCCCGGTCACCCGGGCCGACAGCGACGATGACAGGAACAGCACGCCGTTCGCGATGTCCAGCGGTCGCGGCGGTGCCAGCGAGTTGACCACATCCTGGCCGAACGGCACGTCCGGCTTGTCCCACACCCCGCCCCCCACGTTGCCCGGTGCGACGCAATTGACCCTGATGCCGTGCCGGCCGAACTCGTCGGAGTACGTCTTCACCAGCGAGATGATGCCGGCCTTGGCCGCCCCGTAGGCGACGTGGAAGCGCGAGGAGGAGAAGCCGTCCACCGACGTGATCGCGGTGATCGCCCCGCCGCTGCCCTGGGCGATCATGTGCGGGGCGACCGCCTTCACGACGAAGAAGAACTGCTTGAGGTTCTTCGTCATCTGGTAGTCCCAATCCGCCTCGGTCTGCTGGTGGGACGGGGCGAAGATCGCCTCCCCGACCACGTCGACCAGCACGTCGACACCGCCCAGCGCGGCCACCGCCTCGTCGATGATCCGGGCGGCCCCGGCCTCGGTGCGCACGTCCCCGACCACGGCGAGCGCCTTTCCGCCCGCCTTCTGAATCTCCGTGACGATCTCGCCGGCTCGGCCCTCGTCCATGTCGACGCAGGCCACGGTGGCGCCGGCCGCCGCCAGCCGGAGCGCGCTGCCCCGGCCGTGCCCGGCCCGGTAGGGGATGAAGCCAGCTCCCACGACGATCGCGCGCGCTTCGTCAAGGCCAAGATCGATCATGCGTGGCTCCTCTCGTTGCGGTCGCCGACCCCGACTCCGCCCCGACCCAGCCGCGGCCGCGGCTCGCGCCCGCTCTGCGGTCCAGCCTAGCATCGATAGTTGTCAAACAATAGACGCAAGGCCGCTCGTGCACCCCCCCCGCTGCCCAGGCGGCATGAGCCGGGGACGCGCGGTAGCCGATTACCCAGAGGTGTTGCCGTCGGGCTCCAGATTGTTAGATAGTTAAGGAATTATTCGAAAAATCCTGAAGGGCGGAACATGGACGAACACGCCAGCCAGGCCGGCGTCGAGCGACTGTTCTCCCCGCAGTCCGTCGCCGTGGTCGGGGCATCGGAGGCGTCGCTGGGCAGCTACGTCTTCCAGAACCTGCACCGCGACTTCCCCGGCCGCCTCTACCCGGTCAACCCGAAACGGGCCGAAGTCCACGGCGTCAAGGCCTACCCGACCGTGGACGACCTGCCCGAGGCGGTCGACATGGCGGTGATCCTCACCCCCGCCGTCACCGTGCCCGACATCATCGAGGCCAGCGCACAGCGCGGCATCGGCGGCGCGGTCGTGCTGGCCGCGGGCTTCGCCGAGGCCGGCGCCGAGGGCAAGGCCGCGCAGCAGCGGATGACCGACGTGGCCCGCGCCCGCGCGTTCCCGATCGTCGGCCCGAACTGCAACGGCTTCTACAACAACCAGGCCAAGGTGGCCGCGACGTTCGCGATCCCGACCGACATGGACCGGCCCAAGATGGGCCCGGTGGCGGTCGTCTCGCAGAGCGGCGGCTTCGGCTCCTACATCCTGCTCAAGGCGATCACCGCCGGGGTGCGCGTCAGCTGGTACCTGTCCACCGGCAACGAGTCCGACATGAACGTTTCCCGGAGCCTGCGCTACCTGATCGAGCAGCCCGAGGTCGGCGTGGTCCTCACGTTCTTCGAGGCCGTACGGTCGCCGGAGGTGTTCGTCGAGGTCGCGGCGCGGGCCGCGGAACTCGGCAAGCCCGTGGTGGCGGTCAAGGCCGGCTACACCTCCGAAGGGGCGCGGGCCGCGCTCAGCCACACCGCCTCGATCGCGGGCTCCGGAGAGGTCTACAACGCCATCTGCCAGCAGTACGGCCTGATCCAGGCGTCGAGCGTGGAGCAGATGATCGACTTCGGCCTGGCCCTGCAGACCGGTCGCCGGATGGCAGGCAACCGGCTCGGCGTGATGACCCAGTCCGGCGGCTCCGGTGCGCTGATGGCCGACGTGGCCGAGACGGTCGGGCTGACGGTGCCGGTGCTGCCCGACGCGGACCGCCAGTACCTGCAGAGCCTGCTGCCGAGCTTCGGCAGCGCGGCCAACCCGGTGGACACGACCGGCAACTTCAACATGGACAACTTCGACGCGGTCTATGGCGGCCTGGCCGCCTCCGACGGCGTCGACGCGGTGCTGCCGCTCATCTGGTACGTGAGCGAGCGCGAGACCGAGGCGACCAGGAAGGTCTGGGCCGCCCTCCTCGGACGCGAGGCGGGCCAGCCGTTCGTGCTGGAGTCGGCGGCCAAGCAGGTGCTAGCCGAGTACGGCATCCCGGTCAGCCGGGAGGCCATCGCCGACAACGCCGAAGCCGCCGTGGCCGCCGCGCGCGACCTGGGCGGCCCGGTTGCGCTCAAAGTCCTCTCCTACGGTCTGCCGCACAAGTCCGACTCCGGCGCCCTGCGCCTGGGCCTCACCGGCGACGACGCCGTGTGGCACGCCTACGAGGAGATGCTGGACTCCGTCAAGAGTGCCAATCCTGACCTCAAGGTAGAAGGTGTCCTGGTCCAGGAGATGGTCCCGGCCTCGGTGGAGATCTCCTGCGGGCTGCAGCGGGACCCGGTGTTCGGCCCGGTGGTGGCGGTCGGCATCGGCGGGGTGCTGATCGAGATCGTCGGCGGCACGGTCCTGCTCCGGGCACCGTTCAGCCTGCGCCAGGCGCAGGACGCGGTGGCCAGGATCGCCGGCGGCCGGCTCCGCACCGCCAGCCGCGGCCTGTCCGAGGCCCAGGCCGCCACGATCGCACGAGCGATGACCGGCCTCGGCGCGCTCGCGCTGGAGATCCCCGAGGTCGAATCGGTCGACATCAACCCGATCCGGGTCGACGGCAACGTGGCCAAGGCCGTCGACGCGCTGCTGGTAGTCAGGGGGTAGAGGTGGGATTCCCGAAAAGGCAGGCGGCCATCGTCGGCGTCTACACCACAAAGCAAGGCAAATTGGCCGAACGGACTTCGTTCTCGCTCCAGCTCGAGGCGATTCGCGGTGCCCTGGACGACGCCGGGCTGACCACTGCCGACGCCGACGGCCTGCTGCCGATGGCGATGACGGATCACGTCCCCGGCACCACCGCGCACCAGTTCTGGGCCGAACAGCTCGGCGAGCGCCCGCTCGGCCTGGTCGAGATCGGCGGCGCCTCGGGCCAGCTGGCCAAGGCCGCGGCGGCCATCGCGGCCGGCCTGACCGACGTCGCGGTCCTGTTCTTCGGCCGCGCGGGCAACCGGACCGGCCCGGGCGGCACGGCTGCCCCGCAGGTCCGCGCGCCCCGAGTACCGGACGACTGGAGCTTCGCCACCGCGGGCGGCTACATGACCTCGTGGTACGCGATGTGGGCCCGGCGGTACATGCACGAGTTCAACGTCACCCACGCCGACCTGGCCGAAGTCGCCGTGTTCACCCGCTACCACGCCACCCTCAACCCCGACTCGGTGATGGGCCGCAAGGGTGAGATCACCGTCGAGGACGTGCTCGCCTCCCGGTACGTGTGCGAGCCGCTGCACCTGCTGGACTGCTCGATCGACAACGACGGCGGCTACGCCGTCGTGATCGCCTCGGCCGAGCGGGCCATCCACTGCCGCAAGAAGCCGGTCTGGATCCTGGGCGGCGCCGAGGCTTACTACACCGACTTCTACGCGACCATCAACGACCCCTGGTTCCCGAACCAGGGCAAGGCCGTGCGCAAGGCGACCGACCGGGCGTTCGGCCTGGCCGGGATCTCCCGCGACGAGATCGACGTGGCCGGCCTGTACGACTGCTTCACCATCACCACCATCCGCGACCTGGAGGAGATGGGCTTCTGCAAGCTGGGGGAAGGGGCCGACTACGTCCAGGAAGGCCACCTGCGCCTGGGCGGGTCGATGCCCGCGAACACCGACGGCGGCCTGCTCTCCAACAGTCACTGCGGCGACCCGTCCGGGATGCACACCATCGAGGTCGTCCGCCAGTTGCGCGGCGAGTGCGGCGCCCGCCAGGTCGCCGGCGCGCGGATCGGGGTGTCCCTGCAGCAGGGCTGGGCCGTACACGGCATGGCCAGCACGCTGGTCATGGCCGCCGACTAGAAAGAGAGAACCGATGACCATCCTCGAGGCGGCCCCCGCCCCCTACCTCAAGCCGCTGCCCGAGGTGCGGCCGGAGAACAAGCCGTTCTTCGACGCGCTGAAGAACCACCAGTTCGTGGTGCCCCGGTGCGACGACTGCGGCGACTACAACTGGGTCCCCTACCCGGCCTGCCGCAGCTGCCTGTCCGAAAACCAGACCTGGACCCCGGTCTCCGGCGACGCCACCGTCTACACCTTCACCGTCTGCCACCGCGGCCCGGGCGCGTTCAACGCCGAGGTGCCGTACGTGATCGCGCTGGGTGAGCTGGCCGAGCAGCCGCGGCCCTGCCTGGTCCTCGCCAACCTGGTCGGAACCCCCCCGGAAGACGTCCGCGTCGGGATGCCGATCCAGATCGCCTACCAGGAGATCCCCGGCGAGGACATCACCATGTGGCGCTGGGTCGCCCGCAGCTGAGCGGGAAACCCGGCCCGTTCGGGATAAAAGATCAGGCGCGGCAGTCGACCCAGACGACCTGCCGCCACCCCCGTTCCGTCCGGCGCCGTCACCGGCACGTAGCCGAACATGATCCGGTGCGTCGTCCCCGGCTTGGCCAGGCAGGCCGGCCATCCGCCCTCGTGCGTCTCACCCTGGCTGTCCAGCCAGGTGACACTGCCCACGCCCTCGAACCCGTAGGTATAGCCGTCTACGATGACCGACGCCTGCTGGCCGCCGGTGTAGGCGAGCCCGGTCAGCATGGTCACGGCGGACGAGTGGTGATGCTGGCCGGCCACGAACGCCGCGACCCCGATCAGGCCCGCGATCAGGGCCGCTATCGCCGCCCGGGTGACCCGGCGAGGCCGTCCGGGAGACCACGTCGCTCCCGCCGTCGCTGCTGCTGCCGCGGTGAAGCAGTCGTACAACCCGGCCACGTCGATGTCGTCGCGGCTCACCCCGGCCTGGGCGAACGCGATGTCGCCCGACCTGCGCACCGAGTGGCCGGGCCCAGGGAACCAGGGCGGATCGAAGGTGGTGTAGCCATCGGTGTGGGTGGCCTCGGCGCCGCCGATCACCCACACCGGCTTGCCCCGGGTGCCGCGCGCCACCTCGGCCGAGGCGACCACGATGGCATAGCCGCCGTCGGTGTCGATGGCGCAGTCGAACAGGTGCAGCGGGCTGGAAACGATACGGGACGACACCACGTCCTCGACGGTGAGCGGGCCGCGCCTGCCCATCACCGAAGCCGGGTTGAGGGTGGCGTGGTACCGGTGCCGCACCGCCACTTCGGCTAGATCCTCGCTGGTCACGCCGAACTCATGCATGTACCGCTGCGCCCACATCGCGTACCACGGCGTCATGTAGGCGCCGTGCACGTCGCCGCCCCAGTCATAGATCCTCGGCGCCGTGCTCGCGGCCGGCCTCCCGCCCGGGCCTATCTTCCAGTCTTCCAGCCGGCCTTGCGCCGCCTGCTGCTTCGGAAAGGCCATGGTCGAACTCCTCCGGGCTGGCCGGTGCATCTGCTCGGTTTCGGCCCGCGCCTCGCGACGTCGCCCGCTCACCACTATTATTCGATATTTCTAAGTATTACGATCTATTTAACAGAGCGTCAATGCACGCAGGAGGGACCAGCATGACCGACCGCCAGCAGCGTCGGCCGGCGGCGACCGGGGGAGGCGGCGGCATCGGCACCGCGGTGGCGCTGGAGCTGGCGCGACGCGATATCGCGGTGGTGGCCATGGACCCAGGGGTGGGCCTGCAGGGGGAGCCCCTGGGCGAGCCGACCGCGGAACAGACCGCGCGGCGCATCACGGCCGAGGGCGGCGTGGCCCGGGCGTCAACGGCGTCGGTGACCGATCCCGGAGCGGTCCGGGCGCTGTTCGCCGAGGTAGCCAGCGAGTTCGGCGGGCTCGACATCGTGGTCAGCACGGCCGGCATCCTGCGCTTCGCGCCGTTCCTCGAGGCGTCGCAAGACGACTGGCGGGCCGTCCTGGACGTGCACCTGAACGGTTACCTGAACGTCCTGGCGGGCGCCCTGCCGGTGATGGCGGCGGCCGGGTACGGCCGGGTGGTCGGCGTGACCTCCGGGGCGGGCCTGGCCCGCGCGGCCGCCGACAGCGCCCACTACAGCTGCGCGAAGCGGGCCGTCGCCGCGGTCACCTGGGGCCTGGCGGGCCTGCTGCCGGAGGGCGTGGCGCTGAACGCGCTCTCCCCGCTCGCCGCGACCCGGATGGTCACCGGCGGCCGTTCCGGGGGTTCGGGGCCGGCCTCCGGGGGCCCGGGACCGGTCGGCCTGGACCTGTCCGCGATGCCGGCTCCGCAGGACATGGCGCCGGCCGCCGCGTACCTGGCCGGCGAGCCTGCCTGCCGCGGGCAGGTCATCTTCTCGGCCGGACCCGAGCTGTCCCTGATCTCCCCGCCCCGGCTGATCGAGGCCGTCCGCACCGGGGGCACCGCCGACTTCGCCGCCTCGCTCGACACGCTGGTGCCCGTGGTCCTGGGCCCGGCCGAGGACCGGCAGCGCTCGACCGGCGGCTCCAACGCGCGGTTCGGCCCCGTCTTCGACCAGCCCGGCACCACCGGTCCGGTCGCGGGCCCGGCCTCCCGCCGCTGCCTGGTCGTCGCGGACAACGCGACCCTGGCCGGCGCGCTGGCCCCGGCGCTGGCTCGGTGCGGCATGACCGCCATCGACGTGGCTGGGCCGCCCGCGGGCTTCGCCGCGGCCGAGGAGACCGTGCGGCGGGCCGGGGGCATCGATGCGATCGTCATCGCGCCCGGGTCCTTCGCCGCTGGGCCCAGCGCCCCTCTCTCCTGGGAGGAGATGCTCGCCGGTTATGCGTCCACCACGGACTGCGTGCTGGCCCACGTGGGCTGGCTGCGGGCCGCGGCCCGGGAGGCGGTACACGCCGCGCGCCCGCTCCGCGTGGTGCACCTGGCCGACGCCACCTCGCCGCCGCTCTATCCGGCCGCGCAGGCCGTGGCGCAGCTGGCCCGCTGTGCCAACTTGGTCGGGGCCAGCCTTCTCAGGCCGGACCTGATCGACGTCTTCTCGATCGCCCTGGAGACCGCCGAACCCGCCGACCATCAGCCCGTGGCCCAGCTCGCCGCCCGCCTGCTGTGGTCCGGCGACGCCGGCCCGCTGCGCGGCGCGGAGATGTTCGCCCGCCCGGGGTGGATCGGCGTCCGCAGCCACCCCGGCCCGGCCGCGACGGCCTCGTACGGATCCGCGGCGATGCCGCCGTGGATCGGCGACTGGCTGGCCGAGGCCGCCCGGAGACCCTAGAGAAAGACGGCGCGTACGGCGCGCCTCCGCCGCTTTTACGGCACTCCCTGCCATCCTGTAAGGATGAGGACGGCGTACCGGTGCCGGGCATACCCCGACGTTGAGCATCAGCAGGTGCTGACGCGCACGTTCGGCTGCGTCCGGGTCGTGTGGAACCGGACCCTGGCCGAGCGCCACCGGCTGTACCACGCCGAAGGCAAGAGCTTGTCCTACGCCGCATCGGACGCGGCGCTGACCGCCATGAAGAAAGACTCGGACCTGGCGTTCCTGTCCGAGGTCTCGTCTGTGCCGCTGCAGCAAGCGCTCCGCCACCAGCACAAGGCGTTCAGCGCGTTCTTCGACAAGCGCGCCCGCTACCCCCGGTTCAAATCCCGCCGGTCCCGCCAGTCCGCGCACTACACCCGGTCGGCGTTCTCGATGCGCGGCGGCGAGCTCCGGCTGGCGAAGACGAGCGCGCCGCTGCGGTTTGTCTGGTCGTGGCCGGAGGTGGAGGTGACCAGCCTGAACCCGACGATGGTGGTGGTGTCCCGCGAGCCGGACGGCCGCTGGTACGTGACCTTCGCTATCGACGCCGACGCTCCCGGGCCGCTGGAGCCCGCCGGGCACGCGGTCGGCATCGATCTCGGGGTGAAGGACTTCGCGGTAACGTCGGACGGGGAGCGGATCGCCAACCCGCGCCACCTGGAGCGCAAGGCCAGGAACCTGGCCCGCTATCAGCGGCGCATGGCCCGCTGCCAGCGCGGCTCCGCCAATCGGGTCAAGGCCAAGGCGAAGGTCGCCCGTGCCCACCGGAAGGTGCGCGACGCCCGGCGTGATTTCCTGCACCGCGCCAGCACCGGCCTGGTCCGCTCCGCTGGCACGATCGTGATCGAAGACCTCGCCGTCAAGAACATGGTCCGCAACCGGCACCTTGCCCGCGTCATCGCGGACTGCGGCTGGGGCGAGTTCCGCCGCCAGCTGGAGTACAAATGCGAGCGCGCGGGGCGCGAGCTGATCGTAGTTGACCGCTGGTACCCGTCCAGCAAGACCTGCTCGGCCTGCGGGCACCTGCTCGCAGAACTGAGCCTTTCCACCCGGCACTGGACGTGTCCCTCGTGCGGCTCCCGGCATGACCGGGACATCAACGCCGCGAAGAACATCGTGGCGGCAGGTCTTGCCGTTTCTGCCTGCGGAGCTGATGTAAGACATTCCGGGTCCTCCCGAGTGCGGTCGGCGGCGAAACAGGAACCCCGGCCGGTGACGGCTGGAATCCCCGTCCTTTACGGCGGGGAGTAGTCAACAACCTCATCCTCGGCCGCCGCGCGAACGCATCGTCGGCGGCCTGGCCGCCTGACCGTTCGACACTGGTCGCGTCTGCATGCGCCTCTCTAGTCTCTCCGACCGCGCGGCGCTCACCGCCCGCCCGCGCGGCGCTGGCGGCCTGACCTGTGCGAACAGCACTCCGGCGCCGGATCGAATCGTTATACAACTACTCTTCGATACTTATCGACGTGTCGTGCGAGAAGTATTAAAGTTGTGTCACATTCCTGAAACCTGACCTCGAAAGGACCGACACATGGGGCAGTTTCGTATAGCTTGCATGCGCCGCAGGTCCCTGCCCGTCGTGGTTGGGGCGGTCTTGGCGCTGGGCCTGGCGGCCTGCAGCTCCAGCGGCAGTTCCGGCGGGGCGAGCGGCAACTCGACGGGGGCGGCCGGCGGCCAGTGCTCGAACATCCCCTCCGGACCCATCCATCTCGCCAACATCGCACCGCTGAGCGGGCCGACCGCCTCCTCGGGGCAGCTGACGGGGATGGAATCCGACCTGGCAGTGGCCTACTTCAACGCGCACGACAGCGTCTGCGGCCACAAGTTCGTGGTGACGAACTACAACGACAAGGGCGACCCGGCGACCTCGCTCGGCATCGCCCGCCAGCTCGTCTCGCAGGGCAACGTGATCATCGTGAACGACTCGTTCTCCTCGGCGCAGAACCAGATCCAGCCGTACCTGATGCAGCAGCACACGCTGGTGATCAACGGGGACGGCGCCTTCGCGCTGTTCAACGCCAAGCAGAACCCGACCGCGTTCAGCACCTTGCCGTCTAACGCCCAGTACGCCCAGCTGATGGTGAACTGGGCGAAGTCGCACGGCGACAACGACATCGGCATCCTGTCCGACGGGACCTCGTTCAGCACCGAGCTGGCGGCTGACGCCCAAGCCGACGCCAAGGCCGCGGGGCTGAGGTTCATCAAGACGATCACCTACTCACCCACGGCGA
>WNGL01011334.1_pt1 | contig 10218 bp, 11 predicted proteins | sample 5400591 | NCBI WGS metagenome assembly WNGL01 (sample SAMN13153377, study PRJNA577476) | soil metagenome | isolation source: 80 cm soil or saprolite under Garry oak tree replicate 1 | place: USA:California | collected 2016-06-15 | reverse complement strand
GCTTCCCGCATGGATCGCCGCCCGCCTCGCGCGGCAGAAGCAGCGCGCGACTCCCGAAACCCTGCAGTTCCTCACCGACTGCGTCGAGGGCAACCTCCTTGCCGCGCACCAGGAGATCCAGAAACTCGCGCTGCTCCTGCCCGCCGGGGAGCTCGACTTCGACGCCGTGCGCGAGGCGGTGATGAGCGTGGCGCGCTACGACGCGCTCAAGCTCGCCGAGGCGATGCTCTCGGGCGAGCGCTCGCGGCTTGCGCGCATGCTCGAAGGCCTGCGCGGCGAAGGCGAGGCGCTTCCGCGCGTGCTGTGGATCCTCGCGGAGGAAATCCGCGCCATCTGCCGCGTGCAAAACGGCATCGCCGCAGGCCGGTCGATTGACGATGTCCTGCGCGAGGCGCGCGTGTGGGGCGACGCGAGACAGTCCCTCGTGGGCCGCGCCGCGAAGAAGCTCCCGCGTGCGACCCTCCTCGCCGCGCTCGAGGACGCCGCCAAAATCGATCGCGTCGTCAAGGGGATCGTCAAGGGCGACGCCTGGGATGAGCTGCTGCAGCTCGGACTTCGTTTCGCGGGCTGACGGCCTTCCCTCTCCGATTGCATGCGTGTCAGTCCTGCTTTTTTTTGTTTGTGGCAGGGCCCGTGTTCTGGTACGACCTGGAAGTGTCGCGCGGCAGCCGTCCTTTCAATGTTGCTGATCCCACCGCTGACCGGGAACACTTCATGCCGGGCTCAGGAAAGAGCGAATGCCTTGCCGAAGACGCAGGCCGGGCGGGAAATCGTACTTGAGCTGGAGAAGCTTGGGCCGATCGAGGGCAATCGCCAGATCCATACGACGAACCTCCACTTTCTTTTCCGCATGAAGAGCCTTGATATTGGATATTTCAAGCTGTATGGAGGCCTTACGGTGTCCCGCGCTCGCGGAACGATATCCTATAGGACGGGCTCGTTCGAAGCGGGCACGCTCAAGGACGAAACCTTCGACAGCACCGCGTCCGGCGCGGGACCCGTTCTAGCAGCGCGGGTCGAGCTCGCGCGCAGCGGGAACGTGTCGGCTTCAGTAGAGGGGAGCGCAGGCGTGCTCCTCTACGACAGAGATTTTCCCGCGGGCGCTTCCCGCTATGAGTTCATGCTTCGGATCGGCCCCACTCTTTCCTATAGATTGAACGACATGCAGGACTTGTCCCTGATGTTCATGAGAATGCACGTATCGAACGGCCAAGGCTTCAATACCCACAATCCGGAATACAACGCAAGCGGCTTTGGCGTGCAATTCTCGGGAGCCTTTTGATGTCGCGGCATCGCGCGCCAAGCCCTCGGATGCCGAGGCCGATCGACTGCCCCGGGCGAATCAGGTCGATCCTGGCTTCCCTGGAGATATCGACGGATCTGATCGCGGCACGATCTTTGGTGCTGCATCCCGAGGCGCAGAAGCTGGTCGTCGCCGCCACAGGGGACGATGGCAGCGAATACCTGCTTGCCCCCACTGCGGCAGCGAAATGGCGGGAGATGAGCGCAGCGGCGCTCACCGACGGCGTAGTCATCAAGATCGCTTCGGCCTTCCGAAGCGTCGATCGCCAAGCCGAAATAATCCGCGCCAAGCTGGCCGAAGGTCTCTCCCTGGACGCAGTCCTTTGCGCAAGCGCTCCTCCCGGTTACAGCGAACACCACTCCGGGCGGGCAATCGACGTGACCACCGACGAGGGCGTGGCGCCTCTTGAGCCCGAGTTCGAAAAGACCAGGGCATTCCGGTGGCTCTCGAAGAACGCGGGCCGGTTCGGTTTCGTTCTCTCGTTTCCAGCGGGGAATCCGTATGGTTACGACTATGAGCCGTGGCACTGGTGCTTCAGGCCGACTGAGGTCTAAGATTTATCCGCACGCCGATGTGCGAGGAAAAAGCTGATGGATAACGACGAGAAAGAAATACGGCAGCGCTATTCCGGATTGACGATGGCGGAGCTTATCGAACTCCATCGCAGCGCTCGACTGTCTGATGCGGACGCGGCAATTGTCGACGAGATGCTCGAGTTTCGTGGGGTTTCCAAGACCGTCCGTGAAAAGCTCAAGAATTCTTCGGTTAACGCGCCGCCTGTCCCCGTCGCGCCACCTATCCCCGTCGGAGCGATGGATACAACCTCCAAAGAGATAGACAAAGACATTGCCCCCAGACCGGTGCTGGTAACGTTGATCGCTCTCTTTGCTCTATGGCAGTTTATAAGAAACATATTATCGGCGTTTGATTCCCACAGTCTTATATCCATCGTCTATTTCCTTGGTTTCGCGGTTTTGAGTATTTGTCTTGCCTATAGCCTTTGGGAACTGAAGCCATGGGCTAGAAAATTCATGATCTCCTACTGCAGTTTGGTGATTTTCATGAGCTGGTTATTGATCTTGCTGCTGTTCCTGTTTGCGGGCAGCAGTTGGAGACTTTCTATTGCAGAACTTGCCGGTTCAGCATCTACACTCGGCGGTAAAGAGATCCTGAAGGCAATCACGTATAAAGTCCTCTTCATAAAGGCATGCATCTGGAGTGTTGTGTATGGTGTGTTAATGGCTTACTTTTTCAAGGCAGACATCCGTCGCCTTTTCCGATGATGTCTCATACGGTCACTCCCTACCAAACACCCGCCGCCACAAGGCCCGCGTCGCGTCGATGTGGCCCTGCGCCTCCGCCGCGGGAACGCGCGCGTACTTCGCGCCGTTCAAGCGCAGGCGGTGCTGCCGGCGGCGGTATTCGCGGTAGGCGTCGGCCACCGCGTCGGCGGAATCGGCGGGAATCATTCCCAGCTTCGCGGAGAGCTTCAAGAGGGCGATGTTGCCGCTGTTGGCGGTGATCTCGGGACGGCGGTGCGCGTGAGCGAGAACGAGCATCTGAACGATGAATTCGATGTCTATCATGCCGCCGCGGTCGTGCTTGAGGTCGAACAGGTCGCTTTCGTTCGGGTGGCCCTGGAGGAGCTGCTCGCGCATCGACAGCACGTCGCCGCGCAGCTTCGCCTCATCGCGCGGAATCCGAAGAATCGCGCGCCGCTCGTCCTCGAACCCGGCGCCCAGGGTCGCCTCGCCCGCGCAGAATCGCGCCCGCGTGAGCGCCTGGTGCTCCCAGGTCCAGGCCGATTTGCGCTGATAGCGGCGAAAGGCGTCGATCGAGCTGACGAGGAGCCCGCTCCCGCCTTCTGGGCGCAGGCGCAGGTCGATGTCGAAGAGGACGCCCGCTGCAGTGCGGCTGGTGAGCCAGCGGCTCAGGCGCTGCGCGAGGCGCGCGTAGAGTTCCGGCGCCCGGTCGTCCGAATCCTCGTAAAGAAAGATGAGATCGAGGTCGGACGCGTAGCCCAGCTCCTTGCCGCCGAGCTTGCCGTAGCCGACGATCGCAAAACGCGGCGCGTCGCGATGGCGCACGCGCAGCTGCGTCCAGCACAGCTCCAGCGTCGCCTGCAGCATGACGTCGGCGAGATCGGACAAGTGATCGGCGAGCTGCTCGACTGAGAGCGCGCCCGACAGGTCCTGCGCGAGCAGGCGGAAGACCTGCGCGTGATGCGCCTCGCGCAGCCAGTCCATCTGCCGTTCCTCGTCGCCCTTCCGGGAGGCGAGCTGGCGCCGGAGCTCTTGAGCGAAAGCGTTCCAGTCCGGCCGCGCGAACAGGGCGCGCGCGTCGAGCAGCTCGTCGAGCACGATCGGATGCCGGTTGAGATACTGCGCCGCCCAGCTCGACGCGCCTAGCAATTGCGCGAGGCGCGCGAGCGCTGCGGGGTGCTCCTCGAGAAGCGCGAGATACGCGGCGCGGCGGCTGACCGTTTCCATGAATTCGAGGCAGCGTATAAGGGCCGCGTCCGGGTCTTCCCGCGCCGCGCATTCCTCGATGATTCTCGGAATCAGGGCGTCGAAGCGGGTCCGGCTCGCCTGCGGCAGCCGGTCATAGCGCGCGCCCGAGCGCAGCGCCGCGAGCCGCGCTGCGGTTCCCGCGGCATCGCGAAATCCGAGCTGCGCCAGGCGCGTCTCGGTCTGCTCCGACCCGGTCCACAGCGACGCGAGCGCGTGCTTCGGGACCTCCTCGACCGAGAACACCTGCTCGAAATGCGAGGAAACGCGGGCGCGGTGCGCCTCGAGTGCGGCGCGGAACGCATCCCAGGAATCGAAACCCATCGCCCGGGCAACGAGCGAGCGGTCGCCCGTCCCCTCGGGCAGCTCGTGCGTCTGGGCGTCCTCCAGGTACTGCAGGCGGTGCTCCAGGCGCCGCAGGAACACGTAGGCCTTGGAGAGTTCCTCGAACGCCGCAGCGGGGAGCAGCTTCTTTTGCGCGAGCAGCGCGAGCACTTTCAGCGTCGGGCGGATCTGCAGCGCCGGGTCACGACCGCCGCGCGCAAGCTGGAACGCCTGCGCGATGAATTCGATCTCGCGGATGCCCCCCGGCCCGAGCTTGATCTGATCGGAGAGCTCCCTGCGCGCCACTTCCTCGCGGATCTGCGCGTGCAGCTCGCGCATCGCAGCGAACGCGCCGTAGTCGAGGTATTTGCGGTACACGAACGGGCGCACGACGGCCGCAAGCGCTTCGCTTTCGCCGCCGGACCCGAGCGCGCGCGCTTTGATCCAGGCGTAGCGCTCCCACTCCCTGCCCTGCGTGACGAAATATTCCTCGAGCGCATCGAAGCTCGTGGCGAGCGCTCCCGATTCGCCCCAGGGGCGCAGGCGCATGTCGACCCGGAAAACGAAGCCGTCCGCCGTGCGCTCGTCGAGCGCGGCGATCAGGCGGCGGCCGAGACGCGTGAAGAATTCCAGATTCCCCGCCGCACCGTCCTCATCGGGGTAGAGAAAAACGAGATCGACGTCGGAGGACACGTTCAGCTCGCCGCCGCCGAGCTTGCCCATGCCCACTACCGTGAGCTTGGGCTTCCGGGCGCCCTCCGCCATCCGCGGCTCGAGAAACGCGAGCACCTCACCGATCGCAACTTCCGCCAGCGCGGACATCGTCCCGCACACTTCGTCGAGGCCGGCCATGCCCGAAAGATCGCGAGCCATCGTACGCAGGAGCACGCGCTGGCGCAGCATCCGCAGCGCGGAATGTAGGGCGCTGTCGTCCCCACTGCCGCGCTCGCGCAGGAACGCCTGCATTGCTTCGCGCGTCCAGCCCGAGTCTTTCACCCGCTCCAGCTCTTCGCGAAGCTCGGGCTTCGCCACGACGAGCTGCCGGGCGTAGCGGGAATATTCGAGCGGGTCCATGAGCCGGGCTATTGTAGGGGTGCGCGCTTGGCCACGTCCTGGCCGGGCGGGCAGCGCCGAAGCGTGCCTAGTTAGAGCGCGGCAACACCGTCAATTGACGCACCTACGTTGTGTATATACAATGCGTCCATGCGGTTCACGTGGGATGAGCGAAAGCGACGATCAAATCTCCGGGATCACGGGTTTGACTTCGCCGACGCCAAGCGCGTATTCGCAGGTCCTACAGTCACGTACGAGGATGACCGCTTCGACTACGGAGAACATCGGTTCGTGACCCTTGGCCTACTGAGTGGCGTTCCAGTCTCGATCGCGCACACGGAAACGCATAGTAGAATCCACGTGATCTCGTTTCGTCGGGCGACTCGACATGAAGAAATCTTCCTCTTCAAGAATCTCTAAAACCGATTGGGTACGTGTTCGATCCATGAAGGAACGTGACATCAAGCTCACGGACGAGCATCCGGAGTTAAATCTCAATCACATTGCTCGAGTAATCGTACGCAAGGGCCTAAAACCGGTGTCAGCGAAGCGAGCGGTCTCTCTCCGAGTGGACGCAGACGTACTCGCTTGGTTTAGGGCTCAGGGCCCGGGTTATCAGACGCGCATGAATGCGGTATTGCGAGCGTTCAGAGATGCCTCGCTCTGACAATGCAATACACCAGACGCACGCAGAAGCGTGCGTGCGCTGGTGATTGCCGACGTCAGCCCGTCAGGAACCCCAGGTGTCAACCGCTACCGTCGCCAAGGCCGAGGTTTCCCTGCAAGAAGTCACCGCGTCTACGGTTCGCGCAGTAACTGACCTGCGGGTCGCCCCCGAGCAGGAGGACTACGTAGCCAGCAATGCCGTTTCTATAGCTCAAGCGTACTTTCACCGTGAAGCTTGGTTTCGATCCATCCACACGGAAAGCGATCTCATAGGCTTTGTCATGCTGAGTGACTCAACCCTACTCACACCTGCGCCAGCGCCCGCCCAGCTCTCGCTCTGGCGCTTCATGATCGACCGCCGCTATCAGAAGGCTGGCTTCGGTCGCAAAGCACTTGAGCTTGTCGTTGCTCATGCGCGCACAAGGCCGGGAATCGACGCCATCTACACCTCATATGTCGTCGGCCCCCACGGACCAATGGACTTCTACCTATCATTCGGTTTTCGTCACACCGGCGAGATCAAACCAAATGGCGAGGTCGCCCTCGTCCGTGCACTGGCGTAGCACCGAAGCGCACGCCATGCTCATCAATGGTAAATGCCACTGCGGCAATATCGCCTTCGAGCTTGAATGGGAAGGAGACACGCCCGAGATTCCGGCGCGCGCGTGTGGTTGTTCTTTCTGCGTGAAGCACGGCGGCGTCTGGACTTCGAACCCCAATGCCAGGCTGGCGGTCACTGTTCGTGATGCCGCGCTCGTGTCGAAGTACGCCTTCGGAACCAACACTGCCACGTTTCACGTTTGCTCGCGGTGCGGCGCCGTACCGCTGGTTACGAGCGAGATCGCGAACCATCTCTATGCAGTCGTCAACGTCAACGTGTTCGAAAATGTCGATGCATCGTGGCTTCGCCGAGCACCCGTCAGCTTCGAAGGCGAGGATGTTGAATCTCGTCTTGCGCGCAGAAGGCGTAACTGGATCGCCGATGTTCGCTTCACCGGCAGGCAAAACCTGACCCCCCCGGCGCTTCGCGCCACCCCTCCTCGGTGAGGAGGGGATAACTGCACCTCCTTTCGCCGGGCGGTAGAATCTCCCCGATGAACGCTCCCTCGGACATCAAGTCCTACATGCTGGAAGTCGGCCGGCGCGCTCGCGCCGCGTCGCGCGAGGTGGCGCGTGCGGACACCGACGCCAAGAACCGCGTGCTCACCGCCGCCGCCAAGGCGCTCAGGCGCGATGCGAAGAAGCTCATCGCCGCAAACGCGGACGACCTCAAATCAGCGCGTGCAGCCGGCAAGGACGCGGCTTTCATCGACCGGCTCACGCTGACAGAGAAGACGATCGAGAGCATGGCCGAGGGCCTGGAGCAGGTCGCGAAGCTCCCCGATCCGGTCGGCGAGATCGGCGAACTGAAGGAACAGCCCTCCGGCATCAAGGTCGGAAAAATGCGGGTGCCGCTCGGCGTGATCGGCATCGTCTACGAATCGCGCCCCAACGTGACCGCCGACGCCGCGGCGCTGTGCCTGAAAGCGGGCAACGCGTGCATCCTCCGCGGCGGTTCGGAATCGGTGCGCTCCAGCATGGCGATCGCCGCATGCGTGCACGAGGGCTTGCGCGCCGCGGGCCTTCCCGAAGACGCGGTGCAGGTGGTCGAGACCGCAGACCGCGCCGCCGTCGGGATGCTCCTCTCGATGAACGAATACGTCGATATCATCGTGCCGCGCGGCGGCAAGGACCTGATCGAGCGGGTGATGCGCGAATCGCGCATTCCCATGATCAAGCACTTGGACGGCGTGTGCCACGTCTACATTGACGACCGCGCCGACGTCGACAAGGCGATCCGCATCGCCGACAACGCCAAGACCCAGCGCTACGGCGTGTGCAACGCCATGGAAACCCTGCTCGTGAACGAGTCGATCGCGCCGAAAGTGCTGCCGAGACTCGCGAAGATCTACGCCGACAAGGGCGTCGAGCTGCGCGGCGACGAGAAATCCCGCGCGCTCATTCCAATCATGAAGCCCGCCACGGAGCAGGACTGGTATACGGAATTCCTCGCACCCATTCTCGCCGTGCGCATGGTAAAGGACCTCGATGCCGCCATCGAACACATCTCGAAGTACGGCTCGCAGCACACCGACGCGATCGTGACCGAGGACGAAGCGCACGCGAAGCGCTTCCTGCGCGAGGTGGACTCGAGCTCGGTCCTTGTGAACGCTTCGACGCGATTCGCCGACGGCTTCGAATACGGCCTGGGCGCCGAGATCGGCATCTCGACCGACAAGCTGCACGCGCGCGGCCCGGTGGGCCTGGAGGGTCTCACTTCGCAGAAGTACGTCGTGTTCGGCAACGGCCAGATCCGGCAATAAAGACCCTGGATTGATTTTGCCCGCCGCGACGAACCGTAGATGAGCGCGCCCATCGGCATCATGGGCGGCACCTTCGACCCGGTGCATTTCGGGCACCTGCGCCTTGCCCAGGAAGCCGCAGAAATTCTCGGTCTGGAGCGGGTGCGCTGGGTGCCCGCCGGCCAGCCGTGGCACCGCGTGGCCCCGCTCGCGCCGGCGGTGCATCGCCTGGAGATGGTGCGCCTCGCGATCGCGAAGAACACCCTGTTCGAGCTGGACGATGCGGAAATCCGCCAGACCGCTCCGGGCTACACCGTCGAAACGCTCGAGCGGCTGCGACACGAACTCGGCGCGAAGCGCCCGATCGTGCTTCTTCTCGGGACGGACGCTTTCAGAAACTTGAGCTCCTGGGAGCGCTGGCGCGACCTCTTTCCTCTCGCTCACGTCCTTGTCGCGCAGCGCCCCGGGCATTCGCTCACCCTTGGCGGAATGCCGGCCGCGCTCGCGGCGGAGTGGCGCAAGCGCGCCGGCACGCCCGATGTGCTGCGCGAGCGGCCCGGGGGAAATGTCGTCACCTACGGCACCACGGCGCTCGACATTTCCGCGAGCGCCATCCGCGCCCACTTCGCCCAGGCGCGCAGCCCGCGTTACCTGCTGCCCTCGGCGGTTCTCGACTACATCGAGGCGCACGGACTGTACGCGCAGTCGAGCGGCGCCCCCTGATGCTGGATCTTCGCAAGCTCCAGAAGGCCGCGCTCGCGGCGCTCGAGGACATCAAGGCGCGCGAGGTCGAGGTCTTCGACGTGACCCATCTCACCTCGATGTTCGACCGCGTGATCATCGCGAGCGCGGACTCCGCCCGCCAGCTGAAGGCGTTGGCGAGCCACGTCCAGGAAAAGGCGAAAGCGGCAGGCGGCCGCGTCTACGGCGTGGAGGGGGAGGACGGAGGCGACTGGGTGCTGCTCGATCTGGGCGACATCATCCTGCACATCATGCAGCCTGCGGTGCGCTCGCACTACAATCTCGAGGAGCTGTGGGGCCAGCCGAAGCCGCGCAAACCGCGCGCCCGGCGCAAGGCGGCACCGGCGCGCAGCGGATGAAACTGTGGGTGGTCGCCGTGGGGTCGCGCATGCCCGGTTGGGTCGACGAAGCGTTTCAGGACTACGCGAGGCGCATGCCACGCGACTTGAGAATCGAGCTGATCGAAGTCCGCCCCGAGCCCCGCTCGGGCGGAAAATCGACTGCGCAGCTGCTCGAAGCGGAAGGCCGGCGCATCGGGCGCGCGGTGCCGCGCGGAGCGTCGCGCGTGGCGCTGGATGAGCGCGGGCGCGAGTTCAGCACCGCCGGGTTTGCGGGCTGGCTCGCCGCGCAACGCCAGGGCGGGCGCGATACCGCGTTCCTGCTCGGCGGCGCGGACGGTCTCGCGCCGACTGCGAAGAGCGGCGCCGAGCTCCTCCTGCGCTTGTCCGCGATGACGCTGCCGCACGCCCTGGCGCGGGTGCTCCTCGCCGAGCAGCTCTATCGCGCCAGTTCCATCCTGCACAAGCACCCGTACCACCGCGAATGATCAAGAACCCGCCCCGGACCCTCATCTATCTCGCTTCGCGCAGCCCGCGCAGGCGCGAGCTGCTGAAGCAGATCGGCGTGTCCTTCGAAGTACTGGTGCTGCGCGAGCACCCCTCGCGCGGCCCCGACGTGGACGAGTCGCAGCTCCCGGGCGAGCTGCCCGACGACTACGTCCGCCGCGTGTGCCGCGTCAAAGCCGAAGTGGGCTGGGACCGGGTCGTGCAGCGCCGGCTGCGCAGGTTTCCGGTGCTCGCCGCGGACACCGTGGTCTGCGTCGACGACAAAATCCTCGGCAAGCCCGCCGATCCCGCGGACGCCGCGCGGATGCTGCGGCTGCTCTCCGGACGCGAGCACCGCGTGCTCACAGCGGTCGCGCTCAAGTCCGAGGCGCGCATCGAGCTCGTCGCGAGCGAGAGCCGGGTGCGCTTCTGCGAGCTCGCGGAGCCCGAGCTGGAAG
>WNGL01011333.1_pt1 | contig 10218 bp, 7 predicted proteins | sample 5400591 | NCBI WGS metagenome assembly WNGL01 (sample SAMN13153377, study PRJNA577476) | soil metagenome | isolation source: 80 cm soil or saprolite under Garry oak tree replicate 1 | place: USA:California | collected 2016-06-15 | reverse complement strand
GATCGAGCTTCAATGCCTCATCAAACGCGCGCCTTGCGTGCATCACGTGAATCTGCCCGCCGAAGCCGTGGCGCACATACTGCAGCTCGGCAATGCCCAAGCCGCTCCAACCGGCGGCAAACTCAGGGTCCTTGGTGGTGACGCTGGTAAACAGCGCGTGCGCGCGGTCCAGATCGGCGCGAGAACCGGTGCGCACCATGAACGAACTGAGCAGTGCGCGAGCCTGCAGGTACTCTTCGCTCACCGGGCCGGGCAGTGATCCATCTCGAACTGCAGGCCGCGACGCATCAATCTGGTCGCCCGCCGAGAGTCCGTGCAACGCGGCAAACACTTCGTTTGAAATTTCAGTCTGCACCGCAATCAAATCGAGTGAAGCAACGCGAATGGCTCCGCCTGAACGAACGCTCAGTGATGCAACGTCGAGCAGTTGCCAATTCAGGTCGAATCCATTCTCAGAACGCAAAAAACTGCCCGCCAAAACAAATGACACCAGAAGCCGCTGACCCACCGAAAGCGGATCCATTTGCGAAATCGGCAATGACATCAACGTGCTTGAGGGCCGCACTACGAGCGCCGGAATTCGCGCAAGCCGCGCAGCAATAGCATCGGCAAGTGCATATCCATAGAGCGGCGCCACTTCAGTCGCGCCCAGGTTGGCGAAAGGCAGAACAACGAGCGAATTCTGTTTCGCACGATCGCCCGCAGACTCGCGGAACCGCTCAGCGAGCATGGAGAGAAAGCCCGTATTCCGCTTTTCGGCTTCTGCCTCAGTCGTGGGCAAGTTTGCTGCGGCTTCGCCCGGGATGGCGCCGGTCTCGATCTGCAGCGCCTTCATGATTGTCTTGAGTGCCTCGCGAACCTCCGCCGCTGAGGCATAGCGCGCTGCGGGATTCTTTTCGAGGCATGTTGCGATCACGCTTTTCAGCTCTCCTGAAATATCAGGAACGATCTCGCTCAGGTCCACCGGATCTGAGAACTGAATTGCGCGAATAGTCTGAAAGTCTTCCGCATCGGGCCGTGAAAACGGATGCCGGCCGCTGGCAAGTTCGTACAACAGAACGCCGAGCGCCCAGACATCAGACTGCACGCTCGATTGACCGGTTACGAACTGCTCCGGAGCCATGTAACGAACGGTGCCGCCACGCGCCGTGTACGTGGCTGCGACGGATGCATCTTTGGCTAGCGCAGGCTTGGATGGATCGAAGTTCGCATCCTCCGGGCGAAGGCGGCGCGCGAGCCCAAAGTCGAGGATCTTTACCAGGCCCCCATCCGTGAGCATAACGTTTTGCGGCTTCAGATCGCGATGAAAGATGCCGAGCGCGTGCGCAGCCTGCAATCCATCTGCGATTTGAATTCCCACGGAAAGCACAAGCTGCGGACTGGCCGGGCCGCGCGCGATGAGTTGGTCGAGCGACTGCCCCGGCACGTACTGCATGACGATGTAACCCTCGTCGCCGGCTTCGCCCACTTCATAGATGGCGCATACGTTAGGATGTTCGATGGCCGAGGCGAGCCGCGCCTCACGCAACACAGTGGTGCGCAATTGCTGCGCCGACAAAAGTCCCGTGCGCAGAATCTTCAATACCACGGGCCGCTGCAACAGCGTGTCGTTGGCTAGATAGACAACGCCGCTGCCACCGGCGCCCAGCCGGCGGATGATCTCGTAGTGTTCAATGGTCTTTCGCTTCATCGCTGCCTTCAGTGTAGTTGCTAAGCGATGAGGGCTGTCTCAATTTCCGGAATTGCTCCGGATCGGCTGTGGATTGTGGCTGCTGCAGATTCGCGAATCGGATTTTCCTGGCACGCAATTGGCCACAACCTCCTAGTGCCCTCGACGCAATTCGCCTTCCACCGGTGGCGCAGGCGGCTGTTTCAAAGCCAGCTTTTGTCCGCGGCGTCCAAACAGGAACATCGTCAGTCCAAACGCAAGCAGCACCAGCCCCCACCAAAGATTTGCGTTGATGCCGAGGCTTTGTGCATACAGTGCGGCGTTGCCGTTGGTCTTGAGGCCGAAGGCGGAGAGGATCAGGCCAGTCAACGTGAACATCAGTCCCAGAGGAATGCGCAAATCGAGATTCATGACTATCCCTTCATCTCAGGCAAAGAAAATGTTCAGCCCAACAGCGACTACCAGAATGGCAACAGCCAGCGCCTCGGGGCTCTTCCACCACTGCAGGTGCGCGCGCGGCGGCTTCGGTGTCAACGAGTGGACGAGGCCTACCAATTCCGACTCAGGGTGCGGCTTCGTACACAAACTGACAACCACCGTAACAATAAAGTTGGTGCCGAAGGCGAAAATCGCTCCCCAGAAATTCTGCGCCATATCGCTGGGGTAGTGATGCAGCACAGCGATCCATCCACCGTGGACGCCCGTGTGCGCCTCGAGGGGGAGCGAGAGCCCGTGATGCAAAACTGCCGCAGCCGTACCAGAGATCAACCCCGCAAAGGCTCCGTGCCCGGTCGCTCGCTTCCAGAACATTCCCAGCAGAAACGTCGCGAACAGAGGCGCATTCACAAGCGAAAACACGAGCTGCAGCGTGTCCATGATGTTGTTGAAGCTGATCGCCACAAACGCCGTGCAGATCGACAGCAGAATCCCGCCCACCGTCGCCCATCGGCCCACCGCAAGGTAATGCCGGTCGCTTCCGCCCTTGTGAATATAGGACTGATAAAGATCGTAGGTAAACACGGTGTTGAAGGCCGTCACGTTGCCCGCCATACCGCTCATAAAACTGGCCAGCAAGGCAGTCAACCCAAGCCCCAATATGCCAGTCGGAAAGAAGTGCAGCAGCATATTGGGCGTGGCCATATCGTAATCCAGCAGCGGCTGACCACTCGCGGTCAGCATAGGTCTTCCGGTCACTGGATTGATCTTTGCCGGAACTAGTCCCCTACCCTCTTCCACTTGCTTTGAGACCACGGTAGTCTCGTGATAGACCACGCCATTTTCCGTATGGACGGTGGTGGTGGTGGTGTGCGGCGTCGGTAGTCCGATTGCAAGCAGCCCGGGCAGAATCACGAGGAATGGGAAAAACATTTTCGGAATTGCGGCGATAAGCGGAACGCGACGCGCCGATTCCATATCCTTAGATGCCATCGCGGTCTGGATCACGAGAAAGTCGGTGCACCAATAGCCGGACCCCAGCACGAATCCCAGGCCCATGCCGATACCGATGATCTCGATTCCCATCGGGTTGGTGTTCGAGTGCATCACGCCCTTCCATTCGTGCATGTAGGCCACGGGCAACGACGCCTTGAGCCCAGCCCAGCCGCCGATATTCTTCAGACCCAGCAGCACCAGTGGCAAGAAGCCCGCGATGATGAGGAAGAACTGCAACACCTCGTTGTAAATCGCGCTGGTGAGTCCTCCCAGGAAGATATACAGGAGCACGATCGCCGCCGACAGCAGGATGGAGAAGGTGAAGATTCCGCCCTGGGGCCAGCCGAGCGCATAAAACAAACTGTCGAAGACGTGCAGCGCCTGAATGAGCCGGGCCATGGCATACATCGAGATTCCCGAGCTCAACACGGTCATCACGGCAAACGAGCAGGCGTTCAGCGCGCGCGTTTTCTCATCGAAGCGCATGCGCAGAAATTCTGGCACCGAGCGCGCCTTGGAGCCGTAATAGAACGGCATCATGAAGATGCCTACGAAGATCATGGCGGGAATGGCGCCGATGCCGTAGAAGTGCGCGGTCTCAAGGCCGTACTTGGCGCCCGAGGCGCCCATGCCGATGACTTCCTGCGCGCCGAGATTGGCGCTGATAAAGGCCAAGCCGCATATCCATGCGGGCAACGCGCGCCCGGCCTGGAAAAAGTCCTTACTCGTCTTCATGTAGCGCTTCAGGGCAAACCCGATGCCCAGCACAAACACGAAGTACAGCAGCATGATCAGCCAATCGACATAGGTCAGTTTCAAAACTGCTCCTTGATTCCCAAGCGGTCTCCCGGCGACGGAGGGCTGCTACCGTCGCGGTGAATACAGCTGCCTTGGGATTTCGCTCGGACGTACGCAAACCACTCTACGCAGGAGGGGTTTGAGGCGTCCAGCGGAAAATGAAAATGTTTTCATTCCTGCTTGCCAGCATACTGCAATTTCAGGCAGTTTACACTGAAGAAGCATGATTCCTACCCTTACCTGGACCCCGGAAGGCGTCCGCTTCATCGATCAGACAAAGCTCCCTCTCGAAGAGAGCTATGTGCTTGCCGCCACATATGAACAGGTGGCTGACGTCATCGTTACCATGGTCGTGCGCGGAGCCCCTGCTATTGGCGTTTCGGCGGCCTACGGTGTTGCTCTGGGTGCGCTTCGCACAAAGGCCGCCACCGCACAGGAGTTCGCGGAAGAGTTCTACCGCATCTGCGCTCGGCTGGCCGGAACACGCCCCACGGCGGTGAATCTGTTTTGGGCAATCGACAGAATGAAGGGAGTCTTCGCAAGTTCATTCGTCCTTGAAGGCAAGACTCTAAGCCAGATCCAGGAAAGGCTGCTCGCCGAAGCGCACACAATGTACGAGGAAGACATCGCAGCCTGCAAGACCATGGGTGCACTCGGCGGCGCCTTGCTTCCCGACGAAGGTGGAGTGCTGACCCACTGCAACGCCGGTGCTCTCGCCACCTGCGGTTATGGCACCGCACTCGGCGTCATCCGCTCCGCCGTCGAACAGGGCAAGCGCATCCACGTCTACGCTGACGAGACACGGCCGTTCCTGCAGGGCGCGCGGCTCACCGCATGGGAACTGATGTCCGACGGGATTCCGACCACCGTGATCTGCGACAACATGGCCGCCAGCCTCATGCATGCAGGTCGCATCAAGGCTGTAGTGGTCGGCGCCGACCGCATCGCCGCCAATGGCGATTTTGCGAACAAGATCGGCACCTACAACGTGGCGATTCTGGCCAAGGAGCACGGAATTCCTTTTTACTGCGCCGCGCCGTGGTCCACCATCGACACAGCCACGCCGACAGGCGACGCCATCCCGATCGAGGAGCGCTCGGCAGTTGAGGTTACGCACCATGGCGGCAAGCAGCTCACGCCGCATGGAGTTGGCATCTGCAACCCGGCCTTCGATGTCACTCCCGCGAAATACGTAACCGCAATCATCACGGAACGCGGAGTCTTGCGGGCGCCATACGCCGAGTCACTAAAAGAAATGGAACTCGTAGCGGGGTAAGCCCGACCAGCTAGAGTTGAGGGAATCGTGCTTCCCGGCCTCACCATCTTTCGGCTGCGGCAAAAATCCCTCGTGCGCGGCATCGTGCTGTCGCTGGGCGCGTTTGTTGCCAGCCTGCTTCTGGCCGGGTTTCCCTACATTGAAAAATTGCACGGTTCGCATTGGCAGATTGTGGCCCTGCTTGTCGCCGGTTGGGGCATGGGCGAGACGGGCCGCTGCCTAAGGCGCAACTGGAGCCTGTACTACGCAGGCGTGCTGCTTCTGCTTTACTCCGACCTGATGATTCTCACGCTGATTGTTTTTCTCGTTGCTTATCCCTGAGAGGGCTCGCAGTCGAAACGCCGCGAAGTACCAGGCCAGCCACAATCAGCACCAGCGCCACCGCTCCGTAGACAAAGTGCAGCCACATCACCAGCCGCAACATCACGCACTCCACCACGAGCCAGCCCAGCAGCACGCAGCCTTGAAACACGGTCGACAGGCCCGCATGGCTTTGTTGTCTCCAGACCAATCGAAGAATCCAAAGCGCGAGCAGCCCATTTGCGAACAGCAAAATGAGCCCTGGAATCAGGTAAGAATGAAATGGCGAATACTGCAGCAGACTGAGCGGCATGATGCTCCATGCGCTTCGAAACGAACCGGCAATCATTGGAACTGCACCGGCAATCGCACTCAGACCCAAGAACGTGAGCATGACAATCGCGGCGACTCGAGCAAACCTCATTGCAGTACCTCTCGAACCTCGCCGGGAAGACGCCCAAAGTCTAACCCAACAACCTCCATGCCGGCTTTCCCGATTCCCAAGTGCCGCCGGGAGACAACCCGGCCATTCGCGATTCTCTTCGGCAAAAAGCAAAACTATCCCGCCGCTAAGGCCGTTCAATCGAGTAACATGGGCCGAAAGAGGAACTGGAGGAATACATGCTGAAAGGCTTTCGGGACTTCGTACTTCGCGGCAACGTTGTGGACCTTGCTGTGGCCGTCATACTCGGCGCCGCTTTCAACGCCATCGTGACGTCGCTTGTGGGCGATGTGCTGAACCCGCTGATTGCGGCCACCATTGGCAAGCCCGACTTCAGCAGCGTGGTCTTGCACGTTGGCGGCGGCCAGATTAAGGTCGGCAACTTCTTCAACGCCGTGGTCTCATTCATCATCGTGGCCAGCGTGGTTTACTTCGCTATTGTGCTGCCCGTGAATTCACTGATGGCGCGGCTCAAAAAGCCTGACGCGCCTCCCCCAGCACCGGAAACCAAGATCTGCCAGGAGTGCCTGAGCGCGATTCCGATCGCCGCAAAGCGCTGCGCAAGCTGCACGCAACCGGTGGCATAGGCTCAGGTTCATTGGCGACTTCATCGGCTATCGCCAAAAAGTCCAATCTGAACGGGCCCCAGCACCTTCGCTGAAGATGCAGGTGTTCCGCTCACTGGGGCGAAGCTTTTCATCGCAATGGGCTCGTTGTGATTTTTAACAAGGTATTTTGTACCGGCAACGGCTGCGAATTCGATCACTTGCCCCGTCGCACTTTTCACCACCGTCTCACCAGTCTCACCTGTAACAACATCCACCGCTTTGCCCGGCCACGGATTGCGCACCTTCAGCGTCTGTGTCGTTCCCGCTTCGATCACGACGGTGTTTACTGCACCATTCCTGGTCTGAACATCGACTCTTGTTTTCCCGCGCACGTAGACGCTGCCGTCGAAGTCCCACCCTGGCGGAATGGCGGGTGCAATCCGAATCACGCCGTCATAGTCCTGCACCAGCGCTTCCTGCAGCGCATCCGCAACCACACCGGTCTGCTCGACATAGAACTCCTTGGCCTCGGCCTCCCACTTCGCCATACCGTTCACAAATCCTTGAAACTTCTTCGTGGTCTCCACAAGCGTCGACCCAACCTCGCTGCCCAATCCGATGCGTGCAGCCTGAATCGGATCGAAGCTCCAATCCACTGCCGAAGTGTTGGGCCGATGCGCATATGTGCGCCGCGCAAGCGATAGCAGAGGAGATGCGTCCCCGATCAGGTCATACGGCCAAACCGGCTCAAGCCCGATGTTCTCTACATTGTGATCCGTTGCGCCTGGCTGCCAGGACTCCGCAGTCACATCCTTTTCATCGGCATCTGCCGACGCCGGCAACAACATGCGGGGACCGGTCTGCTCAGTTCGCGGCAGCGGCGGAACCTTCAACAGCGCCGCCTGCAACTGCTGCACCAGTTCGGCATCTCTGCCCAGCAGTTTGGCAGCCTGAATCAGCGCAGGATAAAACGCCGTGATGGCCGCAACATCGGTGGTCGGATCGGTCACATCCCATTGTGTCTCATGCGCGTTTGAGGGCCCGGTATGCAGCATTCCATCCGCTCCCTGCTTCTGATAAGCCAGCAGAAAACGCGCAGATGAAGCCATCACCGGATAGTTGTCCGCCAGAAACTTGCGATCATTCGTGGCAAGATACTGCTGCCAGATCCAGAGCGATACCTCAGCACCGGTAGAAATCGTGCGCGCGTTGTAATATGGCTTGAATTCCGCATCGCAATTCAACCCCATCGCGATAGGATTCCAGTTCGCTTCATACTCAATTCCCCGCCCATTGAAGCGCATTGTCTCTGGAACGCAGCTGCCGGGAAGCCCCTTCATGTGTCCCTTCGTCCAGTCCTCGATGTTCGCCAGGTTCTCACGATAGAGATTGAAGTATGGCTCATTCAATTCCGCGAGTCCCGCGCCGATATTGGCTGCAACCTGCATGCGCAGATTCCAATGCCAGAACGCCGACGGATCCCACTTGTGCGTATCCTCCGCCGCGGAAATCATGTCCGCAATCCCAGCTTGCGATCCCGGATACTCCTCGCCCTTGTCAATCGCCGCAACGTACAAATAGATGTTGCGCAGATTCTCCATGTACTCGCCCGCACCATCTTGCGAGGTGATCTTAATAGCCGCCGCGCGCCCCCAGAAATCCCCCCACCACTTTCTGTGCAACGCGTCCGGCGGGACTACAAGTGATTTCGATAGGACGGATGCGGCGTCTTGCTTTCCGTCGTAATGAGGTGACGCGACGCCGATCCGGAAGCCACCGTTTCTGAAGGGCTTGAAGGTGATCATGATCGTACGCGGGTCCGTAACGACGACAGAAACCTCGCGCCCCTCCGCCGTAATCCCAGAGAGAGACCCAAAACTGCGTCCCGATGATTCAGGATTCTTGTTATCGACCCATGTCTCAGCGAGTTGACCCATGCGGCTCGTAGCAGTCGCATGCGGTGTCCGCGGCGCCCATAGCCGAAGGATTGCGGTTTGCGGCTTGTCTGGGTCAGCGCCACTTACATCCACGATCAACACATCTGTATCAGGCTCGACAAAAGCCGTAGCAGTCATGCCGCCACCCTGCTCACGAAACTCGCCATGATGAAGATCCAGTCGCCCCGCATAATCCTTAGCGCCAGTCAGAACAGCAAGCCCCGGAATCACCACCTGCCCCGTCGACAAACGATCTGGCAGCGTGTCCGCCCGATTCAACTGCGCCGTAAATCCATCAGCCGACCAAACCGCAACGCCGAGCCTTCCATTCCCCAGCGGCATCGCCTCACCGGCGGCGAGGTTCGGTTTTCCCAATACGATGTCAGACCGGCCGATAACGCCTGGGACATCCACTTGAAAGGCACCATCGTGCCACGCGGAAGCAAACTTGGGCGCTGCAGATTGAGCCCGAACATACCCGGCAATCGCCCCCAAAAAAAGAGCCGAGGAAAAAATTTGCAGAGTCAGATTCTTCAATGGAGATCACCAATTAAGTCGTCGTGGATTCGCGGGAATTGTAGCAGTCAGCACTCAGTCCAGTTCTCTAAGCGGCCGCGAGAAAGCAAAGAACCCAAGGAACGACAGCAACGCCATGCCTGCCATCAGCGCCAGCGCATGTCCAGTAAGAATGTGCCGCGAGAGTTCGCCGGCAAGCAAAGCACCCAGCGGAGGCAACCCCAGAAAGCTCGTCGTGTAGATGCTCATCACTCGTCCGCGCATCTCATCGGAAGACAAGTGCTGGATGGAAACATTGAAGCACGAGATCATCATGATTCCGCTGAATCCCTCCACAAACGCCAGGCACTCCGAGAGCGCAACGCTGCGAGAGTAACTGAACCCAATGATCGCCAGAAAGAAGACCACCCCGGCAAACGTCAAAACCACGCCGCGCTGCCGGATCATGCCGGCAACCGCCACCGTCATCGCGCCCAACACCGCTCCGAGTCCGGATGCTGCGAGCAGCCAGCCAAGACCGCTTTCGCCCGCATTCAACTGCACCTTGGCAAAGTAGGGGATGAACGTAAGAAACGGAATGCCGAGAAAGCTCACGGACACCGTCATCCACATCAGCACCAGCATCTGGCGCTGCCCGTGCAGATAAGCAAACCCGCCTCGCAGGCTGGCCCACATACTCTCGTGGCGCGCCAGATTCTCTTCGGGATAGCGGATGCGCGTCAACGCCCAAAGCACAGCCAAAAAGCTCACGCCGTTGAGAAAAAAATTTCCGGCCATGCCAAACAGCACCATGGCATACCCGCCCAGAGTCGGCCCCAGGATGCGCGACATATTGAACTGCGCGGAGTTCAGCGCGATGGCGTTGGTGAGGTCCTCGCGCTTAACGAGCCGCGGCACCATTGCCTGATAGCTGGGCGCATTCATGGCCATCGCCACGCCGTTGCAAAACGCGATTGCCGCAATCTCCCATACGGTAATGATCTTGAACCAAGCAAGTCCCGCCAGCACGAACGCCAGGGTCATCATCACTGTCTGCGTAACCAGCAACAGACGGCGTTTGTCTACCCGGTCAGCGATGACGCCGCCAAAGAGCGTTACGAAGAGAAACGGAATCGATCCCGCGAATCCCACAACTCCCAGCCAGAACGCCGAATTGGTAAGCGTGAGCACCAGCCAGCCCTGAGCCACGTTCTGCATCCACGTCCCGATGTTGGAGAGGAAGTTGCCGCTCCAGAACAGCCGAAAGTTGGGGTTGCGGAGCGCGCGCACCACCGTGGGAAAGCTATTGGACTCGCCGCCGA
>WNGL01021878.1_pt1 | contig 10222 bp, 11 predicted proteins | sample 5400591 | NCBI WGS metagenome assembly WNGL01 (sample SAMN13153377, study PRJNA577476) | soil metagenome | isolation source: 80 cm soil or saprolite under Garry oak tree replicate 1 | place: USA:California | collected 2016-06-15 | reverse complement strand
TGGGTATTCTCAACGCCCGGGTTGTCAGCTTCGGCCGTTACGGCCGGACGAAGAAGATACGGTTGGGGGTGGAGGCGAGGGCTATTACCCAAAGCTTCCAGGAGGATGAACTGGTCAAGAGCCTACTGACATATGCGCCCCACTGCCTCAACCGGCAACAAACAATCGCCTAGTATCATCGGAATAGACGACGGACCCTTCACAAAACAGCAAGAAACCGCCCCGCTGGTCGCCGCCCTCCTCCAAGGACCCCACCTACAAAAAGTCCGCACCACCCGGATAACCGTCGATGGACTAGACGCCACAGACAAAGCCCTCAAACTACTCGAAGGATGGAAACCAGTTCCAATCCTCCTCTCCGGCGCAACCTTCGCAGGCTTCAACCTCATAGACCCATGGGTTCTTCATAGGAGATTAAGGGTCCCAGTCGTCGTCATCGTAGGCTCCAAGCCTGATAACAGGGCTGTGAAACAAGCCCTGGTCAAACACTTCCCCGACTGGAAGATTCGTTGGAGGATTATCCGGTCCCTAGGACCCCTTCGAAAAGCCAGAACAAACCCGAAGGAACCGTCAATCCATTTTGAAGCATTCGGCCTTTCTGCCAAGGACGCGGTCAGGCTCCTGCGCGAAAACTGTTACGTTTCGAGGATTCCTGAGCCCGTTCGAGTAGCAGGCCTTTTGGCGCGGGGCCTGTTCCATTAATCGGGTGCTTCAGGGTCTCGGCAAGTCTAGGAATCTCATCGTGATTCGCGGTTATGATATAGGTTATAGAGGTCTTGAGCGGGTTGGGTTGGGGGCTGTCGATGTCTGTAGATACCGGGCGTGGATCTCCCGTTCGGGTTTTATACCCATGGGATAAGGTCTGTAGCCATGGCAGAAAAATGGCGGCTTGAAGGGACTCTATTCGATGCCTGTAACTGCGAGACGCTTTGTCCCTGCGTCTACTTCCAACCCCCCAACAACGCTGACTGCCGGGTGGCCGCAGTCTGGCGAATTGAAAAAGGCAACTATGGAAAAACAAAACTCAACGACTTCACAATCGCCGTGGTGGGATATGCGACCCAGAACCCATTGATGGGGATTGAGAAGGCAGGATGGATACTCGATGAGAAGCTGACACAGGAGCAGAGGGACGCCCTTATGCAGATTCTCGGCGGAAAGGCCGGGGGCCTCTTCTCCATGCTAAGCGTGAAGCAGCCACTGGGAATCTGGTGGGCCAAGTTCGACTACAGGAACGACGGCAAGTCCTGGTGGGTGAAAGCCGGAGACGCTCTGGAGGTCAAGGCGGAATTTGTCAAGCCTCCACCCGGTTTGCCTTTCGAAGCCAAGCCCAAGATGGCCCAGACATACGACCCCCTCTTCGGTCCCACAATGGAAAAGATAGTCGGACTCTCGGAGAAATTCCATGCAAATGTCGGCGGACTGTCCTACGACATTAGCGGGAAATATTCTTCCTCAGGCAAGTTCGACTACCAGGGACCCTGAGTCCGAAGTCTACAAAGTGAAGACCTAGTGCCAGCCAGGGCACGAGCGAGGCTCTTCGCGAAATACGCGTTTGAAAGAAGATGCGTGGCGAGGTCCCTCAAGGTCGCCCTGGTCGTCGGCACTGTTCTCGCTCTGATAAACCACTTTCAATCGATAATTTCAGGCTCTCTGGATACAGCTGTGACTTTGCAGATTCTTCTCACGTACGCTGTTCCTTTCTCAGTTTCCACTTTCGGCTCTGCTATGCAGGGGATGCAGATGGAGCCGGATAGGCAAGATAAACAGACAGATTCCCCCGATGCCCAACAGAGTTCTCCCAAAGGTCTGCGGGTCGGAGCTCTACTTGCTCAGGATGATGGTGGAAGTTGGCGTGTTTGAAGAGGCTGAGTGTGCTAGGTCAGTTTGTTACCCCGGTGGGGAGTCCTGGCGGCGACGGCAGGGGACTGGTTTGTTACTTGGGCGAGTACTGACGAGTTCATATCTCACTCGGCGGTGCCTTCGCAAATCTGGGTCGTGGTAGGGTGAAGGGCTGGTGCTACCAAACTTCGGCGCCACAGACCAAGCCCTCAAGCTGCTCGAAGGACGGAAGATCGCCCTAAGTCTTCTCTCAGGCGTCACCTTTGCCGGCTTCAACCTCATAGACCATCATGTCCTCCAGAAGAACTTCCGGGTTCCCGTCATAGTCGTTGTAGGGTCCCGGCCCAACAACAAGGCTGTGAAACAAGCCCTGGTCAAACACTTTCCCGACTGGAAGGTTCGTTGGAAGATCATCCGTTCTCTAGGACCCCTCAGAAAGACCATCACAAACCCAGACGAGCCACCTCTCTTCTTCGAAGTCTTCGGCTGCTCAACCCGGGACGCTGCCAAGATTCTTCGAGCCAACTGCTACGTTTCAAGGGTCCCTGAACCCGTTCGAGTAGCAGGACTCTTGGCCCGAGGCCTCTTCCACCAACCGAGCATGTTAACGTGAATGGGGCTGGTGCCAAGTTTAAACGTCCAACAACGTTCATGCTTTGACGGCTTGGGTCGGATCCCTGACACAAGGCGAGTAACTTGATGGTCGACAATGGAGCGGCGAGTTGGCTTCTCGAATCAGACGACCCGGAAACGAATCCCATACGGCCCAAGGGTCCGGGTCTTACTTTCAGGACAGCGAAGCGATGGTGGATTCGGCGTTCATCCCTACCAGAAATGGACTGGAGCACACTGGCGGCTCGTTGCCCTGGTTGAGCTCGCCATTCCGCCAGGGAACAGAAAAGCTGTCAAGGCGACGGATCAGGTGCTGAAGTGGCTGGTGGGGCCGGGGCATCTTAGCGGGGTCAAGAAAATCAACGGTCTAACGCGACGGTGCGCATCCCAGGAAGGAAATGCACTGGGAGTCTGCAGCTACATGGGATTAGCCGATGAGTCTCGTGTAAGGCAACTTGCAGAGTCGCTGGTCGAGTGGCAGTGGCCTGATGGAGGATGGAACTGTGACCGGAGGGAGGACGTGAAACATTCCTCGTTCAATGAGAGCCTCGCGACTTTATGGGGGCTGGTCGAATATTACCGGGCAACCGGCGACAAGGATTGTAGAAGGGCTATGGAGAATGCTGCTGAGTTCTTTCTCAGGCACCGCATCTTTCTTTCCTGTCGTACGCGCGAGTTGCGCAGGCCTGAGACGTTTCACTCATCAGTTTACCGGAACGTTCACAAGTTCACTCAGCTGCACTATCCGCCGGCAAACTTGGAGACCCCAGGACCAAAGAGGCTCTGGATATTGTCGAGTCAAAGCGGCTGAAGGATGGCAGGTGGCAAGCTGAGGGCTATTATTGGAGTCTGAAAAGAACAGTGCATCCGAAGCTCTCGGTTTCCAATGTCGACATTGTAGACTGGGGCCGCGGCGGACCGAATGAAATGATCACGCTTAACGCCCTTAGGGTGCTGAAGGCAGCGAAAAGAATCAGCTAAGGATCATCCGTTCCCTAGGACCACTTCGAAGAACGAGAAAATACCCGAAGAAACCCGTCAGTCTATTTCGAAGAATGAGAACGATTCACTAAGCATTTCTCATTTCTCGTAAGAGATAATCAACTGGTTCTAATCGCGGTCTTTACAAACACACTCGCATCTTATTGTTAGGCAATGCTCATGATGTTCTATCTGGCACTCAAGACAGACGAATTTGATCGGGTTCATGAGCTTGTTCGCCAGATCAAGATTAGCCCCCAACGATGAGATAAGGATAGTCCCGCGGAGGCTATAGAAGGGAATATCGAGATAGAAAGCGATAGCGCGGCAGTACGCCCGGGGGGGTGTGCGTGTGTGTCTTTACGGGTTCACACGGGTTTTCTTATCCCTGCAAGCCTCGGAATAGCATACGGTCACGATAGCGGAAAGTGGTAGTTAGGGGTGTATGTTATCGGGGAAGTTCGAAAGTGAAAGCAAGTCGAAGCCCCTCAAAAAACGAACGGGGGCTCCAGCGACCGGAACAGTTCGGTGCCATGGGCTTGACCGCGGGGGTCTTGAAAGACCCTGGGCAGGCGTTCAAGGCCCGAGAGTTCCAAGAATTCACGCCCTCTGTGTCGGGTAGTGAAGAGCTGGTGGTAGCCCCTGAATACTTCCCCACCCTTCATATTGATGAGGAGATCCGGCTCTGGAGGGCGCGGACTGTTCGTCCTCGCTGGGAGAGGCGTTTTAGCCGACCCCGCCGGAGAGGCGCTCGAGGAACCGTTCAGAGTAGCATTATTTCTCTACAGGAGGAATGGGAATAGCGTAGCAGGCAGTCTTGAGTTGACAAGCGGACCGTGCTGCAACTGTCCCCGTTTCTAGAATGAATGATTTTTCTGACTCAGGCCTTTCCTGCCGGAAGCGATTGCTTCGGGCGTAACCGGCTCGCCTGGGCGGGCAACACAATTTCGATTTATCCCGGCTGGGCCCTGAACTTGTGGGGTACACTTTTGGGGCGGAAGGGTCCTCTGCTCCTGGCTTCTAGGGCGCAGTTAGAACAGCCCACAGAGGAGCAGATCAACGAGAGAAACGGGCCAGGCAGTTTTGTCGAAATCGGGCTGGCATCAAGAGGCCCGCCGAAGCACACGGCGACGGTGTTCCTATTGCGCTTCCCCGAGTATTACAGGACGCTTAGCCTAGCGGTTCTCAACGAGGAAACCTCGGCTGGTACGGCGGGATACCAGGGCTGGCGGTGGGATGATGTTGAGACCCATCCAACCAAGCTTATCCGGCTAGTAACCGAGGGAATCGCCAAGCTCAACTTGAGAACCAGGCACGGCTCATACTACTTGCTCCGAGATGTTGACATGGTAAAGACGTCTTTGAAGGGTTTCAAAGGCTCCCAGTAAGTGGGCTCTTACGAAGGCGAGAGGCCTTTGTTCCTTTCAAAGCCAACCCTTACGCTCCCAGCATTCTTGTTCCTGTCCGAGTAGCGGGGCACCCAAGAATCAAGCGCGAATAAATTATTTCAACACCGGTAGAGAGTTTCAACCCTGATCACTTGTCGGCTCGACTTTTGGAACAGCGGGCGGTCGTCTCCCTCGTCGCTGCCCGAATTGTCTACGCCATAAACTGGCTGAACATAGGCGCGATCTTCTACCTGATGAATGCCGACCTCAATAGCGGAGTCTCAGGGCTGGGCACTCTGACCTCAAGCTTCTACCTGGGCGTAGGAACTATGCAGGTACCCGGCGGAATACTCGCGGCGAAATGGGGCCCTAAAAGAACAGTAGCACTGGGCATACTCCTCTACTCGTTTGCCGTGCTGGGTACATCCGCCGCAACTGTCATCCTTCAGGTTGCAATCCTACGCTTCATTGTGGGCACTGGAATGGCGCTCGTATTCGCGCCGGCCGTCGTGCTTGCGACCAGGTTTCTCGGGGGGAAATCAGGTACCGGCGTCGGGCTCATCAATTCCGCATTCGGTGTAGGAGGCCTCTTCGGCCTCTTCGGCTGGATTCTACTCGCCTCAGTCACAGGCTGGCGGCCTACCCTCGCGCTGAGCGGAGGCCTTGGAGTGCTCACCGGAATGTTAGTAATCGCTCTTGTCCCCAAAGACGGGGAAAATGCGCAGTTCAGGTTCTCCTCAGTCAAGCTTGCCAAAATCCTGAGCAATAGAAACTTGGTTCTGCTGGGGCTCGGGTGCCTGGGCTCGAACCTTGGCAGCGTCCTGATCTCAAGCTTCATGGCATTCTACCTCCAAGCAAGCCTAGGGGAAACGGCTGCAATCGCAGGCCTAGTCGCCGCGATGGTTGTTGTCTTGCCGATCTACACCTCTCTCTGGGGAGGAAGACTCTACGATCGTTTGAGGAAGCCCAGGCGACTACTGATCATCTCAGGTCTAGGAATGACCGGGGCGCTCCTCGTAATTGCGATACCAGTGCCTTATGCGGCCGCCCTGGGCGCATTACTAGGGGGAATAGTAATTGGGCCTGCGTCCACGATTGCTTTCGCCGCCGCCAAGGACCTGACCAGAGTTCAGAGAGAGTATGAAGGCCTCGCTGTAGCCTTTGTCAACAGCATCTCCCTAACCGGGTCCTTCTGGCCTCCGTTGATCTTCTCATACCTCGCCAAATCATACGATTACTCGGCAGCCTGGCTAGCAGGCGGCGCCATGTGCTTTCTCCTACTCATTCCTCTATTTCTCCTAAGAGATGATCAAGCCACGGCCTGGGGAACATAATGTCCAAGGGGACTCTGAGTAATGCGTACGTCTGAAATATCAGAGGTACGATCTTTCCCAGGAGGTCCCCATGGCCGTTCTAGACTACGAAACCTTTGCCAGACAGGTACTAGACGTCTGCCTAGGCGTTAAGCCTGGCGACCGAGTTTGGATTAACACATGGGACTTTGACACTGAGCTGGCCTCGGAGTTGGCCTGGCAATGTGCCAAGCGACAATGCCGCACATTCACCACCGTCCAGTTCGAGGATACATGGACCCGGTCAATAGTGGAGGCTCCTGTAGAACTCCTCGAGAATATTCCCGTCCACCAGGCGGCTGCGCTAAAGGAGACGGACGTCTACGTCTTCACACTAGGACCTAGAACAATACCATGGGACAAGATCCCGGCTGAAAGGCGCAAGCTCGTCACCATATGGTTCCTCGAACACAACAAGTTCGTCGAGCAATGGAAAGCCATAGCCCAGGTTCGGAGGTTAAAGATGCTGGGGCTCGAGGCAACCCTAGCCACTCCCGAAAGAGCGAAGGTCCTCGGCCTGAACTTTGAGGATTGGAGGAATGTGATGTTCGAAGGATGCATGGCCGACTACAAAGCCATGGGAAAAGACGCACGAGAGCTCTCCCAGTTGATGAGCCGGACCGGCAAGGTCCACATAACCACGCCTCAAGGAACCGATTTCAAATTCAACCTTGACAATCGTCCCGTCGACTGGTTTGACGGTATCATAACGGATGAGATGAGGGCCAATGGGCGACCTGCCTTCCTACCAGCAGGCGGCATAGAAGCTTCCGCAGAGGAAACCAGTGCTGAAGGAAAGGTCGTCTTTGACAGTCCAATACTCTCTTTGGTGAGAGAGGGAAGAATAGAGAGGCTAATGCTCACAGTATCCCGCGGCCGCATAGCCAGGTTTACCGCTGCCACTCAAGAGCAGTCCTTCGGAAGATGGCTGAAGGAAGGAAGCGGGGACGTTGACCGGTTCGGCTTCTTCGGCTTTGGACTTAACCCCAACCTAAGGCACGGGTTCACCCAGGATGATAAGGTCCGGGGAGGTGTAACCCTCGGCTTTGGAGACAACACGGACAAGGCGGGAAGGAACAAAGCGGATCGGGGGTTCTGGGCCTCCATGACAGGAGCAACTGTCACGATAGATGATAGATTAGTCATGAGAGATGGTCATCTGTCATTGTAAAGACGGGTCCGGTCGGGTTAGGTCCGAACAAATCCCGCAGGGCCTTCAATCCATTGCGGGATTGTTAGCTAGTCGGCTGCTAGCACCGGGCCTATTCGGCGTGAGTGCAAATTATATCCTAGGGCTTCAGCCATCCCGAGTAGAGATGAGGAATTCAAGGGTATTTTCGGCAGTTCTTCTCATCGTAATCGTGTCCTTGGTCACTTTCCTCCAAGCGCCCCTCCCCGCTAAAGCCCAGTCCTCCACAATCGATACTTCCCAAGAATATTCCAGCGGAGACGTCCAGGTCTTCCCCTATCTCGAGGCTTGGTACACATGGATCAGCATCAATGGCACCCATACGATATTTCTCGCGTTGCACTCCAACCAACTCCCTTCACCCGTATCAGCCTTCGTAGGTCAAGGATACAACACATCCTCAGGCTCCCGGGTCTTCCTCGCAAACGTCCTGCTAGCAATGGAGGTCTACAATGACACTAACAACAACGGCTACCTAGACGCTGACTACAGCGCAGGCACCACTGAACTCCGGTATACCATACTAATGAACGCTTCACAGACCTTCACACCAACCCCGGTCCATAAGACAACCAGTAACGGTGTTCCCCACTACACCTGGGGAGTAACATACGGCAACGTACAGGCCAACTTGGTCAACCTAAGCGGGATAGGGGGAGCGGTTGCAAACATCACCTACGTGTCAATGCTCTATGATTACTCAATCAAGGGAAACACGACCTTTCTGAAAACAAGCTATGAAATCGGCAACGTAACCCTAGTGCCTCCGGTCAGCCCCGGCATTACACTCCAAGGGCTGAGCCTCTCGCTACTCCACGCAACGGTAACCGTCTCATCAGGACAACTCGCCGTGGTAGCTGGCAGCTCGCCCTATGATTCACAGACAAACACTGCTCCATCACTCATGAACGCAGCACAGGTCACCGTAGACAACACGTTGGCCTACAAATTCCAGTTCAAAGACAACTACACGCTTCAGACGACGCCCCCCGCAAACTATCCCGCGGTCTACCTCGCAGCACCCAGCAACTCCATTCCTCCCAGTGTATTTCAAGGCCAGGGGACCCCATCTCTGATCAGGGTCCAAGACTACGTGAAGGCGAGCCTGCCTAGCATTGTAGGCTTACCTGCAACGTCCGACTTCAACTACAATACGTCCAGGTTCCTCTACAGAATCTCCTATCCCGCATGGTCCGGAATTGCCTTGCAGCATGACCCCACGTATATCGCATACATTGGACAAGGCTCTCCTCTGGTCTCGACTCCTCCCTCTATCTTACCAATAATCATCATCTCAGCCGTGATTCTCGCGGGCTTACTCGCAATTGTCCTAGCGATTTACGCACTGAAACGCAGTAGACGAACAGGTTAGCTCACCAATAAATCGCAGCCCAACACACCTGTTACTCCTACCTAACCTCTCTAGAGTAGAGCGCTCAGACACACAAGATTCAGAACGTGGAACTCGCAAGGCATGCTTTTGGCCCGGGGTCTTTCAGCTTCTGGCGAACGGGATTAACGGAACGAGGAGGATTATTTCAGCCCATGTGAGGGCGGCGCTAAGAACAGCGCCCGCCAACACTTGAAGAAGCGTGTGTTGTCTGAGCCGAAGTCTGAGTAGTCCAACCGGGACCACGAGCAAGTAAAGAAAACTCCAAGGAAGACCGAGTTTGAACACTAGGAAGGTAAGCGGTCCCGTGACGCCCGCCGCGTGGACGCTTATCTTCCAAGACAGAGTCACTAGGAACATAGCTGACGTGTTGATCGAGTAGGCAAGCATGAGACCACTGACCAGTGTCGGTGCTCGACTCAACGCAAGGAGCAGGAACCCGATCACATAGCTGGCAATCGCGAAAACAAACGGTCTCCCCCTTGCCCTCCTCTCAGAAACATCATAGTCCAATCCTTCAGACCTTGCAAAGTACACAATCCCAAGTAAAGGGACCATGCTCGCAAAAACCACTGCCACCAAAACGTGAACAGCCTGGGCGTGCTCCAGGATAGAAAGGCTGACAAAAACCGGTGTAGCGATTATCGGGGCGCTGACAAGATGAGATAAGTAGCGCAGCAAGGGTCGGCTGTTAGTCATCAAAACTACATTACCCTTCCACTCTTCAGAAAGTCATTCATTAGTCAACTCTTGCCCCCCAAGGGGGCTTTGATTCTAGAGTCGGCACTTTCAGCACCAGACTCGTCAATGCATCGCTAGCTGCGTATACTCTGTCTCTATCCTACCGCCCGACCTGAGGTACAACAGTGCCCCAGGGGCTAGGCAGTCGAGGTCGGAAAATGTGTAAACGACCATGCGGTTCTGGCCCAGTTTTCTCGCCAATCCCAACGCCTCCCTCATCACTGCCAATCCTATCCCCCTGCCCCTGTGCTCGGGAGCGACGTATGCTCCTCGGAACCTTGCCTCGCCAGGCTTGTAGAAGTCAGGAATCAATCCTGTCAGTCCGACAACCTCACCGTTCTCCAAACAGAGAAACCATCTTTCCCCATGCTTCAGTCCTTCACCGAAAGAATTGGCAACTGCACCAGGCCCTCCCTGTTCCTCTGTACGCCAGTCCCAAATGGGGCTCAGCGAAGTCACGAATACTTGGGCCGCCTCCCTGCTCCTCTCCTCAGTTACCCCCTCGGTCTTCAAAGACGTTTTCTCATCTAGAGTTGCCCCGCTGATGTCCCATCTGATCCGGAAATCTCTCCTCACCGGCACAAAGCCCTGTTTCTTGTAGACCCCAACGTAGGGCTGAATCGCTGGGGTCATAGCCCGGACGAACTTTGCTCCTCTTGACTTCGTATACTCTCGGGCTCTGACAAGGAGTCCTTCCGCAATCTCACTCTTCCTCTGGGTCCGTCCT
>WNGL01018047.1_pt1 | contig 10223 bp, 10 predicted proteins | sample 5400591 | NCBI WGS metagenome assembly WNGL01 (sample SAMN13153377, study PRJNA577476) | soil metagenome | isolation source: 80 cm soil or saprolite under Garry oak tree replicate 1 | place: USA:California | collected 2016-06-15 | reverse complement strand
GATTCCGAAAAGAATTGCACTGACAGAGAGTTTATTTATCGCAGGTCGCACACGAATATCAGGGTGTATTTGTGTTCTACTTCAAAGGCGAAACCCTTTGCAACTGATCTCTTCGCTGCAAATCTTGATAGCGAGCAGCCGGTGCCGCCCAAAACTTGCAATCGACAAATACTGGCCTTTCGCTGCGGTCTAAGCTTGACGGGTTGAGCTGCCATGAGGCAAGATGCCCACATGAAAATACAGTCCTTTTTTCGAATTGTTTTCGCGAGCCTTTTGCTCGTGTTACTGAGTGCCTGCGTAACCACTCCCCGCTCCGGACCGGCTGCGCTTACCGGTACGTGGACTAATTCGCTCGGCACTGTCTGGACGATGAAGAGCGACGGAACGTTCGATGTCGTTAATCCGAAACGCCACATCTGGGGTAACGTCACAGTTTCAGGGGACACAGTCACAATCCAGGAAACTGGCGGTAAAGCCGCGAAAGGCTGCAGGGGGCCTGGTGTTTATAAGTTTAGCCGTCTGAACGAAAACACTCTGACGTTCACGTTGGTTAACGATAGCTGTAAGGAGCGGATCAAAAACGTAACGCTCCCCTGGCACCAGAAGTAATCGCTGCCGGCGCTAGCTCGAACAGCCAATTAACCTCGGCTTTCGGCTGTGGGTAACTTCAGGCGCGGTCTTTTAACTGCGTTTTGCCCGCCGTGCGCGCGCAATGGACGCAGCAAAAAATTTGCCCGTCCGCTTCGACGCCATGACCAACTATCCGGCAGTTGCAGTGGGGGCAAACCGGCGCCAGCGCGATCCGGGGGGTCTCTCGGAAGTAGAGATCGGCTGGGAAAGTGATAGTTTGCTTCGGAGGCGACCATGAAAATTCCGAAGCAACTCATCGATTGTTTGAATGAGAACAAAGTGCGCTACGAAATTTTGCATCATCCGGAGGCGGTGACCGCACAGAGGCTCGCCCAGGCCGAGCATGTGAAAGGCCGGCACCATGCCAAGGTGGTCATCCTAAAATCCGGAGAGCAACATTTGATGACGGTGCTCCCAGCAGACTGCCAAATCGACTTGGAAAAAGTCGGGAAAGTGATCGGCAAGACTGCATCGCTCGGGAAGGAACCAGAATTTAAATCGCTGTTCCCCGACTGCGCGATTGGAGCGATGCCGCCGTTTGGCAATCTCTATGGTCTGCCAACATATGTGGATAAGCATCTGGCGGAGCAGGACTACATCGTCTTCGAAGCAGGCACGCACACTGATGCGATCAAAATGAGCTACCGCGACTACGAGAAGATCGTGAAGCCACAGGTGGAAGATCTAGCAATCAAGCTTCAGCCAATGAAAGGAGTCTGAACTTGCGGAGGGCCGCGCAGCGATTCGGGAGAAGGGAATGAAGACTGCGTTGACAGGCCTGGTTCTCTGGGTGGCTTGCGCAACAGCGCCTTCAGCTTTCGCCGCGGAGAAAGTTTCTCTTATCAAGATTGACGGAGCGATTGGCCCAGCGACGGCAACTTACATTTCCCGCAGTATCGAAGAAGCCCGGGCGCAAAATGCGCAGTGTCTCGTGATTCAACTTAATACGCCGGGCGGTCTACTCGATTCGACGCAGAAGATTGTGCAGAGCTTCCTCGGGTCCCCGGTGCCGATCGTCGTTTACGTCGCTCCCACCGGCGCGACCGCGACTAGCGCAGGTTGTTTCATCACCATTGCAGCAAGTGTGGCGGCAATGGCCCCCGCCACAACCATTGGCGCTGCGCATCCGGTCTCGATAGGCGGTTTTCCTAGCGGCGGAGAAGAGAAGACTGACGAAACGATGAAGCAGAAGCGGATCTGTTACAAAAATTGAATGGGCGCATCGTGGACGGCAAGCCATTGAAGACCGCTGGCGCAGAGGTGGCGGAGGTGAGGATGTCGCCTGCCGAGCGTGTCTTTCAAAAGCTGTGGCGACCCGAGGTCATGTTCATTCTCATGCTCATCGCGATTTATGGAATCATCGGTGAGCTGACCACGCCCGGCGCGATTCTTCCCGGCGTGGTGGGCGCGATTGCGCTGGTACTGGCGCTTTATCTGGCGGCCATCCTGCCGGTCAACGTGACTGGACTTGTGTTAATCGCGCTCGCACTCATGCTGTTCATCTTTGACGTCTATGCGACCACGCACGGCGTGCTGACCGTCGGTGGAGTTATCGCGTTTCTAATTGGTTCGCTCATGCTCTTCAATCGCGCCGATCCACTGTTTCGTTTATCGCTGAACTACATTATTCCAGCGACACTGATTACCGCAGCGTTCTTTATTTTCGTCATCGGAAAAGGCCTGCGCGCGCAGCTCTTGCCGGTCAAGGTGGGAGCAGAAACGCTGATTGGAAAAACCGTGACTGCATTGAGCCCGATCGATTCGCACGGCGGCCGCATTTTCGTCGAAGGCGAATACTGGAACGCGGTCAGCGATACCTCAATCGAAAAAGGCGAACAAGCTGAGATTGCAACCGTGCAAGGATTAACTGTAAAACTGAAAGCCAAAGGAAAATAAAGCCATGCAATTAATTGAAGCACTCCCAAGATTAATTAGTTGGGCCATACCGCTCATCATTCTCGCGATAATCATTCTGCCGCAGGCCATTCGGATCCTGCGCGAATACGAACGAGGCGTGATTTTCCGGCTCGGGAAATTACTCGGCGCGAAAGGACCGGGACTGATTCTCCTCATCCCGATTGTCGATCGCATGGTGCGAATGGATTTGCGCGTCGTGACCATCAGCGTCGAGCGGCAGGAGGTGATGACGCGTGACAATGTGCCGGTGACGGTGGATGCGGTTGTTTATTTCCGAGTGGTCGATCCGCAAGCCGCGGTCGTGAAAGTGGAGAACTTTCTCAAAGCCACTTCGCTGATGTCGCAGACCACGCTGCGCAGCGTGCTTGGCCAGGCGCCGCTCGATGATTTGCTTTCGCAGCGCGAGTCGATCAACCAGAAGTTGCAGGAGATCATCGACCGGCAAACCGAACCCTGGGGCGTCAAAGTCACGGCGGTCGAGGTGAAGGACGTGGCGTTGCCCGACACCATGAAGCGCGCGATGGCCAAGCAGGCCGAAGCCGAGCGCGAACGCCGCGCGAAGATCGTCAACGCCGAGGGCGAATTTCAAGCCGCGGAGAAAATGGTGCAGGCCGCGGCGATGATGAGCAAGGAGCCAATCGCGCTGCAACTGCGTTTCCTCCAAACCATGCGCGAAATCTCCAGCGAGCATAACACCACGACGTTTCTCCCCGTTCCGATCGATCTTTTCACGCCATTGATCAGGAAGAGCGAACCGCCCAAGTCGTAGGACGAAGAAGGTTCAACGCTTAACGGCCCGGGGCAGGCGTCCAACGTCCAATTGGCAAAAGTTCAAAGACGCACACTTGGTGGGTCTTCATTTGCCCTTTTCTGGATTGACATTGCTGCATCACTGCATCAATGTATCAATATGCGAACTACGATCACTCTGGACGACGAAGCTTATGAAGCGGCTCTTACGCTGGCCAAAACCTCAGGCAAGCGACTAGGCGAAGTCATTTCGCACTTGATCCGGCGCGCTGTTCAAACAACGGATCCACCGGAGCTCAGAGGCGGTAAGCGTTTCCCTAAGTTTGGGCTGCCTGATGACACACCTATGATTTCGCTGCGTGCCATTCGCCGCGCCTGGGAAGAGGAGTGAAAACACTTTTGCTGGACGCCAACGTTTTGCTCGCGCTGGCGTGGCCCAACCATCCGTTTCATCATCGAGCTGTGGCGCGCTTGACCAAGCGTGGGCGTTATCGCTGGGCAACCTGTCTCCTGACCCAAGCTGCCTTTGTGCGGCTCTCCAGCAATCCAAAGGTCGTCCCTGGAGCGAAATCACCAGCCCAAGCGGGCGAAATGCTGGCAAGACTGACAAGCAACTCCGCCCACGTTTTTCTTGATGCGAAAAAAGCACGACTGTCGAAACTCTTCGAATTATTGCGGCGATGCCACGGCCACAATCAAGTCAACGATGCTTTCCTCATTTGGGTCGCGATCTCGAACGGCGCCATGCTCTTATCTTTTGATTTGCCCGTGCAGCATCTCGCGCCTGTACCAGAACTGGTCGAAGTCATTTCTTGAATTTTGCGCCATCCGCGTGGGATTTTAAATTGATCGGTATCCTTTCGTGGCGCGAGAATGGCTGGTGAACGGATCCAAGTTCCAAGAGCAACTTGTTGCTTTTCTTCGATTGCCGGGTTCGTATCCACACAGGCCGGACACGGTGCGCCCGGTTCAAACCCACATTTCGTGGGTGTTCATTGCGCCGCCGTTCGTCTTTAAAGTGAAGAAGCCGGTGAATCTCGGCTTTCTCGATTTCAGCACGCTGGAAAAACGCCGCTATTTTTGCGAACGCGAGGTTGAACTGAATCGCCGGCTTGCTCCGGAAGTCTATCTGGGAGTCGTGCGGATCTACAAAACCGCTTCTGGTTTCTCCTTCGAAGGGGAAGGCGAAATTGTCGAGCACAGCGTGAAGATGCGAGAACTGCCGCACGGCGGATTCCTGAGCGAATTGCTCGCCAAAGGATTAGTGGGCGAGCCCGAGATTGATCGGGTGGTTTTGCGTCTCCATCGGTTTTACCAGTCTGAAACTCCGAAGCCCGAGATCGAGCAATGGGGCACGCCGGAAAAACTAAAGATCAGCACGGACGAAAACTTTGCGCAGGTCGAGCCATTCATTGGCAAAACAATTTCAGCGGCTGCTTTCGAAGCGATCCAGCATTTCACGAACCAGTTCTACGTCGCGAACGAGAAACTGTTCTTTGAACGCATTCAACAACATCGGATCCTCGATTGCCACGGCGATCTGCATCTCGATCACATCCATCTTAGCCCGGAGGCGACCACCATCTTTGATTGCATCGAGTTCAACGACCGATTCCGCTTCATCGACATCGCCAACGACCTCGCGTTTCTGGCGATGGATTTCGATTTCGAGCGCAGACGTGACCTGGGAAACTTGCTTCTGCGAAATGCTGCGCGCGACTTTGGCGATAGCGGAATGTTGAAGATCGCGAACTTCTATAAGTGCTATCGGGCGTTCGTGCGCGGCAAAGTGGGAAGCATCCAGGCAAGCGAGCCCGAAACGGTAAGACCAGAGGAACACAGAAAACAAGCGGCGCGCTATTTTCGTCTCGCGTTGCAATACGCCGTTGCCGGCTCTGAGTCCTTAGTCCTCGTCGTGATGGGCCGAGTTGGTACTGGCAAGACCACTATCGCAAAGCAACTCGCCAGCGAATTGGGTTGGCGGATCTTTTCATCGGATGAGATCCGCAAAACCCTCGCCTGCGTTCCGCTAACCGAGCGCACTCCGCCGGAGCTGCGCGACAAACTCTACTCGGAGCAGATGACCATGAGGACTTACAAAAAGCTTGTGGAAAACGGACTTGGCCCGCTGGCAACCCACAGCGGCGTCATTCTCGACGCAACATTTTCCAGCGGCGCGAATCGCGATTTTCTGCGCGAGCAATGCGCAAAAGCAAATGTCCGTCTCCAAGTCGTGGAACTCCATGTCGATCTTGAACAGATCAAGAATCGGCTAAGAGCCCGAGACAATCATTCTAGCGAAACTTCCGATGCTCGCCTGGAAGACCTTGAAAAATTGAGCGCTGCTTACGAGCCGCCATCCGAACTCGTGGCGGATCTAATAAAGGTCTCAGCAAGCGGTTCGGCTTCGGATACCGTGAAGGCAGTGCTGTTTCAGTTGGCCGAGAAATCCGTCAGCCGGACCGACTCGTTCTGCGGCGAGCAATGAGTAGCAACGTCGAGCAAATGATTTCATTTCGGTAAATCCTGCGACAATTAATACAGGTCTGGCCGGCGATGCGCGAATACGGCCATGCCGGTTCGGACAGAATTGATGACGTCGTTCGAAATTTCCGCTTGCAGCAGCTCTTCGCGATCAGCTGAGGCACCCGCGACGATTGCCCCTGAGGGGTCGATAATTGCCGATGAGCCGCAGAAAGTAACGCCGTCATCCGTCCCGACGCGGTTCGCCAGAATGAGATAACACTGATTTTCGATCGCACGCGCCCGCGCTAAAACCTGCAAATGCTCGATCCGAACGAACGGCCACGCCGATGACGTGACGAACACGTTTACGTTGTGTCCAACCGCGAGCGCGCGACACACTTCCGGAAACCGCAGATCGTAACAGATCGTCAATCCAACATTGAACTTATCGATCTCGCCACCGGGCGAGTCCGTCCGAAAGGCGGACTTGCAGCTGACAAACTCATTGCCGGCCGAAAAACAGGAACGCTCGTCCAACGGAGCCGCCGTTACCAGATGGGTCTTACGATATTCGGCGACGATTTCGCCGGTGGCATCGACAAACACCTGCGCGTTGTAAATGGATTCGCCGTCGCGATCTGAAATCCCACACACGATTCCCAGCCCCAATTCCTTCGCGATCTTTTGAAGTTTCGGCGCTGCGCCTTCTTTCCAAGCAACAGCATGTTGTTTGATCGTGGGCATGGAATAGCCCGTATCGATCATCTCCGGGAAAACGATCAGCTCGGCGCCGGCTCGTTTCGCGCGGAAAGCAAAGTCGCGCACTTTGCCAAGGTTTGCCGCGCGATCGCCGAGAACGCAGGAAATCTGGGCGGCGGCAACTTTCATGTGGATATTTGTAGGGCGTTTCTGTGAAACGCCAAATCTAAACAGCGTCTGACACATTGCCCTACAATTTCACCGCAGATTTTTGTCCAGTGCGCCGATTTTGCGGGTCTGTGGCCAGCGCAAGGCAACTGCGAGGACTACGAGTATGGTCCCGATGCCGCCCGCCACAACGGAAATCACGGGGCCAAATAGCGCCGCGGTCAATCCCGACTCGAGCGCGCCGAATTCATTCGATGTGCCGATAAAAATATTGTTCACGGATGAGACGCGCCCGCGCATTTCATCCGGCGTAACAAGTTGCACAATGGAGCCTCGAATGATCACGCTCACGCTATCGAACGCACCGACAAAGAATAATAAGCCGAGCGATAACCAAAACGCCTTGGACAAGCCGAAAAGGATAGTCGCGATACCGAAACCGGTTACGCACCAGAGCAAAGTCTTGCCCGCCTGCTTCATTGGCGGCAAATGCGCCACGACCATCGCCATTGCGAAAGCTCCGACGGCCGGCGCCGCGCGCATCCAGCCGAGTGCAACGGGTCCACGGTGCAGAATTTGATCGGCAAAAATCGGCATCAATGCCGTTGCGCCCCCGAGCAGAACCGCAAACAGATCCAGTGTGATCGTGGCCAGAATCACCTTTCTACGGAACACGAATCGGACGCCAGCGATGAGACTTTTCCACGTGCTTGCCTCAGTTCGATCTCGTACCTGCGTGCTGCGACGGATCGGAAGAACGAGAAGAAAAAACGAAAACGCGCAGAGCGCGTCCAGCAGATACACAAACGGAAACCCGAGATAGGCGACCAGCAATCCGCTGATGGCGGGGCCGACAACTGATCCAATTTGAAAAACGCTGTTGGTCCAGGTGACCGCGTTGGAGAACGCGTCGCGGGAAACTAGCGTAGGAAAAAACGCGCTGCGCGCCGTCCAACTGAAGGTGCGCGCTACTCCTCCTATAAGCACCAGCAGATAGATGAGCGGAATCGAAGCGTCATCGAAGTGAAACACCGGATGATGAAGCTCGAAGATCCTCGCGATCCCTGCCAGCGCGCCATTAGCTCCACGTATCGGCGCAATCGGCGGAATGGAAAGATGCTTCCAGGAGACGAACGCGAGCGCTATCGATGCAAGCGCGCTAAAAATCTGCGATACGAGAATAATGCGTTTTCGGCTGAATCGGTCCGCCAGGTGGCCGGCGGGCAGCGACAAGGCAACCACCGGCGTTGCGATGACCAACCCGACCAGCCCAAGCGCAGTTGCGGAATGGGTGCGCGCGTAAATCTCCCATTCGACAGCCACGGCCAGCATCAAACGCCCGGTGATTGAGAGCAAGTTACCGGCAGTAAACAGCCTGAATCCACCGAAACGGAACGCCGCGTAAGGATCATGCGGCCGGCGTTCCAATTCGATCGGCGGCGTAACCGAGGGGCGTTCGCCTTCCGGCGATTCATAGGATTTGGGGTCGATTGATCGCGGCATGTTCGAGCCCAGCTACTTGTTAAGAACGATGCAGTACTGTTCGATCCCGATCGGATTCAAGTAGCTGGGCGCACGAGATTCTAAATTGAGCGGCGGGCGTCGCAAGGTCGGTAGGGCGATTGACTCGTTCGGCTTCGCTCAGGGCAGGCTCTCAATCGCCTTGGGTGGTTCAGGTGAGCCGCCCCTACCAACGCTTGGCGTTGGATATAGGCTTGATTTTGGCGCGAGTTTTTACTTAGATCGGGACGTGCCTGCTGACGATCAGGGGTCAGAGAATCGGATTGGCCCGGGTTCGCCACGGCGAATCCGTCCTATGGCGGGCACGCAAAACGGGTCGGTCGCGTTTACAACGACGCATTGGAGCGTAGTGCTTGAAGCACAAGGTCCGACGCCGGCTGCACAGGCGGCGCTGGAAAAACTTTGCCGCACTTATTGGTGGCCGCTGTACGGATTCGTCAGACGGCAAGGCTACGCACCGGAAGAAGCGCAAGACCTGACGCAGGGTTTCTTTGCGCTGCTGCTGGAAAGAAAAGACTTCGACGCGGTCCGCCGCGAAAAAGGGCGTTTGCGTTCTTATTTGCTCACATCGCTTAAGAATTTCCTCGGCAAAGCGCACCGTCGCGAGATGACTATCAAACGCGGTGAGGGTCGGCCGCTTGTGCCATTGGAAGAATTGCTCACGCGCGAGCGCGCCGACCGGGAGCCGGCCCACAAATTGAGCGCCGACCGGATTTACGAGCGCCGCTGGGCTCTAACGCTGCTGGAGCAAGTGCTCGCGCGGCTCGGAGAAGAATATCGGGTCGCAGGCAATGCACGGTTGTTCGAGCAGCTAAAGCAAAAGCTCACTGACGAATCGGATCGGCCGTCGCAGGCGGAGATCGCGCAAGAATTGAGCATGAACGAAAACGCGGTGAAGCAGGCGTTTTATCGCCTGCGTCAGCGATACCGGTTACTGTTGCGTGAGGAGATCGCTCACACCGTCGCACTGCCCGGCGACGTGGAAGACGAGTTGCGACATTTCATCGCTGTATTGCAAGCGTAACCCACGACAAGATTTCGGACAGTACATATGCAGGTGACTGATCACCTCGGAACCAGTATGACAAATGTGAGCCCAGTCTGCGCCAAGTGCGGGAGCAAGCTCTTTGCGGACGCGCCGCAAGGATTTTGCAGCTTATGCCTGTTTAAGACTGGTCTTGGACCGCTCCAGGACGAAGATGAGGACGCTCTCGGATCGAGCGCAGCGCGGATGCAGATGGAATTCGGCGACTATAAGTTGCTGGAGGAAATCGGACGCGGCGGTCAGGGCGTCGTGTATCGGGCCCACCAGAAAAGTCTAAACCGCACAGTTGCGCTCAAAGTCATCGGCCTCGGCCAGTGGGCCACGAAGACGCATCTCAAGCGCTTCCGTCTCGAAGCCGAAGCCCTCGAAGCCGAAGCCGCAGCCAGTTTAGAGCATCCCGGTATCGTTCCGATCCACGAAGTCGGCGAGCGCGAGGGCACTTGCTATTTCAGCATGGGATTTATCGAAGGCGATCAACTCGATGCAGTGGTTCGGCGCGAACCAATGTCAGTTCGTCGCGCCGCGGAATTAATCGCCAAAGTGGCGCGCACCGTTCATTACGCTCACGAGCACCACATCCTGCATCGCGACATCAAACCAGGAAACATCCTGCTGGATCAAGAAGGTGAACCGCACCTCACCGATTTTGGTCTTGCGAGATTGGTCGAGACAGAGGGCAACGTCACGCGCACGATGGAAGTTTTGGGCACGCCGAGTTACATGGCGCCAGAACAAGCTGTCGGTAATAACGCGTGCGTCACCGGAGCGACAGATGTTTACGGACTCGGCGCTGTGCTTTACCAATCGCTCACGGGTCATCCACCTTTTGCTGGGGGAACAACCTTTGAAACTGTCCGGCTGGTTTTAGACACTGAGCCGCGGCAACCACGCCTCTTAAATCCGAAAATAGATCGCGACCTCAACACCATTTGCCTGAAGTGCCTCGATAAAGATCCGCAGCGCCGGTACGCCTCCGCGCTCGCGCTGGCCGAAGACCTTGAACGCTGGCTAAAGCACGAACCAATTC
>WNGL01014958.1_pt1 | contig 10225 bp, 5 predicted proteins | sample 5400591 | NCBI WGS metagenome assembly WNGL01 (sample SAMN13153377, study PRJNA577476) | soil metagenome | isolation source: 80 cm soil or saprolite under Garry oak tree replicate 1 | place: USA:California | collected 2016-06-15 | reverse complement strand
GCCGTCGTGGCCTTCGTGCCGGGGATCATCGCGGCCGTGGTGATGGGCTGGCTGGCGTTATCCCTGCGGATCCCGCCGGCCGAACCGCGATCTAGAGCGACTTGAGGAGTCGGTCGACCTCCCCTTCGTTGAGCGCACGCATCGTCTCCGTCGAAACGTTGCCCTGCATGCCGGTCATGACCGCGAACTTGGCGGCGACGTCGTCATCGGGCGCCTCGATGATCGCCACGATGTCGTAGCGGCCCATCGTCACGTAGGTATGCAGCAGCTTGCCACCCATCCCTTCGATGCCTTTGGCCGCGGCCTCACGTCGGCCGGGGTGGTCCTTGACCTTCTTGATCCCCTGTTCCGTGAATTTCATCAGTGAGATGTACGTCGGCATGGCGATCGTCCTCCTTGTGATGTGACTCTCAGCGCGATGCTATCGCGCTTTCCACTCAGGGGAATATGCCGTTCTTGAAGTCGTCGATGATCTCGTTCGCGGCCCGCGCGCCCTCCTCCGCGCCTCCTTCCATAAAGCCCTGGAAGTTCGTGGAGCAGTGCTCGCCGGCGAAATGGCACTTGCCAGTGTGGATGTCAGGCTGACGAAGGCCCTCGTAGCCGCTGAATTGCGTGTACTGGCCCACCTTCCAGTACGAGTATGAGCCCAGGAGGAACGGGTTCGCGAGCGGCACGTCCAGCGTCGCCCTGCCGTTCCACTGCCTCGTGATACCAGGGAACACAGGCTCGATCTGGCTGAGGAACGTGTTGGCAAAACCTGCGACGACCTTTGGGTCTGCGGGATTGCCACTGAACGACGCCAGGGGTACGCCGCCGCCGGTGTAGTCGACGAGGATTCCCGTCGAGCCGCCTTGCGCGCGCGTGACCTCCCACGTGTTCTGGTAGCCGGTGTCGGAGTAGGTCGACCCGTTGCCGAGGCCCCACGGTCCCTGCTGGTTCCAGAGCCGGCTGTCGAACTGCAGCTGCAGCTTGCAGTTCTTGCCATATCCGAGCTGCTGGATCGCGATCTGCTTGATGGTGTCGAAACCGGCGGTACGGTAGTCGCGATCCGAAGTCAGAAGTGTTCGCAGGACCGCAAACGGGATGGCCATGATCACGCGGTCGACCACGCTCGTGAACTTTCCGCTCGGGCCGTTCAGGCTCAGCGTCCAGGAACCATCGGCATTGCGGACGATGCCTGTCAGCGCGGTGTTCAGGTTCAGGCCGGCGGCAGGCAGCGCCGCGGCGATCGCCTGCGGCAGCCGTTCGTTCCCGCCGGCGATGTGATAGCGCTCATCAGAGGCGCCAAAGATCCTGAACTGACCCGGCTGCGGCTGGAAGCCGAGGAGGTAAACCATGTTGAGCGAGCTCTGCTCGGTAGTGACGTTGCCGTACTCGATGTTGTAGGCGACGTCGAGCAGCTGTCCCATGGGCGTGGTGTGCCCGCCGGGAACGCGTGACTCGATCCAGTCGTAGATGCTCATGTGATCTGGCACGCGGGTCTCGATCCAATCGAACAGGCTCAGGTGGTCGAGGTCGAAGCCGGCCTGGTTGAAGCTGTTGTACAGGGTCGGGAATGGCGCTGACGTCAGATCCTTCTTGACCGCGTTCCAGACCGGGTTGAAATCCACGTTCTCCTGGGTGGTCGTGTAGTAACCGCCGAAGAAGAAGTCGGTTTCGGTCGACTGGTTCGGCTCCGCGGCCAGCAGGTCGACGGTCGGGAGCTTGAAACGTGTGGTGAGCCCCAGGATCGTCTTGTGCTTCGAGTCGATGAGCTCGCCGCAGTGCTCGCTGGTCTGGCCATTGAGCCATGAGGTGGTATCAGAGTGCATTCGCCCGCCCACGCGCGGTGAGGCTTCGTAGACCGTGGACGCGATGCCCGCGTCTTGCAGGGTGAGGGCCGCGTTGAGACCCGCGATGCCGCCACCGATGATCGCAATGCGCGAGGTGCCGCTCGGTTTCGGCTGAGACGCGGCCATCGCCGCCACCGGCCCGCCGAGCGCGGCGGCGCCCACAGTGGCGCCAGTCACCTTGAGGAAGTCGCGCCTCGTCAACCTCATCTGCGTGCGCTCTTCTTGCACGGCCTCGACCCTTCGTCCTGACCGATCGGCCTCCTCGAAGTCCTCGAAGAGCGCCTGGAACTTCCTCAGCAGGGGCGTGCGCGCCATGGTTCTTCCTCCTTGGGCGGGGCGTGGAACGGTAAGGGTAGAGGGGCCCGGGCGTGCCGGACCCCTCTAATCGCTATCTAGCCGTTATGGCTGTGCCGGTTGAGACGCCCGATGACGTCCCATCGCCCGCGACCTGCGTCGCGTTCGAGCCGCCGCCGAGAGACAGCCCGCCCGCCGGTGTGAACATCGCCTCATTCAATAAAGAACCGTTGGGAGCAGTCGCGACTGCGAAGACCGGGTGTGCCGCGCCACGGCTGTCAAACGATGTCGATTGGTAGTCGCCGACCATGAATCCCTGACTGGTCAGCGGGAGCCAGGTCACGAGCATCGGTCCGGCCAGGTCAGATGTGCTGGTCCAGGTCGCGCCGCCGTCAGTTGACGACACGAAGCCTTCATGCAGCTGGCAGGTCGAGACCGTGCAGTCGGCATTGTCGTAGAAGTTGAAGCTCAGAGCGATGTGAGCTCCCGACCCGGACGTCGACTTATCAACAGCGACGCCGGGGATGAAGTGATCGACCTGTGGCGAGTCGAACGTGGCCCTCGCCGCCGTCGACCACGCTTTGCCATCGGTCGACGTGCTGAAGACGATGTCGTTCGCCTTGCAGCCGGTCGAGAACCGGCAGTCCTGCCACGCGACGTAAACCCTTCCGGCGCCGTCGATCTCCGCCGACGGCAGCGGCGAGGTCCGGAGGTTGCCGGCGACCGGATGATCCTTTACGTGCGAGATCTTCTCGGACGCGTCCCAGCTGGCTCCGCCGTTCTCGGATGTGAAGGAGCCGATGGTGTTCTGGAGGCTCTCGAAGGGCACCACCACGGTGCCGTTGGGCTGCACCAGCGGCTGCCCGCCCAGACCGTGCACCGTGTCGGCGGTCGCGAGCGGTGCGCTCCAGGTGAGACCGCCGTCGCTCGATGTGATCATCTGTTCCAGGTCGATCTGAGCGAAGTTGTCGAACTCGGTATAGCAGTTTCCGAAGAACGGGCTGGTGGGCGTGTTGTCGCATACCGTCCAGTTCTTGTCGAGGTCGACCCTGGAGGTATAGGTCGGTGAAACGGCCGAGATGGGGTTACCCCAGGACTGGCCCCCATCGGTCGAGCGGCTGATGAAGACGGTCGGCACCACCAGGTTGGGCCGAAGCGGAATCGAGGAGATGAGCCAGACGTTGTGCTTGGCGTCGAAGGCCACGGAGGCGTCGCTCACACGCTCGTACGGGCTGCTTGGATCGACCTGGAAGGTCAGGCCAGGCAGAACCCCGTTGGTGAAGTGCGCCCCATTATTGGTCGATGTAGCGAACCCGATGTCGGACGACCCGCCGTTGAAGAACCGGCCCACCTGGAAAGTGGACACGATGGTCGAACCGAACGAGAAGGTGTCCGGCTCGACTTCCGTCCGGTGGTTGCTCGTCGGGTTGGTGAACGGATCGGAACTGATCTGCGTCAGGGCCGCCTGAGCGGCCAGCGCAGACCAGGACAGCGCGACCAGGAGCCCGGCCGCCAGTGGCATTGCCAGACGAAGCTTCTTCACTCTTCTGCCCCCTCACTCATAGTTCTTGCTTACGGGATCGGGACTGTCGCCACGACCTGTTGCTGGAAATGATTCGGGTTGCTGCCGTCGTCGAACGTGCTGACCGAGGTCGTGTAGTCGAACCCGCCTCCCGTCGTATTGCCGAAGTAGTCGCCGATGAAGCCTGCGGTCGGGTTGCAGAAGCAGAACCGGTACGGCGAATTCAGCTGCGGGTCCCATGTGTGCTGGCTCAGGCGGATGTTGTGCCCGAGTGGGCCGAGTGCCGGGTTGTAGAACTGAATGCTGGTGTTGACGCAGTAGTTGGTGGCGGAGTATGGCGGTGTGCCCGGGAAGTTCGGGTTTACTAGATCTAGCGCCAGCCCGGCGTTGAGGGCATCCTTCGTTGCAAAGCTCGGGCAGGCAAGGCGCCGGTCATAGAAGTTGACGCTGACCGTTCCGCTGGCGGCCACCGCGAGGTTGGGCTGGAACTCGTCGACCGCGCTGGTGTTGTCGTTCACCCGGGTGGGCGTCGTCCAGGTCACACCGCCGTCGTAGGAAGCGGTGACGAGGACGTTGGCGACTGTCGTCAGCCGCTCGTTGTAAGCGATGTACAGGGGATATTGGCCGTTGACCAATTGTGTCCCCACCGCAAAGGTGTTGTCGATCCCATCAGTGAAGGTGGTGTTCTGGTACCCGCCCACGAACGCGGGGCCCGCTACGTTCTGAATTGGAGTTGGAAGGCTGGTCCAGGTCTTCCCGCCATCCGTCGAATTGTCAGTGGAAACGCTGAAGCAGCAGAAGCCGTGCTTGCCGGGGAAGTTTGTGACCGACGTATAGACGGTGCCATCCGGCGCCACGTGCGGCAATAGGTAGCTGTCACTGGCCGTGTTGTTGACCGTCGGCAGGAGCAAAGGCGTCGACCAGTCGGTGTGCGTGCCATCCGACTTCGCGATGGCTGTGGAGACGAAGGGCTTGCTGTTGATTCCGTCAAAGACTGCCCACATGGCGTAGATGGTGTTGTAGAAAGGGCTGTTCGGGTTGGTGTCGATGGTGATCCATTGCTTGTCTGGCTCCTGGCCCTTGGCCGCGTACGGAGCCACAAAGTCAGGGCCGGTGACGCCGACGCTTTTTCTGTGTGTGGTGAGCCACTGAGTCGCCGTCGTGGCGCCATTCGGGCGCACGGAAACCGAGATGACCTCTGCCGGCACCGAGGGGTTCGGTTCCTTGTTCGGGTTGGTCTGGAAGTTATGCGAGCCGTCGGCGTTGTAATAGAACTGGTACGGCAGGATAAGCTCGTAATAGTTGCCGAACCCGTCGAAGGCGCCGACCGGGTCGGTGTTGTCGGTCCAGCCTTCGTAGCCGGGGATGTGGCCCTGGATCGGCCAGGTCGCGCCACCGTCGAATGACTCATAGAAACCGAGCACATGGTTGTACCCCTCGGCGCTGGCGAACCATTTGACGGATCCGATCAGGTGACTCGGGTTGGTCGGATCTACGCGGATGTCAGACTCGGAGTGGTTCTTCGCCAAGGCGGACGGGCCGGTTGCGAAACCTGGGTTGCTGCCGACCTGCGTGGGATAGGGAGCGAGTGCGCCAGTGTCCTCACCCGTGTTCGCGCCCGGGCAGGCGGTTTCCCCGCTGAAGCCGTCGTTGGGGCCGGCGTTGGCCGTGTATGGGACCTCCGGCCTGTAGCAGCTGGTCTGCGTCGTGGCGTACACGTTCTTGACGCCGTTAGTCTGGAAGCTCTGTGCGTAGGCCCAATCAGTCCCGGATGCGGACGCCGGCGTGATCGAGAACGACGCGACCAGGACTACAGGTATGGCGATGGAGACAAGCTTGAGCCTTCGCATACGAATCCCCCCTGAATGGAGACAAGCCACCGGCACCCCCGAAGCGTTCTTCCGAACATAAGCCATGAGTGCTTAAGAATCAAATATGGAATCAAATCCGGAGGCAATCTGGAGCGGGCGACCGGCCTCGAACCGGCTACCTCAACCTTGGGAAGGTTGCGCTCTACCAGGTGAGCTACGCCCGCTCGCGCGGCTTCAGATTCTAGGTTTTTTCGACCACGCCCTCGGATTCGGGTGCCGCCTCCGCAACAACCGATCGAACCAACGCCGAATACTCCTCCACGAGAGCCCGTGACTGTACAGGGTCGAGGGTCGACGCGATGATGTGGCATTCGGGGCGGTCCGCGTCGGGCACCACGAGCACCCAGCCCCCATCGACGAACACCTTCACGCCATCGGTGAGGTCGACCCGATCCTTGAGGTGCCTCTCCATCATGGTCCGCATCACGCGGCCCTTGATGTCCCACGGGCAGAACTCCACCGCCTTCACGTGTGCCACCGGCGGGATCTTCCGCCTGAGAGCGGCGATCGAGCCACCGCTCTTGGCGAGGAGCTCGACCACTCTCACTGTCGTAAAGATGGCGTCGAACGCGATCGCGAAGTCGGGCCAGCAGTAGCCGCCTACGCCGTCCGATGCGAGCACGGTCTCTGCATGCTGCGCGGCCCGTAGCACCGCGCCAGGCGTGATCTTCGTGGGGACGAAGCGGCTGTTCATCTCGTCGGCGATCATCGAGAAGGCCAGCGACGACGAGGCCGGGCCCAGCAGCAGGCCAGGCTTGGCGGCCAGTGCGAGCTGGCTGAGCACCGCGAAGGCGGTGTCGTGGTCCAGGACCTCGCCCGTTTCATCGACGATGAAGCAGCGCTCGCCGGGCGAGTCGACGAAGATACCCAGCTTCGATTTGACCGCGGAGGCGATGACGCCCATCTCCTGCATGCGGCCGCGAAACGCCTCCTCGTCCTGCTCGATCACGATCTCGGCCGGCGAGGCGTTGAGAGGAATGACGGTGCAGTTCATCTCCTGCAGCACGCGCGGCAGCACCTCCGCGGCCGCGCCGTTGTTGTAGTCGATGAGGACCTTGGGCGCCGCGGCGCGCACGGTTTCCAGGTCGGTCTTCGACAGCATGTCCTCGACGTAGCGCTCGGTCTGACTGTCACGCCGTTCGATACGGCCCATCTCGTAATGCAGCACGCGGCGGATGTCCTCACGGAAGTACAGGCCCTCGAGCTTGCGCTCGGTGCGGCTGTCGATGTCGAGGCCGTGGTCGTCGAACAGCCGGATGTCGGCGGAGCGCGGGTCGACCGGCGACGTCTGCACGTGGACGGCCGAAACGTGGTTGTGTCCCGCCCAGTAGCGCGCAACCGGGGCCGGCAGTACTGAAAGGTCGGTGACATCGGCGCCGGACGAGATCATTCCCGATATGAGCGCGCGGTGCAGCATGCGCGCCGCCCGTGTGTAGTCGCGAGAGATCGCGATCTCGGTCCCCTTCGGGCTTAGCGCCCCCACCGCGGCCCCAAATCGCGACGCGAACTCCGGCGTGAACTCCACGTTTACGAGGCCGCTCAACCCGTAGGAGGTGAACAGGCCGCGCTTCCAGGAACCCGCCCAGATGATCGAGTCGTGCACGACGGCGCCGGGCTCGACCTCTTTGTTCGGCCAGATGCGGACGTTCGCATTGACGGTCACGCCGGCGCCGAGCACTACCTCGCTGCCGATCACGCTGCCCTCCTCGAGCAGGCAGCCGTTCTTGAGCGTGACCGAGCGGCAGACGACCGTGCCGCGCAGGCGCGAGTTGAGGCCGACATATGAGTGGTCCCACAGGATCGAGTTGGAGACCTTGGCACCTGAATCGATGGTCGTGTAGCCTCCGATCACTGCGGGCCCGTTGACCCAGGCGCCCGAGCGGACCTTCGCGCCCGCGCCGATCAGCGCCGGCCCGTCGATGCGGGCGCCATCGGAGATGTCAGCCTCTTCGTGGATCCAGATGTTCTCGCCCTTTCGCTCGCCGGGGATGTCGACCTTGACGCGGCCTTCGAGGCAATCGAAGTTGGCCTTCACATAGGCGGCGTGGCTGCCGACGTCCTCCCAGTAGCCCGATGTCACCCAGCCGAAGACGGGCTCGCCTTGCTTCAGGAGCTTCGGAAAGACGTCGCCCGACCAGTCGGTGACCTCGCCGGGCCGGAAGAAGTCGAACACCGCGGGGTCGAGCACGTAGATCCCGGTGTTGGCGAGGTCTGATATGACCTCGCCCCAGCTGGGCTTCTCGATGAATCGCTGCACTGCGCCGCCTTCATCGACGACGACCACCCCATACTCGAGCGGATTGGGCACGGGCTTGAGCACGATGGTGGCGAGCGCGCGGTGCTCGCGATGGAAGCGGACCGCCGCCCCGAGGTCGACATCGGTCAGTGCATCACCGGAGATGACGAGGAACGGCTCCGTGAGCTGCTGGCGCGCGAGCATGACCGAGCCCGCGGTGCCGAGCGGCGAGTCCTCCACCGAGTACGTCAGCGCTACGCCCTGCTCTGAGCCGTCGCCGAAGTAATTGCGAATCGATGCGCCAAGGTACTGCACCGTCGCGATCACGTCGCGCATCTGGTGGCGACGCAGGTGCAGCAGGATGTGCTCCATGATCGGGCGCCCTGCGACCGGCACCAGGGGCTTCGGCTGCCGGCTCGTCAACGGACGAAGACGAGAACCCTCGCCGCCGGCCATCACCACGGCTTTCATGTCCCTTCCTCTCTACTCGATACCATCGTAGGTCTTGCATGACGAACTGAATCAATTCGCCCACGACCTGCTGTGGACGTGGGAGCCGCGGATCGAGGCATTATTCCAGGCTCTCAGCCCCGAGCTCTGGGAGTCCACGCGCCAGAATCCGGTGCTGCTGCTGATCCAGCTGGGCGACTCGGGTATCGAAGAGGCGCTCGAGCGTGACGAGGTCAAACGCGCACTCGAAGGTGCTCGCGCCGCCTATCGCGAGTACTACGACCGCCGCCCACCATTCATGGACGCGCGCGCGCCGATGGTGATCGGGTATTTCTCACTTGAGTTCGGACTGGCCGAATGCTTGCCCATCTACAGCGGCGGTCTGGGGGTTCTCGCCGGCGACCACCTGAAGGCCACCAGCGACCTCGGCTTGCCGTTGGTCGCGGTCGGCCTGTTCTACAAGCAGGGCTTCGGCCGTCAGGAGATCAATGCCGAAGGCCGGCAGGTCGAGGTGTATTTCGAGAACCGCGGCGAAGAGCTGCCGGTGCGCCGCGTGGAGGGCGTTGAGGTGGACGCGCCGATCGGGGACCGCAAAGTGAAGATCGGGGTCTGGCGCGCACAGGTAGGGCGCGTGCCGCTGTTCTTGCTCGACACCGACCTGGAAACGAATCCGCCCGATCTTCGCTCGATCACGGACCGGCTGTACGTGCCCGAGCCGGACCGGCGGCTGCGGCAAGAGATCGTTTTAGGGATTGGCGGGGTGCGGGCGCTACGCGCGCTGGGCATGGTTGCCGGCGTCTTCCACCTCAACGAGGGGCACAGCTTCCTGTGCGCGATCGAACGCATCCGTGAGCTGCGGGCGTCTCGACAGATGACGCTCGAGGAGGCGCGGCTGGTCGCGCGGGCGGGAATCGTGTTCACGACCCACACGCCGATCGCAGCCGGCAGCGATTTCTTCGAGCCCGGGCTTGTGTGGGACCTCCTCAATCCATACCTGACCGAGGTCGGCATCTCATTCGACCGCTTCATGGATCTCGGCCGCCAGCGTCCGGGAGATCCACGCGACAGGCTTGTCACCACTTACGCCGCGCTGCGCCTGGCCGACCAGGCCGTCGGAGTGAGCCGGCTTCACGGCGCCGTGTCGCGGCGGTTGTGGAAGGACGCCTGGCGCGGGCTCCCCGAGTCGCAGGTTCCCATCGGGTCGGTGACGAACGGTGTCCACATGCCCACCTGGGTGGCGCCGGAGATCGCGGAGCTGCTGCGGCGCTTCGTCGGCCCCGACTGGTGGGACCTGGATGGCAGCGATGGGCGCTGGCAGGCGGTGTTTGAAATCCCCGCGGCCGACCTGTGGGCGGTTCACCTGGAACTGAAGAGGAAGCTGCTCGCCGTTGCAAAGGCGAGGTCCATCGAGGCCGAGGGCATGGACGAGCACTCGCTCACGTTTGGTTTCGCGCGCCGGTTCGCGCCCTACAAGCGCGCCAACCTGCTCCTGCAGGATCGTGCCCGCCTGACCAAGCTCCTGCACAACAGCAAGCGGCCGGTGCAGATGCTGTTCGCGGGCAAGGCGCATCCCGCGGACCAGCCGGGCAAGGACATCCTCGCCGGCGTCGTGAGGCTGGCCCGGGAGGAACCGTGCGTTGCATTTCTCAAGGACTACGACCTCGCGATCGCGCGGCACCTCGTGCACGGCGCGGACGTGTGGCTGAACAATCCCCAACGCTTTCTCGAGGCGAGCGGGACTAGCGGCATGAAGGCCGGCGCCAACGGGGTGCTGAACGTGAGCGTTCTCGACGGCTGGTGGGACGAGGCGTACCGGCCGGAGCTGGGTTGGGCGATTCCGTCGGGGGCGACCCTCGACCGACCCGCGGTTGACGACCAGGCGGAGGCGGAGGGTCTATTTCGACTCCTCGAGCGAGAGGTCGTGCCGGCGTTCTTCGACCGCGACGCCAACGGGATCCCGCAGAAGTGGGTGGAGATGATGCGCGCATCGATCCGGTACGTCGTCACGGATTTTTCCGCA